>JACCDZ011901440.1_pt1 | contig 14483 bp, 33 predicted proteins | sample 7449551 | NCBI WGS metagenome assembly JACCDZ01 (sample SAMN15323452, study PRJNA562643) | freshwater metagenome | isolation source: river surface water | place: USA:Blue River Watershed | collected 2017-08-18 | reverse complement strand
GGGCCAAACCCATAGAGGAAAGTGAAATCTCAAATGCTCTGTCACGCGTTGAGCCCGACCGGGGGAGCGGATAGGCAGGCGCGATATGAGAACTACACACTTTCAGGTATGTTTTGCAGTTGCCGCCTTCTTGCTGTCAAAGAGCTGCGGACATGCTTCATCCGGCTACGGTCCGATGTTCTTTGGGAACCGCCTGGTGCGGACCCGCATGCTAGGTGGTGTGGGGGCTGGGGGAGAAAATCACCCGGCTACCCGATTAGAAATTTTATAAGGTGACGAGATGGCGTATTTTCCTAATGGATCGAGTGGTATGATACTAGACGAGCAGTGCATGGATTGTCTTCCAGAAGACCCCTGCCCCATTGCTTATGTGCAAACTGAGTATAACTACGAGCAGTGCAGCGCTGGCCAAGAAAAGATGCGAGATCTTTTGCGCCACCTTGTAACCGATGATGGTGAGTGCCAGATGAAAAAATATGTGCGGCAACGACAACCTGGAGAGCGTGTTCCTGATCTTCGCCACCCATCACTGAAAAGGCCACTTGTTTTTGGCGATATAGAACAAATATCAGCTCTTGGTAATTAATTCTAGCGCAGAGGTAAGCCGCGCATGAAAAATACAGAATCAAGGCCGCACGCTTTCCAGCGTCGGCTTGACCGGATTGTTATGTGGATCAGGTGGCGTAAATACCTGCACAAACGCGGCTGGAAGAGAGACAAAGATGGATGGTACAGTAGTTTTAATCCTCTTTTACCACCAACAGCGACTTTCCATCACGAGCCAAGATATATGAGCAGGATAGGAATAGACTTTGAGGAAGCGGTTAAGTTGGCCAGGCATAGCGACCCGGACGATAGTTACATTTACAGATAACAGTATAATTAGGACAAAGTTGTGTTACTAACCACAAGCAAAATAACACAACTTACTCAAGTCAGCGTTTATTTGTTTCGTTATGGACTTTACAGGGAGAGGTATGGCTATACTCGTAATCAACAGCGAAGACTTTAGCAAAAAACTAACAGGATTTGAACTGAAGTGTAAAGAGTGTGGAAGTAACAATGTTACTCTTGATATTGATTGGGCATCTTACCCTTCTTCCTCGTGGATGAGCGTTATAGTCAGTTGCAACGAATGTAAAAAAGACGAGGAGATTTATAGTGTTGAATAGTATCATTAGGGCAAGGTTTTGTTACTATACGCAGGCAAATAACACAACTACCCCCCTATATTATCCAAAACACTTATAGCCTTTATCTTGTGCTCATCAAGATAATGGGTATATCGCATAGTCTGTTCTAGCCGCTTATGCCCCATTATCTCCGCCACGTCCCTAATCCCTACGCCATTCATTATCAAGTAGCTTGCTGCTGAGTGGCGCAGGCCGTACATTGTAAATCCTGTTATACCCGCATCTCGACACGCAGTATTAAACGACCTGCGGAAGTACCGGCTAGACAGCGACTCTTTCCCCTCTGGCAGAAACACATATTCACCCTCACGCTTCATCTCAGATAACATTGTACGCCCCGTCTGCGTCATTGGTACGCGCCTGGGGTCTGTCTTCGTCTCGGTTAAATCAATTACGCCGTAATCGAACAAAACTTGGCTCCATTGCAACGATGCTCCTTCAGACGGGCGCATGGCCGTGTGGAGTTGCAGCGTGACGTAGCAGTACAATTTTTGCTGTTTTGAGACGCAGCAATAGTCTAGCAGTCTGGTTATTTCTTGCGGGGTTAATAACACCATCCTGTTTTTTGGTGCTGATGGTCTGCGCACGTCAATAGTCGGATCTTCAGCCTGTATCCCCCATTCTATTCTAGCCATACGGTAGAGGCACTTGATGAATGACATGTCTTGGATAACAGAAGATGCTCCGACTGACTTCATGCGCTCGTCACGATACTTGACCAAATCTTCCCTCTTGATCTTGAGCAACGATGTGTCGCCAAACCACTTAATGATTCTTGACCCTATTTCAACATCAAGCCGCCTGGTGTTTGGCTTCTTCCCTTGTGCAACAGCCATCGTATATTTATAGACAGCCTCTTTTATAGCCATGTCACCAAGCGAAATACCGCTTTTTACTGATTCGCCTGCGCGAAATGTCGCTTCAGCCTCTTCGATCCAAGCATAAGCCTCCGCCTTAGATTCAGAAGTCTTTGACGCACGATTACCTTGCACGCAGACCTCTGCCCGATATGTCGTCCTATATTTACCCTTTCTCGCTCTTACCGTTCCCATGGCGTAACTTTTTAGCGTAAACCTTGGCGTAATGTGGTCTGTTTCGTGTCCAGTGTAGTCCAGTTATAAAAACAGATAAACATAATAATATCAGTATTATATTTTAAAACACGTCTTGTTTTGACTCTTTGACAAAAAGAAAGGGGTAAGCGGTCTATATAACCACTTAACCCCTTGTTTTTACTGGTCGGAACGAGAGGATTTGAACCTCCGGCCCCCTGAACCCCATTCTGATTTTGTTTTAATGATTCCTTATGGTTATTTGCCGAGTGCGTAAAATTTAGCGTACTATTCAATTAGTTCTCGCAGCTTCTTGATGAGATTATCGTTAATAGCTTGGCTGCCTATGGTGCGGAGTGCGTCTATGATTTCTGCCTCGCTTTGTGACAGCGCATAGCTATTAGGTGGGATCTCTATCCCGTCATCAAGTGTTTTTCCGGTTAGCGCTCGAATCTTTTTCCAAGTAGTTTTGCTCGCACCTCCTCCGGCCATAATATTCGAGACAGCCTGTTGGCTTATCCCAAGCATTTTACCTATCGCTCCATAGCTGATATAGCTACCATGCAGATCAATATACTCCTCTAATATCGGCTTTGGGCTTACCCTTCTTCTTTTCTTTATTACTTTCTTCGGCAACATAGATGTGGACGTGTACGATTGCTCCATTTGTGGCTTCAACTCTGATTCCATTCACTTTGATTGGCTCTGTCTTTTCCATGATATCACCGTGGTTGAATTTAGTAAAAAAACACACGGCGACTGTTAAGCAATAGTGATACCAGTTCTCAGTAAAGTTACGTTTGTGGTACTTACAATAATGAATACTCGTTCATTTTGAATCATCTCCGAATAGCTCTTTTTGTATCTCGATAAATCTTTCAAGCTCTCTGGTAAACTTCTCTGCCAGTGGATCGTTCCCGTATTTCATAAATTCGGAAATAAAAGCGGACTTTTTATCCCGAAGAGAGACATTTTCTGCGGTGGTAATGCTGATTGTCCCGCCCGTTGATGCGGATACAACTTCTATCTTTTTTGATTGGCTATTCTTTTTTTTACCAGCGGCAACGATAGCCTCTACCCATCCGGGTTTTTTCCCAAGCACTTTCTCTATAGCCCACCACTTTTCAATTCCAGGAACCGAGGCCCTTTTCTCCCAAGCCTGAACAGCCTGTCTTGTCATCTGGATACCCGTTAAAGCGGTCACACCATCAACAATGTCGTCTTGTGATAAACCTATGGCCTTCCTGGCTTTTCTTACCTCTTCCCCGAAATCCATTTCTATTCCCTCCCAAAATCATGATGCTCTCCTCACCTATATAATATGACAACCGCCAGTTGCTTGTCAACTAAGGATTCTTTAAAAAAGAAACTGCCAGTTGCTTTTTTGGTTGACTTAGCAATTGCTATTTGCTATTTTGCAACCATGACAAAGACAGAAGCCGCTAAAATGATTGGGATTACTCGTCAGCATCTGGATTACTCACTTGCTGGCAAAAAAAACTTTTCTTTTGAGACCGCCCGGAAAGCTGTTGTGGTTTTAGGAGGAACCCTATCGCTCTGGCAAGACCGGAGCAGGGCAGATGATCGAAAGAAAGTATGGGAATCATTTCAGCTCAAAACGAGGAAAATTAAATGATCACATTAACCGATGGCGACTACGCTACATATCAAGAGGCCGCTGATATGTTCGCATTGAGCCACAAAACACTAAGCAGATTGGTTGCCGCTCGTAAAGTCTCATGGTGTAGACCGGGGAAGTACGTCTTGATTAGGATTAGCGACGTTACGGAGTGGATTAGCAACAGGGTTGTTAAGAAGATTGAGAAGAGGAGGAATAGATGAACTTTCACAAACTGACAAAACTGGTCGAGTGCTGGATTAAATGGGGATTAGACCCTGAGTTTATAGCAGTGTTGATTAAATCTGAACTGGAGGCAATACAATGAAACGCGAATTGATGGGTACGGCACAAGGTACAGTAACGCTGCTGGTATGGATTTTCATGATACTGTGCTTTTTCCTAGTATTAAAGGCGCAACTTGCTGGGGCTACAGCAATCGACTGCACCACAACGACAGAATGCACCACTGTCGAGCGTGACACAACCACAAGCGGAACAATCGAGCACGCTGAGTGGATCGTCGATAAGTGGCCTGGATTTGATCGAGAAATAATAGATCGGATGCAGGATAAAATTGCCGCTAAAAAGTTTCACTGCACCGATGGGGGAGAGTACGACGCCATCCTCGCAGGGATAACCTCTGGATCAGATAGTGGCTACTACCTAGACGCTGACGGATCGACAATCTGGTCGTCTAAACGTGAGCGCATTACCCGATGCCTACCAGCCAACCTTGCCTTCGATCACAACAAAGACCTCCACCACTCGCTAACCATAGGCCACTGGTTGCGATGGTCTGAGTCGTGGCAAACAGTCGAGCATTTTGTGGAGACAATTTGCAAGACAACTATAGGTGTCCCTTCACCAGTGCCTGAGCCTTCCACACTGTTACTCTTCGGTATCGGAGTCGCTGGTATTGGATTGGTAGGGAGGAAGAGGAAATGATGCGGAAGGCTTCTCCTGGACGCGGGTTGATGGTGCGTGTTGTTCTAAACAGGAAAGTAGGGACACTGGTTGAGTTTGCAAGATCATATAGATTGAGCCCTGATCTTGTTTATAAAAGATGGCATAAAACTGGACGACCTGCACAGGTGACAGAGCACCTGTTTAGGCCAAAAGAAGAAAAGAAACCAACAATACCAAGGAGTATCTTAGTAGATGGCGTTGAACATAACTTGCATGCCGTTTCACTTGAACATGGAGTTACTATACAGCAGTTGTTTAGGTGGAGAAAAGAAAAGAACTCAATCACCACGGCGGAGTTGAAGGCAATGGCTGAACGTTACGAAGTCTCTCAACGATTCAAGAGTAGGGCAAAAGATAAAGATGGGAAGACTAACGAAGAGTGGAGTTCATTGTCTAGAGATAAAAACACAGGTGCAGCAATAAGCAGTAATCATGAGTTTTACACAACCACAGGTCTCATGAATAACCGACAGCCGTATGGAATATTATCAATTTAAAAATCAGCCAATCATATGAAAAGCACAAAGTACCGTAGCTCTCTCGCTTATCTCGTACTGGGCTGATTGGTTGGGAAGACAGTACGAGACCTCCTAATGGTAGCGCCTGCCTACTCAAAACTACGGAGCAGGAGAAGGGATAGACGAGGGGAAGCGCCAACTTCCCCTCTAATTTAAACAAAAGGAGATGGTATGAACTGGGTTAACTTCTTCATGTGGGTATTTTCATTAGTAACAATGGGGGCATAGGAACAGTATCACATATTTTCGGATATGGCAGATTTTTTACTATAACTTGGTCGGTTATATCTGGTGTTATTATTGGGATAGTGTTCACTAAAATATTGCCAATATTAAAATAAAACAAAGGAAACAACATGGATGCACAATGGTTTAACGACGTTGCAGAAAACAGAATAGCGCATTGCCGCAAAACTCTACTCGCAAAAGGGGAAGAGTACAGCAGGAACGGTGAGAGGCTGCACAATTTCAAATCAGCGGCGCTGCTGGATGGTGAAACTCCAGAGCGGGCACTGTGGGGAATGGCAAAGAAGCACGTAATTAGTCTGAGGGATATGGTTGATGATACAGATAAAGGCATAGCGCCTAGTTTCGCTATGCTGGATGAGAAAATCACAGATTGGATAAACTACGGGCTGTTGTTGGAGGGGTTGTTGGTTGAGCGCATCGCAAAAAAGATGCAGGAAGACAGAGAGCACAACGCAATGCAGTCAGAGTTGAAAGAGGCAATCGAGCAGTTCAAAGGTGCAGAATGAGCAAGAGAATACTGGCTCTGGATATGGCAACAAAAACCGGTTGGGCTACTCGTTCTTTCTCTGACGTTGAAAACTTCAAGAAACGAAGCGGAGACAGCAGAGGGATGATCTTTATCAGGTTTGAGTCATGGCTTCAACAAATGATTGGCATATACCAGCCTGAGTTGATCGTGTACGAGCGTCCACACGCCAGGGGCAGAGCTGCAAACGAGGTTCTAAATGGCCTGTTGGCTTTTGTAGTGAAAGCGTGCGAGGAAAACAAGGTTGAATATACAGACTGCCCGAGCACAACGCTAAAGAAGTTTGCAACCGGCAAGGGCAACGCATCAAAGCAAGACATGATTGACGCTTACGTTAAGAAATGGGGCGTGCAACCAATTGATGATAACCACGCCGATGCATGTTGGTTGTTTGCGTGGGCTGAATCTGAATTTAATTGAGGGGACACTTTGGATACAATATATAACATTGCAAGAGTATTCTTTATTTGTGTTGGTCACTTATCATGTTGGATAGCTTTATATATATTTGTAATGAAACTTTTTGGGCTTCTAACTATAAAAAAGAAAACAATAATAAAGAAGGTTAAGTGAATGATTGACAATATATTGATGGTAATAGGTGCATTAACAATAGTTTGGTTACTATATTTCATTAAAAATATAATAACTGGAAGAGTTGAGATAAAGTTCAAGATTATGGAGTAGACCATGTTTGTAAAATGTGAGCGTTGCCATAAAGACCAATACCCAAACCAATTGACCAACAAAGAAATTGGTGGATTCTCTCTGCGTATATGCTGCGACTGCGCCGAAAAGCTCTTGTCTATATTGGCAGACAAACATCATCTCAGCAAAATCACCTACACTTCATTTACCCACGGCCAGCGCATGGCTTTACGTCGAGAACGTGCGGCTGCATCTGCATGGAACGGTGGTGAAGGTTATCAGGAGTTGAGCAATGGACGATAAATTACGAGCGCTGTACGACTGTAGGAATCATTGGTCGTGGTTGTGGATTACGGGAAGCGAAGAGAAATTGTCATATGATCCAGCGGTTGAATGGCCGTTCATGTGTGCATGTTGTCTGTACGCAGGAGCTTATCTTGATGAAAGGTTAGAAGCATTAGACAAAAAGCGAGACTGCAAAAAATGCCCTCTCGACGGATATGCTTGGAATAATTTGAGGCGTTCTAGTTGTGCCTGTGACTGGGAAGGAACAATTTATGATGAATGGTGCTGTTGCGATGATGACGTTAAAGAGCGCCAATACTGGTCATCTCGCATGGTATCAGCATGCAACCGTGCAATAGAAGACATTTTAACAGGTGTCACCCATGTTTGAACCAACTCAACAAAACATGGTTCCACCCGACTACCACGAAGGGCCGTATCAAGACGAGTTTAACGCGGTGGTCAATGCTATTCACGCGCTAGATATTGATAGTTTAGATGCTGTGAGCGTGGCTGTGGCTATTGTTGATGGGTTTATACCGTGGGTTGAATATCAAGGGAGTGCGCCGTGGTGATGAAGAAAGAGAGGATACAGATGATTGTCGATGTTGATATTCGTTATGATACCGCAGACGATAAATATCGTAAATACGCGCTTAACTCAGCAAAAGAACTATTTGTTGACATTTGCGGCGGTGGATATAGCGCGCATTCAATAAAGGCAAAGTTGTTGCAAGATAAATAAAAAATACAAATGAGGTAACATGATTAACAAAGTAATTATAATCGGTAATATGTGCGGAGATCCTGAAATTCGTTATTCAAATGATGGAACACCAGCGGCATCATTCAGCGTAGCTACATCTGAACGGTGGAAAGATAAAAGCGGGCAGATTCAGGAATCAACAGAGTTCCACAAAGTTGTAGCGTGGAGAAAACTTGCTGAGATTTGCGGAGAGCATCTGCACAAGGGTGAGAGGGTCTATATCGAAGGGAAATTGCAGACCAGAAAGTGGCAGGATAAGGATGGGAACGCTAGGTACACCACCGAGATAGTCGCCCGCGAGATGAAGATGCTTTCGCCCAAGGGGTCTGGTTCGTCTGGTGGTGAGTATGAGCCTGGACCACCGCCAATTGGAGACGACGTACCTTTTAGCTAGGGTTAGGCGTAATGCCGATTGAATCAAGCGTAGGCTTGAGCCCGTTAACGTGTGGGGATGTTGCGAGCATCCCCACAATATATAGACCAACAAAATACAACAGGCCGTGTGATGATAATAGACCACGATGACGACCGACTAATCCTGATAGCCGCCTTTCGTTACGCATGCGGCAGGTGTTCCTACATGCCATCTGTAGTGGCAGGAGTACTAAAACAACACTGGATTGACCTAACCGAGCATGACCGCAAGCTAATCCAGCGCGAGATACGAGAGGCTATTGACCGTGGACACGCTGGACATGATTGCGATGTTAGGACTTGGGAAGAGTTGTTGGAGCTGTAACAACATATATTTCACTCTTGAATCATGGATTATATTTTATGCCTATTTATGAATTTACTGTAAAGCAAACAATACTGGTAGAAGCAGAAGATAGTCGTCACGCTCAGTATGTGGCTGAAGATGCAATTCCTGAACTCGACTGGCAAAATTATCATGTGGAGTTTGAACAAGAGGTTTACACACAGGGAGATATTGGGTGTGACTGGGACATTGAATGTATTCCATACGGAGGCGACGGAAACACAAAGCTGAAAGACTTGCTTCCTGAAGAATGATAATGAAACAAATAAAAATAAAACAAAAGGAGAGCACAATGGAACAACTAAAAGACTGTCTCAACCTAATCGTCCAAGCCGAACGTGACTTAGCAGCGGCCAAGGAAGAGTACAAAACAATCACCGATTCATCGTTTGACGCTATTGATCTGAGCAAAGACCAGCGCAAAGCGATGAAGAAGGTTGCTAAAGCCATGCTGAACAATAAGGTTAACTCCGTAGACGGCGAGGCTACTGCGCTGGCTGAGGTGTTAGGGATGGTGATGAAATGAGCAACAAGAGGAAAAAGAGACAGAAAGAGTGGGAACAAAGAGAGGCTAAACGCAACGCGCATAAGCGATGGATAGACGATGTAAGAAAAGCCTTTGACAGTGGCGATATTGAAGAAGCTGCAAAGGTTTTTGGCGTACCACTGAAGCCAAGGTGATGAAATGAGCCAATACGCAGAACTAATCAAAAAAGTTAAGCAGGTTGACCGGATTGCAGCGCTTAGGCTGGCTCGGGTTGTGCCGCTGGAGGGAACAAGGGGTAAATTATCGTTGTGGGACGTGGATAATCTTGACTGGTGTTTTAGTTGGTCTGGATCAATGTACGGCTATGAATATTGGCAGAATGTGCACAATAATTTGCAATGAAGCAACGCATAATAGTAACCTCTGTGCAACTACGCACCAGAGCCGCAACAATATGCCAGCAAATACCGCTCGACTCACCGCATATTGTTACTATCGTCGAGCAAAAAGAGTCGCGCAGTGATAAACAACACCGTTATTACCGGCACCTGATTGGCGTGATAGCTGCTGAACTAGGCAATGATCGGGATAGCCAGCACTTTTGGTACAAGCAAAATATGCTTGTTGACATCTTCTTGCGGGACGATGACTACTACAGAGCGGTATATCAAGGTGTGGCAAATATGAACGATAACAAAATGTTGAACTATTTTATAGATCAGCACACTTCCACAACTAAAACAAGCGTGAAGCAGATGCGCGAGTATATCGACCAAGTTTACCACCACGCACTGAGCCTGAACGTTCGGTTCCCGTTATTCGAGGCTTACCAATGAACGTACAACAGCACAAGGCGAGAGTGGCCGCAATGCGCTGCCTGATATGTGGGGCAGAGGCTAACCTGCATCATCCAAGGTTCTGCGTTGGCATGGGGCAGCGTGCTAGTGATTGGCTGGTTATTCCGCTTTGCAAAGCGCATCATCAAGACAACCCATACGGCCACGCTGTCCACTCCGGGTATCAAGAGTTCGCAAAGAATTACATGAGCGAAGAAGAGATGTTGGCTGAAGTAATCAAGAGACTTTAAAGGAGAAGTGATGAACGGTTTGGAATTATACAACAAGGTTAGGGTAGTTCCACAAGACGCCATTAAACCAATTGCAGCGGGGAGGTTGAAAGGGAAGAGCGATATCAACCCTATGTGGAGAATAAAAGAGTTAACCGAGCATTTTGGCCCGTGTGGAATTGGGTGGAAATACACCATTGATAAACAATGGGTAGAGCAAGGGTCAGGGGATGAGGTTGCAGCATTTGTAAACATATCTCTCTATTACAAAGTTGGTGATGTTTGGTCAGAAGCGATTCCAGGTACTGGCGGTAATTCATTCGTGACGCGAGAGAGTAAAGGCCCGTATACATCAGACGAATGTTACAAAATGGCTTTGACTGACGCACTATCTGTCGCGTGCAAGGCGCTTGGGTTCGGGGCCGATGTGTATTGGGCTAGTGACAGGACTAAATATCAAGAACCTCAAGGGGGGCATGGCGAGTACGCCCCTAAACAAGAGAAGATATCAGCAGACCAAAAGCTAGACCTAGAATCACTCTTGCAGCAGTGCAAATCATACACGCTGGCCGACTTCATCAAACAAGCAAACATCCAAAAACTCGAAGACCTGCAGGCTGCGCGATACGAAGGAGCGAAAAAAGCAATCCTCGCCAAAATAGCCGCTGAGCAGAAATGATCATCTCCGATGTTGTCCAAGGATCACCGGAATGGAAGGCAGAGAGAGCCGGTAAAATATCGGCCTCTCGGTTTGACCTGATTCTAACGTCCAAGGGAGCAAGAACGAGCGGAGTCACCCGCACGAAGTATCTGCACCAGCTTGCCGGTGAAAGGATGTCGGGCGAGCCAGAGGACAGTTACTCAAACGAGTGGATGACAAGAGGTACTGAACTAGAACCAATTGCCCGCATGTATTTTGAAGAGCAAAACGGGCTACTGGTACAACAGGTTGGCATTGTCTATAGCGACAGTCGCAAGGTTATCTCCTGTAGCCCTGACGGTATAGTTTTGGACACAACTGGGTACGAATCGAAATGCCCGAAGCTATCTACCCATATCGGATATCTTGACACTGGTAAATTGCCATCCGATTACAAGCAACAGGTACAGGGCAGCATGATGGTTACAGGATTTAGTCAGTGGTATTTTTATTCGTACCATCCACAAATGAAGCCACTGCAATTGTTGGTTGATCGTGATGAGCAGTATTGTGAATTGCTGAGAGAGGCTACAGAAGAATTTAACGCCGAGGTTGAGGCTTTAGTTGAGAGGTTGAGGTGAAAGATGCCGTGTTATGTGAATAAAGACAATGGAGAAATTATCGATGATTGCTGTTTGGATTATGGGCGTAAGGAAGAGTGCTTATACGCAATAAAATACAAAAAGAGAGAATATTGCAGATATTGGGTTGAGCCTAAAATCTGCCAACATTGCAAACAGGTGATTAAAAATGATCTGCCCTAAATCCCCCCTAGCCCAACGCGAGCACATATCCGACGCGCACCGGGAAGAATGGTGCCGCGCTGCGTATGATGCGAAAAAGTGCGACGGTTGCGAGTATTGCCGGAAAATTGAAGAGAAGGGAAGCAAAGTTAAACAATTTACACAAGGAAAATTGTGGTGAGATCAGCTAAAGACGCTTTCTATTTCCCGCACGATTCTAATGCAAAGGATGACCCCAAAATTGTCATGCTAATGGAGCAGCTAGGACTTGAGGGGTACGGAATATTCTGGGTGTTGATTGAGGTTCTTCGCGACCAGCCAGAGTACAGGTATCCAATGGCCTTAACATCTGCCCTAGCACGAAGATTTTGCACTACGAAAGAAAAGGTCGAGATCGTCATAACGGGGTACTCACTTTTTGAGGTGGATGGTGACAACTTTTTCCTCTCTCCATCACTTTGCAGACGAATGTTGTTCATTGATGACAAAAGAAAAAAGCTCGCAGAAGCAGGGAGAAAGGGAAGGGAAAAACAATTGATCGGGCCACCCCCGGGCCAGGCCCAGGCCACCCCCGGGCAAGAAAAGAAAAGAAAAGAAAAGGAAAGTAAAGAAAAGGAAAGTAAAGAAGGGGGTGTGGGGGAAGATGACAAAAAGATATTTTCCAAGCCATCTGTTGCCGACATCTCTGCGTACTGCCAGGAACGGGCCAACAAAGTTGACCCTGACTCTTTTTTTAATTTTTACGAATCGAAAAACTGGATGGTGGGGAAAAACAAGATGGCGAATTGGAAGGCCGCTGTTCATACGTGGGAACGAAAAGCTGGTGCCTCTCAGAAAAAGTCATGCGATCTATGCCGATATTGGCAAGAGGGTAATTGCCGAGATCGAAGCGAAGCACAACGCAAAAAATGTACCGCATACCAAGAGGCACTATGATCCCGCCAAACAGTATCGAAGCAGAGCAGTCGGTGTTAGGGGCGATGCTTCTTGAAAATGAAGCAGCTCTTCATTGCATCAACGAGCTATCCCCAGAATGCTTTTATCAGCCAAAACACGCGGCCATTTTCACAAGCTGTGTCGAATTGTTCACAACCGGAACGGCGATTGACATGATAACCGTTTCAAGGCACATTTTGGGATCAAAGGCCGCAATGGGGATTGAACTGTCATATTTGGCTAAAATTTGCGAAAACGCCGGAATACGTTCTACCCTACACGCCCATGTTCAAATTTTGAAAGAAACAGCCAAAATGCGCGAAATAATCACCTTAAACAATCGCATTATGGACATGTGCTACAAACAGAAGCCGATTGACTGGATTACGGATGATTTTGGTCATGGATTTTTTGGTATCGTTGAGGAAAAAACGAAAGGGGCTGTTGCGGTTGGGGATGCAGCAAAAGAAGCATTTGCAGATATTAAAAAGACGCACGAAGAAGGGATATTACCTGGTGTAATGACAGGCTTTTCCGACCTTGATAGGCGAGTTAATGGGTATCAACCAGCAGATTTGATAATTTTAGCTGCACGGCCAGCAATGGGAAAAACAGCTCTTGCGATTGATATCGCCGCTAATGTCGCCTCTCGTGGCATCCCCGTTATGGTGTTTTCCTTGGAGATGAGTGCAAAGAGCTTGGGCGCTAGGTTGATTTCTCGGAGGTCGCAGGTAAGTGGAGACAGTCTTCGCAAGGGGATTGCCACACCAACGCAGATGGGACACGCTCGCGCCGCAGTTGATCATATCGCTAAAATGCCGATTTGGATCGACGAGACAGGAGGATTGAAAATAACCGAGCTTGTAGCCAGGGCAAAAATGTTAATGTTAAAACATAACTTTGGCATAGTAATAGTTGATTATCTGCAATTATTGGCAGCAAAAGCAGAAAACAGGACAAACGAAATAGGGACAATATCGAGGATGCTTAAACAACTCGCCAAAGATTTAAAAGTACCAGTTTTGGCACTGTCTCAGCTTAACCGAGGGGTTGAATCTAGGGACGATAAGAGGCCGAGGCTATCAGATCTGCGTGAGTCTGGGGCTATTGAGCAGGATGCAGATGTGATCCATTTTATCTATCGAGATGAGGTTTACAATCAGAGCCACGACAACCCAAACAGGGGAATAGCTGACATTATTACCGCTAAACAACGTAACGGCCCGACAGGGAATGACAAGTTGTTATTTAGGGGAGAATTTAGCCGATTCTACAACTACGAGCGATAATTATATTGCCGATTTTGTGGGGTTAGTGTATTGTACAAGTGATTTGTGGTTGTTAAAAAATAATAAGGGGTGAGAAAATGATGTACGGATATGGAACTGATGGGAATGTAGAACCATCGCGTTGCAAGAGGGATCTTGAAGGCGATGCGCAACGACTTAAAAAGCGTATAGATACATTGTCTTTTATGCGTGATGCTACTGAGAATTTTGTAAAAAGTGGGTATTTACATTGGCTTGATGAAAAAGAGCACCGTACAGCGTTGCTTGTTGTTATCGCAGGACTTGGTATGGAAATCCCACAACTTCAACTTGAGTATGACAGAGTATTGGCTGAAATTGAGAAAGAGAAGTGAAATGGTTGTTAATAATTAATTGGGGGGATGCGACATGAACTGTATTGAAATTATCATTAAACACATAGCTGATAATAATTTCGATGGTCTACACAACGGGAATGAATGTGGATGTGAATTGAACAATATTGCTCCGTGCTCAGAAAGTATTATGTGGTGCACCCCTGGGTACAAGGTGATTCCACCAAGCGACGTTGATTGCGAATATGATTTTTATATATGCGACAATAAAGATGATCAGCCTTGGGAAAACGAATAAGCTAGAGAAGCAGATTAAGAAAATATCAGCCATTGTTTTTTGAGTTGTGGAGGGGACGTGATCCTT
>JACCDZ011529219.1_pt1 | contig 14503 bp, 10 predicted proteins | sample 7449551 | NCBI WGS metagenome assembly JACCDZ01 (sample SAMN15323452, study PRJNA562643) | freshwater metagenome | isolation source: river surface water | place: USA:Blue River Watershed | collected 2017-08-18 | reverse complement strand
GAAACTGAGGCATGTGTCGGGGCGTAGCGCAGCCCGGTAGCGCACTTGCATGGGGTGCAAGGGGTCGAGTGTTCGAATCACTCCGTCCCGACCAAAAAACCCTAGAAAATCCAGTCACTTAACGGTGACTGGATTTTTTTATGTCTTATGTTTTTTGGTTGTGGTCGAAGTTTGACCGGTCTGGTTGCCAATTGGTTGCCAATTGAGATTGACTTGCGCACACTGATGTTTGACTAGCAGCAGCTCGGCCGTGAAGGATCTACGGGATGAATGAGCGCAACAATTTAGACCATGGCGCCCGGCAGAGCATGCCTCTCTGTCCGGTTAGCTCGAGTGTGCCTTCCATGGGGGAGTGCTTCTCTGACGCCATGACCTCTCAGGTAGCTCCATACCTTCACACGATACTCAACTATCAATCCCCGATGCTCCACCCGAGCGAGTCTGCTCGCGTGCTGGTTTGCGGCTCCGTACGAGCCAATCAGTGGTGGCCATTCCTGGCGTCTACCTTCGGGCCGCTGCTCCTTCTTTTTTTTAAGCTGACTGACCCTGACGAATATATTGCCGGGCCCCGACTGTGCTTTGGTGGGGCCGGCGTTGAGTATTGAATGGAGATCGAGTACCGATGCTTGGGTTAACGCTGCGTGAGGAGTTCCGAGGCAAGCGCCTCAAAGGCACTGCCATCGAGCTTGCCAACGAGAGCAATACTGGTGCGACACAGGTTGCAGCTCAGGAATTCCTGAGCATCACCTACCCCACCCAAGATCTACTTAAGGGGATCGAGGCCGTCGGGCCTGACCAGGGGCGTCCTGTTGTAGTGATTGGCGAGCGCGGGCTTGGTAAGTCGCACTTGATGGCGGCCTTGTTCCACGCAGTCAACGACCCCGTATCGACAGCTGCTTGGCTATCCTCATGGGCAACCACCTTGGCCGTTCCGGAGATTGCCAAGATTCGCCTGCGTAATGGCATGCTGGTGATCGGTGAAAGCCTGCACCGTCAGCGTTACAAATTCCTCTGGGATGTGTTGCTGGAGCGTCACCCTCATGGCACATACACCCGTGGTAAATGGGAGGGTATGGGCAACGCGAAGACCGATATTCCCTCCCAAGACCTGATCTTGGAGCTGCTCCAGAAGCAACCGACCATGCTGTTGCTGGACGAGTTCCAGACCTGGTTCGATGGACTTAAGGATACCAAACAGACACCAGCGGTTGCTTGGGCCTTCAATTTCATCCAGATCCTTTCCGAGATCGCTAAGGAGCATCCGGAGCTCTTGGTTCTGGTGATCTCCGTGCGCAATGGCAGCACCGATGCCTATCAGCAGGTTCACCGCGTCAACCCGATGACCATCGACTTCAAGGCAGGCGGCAGCCCTGAGCGGATTCAGCTGGATCGTCGGCGTATGCTGCTGCACCGGCTGTTCGACAACCGGCTGCAGGTTCCTGCTGCCAGCATCGAGAGCCTGCTGGCCAGTCACGTCAGCGAATTCTTCCGACTGCTAGATGTGCCGGCTGCAGAACAGGAGCGCAAGCGTCGCGATTTCACTGAGGCGTGGCCCTATGCCCCGCACCTGTTGCAGCTTCTGGAAGACCAGGTTCTGATCGCCACGGATGCCCAGGAAACCCGCGATATGATCCGCATCCTAGCCAACCTGTTCAAAAACCGGGGAGATAGCAGCCCGATTCTGACTGCCGCCGACTTCATTCTTGATGACGACAGCGCTGGCATCGGTGCGCTGCTGGATTCGGTGTCCAATCAGCAGCATCGCACTCTGCGCGAAAAGGCGCTGCGCAACATCACCTCGGTTACCGAGGCGATGCCAGGGTACCGCTACGATGTGCCACACCTGAAGGAGATTGTCAGCGCACTCTGGTTACGCTCGATTGCTGTCGGGAATCAGGCAGGGGCTGAGCCAGCAACTCTGCAAGTCGATATCACCCGTGCATCTGCAGTCGACGACAACGCCTTCCAAGTCGAGCTTGCTACCATTGTCGAGAACAGCTTCAACATCCATCAGGATGGCCATCGACTGGTATTCCGTGAAGAGGAAAACCCCCAGGCCAAGCTGATGGCATGTGCTCGCAACGACAAGCTGTTTGCCGACGGGACTGACCTCGCTCAACTGGCCAAGGAAGTCCGCTACGTCATCGGCGGTACCGAGGAGGTGGCGAAAAACTTCCGCGTGATTGCGTTGCCCAGCACTTGGCTTTCTGACCCCTGGTCCACCCTCGAGGAAAACGAGCAACCTGATCGTTGGGATGATCGCCTTCCCATTCTGGTGCTGCCGGAAGAGCCGGATCGCCTTGATGAGCGTCTCGGTCGCTGGCTCAAGGATCACCTGCAACAAAATCGCAACACAGTGCGCTTCCTGCTCCCCAGAGGAGGCTCGAAAAATGCCTTCCAGGACCGCGACCTGCTGATCCTGGCACGCGCATCCATGAAAGCGCAGGAATGGAGCAGCCAGAGTCCCGAGTACCGGAAGCTACATACCAAGTACCAGAGCGAGCTGCGTGATATTCTGAAGAAACGCTTTGATCGCTTCGCTGTACTCATGCGCTGGAGCAACCAGGACCCCAGCCAATGTGCATTCGCTGTGGAGACGCTGAAGAAACAGGGAGCGCAGATCCCCGAGGCCATCGAGGAAACACTGGTCAATGACCTGTTCGTTCCAGAGGATCTTGAAGAGCTGGTCAAGGAGCTCGCTTCCAACAGCGAACCTATCAGCAAGCTGCTGCGCGAACTGAAGGAGCCCCGTCCAGGTGGACTCGACTGCATCCCATGGCTGGGGGAAACCGCCATCAAGGAGCGCATCATCCGCCTGTGTGCACGAGGCAAGATCGCTATCAACCTGCGAGGCATGGAATACCTGCAAGCGCAGCCGGGTGAAGATGAAGAAAGCGCCTGGAAGCGTCTGCGCCCCAAGCTTTCCTTCACAGGACGGCAACTGGACGAGGTCTTCCTGCTACAGCCCTCTGCCGTGCCTGCTACAGGTGGCGCAGTTACCCCGATTACCTTTCCAGCACAGCCAGGTGGGCTCTTCGATGACAGCAATGGCAATTCCGGTCAGGGAGGTGGCATGCCCCCATTCCCCGTTTCGGATACTGGCGCTGGTACTCCACCTGCTCCTGGAGGGATTTTTGCCAACCCGTCTGACAGCACCAATAGTAAGTTAAAAACTGTACTGCAGAATCCTGCCACCTCGCCGTTGAACCTGATTGGCAAGCTGGAAGGTTGGGGTATTGGCCCTGCCACACCTGTTGAGTCTGTGACGCTCAAGCTCTCGGCAGCCACTGGCGCTCAATTGAAAGAGCTGCTGAAGAAGCTGCCGGATGGCATGACCTTCGAGCTATCCCTTGAGAAGGAAGATAACTGATGGCACTGGATGCTGAGCTTTTGCAGAAGATCACCAGCGGTACGTCCGCAGAAGCCTGGAAACTCATTCTTGAACGCGTCATGGAGATCATCAGCAAGCCGTTGGCTGCGGGTAATGCCGCTGGCGAGGTGACCCGGCGTGACCGTGAAGTGGGTTGGCTGGATCATTTTCTTGCGACCAGCAGCTGGGATCTCTGGCATGCCTTTGCAGATCCTGAAGTGAGCGGCATTCCGCGCACCTCTGATCGGTTGGCAAGTTGGTGGGTGCAGCCGTACAACGCCAAGGCGGTGTTGATTCTGGATGGTCTGTCGTTACGAGAGCTACCTTGGCTGCTCCAGGGAGCCAAGGCGCGCGGTTTTACCCTGCATGAAGCCTCAGCTACAGCCTCGGAGCTGCCGGGTGAAACCACCCAATTTGCCAAAGCCTTGGGCTTTGGAAGCCGTAGCCAATTACAGAACAATGGCGGCGGATTGACTCATAGGCTGGCTCCATGCCAGACCGAAAGCATCGATTTACCCTGGCAGGACTGCGCCGGTCTGGTTAGCAGCGCGCCCAACTGGGTGTTCTGGCACCACTGGCCAGACAGTAAGGTGCACGACGGTTCCGGTGCTGGCCAAGGGCTGGAGGTCCTGACTCGCGATGCCACGGAGCAGCTCACCAGCGATGACTTCTGGGCCTTCGTGGAAAAGCTGGCTAATGGCCGCCGATTGGTTATCACCTCTGACCATGGCTATGCCGCTACAGGCTACTTCTCCGACGCCGAAGGGGATGTAGCTGTCTACCTCAAGAAAACCTTTGCCAGCGGCCGTAGCACTACAGGGACAGCCGAGGCTGGCCATTTTTCTCCCCCGGTTTCACTCCAGATTGAAAACCAGCATGGGCCACACCTGATGGCGCTTGGTCGTTTGAAGTGGAAAAACCAGGGCGGATACCCGACGTTGACTCACGGTGGCTTGTCGCTGCTGGAGGTTTTGTCGCCATTCGTCGAGCTCACCAAGTAAGGATTGCGCCATATGGCAACCAAAAAAGAACTCCTGGCCCTCGAAGTCGCCAAGGCTGTTGGTGCCGGCAAAGCCGTTGCGCTGGAAACCGTGGATTTCAACGATCCGAATCGCCCCAAGACCTGCCTGGAGGTCGATTTCCCGATCCTCCCGGTCAACCAGGTTGCGATCATTGAGGGGAACGCGAGCAAACCGATCTACCAGATGTCGAAATGGTGGGCGCGTCGTCGCTCCAGCGTTTTCCGCTCCATGCTGATTGCCGCGGCCACCAAGGCTCCTGAGGACAAGTCCCACGCGGCCAAGCTGGTATGGGACAACTACTACGCCAACCACCAGAAGAAGGGGGCCTTCAAGGATCTGAAGGTGGCGGATATCTTCATGGGCGGTGGCACTACGCTGGTGGAGGGCTCACGCCTTGGCATGCAGATGATCGGCAATGACCTGAACCCGGTTGCCTGGTTCGTAGTAAAGCAGGAGCTGGCCAACGTCGATCTGGACGAAGTCAGGCACCTGCTTGCCGACATCGAGGCTGAAGTCAAGCCGCAGATCATCCCGTACTACTACTGCGATGGCCCGAATGGTGAGAAAGGCACCTGGACGCATCTACCGACCCAGAAGGTAATGCCCGCTGACTTCGACCCACTGAGCATTCCACGTGAGGAGCGCAAGGACTATCGCTACGAAGGTCCGGAGATCATCTACACCTTCTGGGCCAAGCACGGCCCTTGCCAAGTGACCGGCTGCGGTCACCGCACACCGATCATGGGTAGTCCGGTGATGGCAGTGAAGACACTGACCGTCAAGCACTGGGAGCACACCTGCAGCAAGTGCAGCGGCGAGTTCCATATTGAAGCTCACGACGCACGAATGGCACCTGACGTGCCGCTGTACGTGGCACCGTCCGAGTATCCGTTCGCCATACTTGATGTCGAGAAGGGTGTGATCTGCCCGCATTGTGGTACCTGCACCAATGCCCAGCTACGCGTCAAGGATGGCCTGGTGCTAGAAGGTGCTCGTGGGCAAATCAAGCTCGGCAAGGGCAAGAACAAGCCGGTCGAGCTGAGTCTGATCGTGCATCCGCAATGGCTGAAAGGCTCGCCAAAGCTGGATATCACCGGCCAGTCCTTCGGCGGTTCGGCTCAGGATGATGCTGCATCCACTACTCGCTGGAATCAGGAGCGTGCAGCGAAGATTCGGTTGCTAGAAGTGCGTGGAACGGAAACCATCACTGAAACCTCCAGAAATGGAGAAGAGAAGGCGACACAGATCATCCCACGCCAAGTGACTTGCCCAGAAACGAAGGTCACTTTTGATACTGGCACAGGGACAATCGCCAAAAAGTCTGCCTTTGCTTGTGCAGACTGCGGCATAGTACAAGATGTCTTAACTTCAATGACGGGTAATTGCGGGAAGGCCCCGATGGCAGCCTACGCTGTGCAGGGTTTCTCCGCCAAGCTTAAAGACGCTGGAGCTAGATACGGAGGCAGGTTTTTTGCTGCACTAAGCAACTCACGACAACTCGATGCAGCTGCAGTCGAATGGGAGCTGCGTAAAAGCGGAGACCTAAGCGAATATTGGCCCAGGACTGCAGTGCCGGAAGGCTTCAAGACGACATATCAAAGGATCCCAGAGCATGGGTATCCAACATTTGCGGATATGTTCAATCCGCGACAGTTGCTTGTTCAAGCGCAGCTGCTCAGAGCGATCCTTAGTGTCTCTCCTGAAAAATACCAATGGAAGACTCGGGAGTATGTTCTGGCTGCATTCCAGCAGTATCTTCGGAATCAAAATATGCTCTGCTTGTGGAATACGCAGGCAGACAAATTAGAACCTCATTTTTCCAATAACAACTATTACCCGAAGAATACACCCGTAGAGAACTGCGTATTCGGAGAGCTTGGGCGTGGCAACTGGAGTTCTTGTGCCGAAGGACTGATTGAATCCCGAGAGTGGGCGGCCGACCCTTGGGAGCTCGTTTCTAATGCGATGCTGTCAGTCCAGCAACCCGCACTGAAAGACATCATTACCGGCAAGAGCGAGAAAGTACGGCCGGGTGATGAGCTTTTGAACGGCACAGTGCGTTGGGGGTCATCGACAGAGCTTGACGATATCGAAACGGCCTCAGTCGATTTGGTTATCACCGACCCACCATTTGGCAACAACGTACAATACGCGGAGCTGGCGGATTTTTTCCATGTATGGCTACGCCTTGCTCTCAAGGATAAGTACCCACAGCTTCAACTTGAGCTTACACCCAAGGCTCTGGAGGCGGTGGACAATCCAGTCCGGAACCCTGAAAACTCACAGGACTACTATCAGCAGCTACTCACTGCCGTCTGGCGTGAATGTGCGCGAATTATGAAACCCAGTGGAATATTGGCATTCACTTTCCACCATAGCCAAGATGAACCGTGGGTCTCTGTGCTGGAAAGCCTTTTTGACGCTGGTTTTTACTTGGAGGCTGCATATCCGATTCGCAGCGACGAAACCAAGGGTGAAGGCAGTAAACCTGGAACCTTTGGATCGCAGCAGATTGAGTACGACATCATCCACGTCTGCCGCAAGCGCACTGAAGAGCCCAAGCCAGTGAGCTGGGGCCGCATGCGCCGAGAGGTGTTGACTGAGGTTCGCCAACTGCAAGGCATGCTGGAAAACCACTCCAAGGAGGGCTTGCCATCGGCTGACCTGCAGGTAATTCGCCGCGGTAAGGCTCTGGAGTACTTCTCTCGCCACTACGGCAAGGTTTATGTCGACGAGGGACGCGTGATCAACGTGCGGGATGCCCTGGTGGGCATCAATCAGCTGATCGACGAGGACGCCAACCGCATTCAGGAGCCTCCACCAGTCAACGCCGAACCTGTCACGCGTCAGTTCCTGCGCATCTACGACGGCCAGACTGAAGTCGCACGCGACCAGATGCAAAAGCACCTGCGTGGCTCCGGCATGGCCCCCGATGAGTTCGTCGAGCGTGGCTGGTGTGAGGAGAAGAAAAAGGTCTTCTACATGGTGGAGCCGCTGGCGTTCGCGCAAAGCTGGCAGGGCAAGCATCGTCGTAAGCTGACCTCGGATCTTGACCAAGCGCTGGTGCTGATGGGGGCATGCTTCGACAACAGCGGGATCAATGCCGCAGACACCTTGAAGAACGAAAACTTCAAACCACATGCTGCTCTCAAGGGGCTCCTGGAGTGGCTCTCCAAGCGTGCGGCGACCGAACCGATGCGTCATGCGGCATCGCGGGCGCTCACCATCTACAACAGCTGGGCATCCAGTCATAAGGAAGCCGTGCAGCAAATGGCGCTGTTCCAGGAGGATTAAGGCATGAAGCAGTTGCTCGACAGCGTTTGGATGCGCAGGGGAACCAGCTGGATTTGGGATGCGGAAGCATTGGCGCAGGTTTGTACAGCCTGTGAAGTCTGGAGCCTGAGGCAATTCATGCAGGCTGCCAATAACTGGCCGGATGACCTGCCGAGCAACGAAAACAATACTCTAGTGGTAGCAGGACTGGAGGGCTGCTTGGATGTGCTCCCTCCTGGCGAGGCCGAGGATTGGCTAGCGGCAGAGGTCAAGGGGGCCTTGCTTTCCTTCCAGAGCTATTACGAGGGGCAGGCAGCGCTGGTGTTCTGGATGCCTTCTGGCGCTGGTCGACTCACGACAAACCCGGCCACGGATGCGGTGACCTGGTGCTGTGCGCATCCTCATTCTGAGTCCAGCTTGGATTTTGGCCGCGTACTCTGGGGAGAAGCCACCGACTACCCGCAGGAGATCCTTTTGCGCCCGGGGGCCAAGGCGTCCGGCCTCTTCCATCTGCGGATTACCTGAGTCGTGATGATGAGCGCTGAGCTTTATATCTCTCCCGGTGAGCAGATCACGCATGCCGAGTTTGGGCAGGGGGTTGTTACCGAACCGCCTCGGGATGGGTACCTGGGGGCGCTATTTGTCGGCGTCGGCCTGCGACGTGTCCCTGTTCACCTAGTCCGACGTGAGCTGTCACGCACCCAGCGCATTTTGCAGTCAGTTGCAGGCGGCAGCGAGCGTGCTCGCAAGGCCTGGCTGTCCTATGAGGCCCATGCATTGCCAGCGATGGAAAGTGCGTCTGCATTGACCTCGGCCCGCATCGATCTTTTGCCCCACCAGGTAGTGCTGACCCACCGAATTGCGACCGCCTCTCCCAGACGCTACCTGATTGCAGATGAGGTGGGGCTGGGCAAGACCATCGAGACGGCGCTGATCCTGCGCGAGCTGGCTAGCCGCGGCGAGCTGAACCGCGCCTTGATGGTGGTTCCTGCTGGCCTCGTGAACAATTGGCATCGAGAGCTGAACGAGGTGTTCAACCTCAACTTCGAGGTGTTCGGCTCAGAGGGCGACATCACCGACCGCAAGACCAATGCCTTCGTCAGTCACGATCGCTTGATCGCCAGCATCGATACCCTCAAGCGGCCTGCACGTATCAAGCGCCTGCTGGAAGCACCACGCTGGGATCTGGTGGTGTTCGACGAAGCACACCACCTGACGGCGCATCGCAGCAGTGGAAACAAGGTCAAGAAAACCGAGAACTATAAGCTTGCAGAGGCACTGAAGGACCATGCGCGTGACCTGTTGCTGCTTTCGGCAACTCCACATCAGGGCAATCACTTTCAATTCTGGATGCTGGTCCAGTTGCTCAATCCGACCCTGTTCAAAGGGCCGGAAGAAATGGTCGATCACCGATATCGCCTGAATACGGTCATGTTCCGCCGCACCAAGGCGGATGCCTGTCAACCGGATGGCTCGCAGCTGTTCGCTCGTCGCTGGGTGCATACCGAATCGTTCGTGATGAACGAGGCAGAAAAGCGCTTCTATGAGCGTTTGCGTGAGTACCTGGAAGAGGGTTTTGACCTGGCTAAACGCCAAGGTAACCAGGGCCGAGCCTTGGGGTTCCTGATGGCCATTTTCCAGAAAATCGCGGCATCAAGCTTCGCGGCTGTACGGCGTACCCTCAAGCGCCGTCTGCTGATGTTGACCTTGCATGAAGCTCTGCTACGCGACAAGGATCTGGACATTGAGGGGCGAGAGCGCCTTTATGACGAAGCTCGCGAAATGATCCACGAACAGTTCAATCTGCCACGCGACATCATCGGCCGGAGCGAAGTTGACCGTGTGATGGTGGATCTGCGCTATCGGCTGATCAAGAAGCTGGATGAAGATGTCCTGGAAATGGCTTCCGATCCCTACGGTAGCGAATACTCATCGACGCATTCAGAAGAGGCAGCCTCCGCTGTTGTTGATCTCCATCTACCGGAGGAGCGTCTGCGAATTGGTGACCTGTTGGCTTTCTTCCCCCAGCAGCGGGAGACCAAAGCGCAGAAATTGCTGGATGGCTTGGGCTATCTCTGGCGGCAGAATGCTAGCGAGAAGATCGTCATCTTTGCCACCTACCTCGGCACGGTCGATCTGATTGCCCGTGAGATTGAGCAGGCCTATCCCGGTCAGGGCGTGGTTGTGCTGCGCGGCGGTGACCACGGTGCCAAGCTGGCGGCAGAGCGGAGGTTCCGCCTGAAAGATGGGCCGCGTGTACTGGTGTGTACAGCGGCAGGCCGCGAAGGCTTGAACCTGCAGTTCGCGCGAATCCTGTTCAATTTCGATTTGCCGTGGAATCCGATGGATGTGGAACAACGCATTGGGCGCATCCACCGCTATGGACAGAACCACACGGCACAGGTCTACAACCTCGTCCTGTCCGACACTATCGAAGGGCGAATTTTCCTGATGCTCGACGAAAAGCTGACGGAAATCGCCAAGACGGTCGGCAAGGTGGACGACCAAGGCAACGTGGCCGAAGACCTGCGCGCACAGATTCTTGGTCAGCTATCCGAGCGTCTCAATTACGATCGCCTGTACCAGGAGGCGTTGTCCGATCCAGAGTTAAAACGTACACAGGTGGAGCTGGAAGCGGCGCTCTCGAATTCACGTGAAGCGCGGCAGGTTGTGTTCGATCTGTTCCAAGACCTCGAAGGCTTTAGTCTTGATGACTACAAGCCGTTTTCCGATGTGTCGTCCAGCCTGGATCGGCTGGTGCGTTTCCTGTCGGCAGCAGTGCGGGATCGTCAGCAGCGCTTGGTCAAGATCGACGACGAAACCTTTGACCTTGTGATGGTTGATAGCGCACGTCGGGCACGATTTACCTTGAACCGCGATACGGCGACGAGCAGCGATAGCGTTGAGCTGATGGGGCTTGATCATCCGCTCGTACAGGAAGAGCTTGGACGCTGGCGCAGCGTTCAACCGGAGGATATCGGCATTGCGGTTTCAGGGGATGTAGACGCGCCGGTTCTGCTTTCTCTCTGGAAGGTGGAAGCGTCCGCAGGCAACGGTGAGCGTCGTGTTGTCGTTCAGCCCATTGCCGTCAAGCAGGACGGCACAAGGGTTCCGGCGGTCGAGCGGCTAGCGGAACAATATCTGCAGGCACCAATAACCTTACCGATTTTCGTGCCAGAACAGAGACAGAAACTATTCGAGCAGGTGGTTGAACCGACCCTGCAACGGGAACTGAAGCACAAGGGCACAGCGAATGGGGATGGCAGCTATTCGGCAGAGCTGATTGGATACGTTGAGATCGTGAACCAGGGGGCATGATGTTGGACGAATACTCTATCGAGCAGCGCGCGACACAGATTTTCGATGCACGCAGCAAGGAGTATTTTTCCGAGGTCGGCCCGATGCTTGGCGTGGTTCTCCGCAGCGTCATTGCCGGAGCACGCCGAATCCTTGCGTGAATGGTTCAGTGGCGATGCCTACACGGAGATTGGGCGCGAAACCTGGGATGCTTTGCGGCATATATCGGACTCACCTGAATGGGAGAAAACCGTAGTACGTCTTGCGAGCGCGTACTACGTGGCCAGCACAAGCTACGACGGCGCTGACCCGCGCTTCAATGAGGCGATCCGGCCTCTGTTGCCGAAATTTGATCTGGACGATTGCATCGAGCTGATTCGAGGCATTGAGCAAACGGTCAGACTTGGGCGCGACGCGGAGCTTACAGAGACCACCGGGAGCTACGTGCCCGCGCGCTGGAGATAAACCCTGCGGCTGATTTGACCGGGTACCAAGTATTCAATCGTTACCTCGGCTGAGGTCGTATCACAAGAAAAAACGGGACAGGAACAAGAGACAAAAATGGCTCGTATCGAAAACCACAAGTACAGCATCGAGGAAGCTTTCCGGGAATGCTTTTATATCGTCCCTGACTACCAGCGCGAGTACGTCTGGACGGACAAGGAGGTACACCAGCTGCTTGAGGATATCGGCGAGCAGATCGATGCCGGGACGACGCGGGAATACTTCATCGGCACCGTGCTAGTGTCACCCACCGAGCATAAGAACCATTACGAGGTGATCGACGGGCAGCAGCGCCTGACCACGTTCTTCCTGCTGTTGTGCGCGCTCAAGCATCTGTTCAACGGAGAGCCGCAACGACAAATGATTGCCGGGCTGATCTCGACCAGCTACGTGGACAGCGACGGCGAGGTGCGCACCAACCTGAAGCTGGAGCCTCGTTACGAGAGCGCAGGCGAAGTGATGGCCAAGCTGGTGGAGCTAGACGCCGAACCTATGGCCGTGCGCGCAGGCATCCAGGCTGCGGGCATCGCCAGCTTCGGCTCGCTCGAAAATCTGATCAACGCCTACAGCACCCTGTACCGCTATCTGAAGGACAACTACGACGACGTCGCCAAGCTGAAGAAGTATTGGGGCTATCTGGCCAACAACGTCGTTTTCATCCAGATCTCCACCGACGTCAGTAGCGCGCTGAAGATTTTCGAGACGATCAACGAGCGCGGCGTGGGTCTGAACCCGATGGATTTGCTCAAGAACCTGCTCTTCACGCAGGTCAAGCAAACGCAGTTCACCCAGCTCAAGGACGAATGGAAAAAGATCACCAAGCCGCTGGAGAAGGGGAAGGAAAAGCCGCTGCGCTTCCTGCGCTACTTCTTGATGGCCAACTACGCGATCAAGAACGAACGCGGCGATGCGGTGGTTCGTGAGGACGAGATCTACGACTGGTTCATCGCTAAGGACAACGCGGTGCTATGCGACTACCAAGGCAAGCCCTTTGAGTTCGTCCGCAAGGTGATTCGTAACGTCGAACACTACCTAGCCTTTGCCAACGGGCAGGGCAACGACGGCAAGCCCAGTCTGGCTATGGACAGTCTGAAGCGCCTGACCGGTGGCGCGTTCAGTTTGCACTATGTCTTGCTACTGGCGGCGGCCAACTTCCCTAAGGCGTTGTTCGACCACTTCGTAGCGCAGCTCGAGAGCTTCCTCTTTTACTACATCTTCACCAAGACCCCGACCAAGGATCTGGAGCGCAGTTTCTCTCAATGGGCCGATGAGCTGCGCTCGATTGCGGAGACGGCTGATGCAGTGAAGCAGAAGGTTCAGCTCAACGCATTCGTCGCCGACCGTTTTGAGAAGAACATGGCGGGCAAGTCACAGGAATTGGCCGATGCCCTAAAACGCTTCACCTTGCATTCGATGCAGCTGTATCGGACGCGTTATCTGCTGGCCCGGCTGACGCAGCACGTTGAGATGGCGTTCAGCGGATTGAAGGTGCCAGGCAGTCTGGAGCCGTTCACCAATCTGGAAATCGAGCACATTCTGCCCAACAAGCCAGAGGCCGATCTGCATGCCAAGTGGGCCACCGAGAATCCTGGGATGGCCTATGACGAGTACAAGAATCGGCTGGGTAATCTGACCTTGCTGGAGAAACCCATCAACATCGTCGCGGGCAATGACTTCTACACGGCCAAGCAGGTTGAGTACAGCAAGAGTGGCAACTACCTGACACGCAGTCTGGTGGCACTGACCGACGTTGGGCAGAACACATCCATTTCTCGAGTTAACGCCAAACTGACGGCTTTCCCTGCGTGGAATGCCGCATCCATCGAGAAGCGCCACGCGTTGCTCATCGCTCTGGCGCAAGAGGTCTGGAAGACTTCGGCCATCGAGGTCTAATCAAAGAGGGAGAATTAATATTTCGTTTGCATCTCCCAAGCCCACTGTAGCAACGACGTTAGCTGCCCGGTGTTTTCGGGGCAGTTTAAGTCGTTGGCCTTAATGGCTTCGGCGACGGTGGCGTGATGCATGCGGGGGCGGTCACCAGCATTATCAGCATCTCTGAGATGGTGCTTGCCGGAAGCTGCAGTGTTGTCCACTGCTGCCCCTTTTCAACCTCGTATGCTCGAGAGTTAATGCCATCATGCTCACCGAATGGGGCTCGGTCTCGTGCAAGTCCTTGGCTTAAGCCTTCCGCTGTTTGTGCCTTGGATGCAGGCACTTAGTCCAACTTGCTCTGAAAGTAATCAATCGGAGTATGGTTTGTCATGAAAGTGTTGCGGTTGAATGCGGTTATCTTGGCTACGGGGCTCGCCAGATCAACGATCTACAAGCTCATTGGCTCAGGCGAGTTTCCACGACCCGTGCCGCTGACTGGGCGTTGTGTTGGCTGGATTGATTCAGAGGTTGCCGCTTGGATCCAATCGAGGATTGAAGCGCGGGAAAGGATCTGAATGACACTGTTCGACTAACCAGCAGGAGCAGTGCACGAGGTTCTAGCGAGCCTTCGCCACCATTAACTCAGACCAGCGAGTGGTGTAGGCCGGGGAGAGCAATTCTCTTCGCATAGCCCACTCAGCTGGTTTGGCGATGCGCCCTGGCTGCAGCGTTCCACTCCCCCAGCGATTATTGATCGCGTCTAGGGTGCTCATCAGGCGCTCGGTTTTCACAGGCTGCTCGGGAGCAAACAGATCCGGCGTGTATTCGTTCTTGCGACACAGATCCAGAAGCAGCACCTGGGCCTTGGCGTAGCTGAAGCCCTCGCGGTACACCTGCTTCAGCCCAGCCTGTACGGCTTTGATGATCAATCGGCTGTCGTCGGTTGGGTAGGGCAGTTGGCAGAGAACACCGTTGGCATATTTGGCCTCTGAGGGATTGAACATCCCGGTGCGCAGACTCACTCGTACCTGTCGGCAGAGTGGGGATTCCACGGCCATCCGACCACCCATTCCATGAGCATCTGGCCACCGATTCCACGGTGATCTGACCACCCGTTCCACGCGCATCCGGCCACTGATTCCACAGCCATCTGGCCACCCTCAGG
>JACCDZ010111659.1_pt1 | contig 14504 bp, 20 predicted proteins | sample 7449551 | NCBI WGS metagenome assembly JACCDZ01 (sample SAMN15323452, study PRJNA562643) | freshwater metagenome | isolation source: river surface water | place: USA:Blue River Watershed | collected 2017-08-18 | reverse complement strand
TGTGGATGTTGTGTTGGCAAATTTTGATTGGTCAGACCTCGGCACATGGGGAAGTTTGTATACACATTTAGAAAAGGATTACAATGGAAATGCAGTGATCGGAGAAAATGTCTACATGATTAATTCCACCAATTGCATCGTCAACCTTCCCAATTCGAAATTGGCATTGATCGAAGGGTTGGACAATCATATCATCGTAGAGTCCGACAATATGCTGATGATATTGAACAAAAGTGACGAGCAAAACTTGAAAAAGTACATGGCGCCGATGCAAGAATCAAGTCCAACATTTTTTGAATAAATTGATCCCTTGAATTCTGCATTTTTTTCTATCCGGTACGAGGTAATGCTATTGATTGGCTTGATTATCATGGCCTTGTTCTTGTTGATTATTGTTACGTTTTCATGGGTACATCAAAAAAAGAAAGGGAAAGAGGAGTCGATCGCCTACAAAAACAAGCTCGAAGCATTTAAAAAATCGACGGTATTCCGCATTCAAAAAGAAGAGGAAAAGCGGTTTCAATTTTCACATTTATTGCTCGATGAGAATCGCCGAATCGATTCCGTCATTTCGCTGTTGCAAACGCTTTCGTCGGATTCCCCCGATGAGATGGAGCAAAAGAAGGAAACGGCGATTGGGCTATTGTCATGTATCCAGTCTAAAATCCAGTATTTTTCGATGCAAACGGCTCCGGCAAAATTGATAGAAGATGGATTGTATGCCGCATTGAGTGAGTTGTGTGCGTATCTTCAAGAAGCAGTAAAAGTGGATATTTATTTGAAGTCGGCGGATTACAATCGTCAAAATGAATTGATTGAAATTGCAATGTATCGCATTGCTGAAGAAGTAATTCAAAATGCAATTCAGCATGGGAAGCCGAATCGCATTGATGTTCAATTGGGTTCGTCGGGTGGAAGTGTTTTTTTGGAGATTTCTGATAATGGTTTCCCATTCAATCTCGCTAATGCGTTACAGAATGAAAAGTTAATTCTCAATGGGGTGGGCTTACGGGCTATCGAAGGGAGAATGCAAAATGGTTTCGAGTTGCAGTATGATCATTGCAATGGGATGAACCAAAATACGTTTGTTTACAAAGATTATTAAACCAAAAAAACGACTCATTGCACGTGAGTCGTTTCAGATTTGGTTGTGGTACGTGTTAATCGTTTTGACTTGATTTCCAAGCACGATACAAGTCGAAATAGCTTTTTGTTTCCATGACAACTACACCGCCCGTGGTATCTCCATATTTTGCTGGAATTCCGCCGGTGTAAACCATCATTCCGCCGATGGATGCGCTGGGGACATTTGAAATATCGTTCATCTTCACTCCATCCATCATGTAAATCATATCACCTTTGCGAGCTCCTCTAAAAACGAGTTGTCCGTCATCCGTCAATTTGATTTCCGAACTCATTGCTGCAATCATCGCTTTTTGATTGAATTTCAACGGATTTACTTTTATTTGCTCTGACGTGATTCGAATCTCCGACATCACACCATATTTGAGGGATTTGTATTCATCTTTGTTGTATTTGATGGTAAACACATCCAACAGTTGACCACTTTTTTCGAACAGGACCGTATTTAAATTTTCGATTCCATCCATTGTGATTTCGGCCCGAATTCCTTTCATCGTGTCGCCTTCAGAAACGATATTAAAAAAGTAATTGCCTGCGGGGATGGATGAAATTCGGAACTTGCCGTTCAGATCGGTCAAATCTTTATACACGACTCCATTTGATTCGGTGTATATTAAGGTGTTTGAAAGCGCCATTGAGTCTTCATTCACAATTTTTCCAATTATTTCCCCGTTGGAGGTTTGTGCAGCAGCAATTCCTGGAATTGCGATGAGCAGCATGAGGATTCGTTTTTTCATGGTATCTATTATTAAGTGAAACATTTCTTAGAAGATGCAGCGTATTTAGAAATTCCATAAAAAAAAGCACAAAAAAAAATCCCAGCCTTGCGACCGGGATTTCTACATTCCAAAAAATGTCGAATTTTATTCTTCATCCTCGTCGTCAGCATCAGAACCTTTTGCTGCTCCACGAGCCATTTTAACTGAAACAACAACTGCGTTAGCTGGTTCCAAGAATTTCAAATCAGAATTTTCAATTTGACCCACACGAATCGATTGACCGATACGCAATTTTGTGATGTCGATTGTAATTGCATCTGGCAATGAAGAAGGCAAACCAACAACTGTCAAACGACGGAAAACTTGCAACAATTTACCTCCGGCAAGTACACCACGAGATGCTCCTGTCAAACGAACTGGCAAACCAACTTTAACTGGTTTTGTCTCATCCAATTGGTAGAAATCGATGTGTCTTACTGTTCCTTTGATCGGATCTTGTTGGATGTCTTGAATAATTGCTTTCGCTTTCAATCCTTCGATGTCCAATTCTACTTGGTAAACTTCAGGTGTGAAAACCAATTTTTCGATGTCATTTTTCTTTGCAGAAAAGTGCGTTTGTGTGCCTTGACCGTATAGTACACATGGTACTAAGTCTGCTCTTCTTAGAGCTGCAGCATCTTTTTTCCCTACGTTCGCTCTTACCGAACCGCTCAATGAGGATACTTTCATGGTGTTATTATTTATTTGTTATGATATTACAAAGTGAGAACTGATTGATTGGTTGTTTACCAATCGTCTGATTACATCCGAAAACAATTCGTCAACGGGTACCACTCTAATTTTCGAAGAGTGATTTTTCAGTGGAATTGTATCTGTGACGATCAATTCAGTGAGGCTTGAATTTTCGATTCGTTCGTAAGCAGGGCCAGACAATACAGCATGCGTACAAAACGCACGAACACTATTAGCGCCCTTTTCGATGAATAAATCTGCGGCTTTAGTAAGCGTGCCAGCTGTATCGCACATGTCGTCAATTAAGATAACATCTTTTCCAGCAACATCCCCGATCACCGTCATTTCAGCAACTTCGTTTGCTTTCTTTCGTTGTTTGTGGCAAATTGCTAATCCTGTGTCTAATTTCTTTGCATAGGAATTGGCACGTTTCGCACCACCGGCATCCGGCGCCGCCATGATGAGATTTCCATTGTTTAACTTCAGCATTTCTTGATAGAAAATGGTGGAAGCAAACAAGTGGTCAACTGGAACTTCAAAAAATCCTTGAATTTGGTCGGCATGTAAATCCATGGTGATGACACGATCCACACCTGCTGCCATCAACATGTTGGCTACAAGTTTCGCTCCGATTGCAACGCGTGGCTTGTCTTTCCGATCTTGACGCGCAAAACCAAAATAGGGAATTACGGTGATAATTTTGCGTGCAGACGCTCTTCGAGCAGCATCTATCATCAATAGAAGTTCGAAAAGGTTGTCAGCAGGTGGCATCGTCGATTGCACGATAAATACATCTTGTCCACGAACGGTTTCTTCAAACGAAGGTTGGAATTCTCCATCACTAAATTCAAGAACTTTAACGTCACCAAGAGCAATACCGTATGATTTTGCGATTCTTTCGGCTAAATCTTGCGAAGCTCTACCTGAAAATATTTTTACACCAACTGACATTTTTCTGCTTTTAGAGGTCGCAAAGATAGCGATTTTTTTATTCTAAACAATAAATTTCTTGCAGTTGGTTGCCCGTCAAGCGTTCGATTGTTAAATCAAGCGATCCAACTCTGAACGTTTGCTCGCTACAACTGCGTTGAATCCACAATTTATTGTAAACATCAATCACTTCCTTGTTTTAATTATAACATAATGTCTAACTTTACGCTTTTATTTTACATCCATGCAAACGATTTTAGTACTAGGCGCTGGACTTTCAAGTTCATCTTTAATCCGTTACTTTTTAAACAATTCAATTGAAAATAATTGGCAAGTGAGAGTCGTAGATCAAGACATCGATCTTGCGAAACGGAAGATTGATGGACATCCAAACGGAGTAGCACTTTCGTTTAATGCACTCGATCCGGTTGAGAGAAGACCTGAGATTGAAAAAGCAGATTTGGTTGTAAGTATGTTACCGGCACGTTTTCATGTCGATGTTGCAAAAGATTGTATAGAACTAAAGACGAATTTAATTACGCCGTCGTATGTTTCTGCTGATATGAAAAGCTTGGATGCCGAAGCGAAATCGGCTGGAATTGTCATCATGAATGAAATTGGTGTGGATCCTGGAATCGATCACATGAGTGCATCAAAAATACTGGATGACATCAAAGCAAAGGGCGGAAAATTGCATAGTTTTAAATCTTTTTGTGGTGGATTGATTGCGCCAGAGAACGATAACAATCCGTGGAATTACAAATTCACATGGAATCCCCGAAATGTAGTTGTTGCTGGTCAGGGAGGGGCAGCGTGTTTTATCGAAGAAAATCAGTACAAGTATATACCGTACACGCAGGTTTTTCAGCGTCTTGACGAAGTTGAGATCCCTGGTTATGGCAAGTTTGAAGGGTACGCGAACCGGGATTCACTTTCGTACCGCACGGTGTATGGACTCGATGAAATTCCGACGATTTACAGAGGAACTTTGCGTCGCGTTGGTTTTTGCAAAGCATGGAACGTATTTGTGCAACTCGGTATGACTGACGATTCATATAAATTAGAGCGGTCTGAGTTGTTGACACCACGTACGTTTTTAAATGCGTTTTTGCCATACAAGGTAATTGATACGGTTGAAAACAAGTTGCGACGTTATTTTACGTTCGACGATGAAGAATTGTTCCAAAAGTTGGAATGGCTTGGGATTTTCGATGATTCAGAGCCAATCGGTATTCCGAATGCTTCACCTGCACAGCTATTGGAGAAGATCTTGGTCGATAAATGGAAATTGTCGCCGAACGACAAGGACATGTTGGTGATGTACCACGAATTTGTTGCAGAATTAGACGGGAAGAATACGCGTATTGTTTCATCAATGGTGAATATCGGCGAAAATCAAGTTTATACCTCGATGAGTAATACCGTTGGATTGCCTGTTGCGATTTGTGGCAAGATGATTTTGAATGGATCGCTTCGGATGTCAGGCGTTCATATCCCTGTGATGCCAGAAGTGTACGTGCCAATATTAAACGAACTTGAATCATTTGGGATTCGATTTACGGAAACGGAGAGTGTTATTCAGTAAGCCTGAGTGAATACGTGTTGCGCGATCTTATTAATTGTGTTAACTTAACAACCTAATTAATATTGATCGAATGTGTTTTTCTGCCGCAGCAAGTTTCGGAACAGGTGTAGTGTTGAGTTTGATCGGTGTGAAATCGATTCAAAGTGCAAAACAAAAGGCACATTATTTCTTTGCTTGTATTCCGGTTTTATTTGCAGTGCAGCAATTTTCAGAAGGGTTCATTTGGTTGTATCCAACGAATCTGTCCACTGATTTTTGGTCGGTATTCAGGGTATATTTCTACCTCGCTTTCGCGCAAGTCATTTGGCCGTTTTACATTCCATTTTCTTTTTACAAGCTCGAAAGCAATTTGTTACGCAAGCGATTTCTGTATGGTTTTACCATTGTTGGGGTTTTCACATCGTTGCTGCTGTTGTTTCGGTTGGTGTATTACCCAGTACAGGTGTTTACGGAAGGTTGTCATATTGATTACATGATCGGAGCTTCCAAGTGGCTGTTGGTTACAACGGGATTGACATACGTGCTGGCAATCGTAGTGGCGCCGTTTTTTTCAAGTTTCCGTCTAACGAAATGGCTTGCTGCATTCAATGTAGTTTCTTTCGTTTGTACGGTTTTCTTTTTTCGCCAGTATCTGATTTCGGTTTGGTGTTTTTTTGCTGCGGTGCAAAGTATTGTTGTTGTTTTGATCTTGAGGACCGATACAGGTGCAACAATTCTAACAAAAAAATGAATTGGTTTTGTGTCAAAAAAGATTCGTTGGCAGAAATCGCCTATTCGTACGGACAGAAATGCCATTGATAACTGATCCGTTTCTCTATCAACATGGAATTGTGAAAAAACTTATTAAATTAAAGCTAAGCGCTTGGTTTCTAAAATTAATTCACTATATTTGCACCCCCCAAAGTATGTTTGGGCAGTTTATTTATTTATAAAACACAGAGAATTAGTATGCCAACTATTCAACAATTAGTTCGCAAAGGTCGCACGGCAAACGTTAAGAAAAGCAAATCTGCTGCTCTTGATTCTTGTCCGCAGCGCAAAGGGGTATGTGTAAGGGTTTACACCACTACTCCTAAAAAGCCGAATTCAGCTATGAGAAAAGTAGCGAGGGTTCGTCTCACTAATGGTAAGGAAGTCAATGCTTACATCGGTGGAGAAGGACACAATTTACAAGAGCACTCTTTGGTGCTTGTACGTGGAGGGAGAGTAAAAGATCTTCCAGGGGTAAGATACCACATCGTACGAGGAGCTGAAGATACTGCTGGTGTAGAAGGTAGAACTCAACGTCGTTCCAAGTATGGTACGAAAAGACCAAAAGCGAAAAAATAATTTTAAAGCTTTCTAAGAAATGAGAAGAAGAAAAGCCAAAAAGAACCCCATCCTTCCGGATCCAAAGTTCAACGATGTTCAAGTAACGAAATTCGTTAACAACTTGATGTATGACGGAAAGAAAAACTTAGCGTTCAAAATTTTCTACGATGCATTGGCAATTGTAGATACTAAGTTAGAAGAAACAACAGGATTGGAAGCTTGGAAAAAAGCATTGGAAAATGTTACTCCAAGTGTAGAGGTAAGAAGTCGCCGTGTAGGTGGAGCTACTTTCCAAATTCCAACTCCAGTTCGTGAAGACAGAAAAAATTCATTAGCGATGAAATGGTTGATCGGATATGCGCGTAAGCGTAACGAGAAATCTATGGCTGGTAAATTGGCGTCTGAGATTATTGCAGCTTCGAAAGAAGAAGGTGCAGCTTACAAAAAGAAAGAAGATACGTTACGTATGGCTGAAGCTAACAAAGCGTTCTCACACTTTAGATTTTAATTGACATGGCAAGAGATCTTAAATTTACCCGTAATATTGGTATTGCAGCACACATTGATGCTGGTAAGACAACCACTACAGAGCGTATTTTGTACTACTCTGGTATGAGTCATAAAATTGGTGAGGTACACGATGGTGGTGCTACAACTGACTGGATGGAGCAAGAGCAAGAAAGAGGTATTACAATTACTTCAGCTGCTGTTACTATTGAGTGGCCATACAGAAACAACAAATACCATGTAAACATTATTGACACACCGGGACACGTTGACTTTACAGTTGAGGTGAATCGTTCGTTACGTGTATTAGATGGTTTGGTGTTCTTGTTTTCTGCTGTTGATGGTGTTGAACCACAATCAGAGACAAACTGGAGATTAGCGAATAACTACAACGTACCACGAATTGGTTTCGTAAACAAGATGGACCGTTCAGGTGCAGATTTCTTGAATGTAGTGAAACAAGTAAAAGACATGCTTGGAAGTTACGCTGTTCCATTGCAATTACCAATCGGTGCTGAAGATTCATTCCAAGGAGTGGTTGATTTAGTAAACTGGAGAGGAATTGTTTGGAATGAGGCTGACAAAGGGATGACGTTTACGGAAGTTGCTATTCCTGAAGACATGATCGAAGAAGCTACAGAATACCGTGAGAAATTATTGGAAGCTGTTGCAGAATTTGATGAGTCTTTGATGGAAAAATACTTCGAAGATCCAAACTCAATCACAGAGGATGAGATTTTGGCTGCATTACGTGCTGCTACTATTTCTGGAAAAATCGTTCCGATGTTGTGTGGTTCATCTTTCAAAAACAAAGGTGTTCAAACGATGTTGGATTACGTTATGGCAATTTTGCCTTCTCCGTTGGACAATGGTCAGATCGAAGGTATCAATCCAAAAACAGACGAAGAAATCGTGCGTAACCCATCTTACGATGAGCCTTTCGCAGGATTAGCATTTAAAATTGCAACGGATCCTTTCGTAGGACGTTTGTGTTTCGTACGTGCATACTCTGGTAAATTACCAGCAGGTTCGTATGTATACAATTCTCGTTCAGATAGTAAAGAACGTATTTCACGTATCTTCCAAATGCACGCAAACAAGCAAATTCAGATTGATGAGTTGGGTGCAGGTGATATCGGTGCAGTTGTTGGATTTAAAGACATCCGTACAGGAGATACACTTTGTGGTGAAGGACATCCAATCGTATTGGAATCAATGGACTTCCCAGATCCAGTTATTGGATTGGCAATTGAGCCTAAAACGCAAGCAGATACAGACAGATTGTCTATTGGTTTAAATAAATTATCTGAGGAAGATCCTACTTTCAAAGTGAAATCTGATCACGAAACTGGACAAACGATCATCGAAGGAATGGGTGAGCTTCACTTGGAAATCATCGTTGACCGTTTGAAGAGAGAATTTAAAGTTGAAGTTAATCAAGGTGCTCCACAGGTTTCATACCGTGAAGCAATTACTGGAAGTGTTGAACACCGTGAAGTTTACAAAAAACAATCAGGTGGACGTGGAAAGTTTGCAGATATCTTGGTGAGAATTTCTCCACAAGAGAACCAAGAAAAAACAGGATTGGAATTCATCAACTCCATTAAAGGTGGTAACATTCCAAGAGAATTTATTCCTTCAGTAGAGAAAGGTTTCAAAGAATCAATGAAAAATGGAGTTTTGGCTGGATATCCAGTAGACTCATTCAAAGTTGAATTGTTAGATGGATCTTTCCACGCTGTCGATTCAGATTCATTGTCTTTCGAGGTTGCAGCTAAAATGGCTTACCGTGAAGCGTTGAAAAAATGTCAACCAATTTTGTTAGAGCCGATCATGAAACTGGAAGTATTGACTCCAGAAGAGAACATGGGTGATATCGTGGGTGACTTGAACCGCCGTCGTGGTATGATGAAAGGTATGGATGACAGAGCAGGATCAAAAGTTGTAAAAGCGGATGTTCCATTGTCTGAAATGTTTGGATACGTAACACAATTACGTACATTGTCATCAGGACGTGCAAGTTCTACAATGGAGTTCTCACATTTCGCAGAAACTCCAGCGAACGTTACAAAAGATGTTGTAGCTAAAGTGAACGGTAAAGTAAACGCTTAATAAGTTTAGAAATGAGCCAAAAAATTAGAATTAAATTAAAATCATACGATCACAACTTGGTTGATAAGTCAGCTGAGAAGATTGTAAAAACGGTAAAGGCTACTGGAGCTGTTGTTAGCGGTCCAATTCCATTGCCAACTCACAAAAGAATCTATACGGTTTTGAAGTCTCCACACGTTAACAAAAAAGCGCGTGAGCAGTTTGAATTGTGCTCTTACAAGAGATTGTTGGACATCTACAGTTCTTCTTCAAAAACAGTAGATGCTTTGATGCGCTTGGAGCTTCCAAGTGGAGTAGACGTAGAAATTAAAGTTTAATAAGAACTTTACATTTATAATTCATAATTTATAATTAACAAAGTATGCCTGGATTAATTGGTAGAAAAGTCGGTATGACTAGCATCTACAGTGCCGAGGGTAAGGCAACACCATGCACAGTGATAGAAGCTGGTCCTTGTGTCGTAACACAGTTAAAGACACAAGACAGAGACGGGTACGAGGCAGTTCAATTGGGTTTCGGAGAGCGTAAAGAAAATCGTACTCCAAATGCATTGAAAGGTCATTTCAAGAAAGCGAATACAACACCAAAACAAACGGTTGTTGAGTTCAAAGGTTTTGATGGACTTAGCCTTGGGGATGTAGTAAGCGTTGACATCTTCGAAGAAGGTGAATTCGTTGGAGTAGTTGGTACTTCAAAAGGAAAAGGTTTCCAAGGGGTAGTAAAAAGACATGGTTTTGGTGGTGTAGGTCAATCTACGCACGGTCAACATAACCGTCTTCGTGCTCCTGGATCTATTGGTGCGGCTTCTTATCCAGCACGTGTATTCAAAGGAATGCGTATGGCTGGTCAAATGGGAAACAAGCGTGTCATGATGGAAAACCTTCAGATTTTGAAAGTGTTGGCTGACAAAAATTTAATTGTAGTGAAGGGATCTATTCCTGGGGCTAAAGGTTCAACCGTATTAATAGAGAAATAAAATGGAAGTTAAAGTATTTGACCAAACAGGAAAAGCTACTTCTAAAAAAGTAACTCTTTCGGATGCAGTCTTTGGAATAGCACCAAATGATCATGCAATTTATTTAGATGTTAAACAGCATTTAGCGAATCGTCGTCAAGGAACACACAAGGCGAAAGAAAGAGCTGAGATCGCTGGTTCGACTCGAAAAATTAAGAAGCAAAAAGGTACAGGTGGAGCACGTGCGGGAAGTATCAAATCTGGTACAATCGTAGGTGGAGGTCGTATTTTCGGACCACGTCCACGTGATTATCACTTCAAGTTGAATGTGAAGTTGAAACGTTTAGCACGTAAATCGGCGTTCGCATACAAAGCACAATCAGAAGCAATTTTGGTATTGGAAGATCCAAATTTTGCAAGTATCAAAACACAAGAGTTCAAAAATTTATTGAGCAGCTTAGAATTGCAAAATGAAAAAGTGCTTTTGATTTTGGGTTCTGAGAATGACAACGTATATTTGTCGTCTCGAAACTTGAAACGTGTGAAAGTTGTTACTGCTGATTCAGTAAATACATTTGATGTATTGAACGCGAAAAAAGTGGTTTTGGCTGAAAGCTCAATAGAAGTAATTGAAAAGATTCTTAACTGATTTAGTGATGAATATAATTATCAGAAAGCCTCTAATTACAGAGAAAGCAACAGCTGCGAGTGAAGCTCGTAACTTGTTTACTTTCGAAGTTGCAAAGAGTGCAAACAAGATTGAAATTAAAAAAGCTGTCGAAAAAATGTACGGAGTAACAATTACTAAAGTACGTACAATGACATATGGCGGTGGTAAATCCTCTATCAAACAGACGAATAGAGGTATCGTTGTGCAACCAAACAATCCTTGGAAAAAAGCGATTGTAACCGTTGCAGATGGAGAGACGATTGATTTGTTTAATAACATTTAAGAAAAAAGAATGGGTCTTAAAAAATTCAAGCCTACAACTCCAGGGCAAAGACACAAGATCAACAGTACTTACAAAGAGGTAACTACAAACATTCCTGAAAAGAGTTTGGTTGAAGGTATCAGTAAGTCTGGAGGTCGAAATAATGACGGTAGAATGACCATGAGATACATTGGAGGTGGTCACAAGCAAAAATACCGTATTATTGATTTTAAAAGAGACAAACAGGATATTCCTGCAACTGTCAAAACAATTGAGTATGATCCGAATCGTACCGCTCGTATCGCTTTGTTGTGGTATGCAGATGGAGAGAAAAGATACATCATCGCTCCTGAAGGTTTGAAAGTTGGAGATACTGTCGTTTCTGGAAAAACTGCTACACCAAATGTTGGTCACGCAATGTTTTTGAGCGATGTTCCGTTGGGAACAGTAATTCACAACATTGAGTTGAAGCCAGGTAAAGGTGGTGCTATTGCTCGTGGAGCTGGTACGTATGCACAGTTGAATGCACGTGATGGTCGTTATGCAATTATCAAAATGCCTTCTGGTGAAACTAGAATGATTTTGACAACATGCATGGCAACGATTGGATCTGTTTCTAATTCTGAGCACAGTTTGGTCGTTTCTGGTAAAGCAGGACGCTCAAGATGGTTAGGTCGTCGTCCACGTGTTCGTGGTGTTGTTATGAATCCAGTGGATCACCCAATGGGAGGTGGTGAAGGAAGAAATTCCGGAGGTCACCCAAGATCACGTAATGGAATTCCAGCGAAAGGATACAAGACACGTGCTAAGACCAAATATTCAGATAAGTTTATCATCGATAAAAGAAAGAAATAAGTCATGAGTAGATCGTTGAAAAAACCACCATTCGTACACTACAAATTGAGTCAACGAGTGGATGAAGCTCACGCTTCTAACAGCAAATCTGTGATCAAAACTTGGTCAAGAGCATCAACTATCACACCAGAAATGGTTGGGTTGACAATCGCTGTGCATAACGGGAATAAGTTTATTCCAGTTTTCGCAACTGAAAACATGGTAGGTCACAAGTTGGGTGAATTTTCACCAACGCGTAACTTCCGTGGTCACGGTGCGGATAAGAAAAATAAGAAAAGATAGTTTTTTAAATTTATAGTGACATGGGCGCTAGAAAAAGAGAAAGAGCTGAAAAGTTAAAAGAAGAGAAAAGCACAACTGCAATTGCAAGTTTGAAAGCATCTCCGATTGCTCCAAGAAAGATGAGATTAGTTGCAGATCTTGTAAGGGGAGTTGACGTTAATAAAGCTCTAAATATTTTGCAACACAATTCGAAATTTGCCTCTAAAAGTTTGGAAAAGTTATTGCGTTCTGCAATTGCTAACTGGGAACTTAAGAATGAAGGAAAGAGTATCGAAGACGAAAAATTAGTTGTGAAGTCTATCCAAGTAGATAGTGCTGCAATGATGAAACGTATTCAAACTGCACCTCAAGGTAGAGCGCACAGAGTAAGAAAAAGATCGAACCACGTTACCATCATAGTTGATGGTGCTAAATAAGTAAGGATAACATGGGACAAAAAACGAATCCAATAGGAAATAGACTTGGTTTCATCCACGGATGGGAGTCTAACTGGTACGGAGGAAATGATTACAAGGATAAAATCGTTGAAGACGACAAAATCCGTAAATACCTTTCTGCCCGTTTATCCAGAGCTAGTATCGCGAAGATTATCATCGAGCGAACGCTTAAACTTGTTACGGTAACTATCAACACGGCTCGTCCGGGTGTGATTATCGGAAAAGGTGGTCAAGAAGTTGACAAATTGAAAGAAGAATTAAAGAAATTGACGAAAAAAGAGATTCAAATCAACATTTTCGAGGTGAAACGTCCAGAATTGGATGCTCGTTTAGTGGCTGATGGAATCGCTCGTCAAATTGAGGCTCGTATTTCTTTCCGTCGTGCAATCAAGATGTCAATTGGTTCTACGATGCGAATGGGTGCTGAAGGTATCAAAGTAAAAATTTCTGGTCGTCTCAATGGTGCTGAAATGGCTCGTACCGAGATGTACAAAGATGGACGTACTCCGTTACATACGTTCAGAGCAGATATTGATTACGCGGTAAGCGAAGCACACACTACATACGGACGTATCGGTATCAAGGTATGGATCTGTAAAGGTGAAGTTTTTGGTAAGAGAGATTTATCTCCTAACATTGGAATGGCTGCAGCAGCTGCTAAGGGTAGTGGTGCTCCATCTCAAGGTAACCGTAAACCAGCCGGAAATGGTGGTGGTAAAAGAAAGAAAAAATAATTGATACAGTAAAATTTTCGGAAAATGTTACAGCCAAAAAGAACCAAATTCAGAAGGGTACAAAAAGGAAGAAACAGAGGTGAAGCTGAAAGAGGTAGCACCATTGCTTTCGGATCTTTTGGACTTAAAACCCTGGAGCCAGCATGGATTACATCACGTCAGATTGAAGCTTCTCGTATCGCAGTTACGCGTTACATGAAGCGTGAAGGTCAGGTGTGGATTAGAATCTTCCCAGACAAGCCAGTAACATCTAAGCCTGCAGAGGTAAGGATGGGTAAAGGTAAGGGTGCTCCAAGTCACTGGGTAGCAGTAGTTAAACCAGGTCGTATTATGTTTGAAGCAGACGGAGTTCCTTATGAAACAGCAAAGGAAGCACTTCGTTTAGCAGCTCAAAAACTTCCTGTAAAATGTAAATTCATTGTTCGCAATGACTATGTTATACCAGGTAAATAGTTAGTAAGATGAAACAAGAAGAAATCACAACACTTTCGTTGGCAGACTTGAAAAGTCTAATTGGATCAAACGAGGAACAAATGTTAAAAATGAAAATTTCTCACAGCGTTACTCCGATGGAAAATCCAATGCAAATTCGTGCAATTAGAAAGACTATTGCACGTTTGAAAACGGAGTTGGGAAAACGTGAAACGCAGGCATAGCCTGCATTAAATGCAATTAGCTTCGTATGGAAAAGCGTAATTTAAGAAAAGAGAGAGTAGGTGTTGTTACTAGCGATAAGATGGAAAAATCGATCGTTGTTTCTGTAGAAAGAAAAGTAAAACATCCAAAATATGGTAAGTTCGTAAAAAAAACTACTAAATTTGTAGCCCATGATGAAAATAACGACTGTAACGAAGGCGATACAGTTCGTATCATGGAAACAAGACCCTTGTCTAAAAGCAAGAATTGGAGATTAGTAGAAATTGTTGAAAGAGCTAAATAATCATTAAGTAATGATACAACAGGAATCAAGACTTTCAGTAGCAGATAACTCTGGAGCAAAAGAGGTATTGTGCATCCGTGTTTTAGGAGGTACAAAACGTCGTTATGCATCCGTAGGAGACAAAATCGTAGTTGCTGTAAAGAGCGCAATGCCCTCTGGTGCCGTTAAGAAAGGTCAGGTAGCCAAGGCTGTGGTAGTAAGAACAAAGAAAGAGGTACGTAGAGCTGACGGTTCATACATCCGATTTGATGACAATGCTGTGGTTATTTTAAACCAAGCAGGTGAGATGAGAGGAACCCGTATTTTCGGACCAGTAGCTCGTGAGCTTCG
>JACCDZ011389289.1_pt1 | contig 14507 bp, 14 predicted proteins | sample 7449551 | NCBI WGS metagenome assembly JACCDZ01 (sample SAMN15323452, study PRJNA562643) | freshwater metagenome | isolation source: river surface water | place: USA:Blue River Watershed | collected 2017-08-18 | reverse complement strand
CTGGTCGACGGTAGATCGGAGATGGCCCGCACCTCGATCTGCGACCCCGGGGCCAGATTGGGCACCATGTAGGTGAGGGCACCGGTGCGCGCCACAGTCCCCACCAAGACACCGTCAGCCCACACCTCATGCGTGGAGGCGGTGGGTGTCCCCGTCGGGCCTTCAGCCCCGTCCGTGCCGATCACCTGGATCGAGCATGCAGCCCTGTCGGCATCCCACAGGATCTCGACCTCGGGCGGCAGCGGCGCAATGAAGACGACCGGCCACGTCCACTCCTGAAGGGTCGACCACAAGCCAGCCGAGGACTGCACTTCCATGCTGACCGACACGGTGGTGTCGTTGAGCATGACCGGCGTGAAAGCGATCTGCGCCAAGCCCGCCAGGGTGCTCCCCGAGAGGGTTTGCAGGTCGATCCCTGCCCGGCGGAGCGTGGCCCGCCACGCCGCCAGCGGGAGGCTGTCGGCCTGGAAGTAGCCGCCCTGGACTGTCAGGGTGCCGCTCGTGATGGTCGCCCCCGCGGCCGGTGCGACAAGGGTGACAGCCGGACGTGCTGTGACGGAGGTGACTCGAGTCTCAGACCAGTCAGACCAGTCGACGTGCTGATGCTTGGTCCGCACCTGCCACTCGAAGTCTGCGGCGTAGTCGCCCGTCCCGAACGCCTTGGACGCCGACGACGAGGACACGGCCCCAGTGGTGGCCCACACCCCGGCACCGGTGAGTCGGTGCCGCAGCTCGTAGGCCTGCTGCGGGGTGCCGTCCACCGGCTGTGCCGTCCACCGTGCGGTGATGACCTCACCGCGGGCGGCGACAGCCGGAGTCAGCCCAGTCGGCCGGTTCGGCTTCGCCAACAGCTGGATGATGTTCGAGGTGGCGGACCACGCCGACCACAAGGATCCGTCCGGCACCCGCACCGAGACGCGGTACCGGTGCGTGACCGTCGTCGTCGGCGCCGCGTGGATCCACGGCAGCGACACATCGGTCGCGACCCGCGTCCACGTCACCCCGTCGGGGCTGTCATCGATCGCGAAGGCAACCCCTTGCGGTGCCCGGTTGGTGGCCGTGACATGGATGCTACCGTCGGCGAGCTTGGTTGCGGCGGCGTCGGTCGGCGCTGCCGGGGTGGTGTAGATCGTCTCCGGCGCGTACGCCCAAGCACTGAGCCCGCGCGGATTCCTGGCCGCATGCCGGTACCAGTACGTCTTGTTCGGCTGGGTCGACGTGTCAGTCCAGCCGGTCGACGACCACGACAGCTCGCCGGACACGTTACGGTGGTCGGCCTCCCATCCGCCGCCCTCGCTGCGCTCAATGTACTGGGCGTGCCACGGCTTCGACCCCGCGGGCCCCGTGTAGTGCGGCACCCACGACAGGTTGATCCGGTCATCGGCGGCACGGCTGGCGTGCATGTCGGTGGCCGGGTCGGGCCAGTCGTAGGTGCGCTGCGGCAAGTCCACGTCCCACGAGAAGGTGGACGTGTTCCCGTCGCCACGGAAATAGCTGATGCCGTACAGGGTGACGGCCAGGTTCACCCGGGTGTCGGCGCCGTACTGCAGCGGCACCCACACCGGATCGAACCACCATGTCTTCGGGGCGTTGACCCGCTCATTGGTGAACTGGCGGCCGTTCGTGGTCGCCGAGCCGATGACGTCCAGCCAGTTGGTGGAGTCCGACCAGCCCGTCTTCTGCCACCAGTCCGCGCGTGCACCCACCAGCCGGGCCGCCGACCCGTCGCCGTTGACCTCGATGTAGTCGTAGGCGAGGACGATTTGCGCGGCCGACCCCGACCCGACCGTGTTGTACCACGCCTGCGATGACGGCATCAGCTCACCCCCTGGTATGCGCGCTGCTGGCGCTCATTGGACCGGTCACGCCGGTCGGCATGGTCGTCGAACCACGCCTCCCCGTTGTCGAGGTCGACGTTGAATCGCAGCCCGTCGAGGGCTTCCCGGATCTCCTTCGCGGACGCGCCCGCAGCGTGCCGCTGCTTGACGTCGGTGATCATCCGATCCACCGTCGCCGCCTGCCGCGAAGTAAGGACGTGCTCGTCCTGACCGGTGCCGTTGAGCGCGACCGTGGTGCCCGGCCGGAGCAGACCACCCTCGTCGTACCAACGGTTCTTCTGCCAGAAAGCCTGGGCGCCTGTCGGCGATCCGTAGCGTTGCGCGATGTACCTCAGCCCGGCCTCGATCTGGCCGGCCGGGTCGCTGGTCTTCCGCGCCCCGACACTTCCCCACGTCGAGTTGAGGAACTGGAACAAGCCGTACGCCGTCGACGTCGGGTTTTGGGCTGACGGGTTCCAGGAGGACTCCTTGTTGACCAGCCAGTCCAACGCCGACCACTGCGGGCCCGTCCATCCGCGCCCGGCAGCCATCTGCTGCGCGAGCTGCTTCACCCCGGGAGCACCCGGCGCAGTCCCGGCACTGCCACCCACCCCGAAGAGCGAGCCGACCTTGTCGGTGATCCACGACGTGACACCCTCGACGAGCTTGCCCGGGACGGCGCCGATGATCTGCGACAGCACAGTGTCGCCACCCAGCTTCGGGATCTTGTCGATGAGCCCCTTGAAGATGCCCATGATGTCGAAGCCACCCGACTGGCCGCCGCCAAGCGCACCACCCGTCCAGCCGATGTGCCACGGCTCGCCCTTCACCGTCAAACCGAGCCCGAACTGACGCATCAGCGCAACCTCGGACGCGTTCGGGTGGGGGTTGACGTCGATCGCCTGCCCCTTCTCGTGCGCGGACGTGCCCGGACGGGCAGCCAGCGGCCCCTTGCCCGCCTGGTACAGATTCCAGGCGCGCACCTGATCGGCGGCCGAGCGGGCGCCGCCGTTGCCGGTCATCTGGAAGGTTCGGCTGGTCGACGACGCCCACTCGCGGAGCTTCTGCAGGAAGGTCGGATTGTAGTTCCGCCATCCCTGCGCCGCGTTCGCGACGATGCCACCGCCCGCATAGCCGGGAAGCGCCCGCGTCTGCCGCATCTGGTCGACCCGCTCGGGGCCACCCCACGCCGCCACGTCACGCTGCGACCACACGACCTCGCCGCGGTGCACCACCCCCGCCGGCTCGAACACGCCGCCCGGCCCGGTGTAGCCGCCCGCCGAGAACCCCGACGGCAGCTTCACAGCCTGGATCTTCGGCGAGCCGACGAACCCGGCGACCGCGTTGAAAGCGCCGATCAGGCCGTCGTTGATGACCGTGTTGACCACGAACCGGATCGGCGCCTTGACGACCTCCTGGATGCCCTCCCAGATCCGCTTGACGTTGTGGACGGTGTCGTCGAAAGCCCACTGGATGCCGGCCATGATGATGTCGATGCCGGTCTTGGCCTGATCGATGGGTCCCTTCAGGAAGCCTGTGAGCTGGTTCCACTTCGACGACGCCCAGTCGGAGACGAAAGCCCACGCCGACGAGAAGATCCCCGTGACCTCGTTCCACCGGTCACGCACCCAGCCGGTGGCCGAGTCCATGGTGCCGCCGATGAGGCCCGCGAGCAGCTGCCAGTTCCCGGTCACCCAGCCGGACACGAAACCCCACGCCACATTGAAAGCGGTCGTAATGGTGTCCCAGGCGAGACCGATCGACGTCTGGACGACCGCCATCGTGCCGGTGACCAGCGACATGGCGCCATCCCAGGCCGGGGCGAAGACCCCGTTGATCCAATCGCCGACAGCTTGGAAAGCCCACTGGATGCCAGCGATCGCGGTCTCGATCGCCCACCGGGCCGCGTTGATGGGCAGCAGAAGGATGGGCGCGATGTAGCCGTCCCACGCCGGCCCGAAAGTTTCCTGGACCCAGCCGAGCGCCCCCGAGAAGGCGCCGGTGATGACCCCCCACGCATCCCCGACCGCGGACTGCGCCTGGGTCAGCCCGCCGCCGATGCTGCCGGTGACGGCCTCCCATGCGCCCGTGAACGTCGACGCAACCCAATCGATGCCGCCCTGGAAGAACCCCAGGATGCCGTCCCACGTCTGCCCGAACCACGCGCCGACGTCTTGGAACCACTGCCCGGTCGCGTCGAGGGCAGGCCCGAACGTGTCGGACAGGAACCCCACGACGGTGCCCCAGTTCTGGACGAGGAGGATGATCGCGCCGATCAGGACACCGATCCCCAGCACGATCCACGTGGTGGGGGAAGCGGCCTGCGCCGCGTTCCAGGCCCACTGGGCTGCGGTCGCGATCCCGATGCCGACGGCGAGCGCACCGACGACACCGACCACAGCGCCAATGAGGCCCGGGCTGTCCTTCGCCCACTGCGCCATCTCGGCGGCGGGCCCCACGAAAGGCAGAAGCCCGTCAGTGACCAGGGTCACGACGGACCGCTTCATCGACTCGACCGGGTCGACTGACGCTTCCAGTGCAGACGCCGCATCGGTGGCGGCGCCCTGCCATCCCTCGAAAGCGTCCTGCCCGCCAGCCAGAGACTCCAAAAAGTAAGGGATCTTGTCGGTGCCGAGGTCCTCCATGGGCGTCCCGAAGAGCGCGATCGCGGCCTGAGCCTGCTTCGCCGGATCCTCGATCGCGAGAAGACCGTCGACGGTCGCCTGGAACGCGTTCGCGCTCGCCTCGCCACCCGTAGCGACATCGGTCGCCATCTGCTTCGAGTCGAGACCCAACACCTTGAAGGCGTCAGAACTGGCCTTCGACCCATCGGTGGCGCGGATCGAAAACTCCTTGACGGCGTCGCCGACCTTGTCGATGGCGTACTGACCCATCGCCGACGCGCCAACCAACGTCTCCATCATGCGAGGCGCATCCAAGCCCACCTGCGCGAAGAACTGGGCGTACTCATGGGAGGCGTCCATGACTTCACCGCGGAGCGCTTGCGGGACGCGCTGCAAACTGAACAGCATCAAATCGAAAGCGTCGGTTGCGTTCGCGGCCAACCCGTTGTTGATCCACACGCCAGCGTTCCGGGCAGCCTCAGCCACGTCCACGTCAAACGTGTCCGCCAAAACTTGCGCCTGCCGGGTCACCCCGGCGATCTCGTCGGACCCCGCCCACTTCAGCTCGCTGATCGACGACACGACAGCACTCACCGCGCTGGACATGTCGGACGCCGAGTCACCCCAGCCGCGCGCGTACAGTGCGCCGGCGGCGTCACCGGCCTCCTTCGACTGGTCGGCGGTGAGCCCGAGCTGGACCTGCATCCGCTTGGTTCCCTTGGTGAGGTCGAGCGCCTGCGCCCACCCCTCCGAGAACAGCGCGGCCGCCCCGAGCACGCCCCCGATCCCGACGGCGAGCTTCCCCAGATCGCCGACGCTCGTCTTCGCCGCATCGCCCGCACCCGCGACCTGCCCCTTGAAGCGGCCCATCGCCGTGGCGGACTTGTCCCCACCATCGGCGACCTGAGCCTGCTCGGCGGTCAGCTTCTTCTCCGCGGACACCAGGTCGGTGACCGCAGCATCACGCGCCTTCGCAGACGCAGACAGGCGCTTCTCGGCGGCCTCCACCGACGACGCTGCACCGGCCTGCCGGTCGCGGGCGCCAGCCAGCCGCTCCTCGGCGGCCGCGACCTTTACCTGGTCGCCGGACTGGCGCGCCTTCTCCAGCTTGTCTTCGGCCTCGATGACCTTCGCGGTGGCCTCACGCTGGGTGGCGCGCGCCTTCGCGATCCCCACCGTTTCCGAAGCGACCGCCTTCTCTGCGGCGGCCGCCGACTTCTGCAGCTTCGCGACGAGCGCCTCCGAGCCGGTGTCGCTGGATGCGAGCGCCTTCCCGAACGCGGCGCCGGCCGCGACACCAGCCTTGCCGCCCTCCTTCTCGGCACCCTTCAGCAGGGCCGACCCGAAGTCGGCGAGGCTCGGCAGGACATCAAGCCAGATCGCATCAGAAGACACCCGGGACCACCCCTTCACTTCTCGTGTTGGAATGGCCCCCAGGGGCCCTCGCTTAAAGCTGTTCGAGCTGCCGCCTCATGCGGGCGTCGTACGCCTGCTGTGCGGCGTCCTGCGCCTCCTCATCCGCGGTGCGCGGACGTGGCAGGTACTCGGTTTCGTGCGGCTGCTGGTCCTTGCCGCGGTTGACGTTGAAGATGAGCGACTGCAACTCCCGGAGCCGGGACTCGATCTGCCACAGCAGGGCTTCGCTGTCGCCCCATCGCCCGGTGCGGGCGCGCTCGAGGGGATTGCCAGGAGGTAGATGCTCGACCATCAGCCGGAAGCGACGCAGGCTGATCGTGCCGTCGAGCACGCCACGGATCGGGTCGGAGCCCGGATAGGCCTGCAGCAGTGCTGCTTCGGCCGCCTCGGGCTCGTCCCCGATGAGTTCCGCTACCCCCTGTATCGGAAGTTTTTTGCCCGCTCCTCAGCCTCCGACCGCGCCGCGCCGACGATGTTCGTCAGCAGCTTCGCGTCGAGACCTGCGGCGGTCCACTTCTCCCACTGCTCGTCAGCCGACGCCCCCGGGTAGAAGCTCAGCATGAGCCGCGCCATCTCTTCGCCGGTGCTGCACGCCGACAGCCGGGCCAGGTAGTCGTCGCCCTCATCCAGGTTGAAGGGCACCTTCGCCCACACCGACTCGGTGCCGGCCGCGTTGGCCTGGATCTCGAGGAGAGAATCATCGGCGATGACCTGCTCGGCCATCTGCTTGGCGAACGCGACCGCGTTGATCTTCCGCTTCATCGACGGGCCTCCTTCGCATCCAGGGGCGGCAGGAAGCCGTCCGCCATGTGCTCGCTGGACACGACCACACTGGGCGTGTCGTCGGCCTGCAGTTCGCCGTCGCGGTCGACGTCGATGGTGGTGACGGTCGTGTCACCGGTGGTTGTGATGGTGATTCGCATGGGCGCTCGGCCCCCTTCTAGGCAGGATCGGCAGGATGAAAGGCCGACCCTGGATGCTCCTGCCGAACGCATCCAGGGTCGGCCCGCTCGGGGACTACGGCGTGTAGTCGAGGTGGGTGGAGTAGCCGGGCCCGTCCTCGGCGCGCGAGTGCGACAGCCCGGTGACCGGATCGGCGAAGAGGCTGAAGGTGAAGCCGAAGCCCTCCGGGTCGGACCGGCTCAACACCCGGTTCTCGATCGCGGTGACCTTGACGCGGCGGCCGACCTCGTACCGGTAGATCGACTGGGCCCCGACACCGTCGACGCCCTGCAGCCAGAGCACGTAGTAGGGGAAGTCGGCGGCGGCGCCGTCGGAGTAGCCCCAGGCGGCGTCCTTGTCTGCCGGCCACGCCGACACCGGCAGCCCGTGGTAGAGCGCGTTGGTGTACGCGTTCGACTCGCCGAAGACGCCCTGCAGGGTCTTCTCGATGGACTCCAGGTCGGACCGCACCGGCGTTAGCGACTGCAGCATGCTCGTGCTGTTCGAGCTGACGGACTTGGCGTCGGTGATGCCCGAGGTGGTGATGTAGCCGAGTTCCTTCACCCCGACGGGGAAGGCCTTCGGCTTGAAGGTCGTCTTGTCGAAGTAGTCGTCGGGGTCGACCTTCGGGTCTCCGGGCACGGTGATCGTGGCGGCTCCGTAGTCGGAGATGCCGATCTTCAGCATCCCCCACTTCCGGACGCGGGTGTCGGTGCGCTCGATCGCAAGCTCACTCATGGCTGGTTCCTTCCTCGCCCGCATCGGGCACGGTGATTTCAGGCTCGCCCTGCGGGCGCAGGGTGAGGGCGTACGTGACGGTCGCCGTCTTGTAGGTGGCAGTCCCGAGGTCGGGGTCGATCTTCAACGCGAACGCCTCGCGGGCCTCATCCACCCAGATCGTGTCGCCGATCGGGCCGGGGTTGAGGGCGGCGAAGACGCGGCTGACTTGCCGGGCGAGCACCCACAAGCCTTCGCGGGTCGCCGCATGCAGGGTGATCTCGACGTTCGGGTTGGCGTCCACGTCGAGGCTGTTGCTGCCGCCGACAACCTGGACGACCCCGAGCGGGCTGGTGATGGTGCGTCCGCCTTCGACGGACCACCGGAAGTTGGTGCGGGCGGACAGGTGGTCGCAGAGCGGGCGTTCGATGATGGGCCAGTCACTCATGACGCTGACCTCCTCAAGATTTGGGTTCGGGAGAGCTTCGCCGTCAGATTGTCGGCGGCGTGCTCCTCTTCGGTGATCGTCGAGATCAGGCGGGCGTAGGGCCTCTTCAGGCCGCTGCGAGCCTTCGCACCTGATCGGACTCCCACGACGACGCGCAGCCCGGCAGCAAAGTTTGGGCGGCCTGCCTTCAAGGCCAGGTAGCGGGCTTTCGCCAGCCGTGACCGCGCGACTTGCTCCAGCGCCGTGCGCACACCCTGGTCGGCGACGACCCGCGCGAAGACGTCGTCGGGGATGCTCGACTTCACTTGTCGCGCTCGATCTGCACGGCGACCCCAACCCGGCGCCCCGTCAGGGGGCTGACCCAATGGAAAGGGTCTGCGGTCACGCGCCACCTGCTGCCGTCGGGCAGCCACACCACATCGCCGTCGAGGATGTCAGCCCCGGGTGGGGCGAGGAGTGTCCGGCTGGTGTGCGTCTGGGTGGTCGCCCCGGCGGTACTCGCGGACGCTTCCGGCCAGTCGATGCAGCCCGGGATGGTGTGCGACGTCACACCGGTCTCGCTGCCGTACCTGTCGAGCAGGGGCCGGTCGACCGTGACCTTGAACTTGATCATCGGCGGAACCGCCTCGGCTGCGCGAAGAGGTAGCCGTAGGGGTCGTGGCCCTGGAAGGATCCGACCGGCATACCGTCGGCAGACCCTTGACACAGAGCGCGTAGGGCGGCCACGTCCAGGCTGGTCAGGATGCCGGAGGATCCCATCTCGTCGCGGTAGGCGGCCGAGTAGGGCCCGACCGTCTCCGCCTTGAGCCACGCCGACACGGCACCCTGCCGGGTGATCGCCCGCAGCAGGATGCCGCGCGCCTGGACGAGCACATCGTCAGGGACGGCGCCCGCGAGGCATAGGGCGGTCGTGCGGGCGGCAGCGTTAAGTTCCCGCCAGAGCTGGTCGGCGTCTTCCTCGGAGAGCTCCGGGGCGCGCCCCTTGACCTGGTCGAGAGTGATCAGGTCGGGGGGCGCTTCGGGCTCGGTGGCTCCTGCGCTCATCAGCGCCCCCTTCCCCTCACTGCGCGGTCTTGCTGCGGGCTGGGCTGGGCTTGTCGGCCGGCTTGGTCTCCGCGACAGCCTCCGACGCCTCGGGCTCGGGCTCGGGAGCCTCGGACACCAGCCCCACCGCGACCAGATGCTCCAGACGGGCCTCGTCGGCTCCCTCGGGCACGACCGCGCCGTGCCCGAGGTACGTCCGACGACCCGCCACGATCACGACAGCCTGCGGGCCGGTCACGACGTGGCGAGCCATCACAGCCCCGTCCCCGTGATGCGGATCCCGGCGCGCGGCTCGATGACCGCGGCCACACCCACACGACGGACACGCGGACGGTAAGCGTCCCGGTCGTCGATGCGCATGACCTTCGACTCCAGGCCGAGCGCATCCGGCACCGAGGTGTAGCCCGGCGAGCCGAGCGCTTCCGTCGCGATGCCGCCGAGCTGCTCGCTGTCGACCAGCAAAGGATCGTTGAAGGGGACGTTGTTGGACGTCACCCACGTCTTCCCCAACACGTTCGGGATGACGCCGGACGCGACCGCGCCGGTGATGCCGCCCGCGAGCATGTCGGCCTTGATGAAGAAGCCCGCCACCTTCGCGAACTGCATCGGCTTGAGCAGGACGGCGTCGCCGGCCAAGCCCAGGTCGAGGGCGTCGAGCTTGGCGTCAGCGGTGAGGACGTCGGTGACGATGATCTCACCATTCGTCCACGCTGCCGTCGCTGCATGGGTCGCAGTGACCTCCGACCCGACGATACCCAGCGCCTTGGAGTCGACGCGACGGATGGTGCGGTTCACCATCTTCGCCAAAGCTCGGTTGACCGGGTCGAGCAGGAGCCGCTTGATCGCCTCGTCGGTGATCTCGGTGTCCTGGCCTTCCTTCTCGGTCCGGGCCGTGTCCGGCTTCCCCTCACCGGCCGTGGTGACCGGGTACTCGGCGCCCGGGGCGACGACCTGCGGGTCATCGTCAGAGAAAAGCGAGTCGTCGACGACCCACGAGATCGCGCCACCCTCAGCGGAGTAGCGGCCCTTCAGCAGGAAGTCCGACACGAACCGCTGCCGGGCGAGCTCGGCGACACGACGCGCGACCATGGTCGGCGACTTGAGGAACGCGTGGACGTCGGCGGCGGTGACGTCCAGCCCCGCACCGTTGACGTACGGGTAGGTGTATGCCATCTGGGAGTCCTTCTCTCTCAGTCGAGGACCATGGCGAGGGCGCCGTCGGCAGCAGCCGCAAGCGTGATCCCCACCTTGGGTCCGGTGGTCTTGGTCTTGACGGTGCCCGCGGCACCGCACTCGACCTCGGCGCCGGCGGCGATCGCGCCGGAGGCCTTGATGCGCTGCACATGTCCGGGGAGGTGCACGGTCACGGGCTCACCGGCTGCCGCGGAGAAGCCGGCGACGCCGATGTACTTCGCGGACAGCGCGCCGGCCGGGCCGACGGTGCGGTCACCGGTGATCTCGACGGCCTGGCCGCCAATGACCGCGACGGACGCCGTGAAAGTCACCTTCTGTCCAGGCGTGAACAGAGGCAGGTAGTCAGCCATGTCAGACCTCCTTCTGGGTGGGGTAGAGCTTGCTGTAGGCGGCGTCTTCGGTGTTGTCGCCCTCGCCGCCCGCGTAGCCGACCGTGGTGACCGGGACGGCCTTGCTCGGGGTGAGGGTCGCCAGCAGCGCCGACGTGCCTTCCTGGTTCTCGTCGAGACGAGCCCGCCACACGGCACGGTTCGCCGGGGAGATCCGGCCGTCCGCGACAGCCGCGTCCGCGATCGCGTCGCGGTCCTTCGTGATCTGCACGGCCCGCGCCTGCGCGCCGTCGGCGGCCTGCGTGCGCAGCTCGTCGTAGGCCGCCTGGTCGAGGAGCACGGTGCCCTCGGGGACCGTCGGCTCGGTGGTTTCCTGCAGCGACTCGTCGAGCGCTGCCAGGATGGTGGCCTCGTCCGCGCTGGCGTCCGTGACGCCGAGCCGATCTCGCAGGCCGGTCAAGAACTCCGCGTGATCCACGGGAGTCTCCTTCCTGATGGTGTTACCCGGCTCGGACGAGACGGGGGTCTGAGGGGTGGTGTCCCGGTCGAGGTCGCCACGCAGGTAGGCCGACAGTGCGCGGGCCTGGTCCTCGTAGGTTCGGGTCCGGGAAAGGGCTGCCGAAGTCGGAGCCGGAGCGGAGCCGCGGCCCTGGTAGCGGAATGGGGAGAGGTCGAACTGGGCGCGCGCGGCGCCGGCGGCGGGCTCTCCGCCTTCGGCTCGGTCTGCGAGCCCTGCCGCGACCGCCTCCGCGCCGTAGAACCACGTCTCGGCGCGCATCACGTCGCGCCACTCCTCGACGGTCCCACCAGCCTTCTGCGCGTAGATCCGCGCCAGAGCATCCGACGACTTCCCGAGCCGGTCAGCCATCGACAGCATGTCCGCCTCATCGCCGATGGCGATGTCCCAGGCGTCGTGGATCATCATCTGCGATCCGACGCCCATCACCGTCTCGTCGGCGGTCACAGCGATCACCGAGGCGGCCGACGCGGCGATTCCGTCGACGATCGCGACCACACGTGCCGGATGCCGCCGCAGCAGGTTCACGATCGCCATCGCGTCCCACACTTCACCCCCAGGAGAGTTGATGTACAGCCGGATCTCGGCGGTGTCGTCGGGGAGCGCGTCGAGGGCCTCGCCGAACTCCTTCGCGGAGACGCCCCAGTAGCCGCCGTAGGAGTCGACCGGGTCATACAGGTACAGCGACACCGCGCCATCGCCGGTGGTGTCGGGTTCCAGGATGGAAGCCCGCGACGAGGCGGTGGGTTGGGTGTGACCGCGGAAGCGGTACGGTCCGGGCTGAGTCACTGGGTCTCCTTTGGTGCTGGGATCGAGAGCCCGGCTCCGACCCGATTGGCGATCTCGCGTGCCTCGTCCTGGGTGATGACGGTGCCGACGGCGAGGTAGATCTGTTGCAGCGTGCGAGCGACCGTGTCCTGCTCGGCGCTCACGGCGGGCTGCAAGGCGCCGAGGCCCGCCGCGGTGGCGGCCGCCTCGAATGTCACCCCGGCGTCGACCATCTCCTTGAAGATGTCGACGCGAGACTTGACGAGGTCGAGGTCGCCCTTGCCGTACGCGTTGCCGCGCTGCGCGATGCCGTAGGTGTCACGCAGGTAGCGCTCAATCTCGACGTCGGCCTGCAGGGCGCCGCAGTTGATGAGGGCGGCGATCGCGTCGGCGGTCACAGGATGCTTCGACCCGATCTCGTCGCACACAACGCGCGGGGCCCGCACATCCGGGCCCCAGTTCCAGTCGACAATGTCCTCGACGACATGCTGCGTGAGGACGTCGCACACCCAGCGGGCCTCGGCCTGCAGCGACTGGATGAAGAAGTCCGCGAAGGTCGTGCCGAGCGCGTACGAGCCGCGCGAGTTCTCCCCACCAAGCGACAGGAAGTTCGCCAAGACACTGCGGGCGACTTGCTCGTCGTAGTAGCGGATCACCTTGTCCGGATCCGGCAAGTTGCCCGACACGCCGACCACTTCGAGCTTCGCACCCGCAGGGATCGACGCGCCCACGTTCGCGCCGGAGCGGTACTGCTCGGCGAGCTTCAGCCCGGCGAGCTTCTGCGCCTCCATGAACGCCCGCGCCTCTTCAGGGTCGGTCATCCAGTCGGGGGCGGGCGCCGCCGTGTAGACAGGCATCCCGACGCCAGTACGGTCCACGCTGGTCACCTGGACCTGCAGCATCCGCTCCTTCAGCAGCCAAAACTTGAAGGACGTGCGGAGGACAGACCGGCCAGCCCACGCCCCACCGCGGCGACGATGCGAATACACGACGAGCCGGTCGACGGGGATTGGGCGGCTCGCTTCGCGCTGCTGGATCGACTCCAGGCCGCCGTCGCTGGCAATGTTCCAATCGGTGATCGACCGCTGCGGCCGCCACGCCAGCTTCCGCAGACGAGCACGCCCACCCTCAATGCGGGCGACCTGCTCGAACACGGAGTGGCCGTAGGCCAGGGACTCCAAGGCCAGGTCGAGATGGTCATGGAACGAGAAACGATCCCGGGTGCGGCCCGGGTGGACGTTCGCGCTGTCGACGCCGCGGACCGGGAGACCGAGGTCCTCCGAGATGAGCTGCACAACCTCGGCGTCCGCGCCGTTCGGGTCGATCCACCAGCCAGTCGAGCGGAGCGGCATCGTGACCGCCGACAGCGTCGAGGTGACCTGCGGGTCAAGCTGCATCTGCTCGAAAGTGTCGAGCGACCCGGGATAGCGGAGCTCCGGCAGGCCGGCCACCACATCCAGGTCGGGCATCCACGACCACGACTGCACTGCAGCCGGGATCACATACCCCTGCTCGGTGGTGGGAGCTTCGGTGGTGGGAGCCGCTTCGGCCATGCCGCCCCCTCTCAGGTGAGAATCCCGACGACGCCCTCAGACACGGTCAGGCGGTCGGCGCCAAGGCCGACCGGATCGGATGGGATGGTGCGACTACCGCCGCGAGACTCGTGCTTCTTCAGCCCCCACAAGGCCAGCGTCGCCGCCTGCGTCTGCGTGGCCGGGATGGTGGGGGAGGACTGCTCCCACGTCCGCCAGCGGCCCATCTTCCTGGGCTGCGCATACTTGACGCTCTCGGTGAACTCCGCCTGCCCGGGATGCACGACCAGGCCCTCGTTGACGGACTCGATCATGATCTCGAAAGCGGCCCCGACCTCAGCGGTCGTCATGCGGAGCACCCGCACACCAGCCCTGTCGAGGTCCGACAAGATCGACGATGCGTTCATCGCATCCACGACGATCGACACGGCCGCATACCGGCGCCGCAGCTCTGCGAGCATGCCAGGCACCCACAGCGTCCACTCGGCCGTGTGCAGATGCTCGAGAAGGACGCGGCCGTCGGACGCTCGCCCGGCACCGCAGATCGACGACCAGCCGCCACCCTGACCCAGGGACACGGCCAGCACGGCATGGCTGCCGAGACGCTCCCCGAACGCACTGGCATTCCAGACGGTCATATCAAGATCGGACGCAGCAACATCCACTGCCGGGCGAGGGTTGGGCCAGATGCTCAGGCGCTGCTTGAGGAAGCCGTCAAGGTTGGTGTCTTTGAGCGAGTTGTACTTGTCCTCGATCATCTCGACCGTGGTCCGTCGCCCCAGCGCCGGGTTGGCTTGCGCCCACACCTCACGATCGGTCGGGTCGATCATCGCCGCCAGATCGGGGTCATCCGACCCGTCGGGGGAATGCTCGATCCACGTGGTGCGGGGAAAGCGCCCGGAACGCCCTCGGTCCCGGACCGCCTCGAAGTGTGCGCCGTCCTGCGTCGCCGTCGGGACGGTGCCGCAGTACAGCGTCTGCGGGGACGGCACACCATCCTGGGTGAACAGCAATGCGTCCATCGTCTCCGACGGTGATTCCTGCGCCTCATCCACGACCAGCACGTCGACCGTGAGCCCGACACCAGCCGAACCGGTGCGGGTCTGCAACACCAACAGGTTGCCGTTCTCCAGCTCGAAGACCCGCCGACCCATGCCAG
>JACCDZ012036930.1_pt1 | contig 14510 bp, 11 predicted proteins | sample 7449551 | NCBI WGS metagenome assembly JACCDZ01 (sample SAMN15323452, study PRJNA562643) | freshwater metagenome | isolation source: river surface water | place: USA:Blue River Watershed | collected 2017-08-18 | reverse complement strand
CCAGCGCAGCACAGGCACTGAGCAGCCCGGCGGGCGGGTTTTGCTCGTCGAAGTACAGCTCGCTGTAGCACTCGTCGGCGGCGATCACAAAATCGTACTGGTCGGCCAGGGCGATCAGTTTCTTCAGTGTTTCCAGTGGCACCAGCGCCCCGGTCGGGTTGCCCGGCGAGCAGAGAAACAGCAACTGGCAGCGTTGCCAGACGTCGGCCGGCACAGCATCGAAGTCCGGGTTGAAGCCGTTCTCTGGCAGACAGGGCAGGTAGTGCGGTTGGGCGCCGGCCAGCAGGGTGGCGCCTTCATAGATCTGGTAGAACGGGTTGGGGCTCACCACCAATGCATCCGCTGTGCGGTTGACCACGGTCTGGGTGAAGGAAAACAGCGCCTCGCGGGTGCCGTTGACCGGCAATACGTGGCGGGCGGCATCCAGCCAGCCGGCAGGGACACCAAAACGATTGACGCACCAATCGGCAATCGCCTGTCGCAGGGCCGGAATACCGAGGGTGGTCGGGTAGACCGCCAGTTGCTCGAGGTTGTCAGTCAGCGCCTTGGCCACAAACGCCGGAGAAGTATGCTTGGGCTCGCCGATCGACAGTGCAATCGGGCGCTTGGCGGCCGGCGGCGCAATGCCGGCGAGCAACTCGCGCAGCTTCTCGAACGGGTAGGGTTGCAACTGGTTTAGGGCGTTATTCATGCGGAGTCCGTCAATCGGTAATCAGGGGCGCTGTCAGATGTTGAATGTGTGGCCTGCCGGCGCGCCGTTGGCCTGCTCCAGCTGGGTGACAATGGCTTGCTGCAGTTGTGCACAAAGGGCCGGATCAGTCAGTGGCTGATGTTGTGCGTTGGTGATGAAGAATACGTCTTCGACGCGCTCGCCCAACGTGGCGATCTTGGCGTTCTGCAGCGACAGATCAAACTCGATGAAAATCTGTCCCAGCCGTGCGAGCAGCCCCGGGCGGTCGGGCGCAATCAGTTCCAGCACGCTGACCTGACGTGCCATATCGGTGGAAATGTTCACCTGTGGGGCAAAGGCGAACAGCTTGAGTTGCCGGGGCACGCGGCGCTGGATGATCGAAATATAATCGGCCGGGTTCTTCAAGGCGTTCACCAGGCCGTCACGGATTTTCGCGATGCGCTCCGGGTTGTCGCCAATGCGCCGGCCGTCCGCGTCGAGCACGATGTAGGTATCGAGGGTGAACTGGCTGGTTGAGGTAATGATCCGTGCATCCTGAATGCTCAGGTTGAGCTGATCCATGGCCGCCACGGAAACGGCAAAGAAATCATGCTGGTCGGGCGCATAAATGAAGATCTGCGTGGCGCCGTCAAGTTCCGCATCGGTGGTTTCACGGATCAGCACCAGCGGTCCGTCTTCTGCCTTGTGCTGCAGGATGGCTGCGGTATGCCAGGCCAGGTCATCTGCGGTATGACGCAGGAAGTAGTCATCGCCCAGCTGATTCCACAGCTGTTCTGCCTGGTCCGGATCGATATCGGTCTGCCCCAGCATCTCCAGGGCGGTGTTTTGGGTCTGGCGAATCTGTTCTTCACGATCCAGCGGATTATCCAGCCCGCGGCGCAAAGCCTGCTGGGTCAGATTGTAAAGTTGACGCAACAGGCTGGCGCGCCAGGAGTTCCACAGCGACGGATTGGTGGCATTGATGTCCGCCACGGTCAGCACATACAGGTAGTCCAGATGGGTCTGGTCGCCCACCAGCTGGGCAAAGTCGAAGATCACTTGCGGGTCGGACAGGTCTTTGCGCTGGGCGGTGGTCGACATCACCAGATGGCTTTGTACCAGCCAGACGATCAGCCGGCTGTCCCATGCCGGCAGGTTATGCCGATGGCAGAAGGCTTCGGCATCTACCGCCCCGAGCTCCGAATGATCACCGCCGCGACCCTTGCCGATGTCGTGATACAGGCCAGCCATGTAGATCAGCTCAGGTTTTGGCAGCGTTTCGGTCAGTGCGCTGGCCAGCGGGAAGCGTTCGGCGACATCCGTATGCCGGAACTTGCGCAGATACTTGATCAGATTGAGGGTGTGCGCATCGACCGTGTAGATATGAAACAGGTCGTGCTGCATCTGCCCGACAATGTGCCCGAACTCGGGCAGATAGCGCCCCAGAATGCCGTAACGGTTCATCCGGCGCAGGTTGAGGTGGATGCCTTCATGGCATTTGAACAGCTCGATGAACAGGCTGGTATTGCGGATATCGCTGCGGAAATCGTCATTGATCAGGTGCCGCGCATCGCGCAGCAGGCGAATGGTGTCGGCCTGTACGCCTCGAATTTCCGGGTGCTGGGCGAGCAGCAGGAACAGTTCAAGAATGGCAAACGGGGTGCGTGTAAAGACACTCGGATGCGCCGCTTCCATATAGTTGTCACGCAGCAGGAAGCGATTGTTCAGCGGGGTTGCCGGGCCCTGCACGGTAGGACGCAGAATGACTTCTTCCAGGTGCTGGGTAATCAGGTCATTGAGTTCGGCCACCGCCATGACCGAACGGTAGTACTTCTGCATCAGCCGCTCGACTGCCAGTTTGTCCTCGCCGTCGCTGAAGCCGAGCAGCGGGGCGATGCGCCGCTGGTAGTCAAACAGCAACCGGTCTTCGGCGCGCCCGGCCAGCATGTGCAGGGCGTAGCGGACTTTCCACAGAAATTCCTGGGCCGAAGCCAGCAAGCTGTATTCCGCCGGTACCAGAAAGCCTTGCACGGCCATGGCCTCAAGATTGAGGGTGCCGAATTGGCGGCGGGCTATCCAGAGGATGGTCTGGATGTCGCGCAGGCCGCCGGGTGAGCCCTTGACGTTGGGTTCCAGGTTGTACTCGGTGTCGTTGTATTTGGCATGCCGCTGGCGCCGTTCCTTGCGCTTGGCCAGATAGAACTCCTGGCTGGGCCACATGTGCGCCGGCGAGGTGACTTCCTGCATGCGCTGGCGCAAATGCTCGGGGCCGGCAATGGTGCGGCTTTCCATCAGGTTGGTGATGACCGTCAGGTCGGCGGCCGCTTCTTCGGCGCACTGGGCCACCGAGCGCACGCTCTGGCCGACTTCCAGGCCGATATCCCAGAGCAGGGTAAGGAAGCCTTCAATCGGTTCGCGGAACAGTTCCTGATCGGCATTGTCGAGCAGGATCAGCAGGTCGATGTCGGAGTAGGGGTGCAATTCGCCACGGCCGTAGCCGCCGACGGCGAGCAGGGCAATGTCGGCTTCGTCGCTCCAGCTGAACTGCTTCCAGGCGGCACGCAGCAGTTGATCGACAAACCAGGCGCGGTCTTCGATCAGGCGGCGAATGTCACGACCGGATTTGAACCGCTCGTCGAGCACTTCGCGGGCCTGGCGAATGGCTTTCTTGAATGCACCAATGGGCGAACTCTTGAGTGCCAATTCCGCCTGGAACTGGCCGCGGTCGAACAGTTCGGGGTCAACCTGCGGCATCTGAGGCTTCCTTAATGAGGTCAGGCAGAGGTGCGCGCCAGGGTTTCGTCATTGCGCAGGGTCAGCACTTCGTAGCCGTCGGCGGTCACCAGGATGGTGTGCTCCCATTGCGCCGAGAGCTTGCGGTCCTTGGTGATGGCGGTCCAGCCATCGCCCAGCAGACGGGTTTCCGCCCGCCCCTGGTTGATCATCGGCTCGATGGTGAAGGTCATGCCTTCCTTCAGTTCCATGCCGGTGCCGGCCTTGCCGTAGTGCAGCACCTGCGGCTCCTCGTGGAATACGGCACCGATGCCGTGCCCGCAATATTCACGCACCACCGAGTAGCCCTGCTTTTCGGCATGCTGCTGGATGACGGCGCCGATATCGCCCAGACGGGTTCCCGGGCGCACCAGTTGGATGCCTTTGTACAAGCATTCCTGAGTTACACGGCAGAGTTTGTCAGCCCATTCCGGGGTCTTGCCGGCCGGGAACATCTTGCTGGTGTCGCCGTGGTAGCCATCCTTGATCACGGTGATATCGATATTGACGATATCGCCATCCTTGAGCGGCTTGTCATTGGGAATGCCATGACAAACCACGTGGTTGATCGAGGTGCAGATCGATTTCGGGTAGCCCTTGTAGTTGAGCGGGGCGGGAATGGCCTGCTGCACGTTGACTATATAGTCGTGACAGATGCGGTCCAGTTCATCGGTGGTCACTCCCGGGCGGACGTGTTCGCCGATCATTTCCAGCACTTCTGCGGCCAGGCGGCCGGCGACGCGCATTTTTTCGATTTCCTCGGGCGACTTGATAGTGACAGTCATACGAACTCTCTGAGGCGCTCGAAAGCGCTGGCTGGATGCGGGGGAGGGCGATTCTAACAGACTGCGGCAGGCCAATCAGCCATAACCGATCATCCCTTTGGGTTTCGTTATCCGGCTGGCTGTGGTATAAAACGCGCCGCTTTACGGGCATCTGAGCCGGTGAAGCACTAATCCGCACACGTATCGACACGTTTTCCTGGGTGCCCGCAAGGGTTGGAAAGCGGGATGCGTGGAGGCCTAACCCGACTTATTTAAGGATCAATCATGACCCAAGTCACTATGCGCGACATGCTGAAGGCCGGTGTGCACTTCGGCCACCAGACCCGTTACTGGAACCCGAAAATGGGCAAGTACATTTTCGGTTCGCGCAACAAGATTCACATCATCAACCTGGAAAAGACCCTGCCGATGTTCAACGAAGCTCTAGCTTTTGTTGAGAAGCTGGCTTCCGGGAAGAACAAGATCATGTTCGTGGGCACCAAGCGCTCCGCCGCCAAGATCCTGGCTGAAGAAGCCGCACGTTGCGGTTCGCCGTACGTGGATCATCGCTGGTTGGGCGGCATGCTCACCAACTACAAAACCATTCGTGCTTCGGTAAAGCGTCTGCGTGATCTGGAAGTCCAGTCCCAGGACGGTACTTTCGCCAAGCTGACCAAGAAAGAAGCGCTGATGCGCACCCGTGATCTGGAAAAACTGGATCGCAGCCTGGGTGGTATCAAGGACATGGGCGGTCTGCCTGACGCACTGTTCGTGATCGACGTTGACCACGAGCGCATTGCCATCACCGAAGCCAACAAGCTGGGTATTCCGGTTATCGGCATCGTGGATACCAACAGCAGCCCGGAAGGCGTTGACTACATCATCCCAGGCAACGATGACGCCATTCGCGCCATCCAGCTGTACATGGGTGCGATGGCTGACGCTGTGATTCGTGGTCGCGGCAATGTTGCCGGCGGTACCGACGAGTTCGTCGAAGAAGCCGCTGCTCCTGAGCAAGCTGAAGGCTAAGGCCGGAACGCCAAGCGTTACCCGGTACGCAAGAAGGGGGCTAGGCCCCCTTTTTGCCACCTGAGAATTGTGTGTGTCGGCTGTGGCCGGCACGATGGTTAAAGACCTGTTCGAGAGGAATAGCAAAATGGCAGAAATTACTGCAGCCCTGGTTAAAGAACTGCGTGAGCGCACCGGCGAAGGCATGATGGATTGCAAGAAGGCCCTGACCAAGGCTGGCGGCGACATCGAAAAAGCCATTGATGACATGCGCGCTTCCGGCGCCATCAAGGCTGCCAAGAAAGCGGGCAACATCGCTGCTGAAGGCGCTATCGGGGTCAAGGTTGCTGACGACGGAAAATCGGCAGTGATCATCGAAGTCAACTCGCAAACTGACTTCCTCGCCCTGCAGGACGACTTCAAGGCTTTCGTAAACAGCAGCATTGAAAAAGCCTTTGCCGAGAAGCTGACTGACGCTGCTCCGCTGATCGCTTCCCAGGAGTCGGCGCGTGAAGCGCTGGTGGCCAAGTGTGGCGAAAACGTCAACATCCGCCGCCTGGCGCGCGCTGAAGGTGATGTGGTCAACGCCTACCTGCACGGTAACAAGATTGGTGTACTGGTTGTGCTCAAAGGCGGTGACGCCGAGCTGGCCAAAGAGATCGCCATGCACGTTGCGGCCAGCAACCCTGAGTTTCTGCTGCCTTCGCAAGTGTCGGCTGAAGCCATCGAGCGCGAGAAAACCGTGTTCATGAGCCTCAACGAAGACAAGATCAAGGGCAAGCCAGCTGAAATCGTCGAGAAGATGGTCGGCGGCCGCATCCAGAAGTTCCTCGCTGAAGCCAGTCTGGTTGAGCAGGCCTTCGTCAAGGATCCGGAAATCAAGGTCGGCGCCCTGGCCAAGAAAGCCGGTGCTGAAATCGTTTCCTTCGTACGCTTCCAGGTAGGCGAAGGTATCGAGAAGCCGGTCGACAACTTCGCTGAAGAAGTAGCCGCCCAGGTCGCTGCAAGCAAGCAGTAAGCGTTTTTACTGCTTATTCGAAGAGGCTGCCCGCTCACGCGCGCGGCCTTTTCGTCAAAATGGGAAGGATGTTTTATCTTTCCCGGCGGTGCATCATTGGCACTGACAGTTTTGCCGTAACGCGTTAATTCATCTTTAAAGTTCACCACAAGGAGAGACAAGCAATGGCCCAGCAGGTGAGTGCCCGCAAACCTCGCTACAACCGCATTTTGCTCAAACTTAGTGGTGAAGCCCTGATGGGGGCCGAGGATTTCGGTATTGACCCGAAAGTACTCGATCGCATGGCGCTGGAAGTCGGTCAGTTGGTCGGTATCGGTGTTCAGGTGGGACTGGTAATCGGCGGTGGCAACCTGTTCCGCGGCTCAGCGCTCAGCGCTGCCGGCATGGACCGTGTAACTGGCGACCATATGGGAATGCTGGCCACCGTGATGAATGCCCTGGCGATGCGCGATGCGCTGGAGCGCTCGAATATTCCGGCGCTGGTGATGTCGGCGATTTCCATGGTGGGGGTGACCGATCATTACGATCGGCGCAAGGCCATGCGCCATCTGAAAACCGGTGAAGTGGTGATTTTCGCTGCCGGAACCGGCAATCCGTTTTTCACCACCGACTCGGCGGCCTGTCTGCGAGCGATTGAAATCGACGCCGATGTGGTGCTCAAGGCGACCAAGGTGGACGGGGTGTACACTGCAGACCCGTTCAAGGACCCCAATGCCGAAAAATTCGAGCGGCTGACCTACGACGAAGTGCTTGACCGCAAGCTGGGCGTCATGGACCTCACGGCTATCTGCCTGTGTCGTGACCACGCCATGCCTCTGCGGGTTTTCAACATGAACAAACCCGGTGCCCTGCTGAATATCGTGCTGGGTGGCGCCGAAGGAACCCTGATCGAGGAGCAACTGCAATGATCAACGAGATCAAGAAAGAGACCCAGGAACGCATGAAGAAGAGCCTGGAGTCACTGGCTCATGCATTCAGCCGCATTCGCACGGGGCAGGCCCATCCGAGCATTCTGGGCGGGGTGATGGTTCCCTACTACGGCGCGGACACCCCGCTCAATCAGGTGGCCAGTGTGACAGTCAAGGACTCGCGCACGCTGCAGGTTGTGGCTTTCGAACGCAACATGCTGGCCGCCGTAGACAAGGCGATTCAGAGCTCCGGGCTCGGCTTCAATCCGACCAATCTGGGCGAGTTGCTGCTGATTTCGATGCCGGCGCTGACCGAGGAAACCCGCAAGGGCTTTACCAAACAAGCCCGCGATGCCGCCGAAGACAGCCGGGTGGCGGTGCGCAACATTCGCCGTGATGCGCTCAGTCAGCTCAAGGAGCTGCTCAAGGAAAAGGAAATCAGCGAGGACGAAGACCGTCGTGCGGCGGATGAGATCCAGAAGATCACGGACAAGTTCGTTGCCGAGATCGAAGTGGCTGTGAAGCAGAAAGAAGCGGATCTGATGGCCGTTTAACGGGCATTCACTCCATGGAACAGACTGAACAGTCCCCTGCGACGGGCGCTCCCAGGCATGTTGCCATCATCATGGATGGCAACAACCGCTGGGCCAAGCGGCGTCTGTTACCCGGCGTGGCCGGGCACAAAGCCGGTGTCAGCGCGGTGCGCGCCGTTATCAAGGTGTGTGCTGAAGCCGGCGTGGAGGTGCTGACGCTGTTTGCCTTTTCCAGCGAGAACTGGCAGCGCCCGGCGGATGAGGTCAGTGCCCTGATGGAACTGTTTCTCGGCGCTCTGCGCCGGGAGGCACGCAAGCTCAATGAGAACGGTATCCAGTTGCGCATCATTGGCGATCGTTCCCGCTTTCATCCTGATCTGCAGGCCGCCATGCAGCAGGCTGAAGCGCTGACGGCCGGCAATCATCGCTTTGTCTTGCAGGTGGCCGCCAACTACGGTGGCCAGTGGGATATCGTGCAGGCTACCCGGCAGCTGGCGGCTCGCGTCCAGCAGGGCGAGTTGCAGCCAGAAGCCATTTCAGCGGAAGACCTGCAAAGCTGCCTGTCCGGTGCGGATCTGCCACTGCCGGATTTGTGTATTCGGACTGGCGGCGAGCATCGCATCAGTAATTTTCTGCTCTGGCAGCTGGCGTATGCCGAGCTGTACTTTTCCGACCTGTTCTGGCCGGACTTCAAACATGCCGCCATGCGCGAGGCGCTGGCGGATTATGCCAGCCGGCAACGCCGCTTTGGCATGACCAGTGAACAGGTAGAGGGCAAGACATGCTGAAGCAACGAATCATTACCGCGCTGCTGCTGCTACCGATTGCTCTGGGTGGTTTCTTTCTGCTTGAAGGTGGTCAGTTTGCGCTGTTCATTGGCGCGGTTGTCACTTTGGCCGCCTGGGAGTGGGCCCAGCTGGCGGGCTTTACTGCTCAGCTGCAACGTTGCGCCTATGCCGCGCTGGTCGCTGGGCTGATTGTTGGACTTTATCTATTGCCTGCGCTGGCCTGGCCGCTGCTGATGCTGGCCATTGTCTGGTGGCTCAGCGCCACGCTTCTGGTGCTCACCTATCCTGGCAGCAGCCGCTTCTGGGCCGGTCAGCCGGTGCGTTTGCTGATCGGCCTGGTCGTGCTTTTACCCGCCTGGCAGGGTTTGGTCATTCTCAAGCAAATGCCGCAAGGCAATGCGCTGATTCTGGCTGTGATGATCCTGGTGTGGGGGGCGGATATCGGTGCCTATTTCGCCGGTCGGGCGTTCGGCAAGCGCAAGCTCGCACCACAGGTCAGTCCGGGCAAGAGCTGGGAGGGGGTCTATGGCGGACTTTTGCTCTGTTTGATGCTGACCCTGGGGTTGGGCATTTACCAGCAGTGGGAGGTTGCGCAAGTCCTGACGGGTTTGCTGATTACCGTCATTGTAGTGATGGTTTCAGTGGTGGGTGATCTCAACGAAAGCATGTTCAAGCGCAATGCCGGCGTAAAGGACAGCAGTAACCTGCTGCCGGGGCACGGCGGTATTCTCGACCGTATCGACAGCCTGACTGCCGCCATTCCGGTGTTTGCGGTTTTACTCTGGTTGGCCCGGTGAGTCATTTGCAACAGGTAACCGTGCTGGGCGCGACCGGTTCAATTGGCTGCAGCACCCTTGATGTGCTGGCACGCCACCCGCAGCGCTACCAGGTGTTCGCGCTGAGCGGATTTTCCCGGCTGAACCAGCTGGAGGCGCAGTGCCTGCAGCATCGTCCGCGCTTTGCTGTCACCCCGGACGCGGAGTCGGCGCGCCAACTGCAGTCGGCGCTGCAACTGGCGGGCCTGAACACCCGTGTGTTGTCTGGTGAATCCGGCCTTTGTGAGGTGTCCGGGCATCCGGATGTCGATACGGTGATGGCCGCTATTGTTGGTGCCGCCGGGCTGGCGCCGACGCTGGCAGCGGTTGCTGCCGGCAAGCGGATTCTGCTGGCCAACAAGGAGGCGCTGGTCATGTCCGGTGCCCTGTTCATGCAGGCGGTGCGCAAGAGTGGCAGCGTTTTGCTGCCCATCGACAGTGAGCACAACGCCATTTTCCAGTGCCTGCCGGTGGATTTCGCCCGGGGGCTGGGCGAAGTGGGTGTACGGCGTATTCTGCTGACGGCCTCTGGCGGACCTTTTCGTGAAACGCCGGGCGAAGCCCTCGCGCAGGTGACCCCCGAGCAAGCCTGCGCCCATCCCAACTGGTCCATGGGGCGCAAGATTTCGGTCGACTCGGCCAGCATGATGAACAAGGGGCTGGAGCTGATCGAGGCCTGCTGGTTGTTCGATGTTCAACCCTCTCAGGTGGAAGTGGTAATTCATCCGCAAAGTGTCATCCACTCGCTGGTTGACTATGTTGATGGCTCGGTTCTGGCGCAACTGGGCAACCCGGATATGCGCACGCCGATTGCCCATGCCCTGGCCTGGCCTGAGCGAATCGAGTCAGGTGTTGCTTCGCTCGATCTGTTCAAGCTGGCCCGGCTGGATTTTCAGGCGCCGGATGAGTTGCGTTTTCCCTGTCTGCGCCTGGCGCGGCAAGCAGCGCAAACCGGCGGTGATGCGCCGGCCATGCTCAACGCGGCCAACGAAGTGGCCGTGGCAGCCTTTCTGGAGCGCCGCATACGCTTCATTGATATCCCTGTACTGATCGAGGCCGTGTTGAACCGTGAGCCGGTCCGGCCGGTCGAATGCCTGGATGATGTCATGGCGGCAGACCGGCGAGCGCGTGAAGCGGCTCGGGCGTGGCTTGGCCAGTATGCGGGGTAGGGTGAGGATGGGGTTATGAGCACGCTTTATATGTTGTTCGGCACGCTGATCGCCCTCGGTGTGCTGGTTACTTTTCACGAGTTTGGTCATTTCTGGGTGGCCAGACGTTGCGGCGTCAAAGTGTTGCGCTTCTCGGTGGGATTCGGCGCGCCATTGTTCAGTTGGCGCGATCGCCACGATACCGAGTTTGTGATTGCGGCCATTCCGCTGGGCGGTTACGTGAAAATGCTCGACGAGCGCGAGAGTGACGTTCCGGTCGAGTTGCTTGAGCAGTCGTTCAATCGCAAGTCATTGGGTCGGCGCGCTTCTATAGTTGCTGCCGGCCCGTTGGCGAACTTTTTTCTTGCCCTGCTGTTTTTCTGGGTCATTGCACTGTTGGGAGCCCAGCAGGTGCGGCCGGTGATTGGTGACGTCACGCCGGGGAGTCTGGCGGCCGAGGCTGGTTTGCAGTCAGGTGAAGAGTTTGTTGCTGTAAATGGCGAGCCGACCCATGGTTGGTCAGACGTCAATCTTCAGCTGGTTCGTCATCTGGGAGAGAGCGCCACGATTGACCTGACACTGCGTGAAGTGGACAGCGCTGCTGAGGTTCGCCGGCAATTGGTCGTTTCACAGTGGCTGAAGGGCGTGGAAGACCCTGATCCGATTGACGCTGCGGGCATTGTGCCCTGGCGGCCAGCCATTCCAAGCGTGCTTTCAGAGCTGGATCCTGAAGGGCCTGCGGCAGCCGCAGGATTACGTTCGGGTGACCGCATTGTCGCGCTGGATGGCGAACCAGTGGCTGATTGGCAGGCGCTGGTCAAGCGGGTGCGGCAGTTGCCCGGTAAGTCCGTGGTGTTGACCTTCGAACGGGACGGTCGCTCTGAGCAGGTTAAAGTGCTTTTGGCGGTTAAAGGCGAAGGCGATCAACGTGCCGGGTATCTGGGGGCCGGCGTCACCGCGCCCCAGTGGCCGGCCGATATGCTGCGCGAAGTCAGTTACGGTCCGCTGCAAGCGATTGGTGAGGCTGCTGGAAAGACCTGGGCCATGAGCGTGTTGACGCTGGATTCGTTGAGAAAGATGCTGGTGGGCGAGCTTTCGGTAAAAAACTTGAGTGGCCCGATAACCATTGCTAAAGTGGCGGGCGCTTCGGCCGAGTCCGGGTTAGCGGAGTTTCTGAGCTTCCTGGCCTATCTGAGTATCAGTCTGGGTGTCCTTAATTTGCTGCCTGTTCCGGTTCTGGATGGCGGGCATCTTATGTTTTATCTGGCTGAATGGGTTCGTGGTCGGCCTTTGTCCGAGCGTCTGCAAGCGCTGGGGATGCAGTTGGGCATGGGGTTGGTCGTTGCGTTGATGGTGCTGGCACTGGTAAACGACGTGGGACGCCTCTGAAAGGTAGGTTCTGTTGATGCCGGTTCATCTGTTTTTTCAATTTCTTGTTGGTAAAAAGGACTTCATGAAACGCCTGCTGCTTACTGCGTTGCTCTCCATATTCATGGTCGGAGCGGCTTATGCCGAGTCCTTCACAATTTCTGATATCCGGGTTAATGGCCTGCAGCGTGTATCCGCTGGCAGTGTCTTCGGCGCTCTGCCGCTCAATGTGGGCGATCAGGTGGACGACCAGAGCCTGGTCGATGCCACCCGGACACTGTTCAAGACCGGCTTTTTCCAGGATATACAGCTCGGCCGTGATGGCGACGTGCTGGTGGTAACGGTCATTGAACGTCCGTCGATTTCCAGCATCAAGATCGAGGGTAACAAGGCGATCTCCACCGAGGACCTGCTCAAGGGGCTGGAAAAGTCGGGTCTGGCTGAAGGTGAAATTTTCCAGCGCGCTACCCTTGAAGGTGTGCGTAATGAGTTGCTGCGTCAGTACGTCTCCCAGGGCCGCTATTCCGCTGAGATTGAGACCGAGGCCCTGCCACAGCCGCGTAACCGCGTAGCAGTGAAGATCACCATCAATGAAGGTGCTGTGGCTTCCATTACACAGATCAACGTGGTGGGCAACACCATGTTTCCCGACGAAGATCTTTCAGCCCTGTTTGAGCTGAAAACTACCGGCTGGTTCTCGTTTTTCAATAATGACGACAAGTATTCGCGCGAAAAGCTTTCCGGTGATCTTGAACGACTGCGTTCCTTTTATCTGGATCGCGGTTTTATCAACATGGATATCACCTCCACTCAGGTATCCATCACCCCGGACAAGGAACACGTCTACATCACCGTGAATATTGATGAGGGTGCCAAGTTCACCGTCAGCGAAGTCAAGCTCAGCGGTGATATCAAGGTGCCGGAAGAAGAGATTCGCGCACTGTTGCTGGTTCAGCCCGGTCAGGTTTTTTCGCGCAAGATCATGACCACCACGTCGGAGCTCATTACCCGTCGACTGGGTAACGATGGCTATACCTTCGCCAACGTAAATGGTGTGCCGCAGCCTGATGAAGAAACCAATACAGTAATCGTTACTTTCGTGGTCGATCCGCGCAAGCGCGCCTACGTCAATCGTATTGGTTTCCGCGGCAATACCAAAACCGAAGATGAAGTTCTGCGTCGTGAGATGCGTCAGATGGAGGGCGGCTGGGCATCGACCTATCAGATCGACCAATCCAAACTGCGTCTGGAGCGTCTGGGCTTCTTCAAGGAAGTGACGGTAGAAACACCGCAGGTTCCGGGTAGCGATGACCTGGTGGATGTGAACTACAGCGTGGAAGAACAACCTTCGGGCTCGATTACCGCCAGTGTCGGTTTCGCCCAGGACGCCGGTCTGATTCTCGGCGGTGCGATTACCCAGAACAACTTCCTGGGCACCGGTAACCGTGTCAGCTTTGGCCTGACGCGCAGCGAGTATCAGAGCAGTTACAACTTCGGCTTTGTCGACCCGTACTGGACAATGGATGGCGTCAGTCTGGGCTACAGCGTGTTCTACAACAAAACCGACTACGACGACGCGAATTACGATATCACCAGCTATTCGGTGGATACCCTGGGTGCTGGTGTCAGCATTGGTTATCCGATCAGCGAAACTTCCTCGCTGAACTATGGTCTGACCGTTTCGCAGGACAGCCTGAACAGCGGTACTTATACCGTGCCGTCGATTCTCGAGTTTATGGCCAATAACGGCGGTGACTATACCCAGGCAGACTTCACCAATGTGAAGGCTTCCATCGGTTGGGGCGAGTCCTCGCTGAACCGTGCGATATTGCCGAACCGCGGCTTTTCACAAAGTCTGACCCTGCAAACCACGGTGCCAGCAGCCAGTGATCTGGAGTTCTACAAGCTGGATTACCGCGGTCAGCACTTCACCCCGGTCAGCAAGCAGACCGCACTGCGGCTGCATACCGAGCTGGGTTATGGTGATGGTTTCGGTGATACCGACGGTCTGCCGTTCTATGAAAACTACTTTGCCGGGGGTATCAGTTCGGTGCGTGGTTTCCGCAATGGTTCTCTGGGGCCGCGTGCGGTGGCTAGTCTGGCCTATCCTCTTGCTCCCGGTGGCATAAACAATCCGCTGAACGTAAATAACGGGGTCTACCAATGTAACCCTGCGACCGGTATCTGCACCGATCCTGATCAGGATGACCAGCCGTTTGGTGGCAATGTGATGATAACCGGCGGTGTGGATTACCTGTTCCCGTTGCCCTTTATCAAGGATCAAAGCAGTCTGCGCACCACCTTTTTTGTCGATGTCGGTAACGTTTTCAGCACCAACTGCGATGACTTCCAAGTCGATTGCAACTCTCCCGATCTGGGTGATTTGGCCGTCTCCACCGGTTTTGGTCTGACCTGGATCACCGCCATGGGGCCGCTGGGCTTTGCGATTGCGACCCCCATCAAAGAGCCAGACAACAGCGATCCACAGTTCTTCCAGTTCACGCTCGGTCAGACGTTCTGATTCAGCACATTCATTTACAGCCGTGTTTTTTGCAGGAGTTGCATTGTGCGTAAGTTGACTCAGTTAGTTCTGTTGGGCTTGGCGTTTCTGTCTGCCCCGGCTTTTGCCGACATGAAAATCGCCGTATTGAACTATCAGATGGCTCTGTTGGAATCCAATGCCGCCAAGAAGTACTCGGTGGACGCCGAGAAGAAATT
>JACCDZ010429592.1_pt1 | contig 14514 bp, 10 predicted proteins | sample 7449551 | NCBI WGS metagenome assembly JACCDZ01 (sample SAMN15323452, study PRJNA562643) | freshwater metagenome | isolation source: river surface water | place: USA:Blue River Watershed | collected 2017-08-18 | reverse complement strand
TGGCAACGCACAACGCCGCCCAACCGGGCGGCGTTTTTCATGGGGTGCCGGTGAAAACCTGGCCGCGAGCATGCGGCCAACCTTGTTGCGTGCCTGCTGACAAGTGGCTGATCCCCGCATCCAGCAGGCCTGATCCTGCAACGCCGCACCATGGCAATGCACAACGCCGCCCAACCGGGCGGCGTTTTTCATGGGGTACCGGTGAAAACCTGGCCGCGGGCATGCGGCCAACCTTGTTGCAAGGCTGCTGACAAGTGGTTGATCGCCGACATCCAGCAGGCCTGATCCGGCAGCGCCACACCATGGCAATGCACAACGCCGCCCAGTGGGCGGCGTTGTGCATGGGATGCCGGCGAAAACCCGGTCGCCGGACGTTGCGGCCAACCTTGCCGCGTGCCGGCTGACCGGCGATGCACGACTGACGCGGCGGCCAGCCGTCAGCGGACCGCCGGACCGGTAACACCGTCAAAACCCAGCTCGAACAGCATCTGCTGCTCCTGCTCCTGCTTCACCCCTTCGGCAATCACGCCGAGGCCGATATTGTGCGCGATATTGCACACCCCCTTCAGGAACACCTGGTTGCCGGCGTGCTGCTGGATGTCCTGCACGAAGCTGCCGTCGACCTTCAGGTAGTCGATACCCAGGTCGTGCAGCTGCCCGATCAGGCTGAACTGGCGGCCAAAGTGCTCGATGCCCAGCTTGCACGGCAGCTCGGCCAGCGCCAGACAGAGCGCACGGAACGCATCGAAGCGCGGCAGGATGCCGGCCTCCGGCATTTCCAGCCACAGCCGCGCGGCGCTGTGGCCGTGCTCGCGGATCTGCGCCACCAGCTGGCGCAGGAAGTGCTCGCTGGCCAGCGACTCCGCCGCCAGGTTGACGGCGATGCCGGGACAGTCCGGCTCTGCCGCCAGCTGCCGCAGCGCCATCGCCACCGCCGCCAGATCCAGCCCCGCCACGCGCCGGGTACGGATCGCCATCGGCATGAACTGGCCGGCCGGCAGCCACGCCTCGCCCTGACGCAGGCGCAGCGGTGCTTCCTCGTGCAGCAGCGCGCCCTGGCGGTCACGCACCGCGAAGCGCACCAGGCGCAGGCCGTCGCCCTGCAGCGCCTGATCAAGCATGCCCCCCCACACTTCCGCGGTCGGCGCCGGCGGCTTGTCGACGTTGCTGCCGGCCATCTCGATGCGCACGCCGGCGGCAAACTCGGACTGCGCCAGCGCCTGATCGAGCCGCGACATGATGTCGCGCACGGTGTCGCCGTCGCGCAGGTCGGTTGCCGCCATCGCCAGCGCGACCGGCTGCGCGGCAAAGCTGCTCAGCAGCGCGTGCAGCTCGTCGTGCAGCTGCTGCAGGCTGGCGGCCTCGGCCTGGCTCGCCGGCAACAGCAGCGCAAAATCGGCGCCGTTGAGGCGCGCCGCCTGGCTGTCGACACCGAAACGCTGCGCGTCGCGCAGCACGGCGCCGAACTGGCCCAGCATTTCATCGGTCAGCGGCCGGCCCAGCTTGCTGTTGATGTCGGCCAGTGCCTCGATGCGCATCAGCAGCAGCACGCTGCTCTCGTCTTCGCGCTCCTGCAGGTCGGCACCGAGACGGCCCATGAAGAACTGGCGGTTGGCCAGCCCGGTAACGCTGTCGAAGTTGACCTGGCGGCGCAGCACTTCCAGCCGCGCGGCTTCCTCTTCGAACATCATCTTGACGCGGGTCACCATCGCATTCATCGCCTGTGCCAGCCGCCCCATTTCCGGGCCCGGCGGTTCGGGAATGGTGATGAAGCGGCGCTGGGTAATCGCCTTGGCCTGATTGACCACGCCCAGCAGCTGGTTGCGGATGGTATTGACGCCGAAGGAGCCGATGGCGCCCACCACCAGCCCGGCGATCAGCACCCAGAACGACACCTGCAGCGCGCCTTCCCACAGCGAGGCGTAGGCGTAGCCGGCCTCGCTCTCCACCTCGATGGTGCCGGCCTGCATCCAGCCGCTGCTGACCATCGCCCGCGCCGGCGTCGGCGCCAGGGTGAAGATGTTGCGGAACCACGCCGGCGCGCTGCCGGACTGGTAGGCGTTGACGCGCTGTACCCGTGGCTTGCCGTCGGCGCCGACCCAGGAGATGCGGCGGAAGTGGCCCTGGTCGAAGGCGGCGTTGATCAGCGTCTCGCCCATCGCCGGGTCGGCCTGGTTCTGGGTGATCAACAGCGCCAGCGAGTTGGCCGCATCGGCACTCTGCGCCGCCAGCTGCTGCTGCAGATAGTTGCGGGCATTGAACAGGTTGGCGGTCAGGCTGCCCGCCGCCGCCAGCACCACCGCCGCCACGACCAGAAACCAGAGCTGTTGAATCAGGGAAACGCGTTTCATCGGTGCCGCTTTCAGGTAATAAAGCCTTCGGCCTTCATTTTGTCGATCAACTGTCGCCAGCGGGTCAGCCGGTCGACACTGGAATTGGGGGCCGCGCCAGCGCCGACCCAGATGCCTTCGGCGTTGAAGCTGAACACCGGCTGCAAGTCGCTGCGCTGCGAGGCCGGCTTGATGCTGGAAATCAGGTTGTCCAGCACCAGTGGCTCGGCGGTCGGCTCGGCATAGTATGCCAGCACCATGTGTGCCTGGGTGATGGTGCTGGCCGGGCCGCCGATGCGGGCACGGACATAGATCATGCGCAGTTTCTGCGGCGCCACGCCCAGCTCGCGCAGGGTGAAGTACTTGGCCAGCGCAAAGTCCTCACAGTCGCCGGCGCCCTTGGCCATGCTTTCCAGCGGCGTCGCCCAGTAGTCCGCCTGCCGCCACAAATCCGGATCTTCAACGTATTTCAATTTCTGATTAAAGAACTGATTTACATTCTGTACGCGATTGATTTCATTGCCATCGCGACGCAGTTGCAACAGCAGTTGCTGCCAGTCGCGGTACACGCGCAGCGCCTGCACGCCGTACAGCTGCTGCACCCGCTCCGCACTCAGCTCTGCCAGCACCAGCCCGGCTAGCGCCAGCAGCAAAGGCACGGCCAGCAAGGCTCTCCCCCAACACCGGGACAGCGTCGCCGCGCAGACTGCGATCTTGTGAATGAAGCTGTTGCCAAGCATGCGGGCCGTGACCTGTGTGGAAATCCGCCTATCTATATTGTCAACGGTGAACTATCTTTCCCTTGACACTGCTTAAATCAATTCCGACAATACATTGTATTAAGTTGATGTTTACTTACTTGCAACTGTCCGATTAATAATTACTGGCATGTCGAGGCTATCATGAACTTCCGCCGCAAACACCTCTACGGTTGTACCCTGGCCGCATTATTGACCATGGTTATCCCTTCCGCATCCTTTGCGCTCGAATTGAAGGACGCCATCACGCAAACGGTGCAGAACAACGCAGAAGTGGGCATGAAGTGGTACAACTTCCGCGCCACCGCGGAAGAAAAGGGTGTCGCCAGCGCCGGCTTCTTCCCGACCGTCGACCTCAGCTACAACACCGGTCGCGAGCGCCTGCGCGAGCCGCAGACCGACGGTTCCGTCAACAGCCGTTCGTTCAACCGTCATGGCTACACCGCCACGCTGAACCAGAACCTGTTCCAGGGCTTCATGACCGTGAACCAGGTCAAGCAGCTGGACTATACCAGCCGCGCCCGCTATTTCGAGTACCTGGCCGCCGCCGAACAGCAGAGCCTGGAAGCGTCGCGTACCTTCATCGACGTGGTGCGCTACAGCAAGCTGGTCGAGATCGCCGAAGACAACTACGCCATCCACAAGGGCATCTACGAACAGATCCTGCAGCGCGTGACGCAAGGTGTCGGCCGCCGCGTGGACCTGGAGCAGATCAACGGCCGTCTCGGCCTGGCCGAATCCAACCTGATCAACGAGATCTCCAACCTGCACGATGTCTCGGCGCGTTACGCCCGCATCGTTGGTGAAGCCCCCCCGGCCGAGCTGAAACTGCCGATGCTGGACTTGGGCCTGGTGCCCGCCGCTGACCAGGTCATGCCGCTGGCAGACAAGCAAAACCCTACGCTGCTGGCCGCCCGTTCCTTCTACCGTGCGGCCGAAGCCGATGTCCGCGTCCGTCGCGGCGCCTTCTCGCCGACGCTGGATCTGCGCGCCACCAAGGACGTCACCAACAACGAAGACGGCATCAAGGGCCGCAATTCGCAACAGGCGGTAGAACTGGTGCTGAACATGAACCTGTTCCGTGGTGGTGCCGACCGCGCCCGCCTGGCCTCCTCCGCCGAACGCCAGAGCGAAGCCGAGGCACTGGGCATCAAGGCCTGCCGCGACATGCGCCAGCAGGTCAGCATCGCCTACAACGACGTATCGAAGCTGACCAGCCAGCTCGACTCGCTGCGCCAGCACCAGCTGTCCACCGAAAAGGCGCGCGACGCCTATCGCCGCCAGTTCGACATCGGCCAGCGTACCCTGCTTGACCTGCTGGACAGCGAAAACGAACTGTTCGACGCCCGTCGCGAGCTGATCAACGCCGAGCTGAACCAGCAACTGGCGATCTACCGCGTGCTGGGCGAGTCCGGCCGCCTGCTGGAAGTCATGCAGATCAAGCCGCAGGACAGCTCGCTGGCCAGCGTCGACGACCTGACCGTGCCAGCCTGCCCGACCGACTACGCTCCGGCCTCGCCGCTGGACAAGAGCAAGATCGCCGCCAAGTCCTTCACCGACGACACCATCGTCGCCAAAACCACCCCGTCCGTCATCGAGCGCAATGTCTCGGTGAACGTGCAGGTACAGTTTGATCTGGATTCGGCGCGCATCCGTCCGGAAAGCCACCCGACCCTGGACCAGCTGGCCAGCACCCTGCTGATGCCGGAACTGGGTAGCAAGCGCTTCGTGGTGGAAGGCCATACCGACACCACCGGTGGCGCCAGCCACAACCTGCCGCTGTCGCAGCGTCGTGCCGCCGCGGTACGCGACTACCTGATCACCAAGGGCGTGCCGGCAGACCGTCTGGACAGCGTCGGCTACGGCAGCAGCAAGTTGCTGCCGAACCTGGCACCGACCGATCCTAGCCACCGTCGCGTGGTGGTGACCTTCCAGGAACAGGCGCCGATGGGTGCGGTGAAACCGAAGGCCGCCGTGAAGCGTCGCGTCGCCAAGCCGAAGCCATAAAGTAGTACTGCCCAACGCCAAGTGGCCGGTTAATCCGGCCACTTTTTTTACGTCCGCCGCGCGGGCAATCGACGCTGGCGTTACGGTGCTTGCATGGCCGGGAACACCCGCGCCGCGTTTGCCGCCGTCGCGTCGGCGATGTCGGCCAGCGACACGCCGCGCAGCGTTGCCAGCACTGCGGCAATCCTGGGCAGGTTGTCCGGCGTATTCGGCACCACCGGTGCCCACTCCGGCGGAATGTCCGGACCGTCGGTCTCCAGCACAATCGCCGACAGCGGCAGCGTTGCGGCCAACCTGCGGATGCGTTGCGAGCCTTGATAGGTCATCGCGCCGCCAAAACCGAGGCAGAAGCCCAGCTCGATAAAGGCATTCGCCTGCTGCACGCTGCCGTTGAACGCGTGCACCACGCCACCACGAACCTTGTGCTGACGCAGGTATTTGAGGATGCGGTCATGCGAGCGGCGCGCGTGCAGGATCACCGGCAGCTCGAAGCGGCGCGCCAGCTTCAGTTGCGCCTGCAGCCAGTATTCCTGCTGCTGAGGATCCAGCCCCGGCACAAAGAAATCCAGCCCGCACTCACCGACCGCGACCGGACGCTGCCGCTCCAGATAGTCGGCCAGCAGCGCCAGATGTTCGTCCCGATGCAGGGCCAGGTACAGTGGGTGCAGGCCGAAGGCGACATCGACGCCGAACTGCGTCCGCATCGCCAGCACCTCGTCAAAGGTATCCGCCATCACCGCCGGCACGATGGCATGGCTGACACCACTGGCGCGCGCCTGTTGCCACAGCTGCGCACGGTTGGCCGCAAACTCCGGCGCATCTAGATGCAAGTGGGTATCGACAAGTGACATGGACAATCCTGTTGCGGATGAATTAAGCAGGGTGCCGCTGATAACGTGTCCCGGCAGGCCGCTTGGCCGTATCGGCACGGACCCGCTGACCGCTCAGCGTGTGGCCATCCTGCGCTGTGTTATAGCCGAAGCTGGCCCAGCTGCCGCGATCCGTAACGCCGGAGCATCGAGATGGCCTCGTCCCGTGGCATTCGCTGTTTCGTGTCGCCGCCATGTGAAGGAAAACGGCAAGCGCAGCTGCGCGGTGGCGACCCAGCGCAAGCGGCCGGGAACCGCTGGCGGCGGCAAGCGGACAACAAAAAACCCGCAGAGCCTTGTGCTGTGCGGGTTTGATGCGGTACTTCAGATTTTTTCGTGGTGCCCGGGGCCGGACTCGAACCGGCACACCTTGCGGCGGGGGATTTTGAGTCCCCTGCGTCTACCAATTTCGCCACCCGGGCGAAAAAATCCAAGACGCGCATTATATAAGCGGCATTACGCCTTGTAAAGCTCAGTCCGCCACTTTCAGCTGCAGCGCGCGCTCGTACAGCTGCTTCTTGTTGAGGTCGTAATGCGTCGCCACAATCGCCGCCGCCTGCTTGGTCGGCAGCACCGCCGCCAGCTCGGCAAGCAGCGCCAGCGCCGGTGCAGGCAGGCTGTCCGCCGTCTGTGCCACCGGCGCGGCAGCGTCGATGATCAGCACGCACTCGCCGCGCTGCTGGTTGCTGTCGCTGCGGATGCGCTCGGCCAGTTCCGCCGCCGGCAGGCGCAGGAAGGTCTCGAAGGTCTTGGTCAGCTCGCGCGCCAGGATCAGCGGCCGTTCCGCACCGAGGGTGGCGGCGACGTCTTCCACGCACTCCAGGATGCGGTGCGGCGCCTCGTAGCAGACCACCGCGTAGTCAGCGTCCTGCCATTGCTGCAGCGTTTTGCAACGTTGGCCGCGCTTGGGCGGCAGGAAGCCGTGGAATAGGAAGCGCGCGGTATCCAGCCCGCTGGCAGACAAGGCGGCGATCACCGCCGAGGCGCCGGCCACCGGCACCACGCGCAGGCCTGCGGCCCACACCGCCTGCGCCAGACGGGCACCGGGGTCGGAGATGCCCGGCGTGCCGGCGTCCGATACCTGCACCACGATCTTGCCCTCCTGCAGCCAGCGGATCACGCTGGCCGCCATTTCGCGCTCGTTGTGTTCGCGCAGGCTGACCAGTTTCTTGCTGATGCCGTAGGCGGCCAGCAGGCTGCCGGTGACGCGGGTATCTTCTGCCAAAACAATGTCCGCGGCGTGGAACCCGGCAATGGCGCGCAGTGTCACATCAGCCAGATTCCCAATCGGCGTGGCCAGCACATATAATGACCCGTTGACAAACGTTTCCTGGGCAGAATTCATCAAGTGATCAAGCATTGTCTGCACGTTTTGGCTCCCTGGTTATCCGGCACAGCCGTTTTAATGGCGGCAAGTGTAGCCGCTGCACAGTCGCCGGGCTATATCCTTCAGCAAAATCAGCAAACGCTCTGGAACATCGGCGCCAGCGCTGCCTCCGCGCCGCTGGCCAGCCCTGCCGTCGCGGTACCCGCCACGCCTGCCGCCAAGCTCAGCGACAACAAACCACGTCTGCATCTGGGGCTGCTGCTGCCGGTGGAGGCACCGCAGCTGGGTGACGCCGCCCAGGTGGTGAAGGCTGGTTTCGACGCCGCCGCGCAGCAGGACAGCAACGTCCAGCTCAGCTTCGTCGCGCTGGCCAGCGAGAACGAAGCGGTGAAGGGCTACCAGCAGCTGCTGGCCGCCGGCGCCAACGTGATCGTCGGACCGCTGACCCGCGAGGGTGCGGCCAACGTGGCGGCACAGGCCAGCGTGCCGACGCTGGTACTGAATACGCTGAGCAAGGCGCCGGCAGGCGGCAAGGTATGGAGCCTGTCGCTGGCGGTCGAGAGCGAGGCGCGCCAGATCGCGCGCATGATGCGCGACGACGGCCGCAAGGCGCCGCTGGTGCTGTTCAATAACGATGCGCTGTCGACGCGCCTGCGCGCCGCCTTCAGCGAAAGCTGGACGCAGCGCCATCCGAACGCACCGCTGGAACTGAACATGACGCAGCCGGACGGCGCGCAGCTGAGCACGCTGCTGGCCGGTGCCGACAGCGTGTTCCTGGCACTGGACGATAAGGAGGCCGAGGCCAGCCGCGCGCTGCTGCCGGCCGAGCTGGCCGCCTACGCCACCTCGCTGATCAATACCCGGCAAGCGGCCCCGGCACTGGACGGGGTGCGCTTCGTCGACATGCCGTGGTTCCTGATGCCCAACCACCCGGACGCCGCCGGCATCGCCCGGCCGGCCACGCCGCTGACCAAGGCCACCGAGCGCCTGTATGCGCTGGGAGTGGATGCCTTCCGCCTCGGCAAGGCGCTGGGGCAGAGCCGCAATCCGGCCAGCATCCGCCTGCGCGGCGTCACCGGCGATCTGCAACTGGGCAAGGACTGGGTAATCCAGCGCGAGCTGCCGACCGCCATTCGCGGCGAGTCGCAATGAGCAAGGCCAGTGGCGACCACTACGAAGCGCTGGCCTGCCGTTTCCTGCAGCAGCAGGGGCTGACGCTGGTGGAACGCAACTGGCACTGCCGGCAGGGCGAACTGGATCTGGTGATGCGCGACGGTGCCTACTGGGTGTTCGTCGAAGTACGTGCCCGGCAATCGGCCCACTTCGGCGGCGCCGCCGCCAGCATCGGCAGCGCCAAGCAGCACAAGCTGCACACTGCGGCCAACCTTTACCTCAGCAGCAAACGCATTGACGCCCCCTGCCGTTTCGACGCCGTGCTGTTCGATGGCGGCGAACAAGCGCAGTGGCTGAAGAACATTTTCGCTTAAGCGCCACCGACCAAAGGAATCACATGGATTTGATCGAACGTGTCAGCGGACACTTTCTTGAAAGCATCGCCATCAAGCAGCAGGTGATGGACGAGCTGTCGCCGGCCGTGGCGCTGGCCGCCGAGCGCATGGTCAGCTGCCTGATGAACGAGGGCAAGATCCTCGCCTGCGGCAACGGCGGTTCCGCCGCCGACGCGCAGCATTTTGCCGCGGAAATGATCGGCCGCTTCGAGAAGGAACGCCCGGGGCTGGCGGCGATGTCGCTGGCCACCGACAGTTCGATCCTCAGCGCCATCGGCAACGACTACGATTTCGACATGATCTTTTCCAAGCAGGTGCGGGCACTGGGCCACCACAACGACCTGCTGCTGGCGATCTCCACCTCCGGTAACTCCGCCAACGTCATCGAAGCAATCTATGCCGCGCACGAACGCGGCATGGGCGTGATTGCCCTCACCGGCAAGGACGGCGGCCAGATCGCGGAAATCCTGTCACCGGAAGACATCCACCTGAATGTGCCGAGCCTGCGCACCGCGCGCATTCAGGAAGTCCATATCTTGTTGATCCATGCACTGTGCGATGCCATCGATTGCATGCTGCTGGGAGGAGAATGATGAAAAACCGTTTGTTCGCGCTGCTGCTGGCCAGCAGCGCCGCCGCCAGTCTCAGTGCCTGCTTCCCGCTGGTTGCCGGCGGTGTGGCCGCCGGTGCACTGGTGGCCAGCGACCGCCGTACCAGCGGCGCCTATGTCGAGGACCAGGCCATCGAGCTGAAGTCGCTGCGCCAGAGCAGCGAGCGCTTTGCCGGCGCCCGCATCAGCATCACCAGCTACAACCGTGCGGTGCTGATCAGCGGCGAGGCACTGAGCGAGGCGCAACGCCAGGAAATCGAGATGATGGTGCGCGGCACGCCGAACGTGCAACGCGTCTACAACCACCTGGTGGTGGCTCCGGTGGCGACGCTGGCACAGAAGAACAACGACCTGTGGATCACCACCAAGGTGCGCACCCGCCTGCTGGAAGGCAAGGGCTACCCGCCGCAGGCGATCAAGGTGGTGACTGACCGCGGCGTGGTCTACCTGCTCGGTCTGGTCACCGCCAGCGAAGGCGCCGCCGCCGCCGATGTGGCCAGCCGTACCAGCGGCGTGCAGCAGGTGGTCACGCTGTTCGAAACCCTGGCCGAGACACCGGCAGCCAACATCCAGCCCGGCAACTGAGTACCACCACGGCAATGAAAAAGGCGACTCGCGAGTCGCCTTTTTGCTGGGTACCGGCAACGGCTACAGGCTGCGCCCCACCCCCGGCATCAGCACGTCGCTGCACAGCACGTGTTGCACCTCGTCGATCTCGATCGCCATCGACAGCGTGACGCAGATGCGGGTATCGGTCATCGACAGGTAGGGCTCGCTCATGTACAGCACGCCGGGCTGGTCGATCGCGTGCTGGAAGTAGGCGCGCCGCGACCACACCGCACCGGTGGTGTCCTCCAGCGGGGAAAAGCGCAGGCTGTCGCCGATGTTATTGCGTCCGGAATTGAGGTTGCGCCCCTGCTGGCGGCCCTCCTGATCCAGCAGGAAGCAGCGGATCACGTCCGGCAACTGCAACATCGGTTTTGCCGCCACCTCGAATTCGCTGCCCTGCATCAGCGCGATCGCCGTCTGCACAAAAGCCTGCCGCGACAGTTCCATCTGGCGGCGATTGAGTTTGCGACGCAGCAGTTCGCGGTTCATCAGCTCGTCCCACTTGGCATCGAGCCGCGGCGTGATCAGCTGGTCGCTGTCCGGCACCGCCGCAGGGCGCGCCACGTAGTAGCCCTGCACCAGATCACAGCCGGAATCCAGCGCCACCACCACGTCGGAGTCGCTTTCCACCCCTTCCACCACTACCAACGCACCAATTTCGTGCATCAGCCGCACCAGCCGCGACAACAATGTGCGCGTGCGCTGCTGCGTCACCGCGCTGCGCAGCAGATGGCGGTCAAACTTGACGAAATCCGGCTCCAGGCTGCACACCCGGTCGATATTGGAGTGGCCGACACCGAAATCGTCGATCGCCAGCAGGCAGCCCTGCTCCCGCAACAGCGCCACGCCCTCCAGCAGGCGCGCATCCAGCTCGATCGCCTGCTCCAGCACCTCCAGCACCACCGACTGCGGCGCGATGCCGGACTCGGCGATGATGATACCCAGTTGCGTCGCATAGTCCGGATCGGACAGCGTCATGGCATCGACATTTAGGAACAGCCAGCGCTGGGCATGGCCGGCGGCGGCAAAACGCTGGCAGTGCGCGGCGCACACCGCCAGATCCATCGCCACCCGCTCGTCGCGGCGGATATAACGCTGGTACACCTCCAGCGGCGACAGCGAGACCTCGTTCTCCGACGCCCGCAGCAGCGCCTCCATGCCGACCGTGCGCCGGTGCGCCAGGCTATAGATGGGCTGAAAGTGGGAGTTCAGTACCAGGGAATCCCGCATCGGTATGTTATTCACAGCAACGCTCCGGCAAAAGTTGTACGCAGACTAGCAATTGCTGTTCCAGTTTAAGTGAGGTTGGCCGCAAGCCCAACCTCGGATAACAAAAAAGACCGGCAACGGCCTGATGGCAGCCAGTGAATGCTGACTGCTATCAAGCCATTGCCGGCCTTTTGTTCCCCTTTTCCCCTTGCCTCAATCCGTTTTCAGGTTGGAATTGTTTTTCAGCATGTTAATAATATCCTGATCGCTCGCCCCCGGACCGGCCAGGGAATCCAGTGCCACGCCGGTCAGCACAATCTGCTGATCGGTGGCCGTGCCATAGTTGCTGCCGTCGAACTCCCCGCTGTAGCTGATCTGGACCAGCGTGTTGCTGCCGTCCGCGCTGAAGTGCAGGTACTGCTGCAGATTACTGCTGTTTTCCCCTTGCAGCAGGTCGCGCAGATCGAGGGAGTCGCCTTCACTGGTTTTGAAGTCGTTCACGCTGACGATGTCGGTGGCCGCACCACCGCCCAGTCCCTGATCGCCAAGGCTCCACTTGAAGGTGTCGCTGCCCGCGCCGCCAATCAGCGTGTCATTGCCGAAACCGCCGTACAGCACATCGTTGCCGTCGCCACCGTACAGGGTGTCATTGCCCAGCCCGCCCATCAGCACGTCGTTACCGGCCCCGCCATACAGGGTATCGCTGCCGGCACGACCATCAATGAAGTCATCGCCGTCACCGCCAGTAAGGGTATCGTTACCGACCGTGCCGTAGATCATGTCGTTGCCGCCCTGCGCATCCAGCGTCTGCCCGGCTACGGTTATCGGGCCGCTGACCGCAAACTCACCACCATCGGTGTCGCTGCTCAGCCAGTCACGGTCGGCACCATTGCCCGCCGTGGCGCTGTCAAAGTCGGTGGCATAGTCACCCTGATAGTTGTTATGCGGCCTCACGTACTCGTCCGAGTTGATGATGTGTACGTTGCTACTACTGGAGAGGTCATCACCAAGCAACTGGAGCTTGAACTGGTCATTCTGGTCCATCACCACATCGGTATCACCGGCGGTCAGGTAGAAGCGGAACAGGGTGTCGCCATTGGCGGTGTACAACTTTTCCCAGTAGCCGGTGGTGCCGGTTGGCAAGGACAATGCCAGCAGGGTAAGCCCGACAGCACTGATATCGTCGACCCAGATGTCCCAGTGGATGGTGCGGCCGGCAAACAAGGTGATGTCACCGTCCTTGGCTTTAATATCGAACGACTGATGCTGGGAGCTGTAGTTCATTAGCCAGGCACCGTCATCACCGTAGAGCACCGGCGGCGGGTAATCGTCATCCACGATGGTGGCGGTAGCGCTGTCCTGGTACGTGCTGCCGTTGCTGCTCAGCGTGGCGCCGAGGGTGAAGGTTTCGTTCGCTTCGTCGCTGCTGTCATCCACCGTGGTAGTGCGGATCAGCAGGTTGCTGTCGCCTGCGGCCAAGGTGATGGCGCCGCTGTAGGTCGTCCAGCTGCTGCCGCCGTCGCTGCTGTACTGGAAGCCGCCGGAAGCGTAGTCCGCAGGGCTCAGCGCGGTGCCGTCGGCCAGGGTCAGCTGCAGCGTGCTGCCTGCGGCGGCGCCGGTGATGTGCAGCTCGAAGGTGGCCAGCTGGCCTTCCGGCACGGTGATGTTGCCGCTTTCTGTCGCCGCCGCGCCGAAGAAGATGACGGGGATGTCGTCGTCGACGATGGTGGCGGTTGCACTGTCGCCGTAGCTACTGCCATTGCTGCTCAGCGTGGCGCCAAGGGTGAAGGTTTCATCGGCCTCGTCGACACTATCCTCCGCGGTGGTGGTACGGATCAGCAGATCGGTATCACCGGCGGCCAAGGCGATGCTGCCGCTGTAGATCGTCCAGCTGACGCCATTGTTGGTGCTGTACTGGAAGTTGCCGGATGCGTAATCCGCCGGGCTCAGCGCCGTACCGTCGGCCATGGTCAGCACCAGCGTGCTGCCGGCGGCCGCGCCGGTGACGTGCAGTTCGAAGGTGGCCAGCTCGCCTTCCGGCACCAGGATGTTGCCGGTTGCCGTGTCGCTAGCGCCAAAGAAGATTTTCGGGATGTCGTCGTCGACGATGGTGGCGGTGGCGCTGTCGCCGTAGTTGTTGCCACTGCTGTTCAGCGTGGCGCCGAGCGTGAAGATCTCGTTTGCCTCGTCGACACTATCCTCCACCGTGGTGGTGCGGATCAGCAGGTCTGTATCGCCTGCGGCCAAGGCGATGGCACCGCTGTAGGTCGTCCAGCTGCTGCCGCCATCACTGCTGTACTGGAAGCTGCCGGCAGCGTAGTCCGCCGGGCTCAGCGCCGTGCCGTCGGCCAGGGTCAGCACCAGCGTGCTGCCAGCGGCGGCGCTGGTGACGTGCAACTCGAAGGTGGCCGGATCGCCTTCCGGCACCAGGATGTCGCCGCTGGCCGTTTCACTCGCGCCGAAGAAGATGGTCGGGGTGTCATCGTCGATGATGGTGGCGGTGGCGCTGTCGCCGTAGCTGCTGCCGTTGCTGCTCAGCGTGGCACCGAGCGTGAAGGTTTCATCCATCTCCTCCGCATTGTCACCGACCGTGGTGGTACGGATCAGCAGGTCGGTATCGCCTGCGGCCAACGTGATGGCACCGCTGTAGGTCGTCCAGCTACTGCCGCCATCGCTGCTGTACTGGAAGCTGCCAGAGGCGTAATCCGCCGGGCTCAGCGCCGTGCCGTCGGCCAGGGTCAACACCAGCGTGCTGCCGGCGGCGGCGCCGGTGACGTGCAGTTCGAAGGTGGCCGGATCGCCTTCCGGCACGGTGATGTCGCCGCTGGCGGTGTCGCTCTCGCCGAAGAAGATGGAGGGGATGTCGTCGTCGACGATGGTCGCGGTGGCGCTGTCGCCGTAGCTGCTGCCGTTGCTGCTCAGCGTGGCACCGAGCGTGAAGGTTTCGTTTGCTTCGTCGACGCTGTCGCCGACCGTGGTGGTGCGGATCAGCAGGTCAGTATCGCCTGCGGCCAAAGTGATGGCGCCGCTGTAGGTCGTCCAGCTACTGCCGCCATCGCTGCTGTACTGGAAGGTACCGGCGGCGTAGTCGTCCGGGCTCAGCGCCGTGCCGTCGGCCAGGGTCAGCACCAGCGTGCTGCCGGCGGCGGCGCCGGTGACGTGCAGTTCGAAGGTGGCCGGCTCGCCTTCCGGCACGGTGATGTCGCCGCTGGCAGTGTCGCTCTCGCCGAAGAAGATGGAGGGGATGTCGTCGTCGACGATGGTCGCGGTGGCGCTGTCGCCGTAGC
>JACCDZ010811469.1_pt1 | contig 14517 bp, 10 predicted proteins | sample 7449551 | NCBI WGS metagenome assembly JACCDZ01 (sample SAMN15323452, study PRJNA562643) | freshwater metagenome | isolation source: river surface water | place: USA:Blue River Watershed | collected 2017-08-18 | reverse complement strand
TACATCAAGAACCCTTTTGCGTTGGTCATATTCTTCGGCATTTAAGACCGCTGCACTGGCGCTCATTCTATTTCGGAAAGCTCAAGAGGGTAGAGTGTGAAATACGCATTTCTATCTACTCATTTTCAGCTGCAAATGGATTCGGTGGAGCAGCCCCGTCATCTCCGCCCTCCTCACCCTCCTCGCCCTCCTCGCCCTCCTCCCCCTCCTCGCCCTCCTCACCCCCCTCTGGAGCCACTCCCACAGGCACAGGCGCCACAGCCTCCTCAGCAGCCTCTGTAGCTGCGCGTGTAGCCTTTGCTACAGAGCCACGGAATACACCCACACTCAGAATGAAGGGGTCGTTCACCTGAAATCGCGACTTCTTCACCTCGGCACGGATCGTCTCGCCAATCTCAACCTTATCAAAGTCTTCATCACCAATGTGAAGGTCGCGCGGAATAATTACGCGGATAGCATCCTGATAGGAAACGTAAATACCCATCTTATTCTTTCGGATGACCTTGCCCTCCAGCAGCTGACCATCGGGAGGATTCAGAACACGCCCCTCCGCCTGCACATGAAAGAGTACTGCCCCTGTAAAGCGCCCCTTCTCTAGAGAACCCATTGAGCGGGAAAGAATCTTAATAGTTCCAGGCAGCACGTAGCCATGGCGAGAGCACTTCTCCTCCAGACGTGCCTGGAGCTTTTCCTGGAGAAGTCCATCAATACTCTCCACCTTTCCGCGCCGTTGGCGGAGGTCCATCGGGGTCAGTGCGACTTGCTCTTCAAAGATCGCAGAATGCTCCATTGGACTATCTCTACCTTGCTACCAAAGTTTTCAAACCTCAATTTTAGGTGGCTGGGGGGCTTACAACCCCCTATTATTTTCCTTTATGCCCTGTCTTTACAGCGCTCACAGGTCGGAAGAAGTATCGGCGGCCACGGGCTGCTGCCCCGCCCGCCGCGCCTGCGCCCTTCTGAGTCTCTAGCAGATCCATCCAGCGCAGAACAATCTCCTTTAGAGCACAAGCGCGCACAGAATTTCTGGCCTGCAAACCCACTTTCTGATAGCCCTTTTTCCATTTCGCTACATCATTCAGAACTTCATCAGTCAAGAAAAGACGGCTGTAGCCTTCACCCTCACTGAGCTCTCCAATCTCCTTCAGCATGTTGATATGAAATGAGATGTTGCTGATATTTGCGCATTCGCTCCCCTGCTCCACTTTTCCGCCAGGCGGAGGAGGATTCTTACCCGTCTTAAACAGCAGGCGCGCATCTTTGAATTTGGCAGAAATGAAGCCGTAGAGTCGGGCCGTTGTAGATGTATCGGCTTTCACACGGTTGTAAGGGTCCGCAGGATTTGCTTCAAAGACTTGTGCAACTGCCGGCGAACAGGGTCCATCCGCACAAATATATTTGAGAGTGCCACTAGAGGGATCCACGTAGCGATAGGCCCGCCGCCCACTAATTTCCACAATTTGTTCTCGTGCAGCCTGTACTGCGAGCTCATCATCTAGAAGGGCGTGTTGCTCTGTAGGGCGGAGGCTGATATCCCATACACAATCCAGAAGAACTTGGCTCAACGCAGTTTCATAGAGCTTCCTTCTCTCAGGCGACTCAGTCTTTGTGTGAATTGTTTCATAAATCCAATTGAACATATTCATATATTCTAGCTCGCGCACCTGCTCTCCAGAAGCATAGCGTGCCTCCACCGCAGTTATAACGGCACGCGGCACACGTGCTGTCTCGGCCTCGCCGGCACGAATCATAAGTGCCCACTCCTTTATAGCCATCCAGTAATCCTTGAGGTTTCCACCGAGCTCAGCAGGGCGTGCCGGCACTACAGCAGAAGCCGATTCAGGCTCCGCAGGAGCTGCTTCAGCTGGGCCAGACGCAGCTGGCGCTACTGCTCCAACGGCGGCAGGAGCTGATTTGGGCGCTAACTTAATCGTCGCTGGCTCAAATGTGTCACGGCGCACTGGAACATCTGCTACACGAATCGCCAAAGGAATGGCCATATCAGACAAGTAGTCAGGCTGGAAAAGGTAGTAGCCATTTCTATACACAATATATCCCTCCTTCCCTCCAGAGCGTACACGGAAGGATTTGTTTCCCACAATTTCTGATAAAAGTCCCGCCAGCGCATGCTCAGGAATCTCCGAAAAAATCTCCTTCAGGTCCTCCAAGTGAAACATAGGCTGCCCGCGCATTCCTCGTGGTCCCATGCGATCGGTAGAAAAGAGTCGCCGAATAGCTTTCTTGAGCTCCACATCTCGCCATCGGGCCGCGTAGGTGTCATAGGTGCTCGTATCCATTTCCAGCTCCTCAAAGTTAACCGGCTTTGCACAAGTGTATTCACATGTCTCTAGCCAGTCACACATATACGTAAAAGGGGTATCATTGATATTGACCTCCTCATGGACTTGACCCTGGCCGTCCACATGACGCTGCGAGGAAAGACCTGTCACAATAATAGCCTCCCTATTGAGATTACAGTCTAGCGCATATCGCTTCAATACACGTGAGACACGACCAACCTGAATGGCCTTCGTCATGGCCTGCCGATACATATACAAGTCGGCAGTCTCTGTACTCTCTTCAGGGTCAAACACATTCACCATCAGATGAATTGTACAATTCCGCTGCTCAGGTGGCAGAAGGGCATGCGAACAGGTTCGGATACCGCGACCGAGCACCTGCTCCATCTTATTCAAGTGAAACCAGCTGTCCATCATGTAGATTTCACGCACAAAGCGGAAGTCCACGCCTTCGGATGCTACCGCAGATCCGAGGATAACTTTAATCTGCCGGCCATCCATGTTGCTACGCGCACGCACCGCCTTTATCGCACTCGGATTGTTTGGCGACAAGTGGGCCTGACCAGTCAACATGATATACTGCGCAGGCACGAATTTGTGCGAGGAGCCTGCGTGAAATCGCTCCCGCTTTGGACACAATGCGCACTGGCGCCCACGGTCATCCTTGGGTCCACCCTGAAGGAGTTGGCGTTCACGGCCCCAGGCCGTGTAGCCATTCGCCTCTAAAGCTAGCGCAAGAGGTAACACACCGGATTTGATAAATCGGCTATACACAAAGGCAATTCCTTTTGTTTTTTGGACTTGTTTCAGAATATAAGCCGCCTTTGGAGATGCTTTCTGAATAGGAGCAGCAGCGCCGGCCTCTGCGCCTTCTGCGAGTAGCCAGCGACCATCACCGACGACTTGAAACTCGGAGCCGGCTCCGCCAGTTTGAACAGGGGGCTCTTTGCCCCCGCCACTAAGGGGCTTGTCGCCTCCGCCCAGAGCCGCCTTCCGTTTCGGCGGATTTACATCACGGAAGCATGCATCAAATCCTGCCTCACGAATCTGCGGCCCCGCATCCGTTGGAAAGAGCCAATTTCCAGACTGAACCATCTCATCAATCGCATTCACGCTAATGCCACCAGCCTCTATAGCCTCCTCGTTAATCCGCTTATAGGCATCCAGCTCCGCGCCAGTAAACTGCACCGGTACAAACGGCAGGCGCAGAAGCCTCTGACCCTCTTCAGGAGGAATTTCGTCAATAACAGGAGAGCGTGTTGGCCACGCATCCATCGCCTTCTCCAATCGCACCTTTAGCCGCACAGGAAACGACAACGGATTCTCACCGCGCATGAAGCTCACATACGCATTTGCCGCTGCTCCTAGAAGTTCTTCCCCTCCAGGCTTGAAGCCACCCTGTGGCGCGAAAATGTCGCGCTCGGATAGCGTAACTTTCTTATCATTCTTCAAAAGGAGATTTAGCAGGAAAATAATCTCCTTATAGGAGTTATACATTGGCGTACCTGACATCAGCACGAGCTTCATTCCCTCCGCCGCATCCAGCACCTTATTCAGGCTCGGCGTCAACTTCTTTCCAGCCTGTGCCTCGCCAAGCTCCGTCTCACCCCCTGCAACATCCTTATCATCTTCAGCAGATTCTCCAGGCGCGTCGCGAAGATTGTGGCACTCATCAATAATGACGAGGCGGCCACTGAATTCGCGGCGAAGGGCGCGTTGCTGGAGGGCCTTCGTGGCCTCCTCAGTCGCCCCCTTTGGAGCCTTCTCAATAATCTGCTCAATATAACGGTGGAATTGGATGTAACCGAGAATCGTATAGCGTGTATTCACAGATTGGGCCACGCGGCGAGCAATTACACCACGGTCCTTCTCATATTCGGAGCCTGTACGAGTCAGATACGTGTTCCCTGTACAGGAGCGCCGGCATGTATTTGGCACATCATCCTCCTCAGGAATTACCAGATTCTCCTCAGAGGCATCAAAAATCGTTGTACGAAATCCGGGCTGGATATTGCGCGGGGCCACGATAAAGACTGAGCGCCGAGGATAGGACCGAAGATAATTCTCTGCAACCGTCACTGCCGCACAGGTTTTACCAACACCGACACCATGATATAGAAGTGCAGAAGTATAAGGGCACTGTGGGGATAAGAAGCGCCCAATGAAGCGCTGAACTGGTGTCAGCTCAAATTCCTTATCTTGGTCACATGGATTTGGTGCAGCCCCCTCCTCTTGAGCTTCCTGTTGAGCTAGAATACTCTCCTGCCGGCTTTCGGCAAATTCCAGCTTTCGCATAAGTTTTTCTGTGAAACGAGGGTCTTCCGTGTCAGGATAGAGACCGGCCATTTCCTCCAGCTCATCCTGACGGCGCATAAGGTCCGGATAGAGATTGAGCCGCTTTGCCTCTTGAAGAAGTGTATCCCGCTCGGCCAAGGGAGCACTATCCCATCGCTCAAGCAGCTTTTGTTTTTCAAGAATTTCATCGCCACCGTTTGCGACCGACATCTAATTTTGTGCGGGAGAATAAGGCCGCAGATTTACAAGCGCACTACTGCGAAGCAGCTTATGAACCCGGAGCAATACTTCGCGTTTTTCCTTAGATTCTGGACGAATACGCTGAACTGCATCTTCTATGCTAAGCCACGCGAAGTCGCCCACCTCTCGCCGAATATGCTCTGAAGTGGGAGCAACCTCCGCATACGTTCCCTCACCTACACCAGGAGGTACGAATGCTAAATAGTATTTATGCATATAATGAACCTGATTTGAGCCTGTGAAACTCTCTACGAAGGGGTCCAAGCCACGAAGGGGCAGGATATCCTCCTCCTTTAAAGCCGTCTCCTCCCAGAGCTCTCGCATAGCACATGCATACTCGGACTCGTTCAAATCTCGGCGCCCCTTGGGAAACCCCCACTCAGGGGTTTCCCACCCCTTTGGAGCCTGCTCAATAAGCTTTGCCAGGCCGTTTTTCCGAAGTCCTTCTAACTTTGTACGTGCATACTCCTTTTCATGCTTATAGGAATGCCCTCCCTGTTGCGGAGCCCCCCATAATCCCTCCCATAGAGCGTCAAACGGCTGCTCAAGAAGTGCCTTTCGTTCTGCCTCTGTCATGCCCGCAATTTGTTGCTTTATATATTCCGTATCATGTATTTTATATTTTCCGCGCATAATCTCTACGAATCCAATGCTGTCTCGCCGCTGAATCAGAAAGTACTCTAGGCCTGTAGCCAGGGTGCGCGGATCCACAATCCCCCCTTCGGCTGGCCACGTCATATCACGAATACGAAAGACAATTACACCATAACTTGTGATTGGCTGTGGACAATGCTTAGAGGTATGACCAAATTCTAAACAGTTTGCGCATTGTATAGATTGTTGATACATTCCCGACCCCCGTTCCAACGACATAGTCGTCCACTAGGAAAGGTAGGCCGCCTGCGTTTAGGCGCGCGGGGACTTAATCCAATGTGTAAGAAGGAATGCGACTCCCGCCGAGTGTATGGGGACCTTTTTTCTGGCACACAATTCACATAACTGCTCTTGCCTATCCAACTTCCCCTACCTATTCTGAGCGGCGTGCTGCGAAAGAATTCTATGAATCTCTCCAGTATCTGATTCCGTGTCCAAAGTGTAAGGAGCATTACACGGCGCACCTAGGTCGCCTTCCTATTACGCCGCATTTGGACCGACGTGCAGACCTTTTCCGATGGACTGTTCAGCTCCACAATGAGGTGAATAAGAGCCTCGGTAAACCCGTCATATCGGAGCTGGAGTCCATTGCATTCTATCGGCGAATTGGAGCCCGCGACAAGACTCCCGTCATTAATCAGGACCATTTAGATGAGGTGGATGTTCGCTCCATGATTAAGGGTGGCTTTATAGGGGCTGGACTTCTGTTTGCTACAGGTGCTGCTCTCTGGTATGTCACACGCGGCGAACGCTCGGCCGCATAGATGACTCTAAAACTTTTCTTCTCTGGATAGATTAAGAATGCTTGCCTTTTCCTCTGGAGGGTCCCGCACAAGCCGCGGAAAGTCCAGAAAAGCTCACAGCCCGACAGAAGATGGCGCTCCAAAGGGTGAAGGCGCAGCCGATGCTATCCCTTTAAAGCTTAAACCCGAAATCTACGAGGGCCTTCAGATTCCTTCTACGCCAGCACGGGCCATTGTAAAGAAAGCCCGCGAAGTCGTGTTGGAGCCAAAGATGACTGCAGATGAAATTAAGGCACGCGAAGGGTCATTCTTTACGGAGGCCGATGCGGATGAGATTTTTGATGAGGATGTGGATGTCTATGGAAAGGACGCGGAGACAGGCGAAAAGAAGTTACTAGCAAGGTTTCGGAAACACGTAATTCCGAATGAGCTCGTGAAGCAAGGCTGGGAGGGCTACTATCAGACGGCTGCGGCGTCCCGCAATCGCGGCGCAGCCGCAGGCCCTATTAAGCTTGATTCCAATTACTGGAAGAAACGGAAGCCCGTAGAAGTCAATAAGTGGTCTGCCCGGTACATGCAAAATGGAAAACCCTCCAAGATGCGCGTGAACAATAATGTCTTCAGCTCTGTGCTCGGCTATTTTGAACAGACCCCCTTTATGGGCCTCCCTTGTCGCCTGACATCTTATACACAGAAGTATTTCAAACAGTATAAGCATGGCCTCCCTTTCATTCAGGCGATTGATAAGACATTCAAGACGCTTATCCCGGACCGGCATGCAAAGCAGCTTGCAGCTGCAAAAGAGAAGCCTATGTACCAGATTGCAGGTACAGCATTTTCCAGCCTAACAGTGAATCGTAATTTCCGTACTGCTCTTCACATGGATGATGGAGACTTTAGAGAGGGATATGGAAATCTGTCGGTGATTGAGCGTGGTCGCTACACAGGCGGCTCTACAATCTTTCCGCGCTATAAGATTGGATTCAATGTACGCACGGGAGATTTCTTGGCTATGGATGTTCATGAGTGGCATTGTAATACGGAGATGACAGAGTCGGCTGCCGATAAAGAATATAATAAGAAGTTGCCGCGCGTCCACTATGATGATATTCAGACAGGTACGCTCGGTGGCGAGAAGCCGTTTACGCGTATCTCATTTGTGTGCTATTTGCGCGAGAAAATGCGGGGGTGTAAGCCAAAGGAGACTGCTGCCTACTACAAGCGTATTGAGTTTGATCCAGAGCGGGGGCCTACGGCGAAACGGAAAACTCGCAAGGCATCTCAGAAGGAGTAAGTCCGATGTCTGATAAACGATTCGCCAATATTCCAGGCGCTGCGGCAGCCCCTGCTCCTACAGCCCCTCCTACAGCCCCGACAAATGCTGCTGCAAGAGCAGCGGCCGTGCTTGCTAAGACTGCAAATCCGAGCTGGAAACTGAATCCGACGCTTATGGGGACTGTGCTCGCGGGACTTTTTTATTTTTCCGCCGCCGCCTTTGTACTTCTGGTAATTCTTGTGCTAATTCATTATACACTATATCCCATCTTCTCATTTTCAGATGGTGACCCTGGAATTATCACGGTTCCGACAGCATCCGATAAACAGAGCGCATTTACAAAAGGCCCCGCGAATTTTGATATCAGTGCGAACTTTGTAGGCATCCCTTCATGTAGCTACACGGTCGGCATGGATATTTATATTGCTGGTGATTTCTCGTCCATGACAGTGCCTCGTGTCCTTCTCTATAGGGGCCTCGGAACACCTGGCGCAATTCGGCCACCGGCGACTGATACAAGTGCCAATCTGGTTACACGATTCCCCAATACGAATCTACTTGTTTGGTTGGACCCTGTGAAAAATGACTTGTATGTTTCTGGAATAACGACGGATGGCACAAGCGCATATCTAGAATCCACAAAGGCGATTGAAAACGTGCCACTCCGCCAGCCATTCCGTATTACGGTAGTCTTTGCACCGATGTTGGTGGAGGTGTACATGAATGGTCGTCTTGAACAGGCCATCCCTTTTAAGAAACCCCTCCGAACAATTGAGGGTGCGCAGAACTATTTCTGGCCTGTGATTTCCACCATTGATAAGAATACAGTAATTGGAAATGTAAATTTCTGGCCACGCACCCTTTCAAGCCGCGAAGTGCGGACAAAGGAATCGGAGCCTGTTGGTAGCAAGACATTCTTTGCCCCAACGACTTCTTAAAGTTGGTTAGAGTTAGGAAGATGATTTGGATCATCGCAGGAGTAATCCTAGTTGCCCTTGCGATTGGACTCGTATTTTACTTTTCACCAAGCTATGCCCCTAAAATTCTGGCGACAGAAGTTGGTCCCCATGACCTCAACTCAGAAAAGACAGTTGTGGACCTGAAATCTACAGCCCCCTTTTATGCCGGCCCCCAGGGCAGCTTTCAGGCCTTTGTCTACATGACTCCCGCTGGTCGCACGGGTGCGCACGCACCTTGCGGAACAAATGAGAATCAGCCCTCGTGTACAACAGGCGAGTTTGGACCCTGTAAGTGTGACGCTGCCACTGGAAACTGTGATGTATGTGGACATGCAGGATATCAGCCGCTCTTGAATGTTGCGGGAGTCGCAGTGATTGAGGTCCTAAATGCCCCGGATGCCAGTCGTCAGGGACGTGCGATGGCTCAACTTCTTGTAAAGACTGTTGGGCCATCTGTAACGACGGGCTCCACGACGCCCCAGAAATATATTGAGACAATTCCTTTGCCTGTGATTCCGCTCCAAAAATGGGTTATGATTACAGTGGCAAAGGAGGGGCGGCGATTTGATGTGTATTACAATGACCGCATTGTTCACTCTCAGCAGACACTGATGATGCCAGTTTCCAGTTCTTCCGATTCTAATTTCCGAGGACTCACTTCCGGTTCTGCGGGCCTTGGCGGAGCAGTGGCGCTGTTGACAGTCTATGATAAACGTCTATCCAGCCAAGATGTTGCGGGGCATTATTCCGCGACAACGGATACACGTGGTAATCCGTATTTGAATAATACGAGCTTGTCCATGTCGGCATCGGATGTCTATGGCCTCGTGCCGCAGTACGGAAAGGGGATGCTAGAGACACTGGGAATTTCTGGAGCGACCTTTGATCTCTGCCCGAAAGGGGGGTGCTTCAACACACCCGTTGTTCGGCCGGCCTCTCCTCTCTACGATTGGTCTAGTTCCTACGCATAGACTATAAAGGTAGATAGCTCAAAATGGGGCATCTTTTCTGTTTCTACCCTAATGATAGTATAGGATGGAAGCAGCTGCCTACCCAAATAATGGAGGTCGTAATGCCGGTGGCGGAGGCGGAGGCGGTGGCCTGATTTTCACATTAGTGTTTCTCATCGCCGCTGGTGTTATTATCTACTACCTCTATCAAGCTCTCTATGGCTCTACAGGGGGGGATATGGTGACACTGGTGAAGGGTAAGCAGTCGGCGGATACTTCGCCGACGGGTCTGCCAACGGCCCCCGTCCCTTTTGAGGGGGGTGAATACACATTTAACACGTGGTTCTATGTGAACAGCTATAACAAGAATCGCAACTCGCGCAAGCATCTGTTTGAGCTCCAGGGCAAGTATTTCTCTACGCTCGTAGTGGCACTCGGTGCCTTCCGCAACACGCTGACAATTCGCACGCACACGCGCGATGCGACGGAGAACTTCGTGGGCGGATTTGAGGGCTTCCAGAATGCGGCGGTGCCGGCGGAGGTGACTGGTGTGCCAGCCTCCAGCGGGGGCGGCTGGAAGGGCTTTGAGGGCTTCAGCAACTTTGGGCAGCGTTTCCTGGAGTTCTTCCAGGCGGGTGACCTGGCAACGAACTATACCTTTACAATTCGGAAGCTGAACGTCGGCACAAGCCGTGTCGCGAACTTTGTGACAAAGGGTTCTTCTTCGGGTGGCCCCTTTGGTATTGCTGGACCAGATGCTGCTGGAAATCTATACGTGGCCGACGTGGATAATCACGTGATTCGCAAGTTTGCCTCGGATGGCACTGCGACCATTTTGGCTGGCACAGGCAGCTCGGGCTTCAAAGACCAGGCACGGCCTCAAGGTGCCACATCTATTGTAACGATTGACAGCCAGTTTAATAAGCCTATGGGACTTGCACTAAATGCGAATAAACTGTATGTTGCCGACACAGGCAACAACCGCATTCGTGTTGTGGATACAGGCACAAAGGAGGTGACTACTCTTGTAGGAACGGCAGTAGCTGGTCGCAGTGACACAGCGGGCAGCTTCAGTGGACCACAGGGCCTTGCACTCAATACAATGGGCACAGAGCTGTATGTGACTGACACTGAGAATCATCTGATTCGCAAGATTACAAATTTAACTTCTGCTACTCCCACTGTTCAGACAATTGCGGGAACTGGTGCGGCCGGTGCGACGGATGCGGTGAGCACAACAGAGCTTACAGCCGCGGCCTCGTTTAATCGTCCTACAGGTATTGCCGTGGATAGCACTGGAAAGATCTACGTCGCCGACACCGGTAACCACAAGATTCGCTTGGTAGATGTTGGGGCAGGGCGCATCCAGAGTATTGCTGGCTCTGGTACGGCGGGCTTCCAGGATGGCACCGGCGCAACAGCGCGCTTTAATTCTCCTCGTGGCCTGGCGATTGACACCCAAACTGGCAATCTCTATATTGCTGATTCTGGTAACAATCGCATCCGCTATATTCCTACAAGCGGAACGGTTAGCGCCGCGACGATGGCCGGCTCCAATCTCAGTGGCAACCAGAATGCGGATAGCCTCATCACATCCACCTTTAAAGCTCCTGCCGGCCTGGCCTATAAAGATGGTAATCTCTATATTGGTGATGGTGCAGATCCTGCGGTAGCCTCCGTACCTTCTGCGACAACGACCAGCACGCCCACAACGACAACAACGACAACTAGCACACCCTCTGGCACGCTCACAACAACTACGGGTGGCGGTACAACGACCACTACAGGCGCCGGCGGCTCCGCGACGACGGGTGGAGCGATGGGCGGGTCAACGGGAGCGACAAGCACCTCCCCTCCTGGTGTCAGTGGCACGGATGGCGCTCTGAATGCCGGCTCCATGAACTCTTTCTTTGGCACCTTTGCAATGGACGACGACCTGATGTCCGCTCTGCCTGCGTGCGACCTGCCCGAGTATGACCTCCAACGCTGGGTTATGCTCACGGTCGTCCTTAATGGCCGCACAATTGATGTCTATATGGATGGCAAGCTAGTGCGCTCCTGCCAGACAAAGTCCTTCTACAAGGTTGACCCCTCGGGTGTCAAGCCGGTGCTCTGTAGCCGCGGCGGTTTTGACGGCTACATCTCCAACGCCGCTGTCGCGAACTACGCCATGAATCCCGACCAGATTTACCGTACCTATCTATCTGGCCCTGAGGGTGGCACACTCAACATCTTCAGCTGGCTTGGTGGACTCTTTACGGGCTCAGCCGCAAAGTAACCGCTTCTTAGCGGCAACCTTCATAAATCTAATGTTTGCGCATGACTGTGTGTAAACATTAGATTTCCTACGGTATCATCAGAGATGGCAGACTCCGCACAGGGTTCGTCCGGTCAAATTGTATCTACCCTTGGCCTCGTAGGCCTCACCTTTTTAGTTCTCTTTGTTGTGGAGGCGCTTTATACAGCTACAAAGGAGACAGCTGAGCGTTTCCAGACACTTGTGGACTACACAGCCAGTGCAGAAGATATGACTCTCGTCATTCATCAGGATGCCTCCAAGTATCCTGACGCGAAGCCGATTGGACTTTCTATGAATGAGCGCACTGGTATTGAATTCGCCTATTCATTCTATCTCTATGTCCACCCTTCCACCTTTACAGGGAATGCGGTGCTCAAGCATGTATTCCACAAGGGCTACGGATGCCCATGGCCACTCATGGGTCCTGGTGTCTTCATCAAGGGCGAGACAAATACTATGCGCATCTTCATGAATACCTATGCAAACCCTTATTCCTATGTGGATGTTAACAATATTCCAATCCAGAAGTGGTTCCACGTGGTTCTGAACTGCTACAAGGGTGGTCTGGATATCTTTGTGAATGGGCATCTGGCAAATCGCGTGACCTTCCGTGATACTCTCCCCTACCAGAATTTCCAGGATATCATTCTCTTCTCCAATGCGAACTACAACCGGTTCAAGGGGTCCACCATTCCAGCTCTAAAGGAGGAGAACTTTGACATTGAGGGCTCGTTCCGTGGCTATCTGTCTAATCTGACCTACGCCCGGTATGCACTGTCTGTCACAGAAATTCAGGGGCTGATGAATCGTGGGCCGGCGAGCAAGATTAAACAGAAGAATCTGGATAAGCCCCCCTATTTTGCGGATGACTGGTGGGCGCAGCAATAAACATGGCGTGCCGCCCTATCTAAACCATATTCTCTTCTGTTCCAGGTAGGATTTGAAGAGACCATGGCAGGTGGAGGTCTTTTAGCACTGATTGCCTATGGAGCCCAAAATGTGATTCTAAGTGGAAATCCACAGATGACCTATTTCTACAAGGCCTTCAAGCGTTACACACACTTTGCGATGGAAAATATCACCATTCCTTTGGAGGGACCCAATGAGCTCTTTTTTGACCAGACAATCAGTCTCCGGGCGAAAATTCCTCGGAATGGCGACTTGCTCTCTGACCTCTATTTCAGCTTCCGCATTCCTGACATTTTTAGCAAGTACATGAGAAAGCGCACACAGAATGCGCCGCCGAATACGGAGGCAACAAGTCAGTGGGAGTTTCAATGGGTCCGCTACATTGGCGCGGCTATTATTCGCAATGTTGCCTTCTATATTGGCCCGAACAAGATTCAGGAATTTGATGGCTCCTATATGCTCTCTAAGGCCCTCTTGGATATGGACCAAGATATGTTTGCGAAATGGAAGAAAATCATAGGAGATACTCCTGAGCTAACAGACCCTGCAAATGGAGCTTATGTGGGAGGCAGCCAGCGCCTTGGGTATCCCACAGTTATTACGGATCCAGCCCGTGTAGGTGCTACGCAGGCGAATCGTCCCTCCATCTTTGGACGCGAGATTCATGTACCTCTCTCCTTTTGGTTTTCTGACAGTACATCCCAGGCACTTCCCCTTGTGGGCCTCCAGTATCAGGATTGTGAGGTTCAGATGACACTCAATCCCATTTCGCAGCTTTATACAATTCTGGATGCCTCCGGATTCCGCGTAGGCCCTGAATTTCAGATGAAGGCGAGCAGCAATGAGTATAACACAAACAACCCCTTTTATGGCTCTGCGTCGGATATTAGTGGTCAGTCCCGATTCTTTTATACAGATATCGGTTTCTCACCCCCGCCCCTCAATAGCTGGAACTTGAACCCCCGTCTCCAGGGAACATTCGTCTATTTGCCGAAGCAGGAACAGGCCATTTTCGCCAGCCGTCCACTCAGCTATGTGTATAGGCAGATTACTGCCTACCCCTTTCAAGGCATTTATAATCGGCAGATTCTGGATATACAGACCCACAATCCAATTAACCGACTGATTTTTGTGATGCGACGTTCAGATGCGCAGCAGCGGAATGATTTTGCGAATTTTACAAACTGGTACACCTACCCTTTTGCGCCTTTTAATCCGACCACTGGACTCAGTCCTACGAGTCTAACCGAGCAGGGTACATCTGGTCGCCTGATTCCGAATGCACAGCTGGATATTATTCGGAATATCCGAATTATCTGTGATGGTAATGAGATTCAGGAACCGAAGCCAGGAAATTGGTTCTCTGAAGTGGTCCCTTACAAATACGTAAAAGGTGTTGGTGAGAATGGTCTGCCAGTCTACACTTTTGAGCTCATGAATAATCCGACACAGCCGGCAGGCAGTATCAATGCGAGCCGGATTCGCAACTTTCAAATTGATTTGGATGTTTACCCACTTCCTACCAATACGAATTACACTTATGATATGACAATCTACGTTGAGAATCTCAACTGGCTGGAAGTCGTCAGCGGCTCGGGCGCACAGAAGTTTGCACTGTAAGCGCCGCGGCCTCAAAGGCGGCTCAGCTCCCGCAGCCAGTTTACATCAATGTGCGGCTGGAGAAGGGCCCGTGCAGCCTTCAGCACGCCGCCGACGGGTGGATTCCGCTCCAAAAGGGTGGCAAGTTCCTCCTCGTCCCCCACTACAAAGCAATTCTTCCCATGTACAAAGTTCGTTTTCTGATTCTCAATCCATTTGCGGTTGAGCACCAGGGCACATCCTTGATACATGGCCTCTAAGAAAGTATATTGCGAGCCGCCGCCGTCATGCTT
>JACCDZ010103273.1_pt1 | contig 14530 bp, 13 predicted proteins | sample 7449551 | NCBI WGS metagenome assembly JACCDZ01 (sample SAMN15323452, study PRJNA562643) | freshwater metagenome | isolation source: river surface water | place: USA:Blue River Watershed | collected 2017-08-18 | reverse complement strand
TCGGCCTCGGTGGTGCTGACGCTGTACACCGGCCGCAGCCTGGACCGCGGCCAGATTGCCGGCATCGTGCACCTGGTGTCCTCGAGCGTGCCGGAGATGTCGCCCAAGGCCGTGAGCATCGTGGACCAGACGGGTGCTTTGCTGTCCGGGCCGCAAGAAGGTGTGGACCACGCCGGGCTGGATGCCCAGCAGTTGCAGTACGTGCGCCAGATCGAGACCAACTATGCCCAGCGCATCCGTGACATTCTGGAGCCGGTGGTGGGCAAGGAAAACCTGCGGGCGCAGGTGACGGCCGAGCTGGATTTTTCGCAGACCGAGTCGACGGCCGAAGAGTACAAGCCCAACCAGGGGCCGGAGGCCGCGGCCACCGTGCGCAGCCAGCAGACCAGCGAGCAGTCTGGCAGCACCAGCGCCACAGCGGCCGGCGTGCCGGGCGCCACGACCAACCAGCCGCCAGTGCCGGCCACCGCGCCGATCAACGGCGCCCCGGCCCCCCTGCAGGCCGCCCAGGTCAACGGCAGCGCGCAGACCAATGGCCGCCGTGAGGCGGTGACCAATTACGAGGTGGACAAGACGGTGCGCGTGACGCGCAGCGCCACCGGCAACATCAAGCGTTTGAACGCCGCGGTGGTGCTGAACCACCGCACGCTCACCGATGCCAAGGGCAAGACCACCACGCAGCCGATCCCGGACGAGGAACTGGAGAAACTGACGGCCCTGGTGCGTGAAGCGATTGGCGTGGACGACCGTCGTGGTGACTCCATCAAGGTGGTGAACACGCCGTTCCAGGTCGTCAAGGACGAGCCCGTGGACACCCCCATGTGGCAGCAGCCCGAGACGGTGGACCTGATCCGCACCCTGGCCGTGCCGGGGGCCTTGACCCTGGCGGCCTTGATCGTGGTGTTTGGCGCCATCCGTCCGGCCATCAAGGCGGCCCGGCCGGTGCCGGCAGACGAGGTCGAACAAGGTAAGCTCAGCGCTGTCGTCGACGATGCGCAGGAGTTGCCTGCCTTGCCTGGGTCGGGCATGGTGCTGGGGCCGGATGGTCAGCCGCTGGCTGCCCTGGAGGCACCTGGCGCCGATCGTCGATTGGAGTCCGCACGCGCTCTGGCCCGTGGCAACCCGCAGGCGATGGCCAATGTGGTGCGTGGCTGGATGAACAATTGAGCAAGGACGCGCGTCATGGATGAAAAAGGTGTGGAAGATGCAGCCATCCTGCTGATGTCGCTGGGTGAGGAGGAGGCCGCAGAGGTTTTCAAGCATCTCGAACCCAAGGAAGTGCAGAGCCTGGGTGAAGCCATCGCCCGCATGAAGGCGGTGACCAAGGAGCGCATCGGCAACGTGCTGGACCGTTTTGCCAAGGAGTCCACCGAGATGGGCGTGCTCGTGGCCGACAACGACGAGTACATCAAGGCGGTGTTGCGCAAGGCGCTGGGCGACGACAAGGCCAATCTGCTGATTGATCGCATCATCCAGGGCAGTGACGTCACTGGCATCGAGAGCCTGAAGTGGATGGATGCGGGTTCGGTGGCCGAGTTGCTGCGCAACGAGCACCCACAGATCGTGGCGGCCATCCTGGTGCACCTGGACCCGGACCAGTCTTCGTCGGTGCTCAAGTTTTTCCCCGAACGTCAGCGCAACGAGGTGATGGTGCGCATCGCCACGCTCGATGGCATCCAGCCTTCGGCCTTGAAGGACCTCAACGAGGTGCTGTCCAAGGTGCTGGCAGGTGGTCAGCAGATTCGCAAGTCGTCGCTGGGCGGTGTCAAGCCGGCGGCCGAGATCATCAACATGATGGGTTCGAGCATCGAGACCTCGGTGCTGGACTACATCCGTGAGGCCGATGGCGACCTGGCGCAGCGGATCATGGACAACATGTTCACGTTCGACGACCTGATCAAGCTGGACGACAAGGGCTTTCAGTCTCTGCTCAAGGAAGTGCAGACCGAGTCGCTCATCATCGCGCTCAAGGGGGCGTCGCCCGAGATCCGCGACAAGGTGTTCAAGAACATGTCGAGCCGTGCGGCCGAGACGCTGCGCGAAGACCTGGAGTCGCGTGGGCCGGTCAAGCTGTCCGAGGTCGAGGCCGAGCAGAAGGAGTTGCTCAAGATCGTGCGCCGTCTGGCTGACGAAGGCCAGATCGTGATGGGTGGTGGAGGCGACGATGAGTACGTCTAAGCCGGGCCAGCCGGGTCAGCCGGGTGGGGGATCGCCCTCCAACCCGTACGCGCGCTTCATTCCCCGCGAGGAGCTGGGGGCGTTTGCCGTCTGGAATCCGGAGACCTTTGAGCAGCCTCAGGCGCCCAATGCGTCGGAAGAGGGGGGCGTGCGCAAGCCGACCCTGGCCGAGCGTGCCGCCGCCGAGATTCGGCCGACGATGAAAGCCGGGCAGTCTGCGGGCAAGCCGGCAGCGCAGGGCGCCAAGCCTGCGGGTGGTGCTGCCACGCCGCGTTCGCCGAACTGGCGTCCGATTGTGGGGGGCGTGCCGGGCCAGGCCGAGGCCGAGGCACTGGCCCAGGCGCAAGCCGACGAGGCGGCGCGTGCGGCAGCGCAGGCAGCAGCCGAGCCGGCACCCGACACGGAAGCCCTGATCGAGGCAGCTCGCCAGAGCGGCTATCAGGACGGGTATCGCAATGGCTTGGCTGCGCTGGAAAGCTACAAGCAGACGCAGGCGGAGCAGATGGCCCGCTACATGAACGAGCAGGTGGGCGGACTGGTCGAGGCGATGCAGCAACGCCTGGATGCCCTGGAGCAGCAACTGGCGGGTCGTGTCGCCGGGGTGTCGCTGGAGCTGGCGCGACAGGTGGTGCGCAGCGAGCTGATCGAGCGGCCTGAGCTGGTGGTCGAGGTGGCCGAGGAGGCCTTGTCGGCGCTGCTGAGCTCGGCCCGTCAGATCGTGGTGCGCCTGCATCCGGAGGATCACGCGGTGGTGCAGGGTCGTCTGGATGAGATTTTGCAGTCGCGGGGGGCACGCCTGGTGGCGGATGCGTCGATTCGGCGTGGGGGCTGCCTGGTCGACTCCGACATTGCCTTGGTGGACGCCACGGTGGAGGCGCGCTGGGAGCGGGCGGCGGGCGCCATGGGCCATCAGGCGCCCTGGCTTGGCGGACATGAAAGCCGTGTGCCGACCGCGCGTGAGCCGCGTCGCCAGGACGAAGGCGTGCGTGGCGAAGGGAACCCGAGGGCCGAGGCCCCGGATGACGCAGGTTTGGCATGAACGCGCGCGCCAAGAGCACCCTGTTGGACAGCTGGAACCGGTATCTGGACGACCTGGACCGCTGTGCGGCCACGCCCATGCCGCTGGAGAGCCAGGGCAAGCTGGTGCGCGTGGCCGGTCTGGTGCTGGAGGCGGCCGGTTTGCGCCTGCCCGTGGGCGCGGTGTGCGAGATCCATTCCGAGAGCCGGGTCGAGAAAACGCCGGTGCTGGGCGAGGTGGTGGGCTTTGCCGGTGACCGGGCTTACCTGATGCCCACGGCCGAGGTGCATGGCCTGTCCAGTGGTGCCAGGGTGGTGCCCGTGAGCACGCCCGTGAACCCGCCGAGGCTGGGGCAGGTGAACCACCCGTGGCGGCGCAGCGAAGACCGCACCCGTCACATGCCCATTGGCGATGGGCTGCTGGGTAGGGTGGTCAATGCCCAGGGCGAGCCGATGGACCGCAAAGGACCGCTGAGGGACGTGCGCAGCGAGCCGCTGGTGCGCCGTGCCATCAATGCGATGGACCGGGACCCGGTGCGCCAGTCGCTGGACACCGGGGTGAGGGCGATCAACGCCATGCTCACGGTGGGACGCGGTCAGCGTCTGGGCCTGTTTGCGGGTTCGGGCGTGGGCAAGAGCGTGCTGCTGGGCATGATGGCGCGTTACACCCAGGCCGATGTGATCGTGGTCGGGCTGATTGGCGAGCGGGGCCGCGAGGTCAAGGAGTTCATCGAGGACATCCTGGGCGAAGAAGGGCTGGCCCGCTCGGTGGTGGTGGCCGCGCCCGCCGATGCGCCGCCGCTGACGCGCATGCAGGGCGCCAACTACGCCACCGCCATTGCCGAACATTTCCGCGACCAGGGCCTGCACGTGCTGCTGCTGATGGACTCGCTGACCCGCTACGCGATGGCGCAGCGTGAAATTGCCCTGGCCATTGGGGAGCCACCGGCCACCAAGGGCTATCCGCCCTCGTGTTTTGCCAAATTGCCTCAGTTGGTCGAGCGCAGTGGCAACGGTCTGAACGGCCACGGCTCCATCACGGCGTTCTACACCGTGCTGTCCGAGGGCGATGACCAGCAGGATCCGATCGCCGATGCGGCCCGCGCCATCCTCGATGGACACATCGTCCTGTCCCGTGAACTTGCGGAATCCGGACATTTTCCAGCAATTGACATAGAAAGGTCCGCTTCTCGGGTGATGACGAATGTCGCGGAGCCTCAACATATCGATGATGCGCGCAGATTCCGTCAGTTGTGGTCCAAGTACAGCAAGGCCCGCGATCTGATCCAGTTGGGGGCCTATGTGCCCGGGCACGATCACGATCTGGACCAGGCCGTGCGTTCGCACCCGGCGATGGTGGGCTTGCTGCAGCAAGGCATGCACACGCCGGCCCACATGCCGGACAGTGTGGAAGGCCTTCACCAGATCGTCGCGCAGTGATAGGCTGAGAAGAGCCCCTGATGGGGGCGGGAGACAGGTTCATGAGTGCCACGCAATCGTTGCTGATCGTGCTGGAGGCCGCCGAGAAGGCCCGGGACGAGGCCGTCGCTGCGCACGAGGCCCGGCGCAAGGCCTACGAGGCGGCGCGCCAGCAGGCGCAGTCCCTCACCGACTGGCGCCACGACTACCAGAACCGCTGGCAGGCGCAGTTTCGCCAGTCCGGCGGGATGGAGATCGTGCGTTGCTATCAGGACTTCATGCAGCGACTGGGGGATGCCGTGGGCGCGCAGGACCAGCAGGTGGCCCAGGCCCAGACCTTGATGGAGCGCAGTCGGCTGGAGTTGATCGAGCGGGAGCGCCGGGTGGCCGCCGTGTCCAAGCTGATCGACAAGCGTTTGCTGGAGCAGCGCGCGCGCCTGTCTCGTCAGGAGCAAAAGGCGACCGACGAAATGGCTTCGCGGGCCTCGCGCCTGTCGGCATCGATGCCCGGTGGTGTCAACCCGCTGGCCAGTTCATCTTTGTAAGGGCTTGGACATGAGCACACCGATCAAATCATCTGTGACGAATCGTCCGGGCCAGGGCGGCGTGTCGGGCGCCAGCGAAATGGTCGCTCGCTTGCAGGCACAGGCCCGCGGCGCGCAAGCACCGTCGGCTTCCCAGAGTTTTGCCAGCCTGATGAGCCAGCAGAACGCCGCTGCCCAAGCGGCACCTGCGCCCAAGGCACCGGCCAAAGCCGCCGAGCGTCAGGCACCGTCCAACGACCCGGCGGCCAAGGCCCAGGCTGCGGCACGCGCCCATGAGCAGGCGCTGACCCGTGCGCGCCAGCAGACCCAGGCTACCCAGCGCGCTGCGCAGCAGGCTGCCCAGGCCGCCGAGCAGGGCGCGCAGGCAGGCAAACTGCCGCCCCAGGCCCAGCAGGCCCAGGCAGAGCGTGCCGAGGTGTCGCGGCGTGCCGAACGGCCGGTCGAGTCTGGCAAGCCCGGTCCGGCAGCCGAGGCAGAGCGTGCGGCCGAGGCCCCCGAATCCAACCGTGAGGCCAAGCCTGTGGCCGGTGACCCGGCGGGCATGATGGCGTGGTTGGCAGGCATGCTGCCGGAGGCCAAGCCCGCGGCGCTGACCGGGGCCGAGGCCTTGGCCCAAGCCGCTCAGGACCCGAGCGCGGACGCCGAGCTTGATCTGGCAGTCCTGGCTGAGCTGGCCTCGACCGAGGCCGACCCGGCCGCGCAGACCGCACTGGGCGCCGAGGCCGACGGCGGCGTGGCGCTGGACCCGTCTCAGTGGCAGCAGACCACGGCCCTGGCAGGTTTGCAGGTGGACGCGATGCTGGGCCGTGCAGGCGAATCGGCGCTGGAGGCCAAGGGTGAGGCGGGCGCGCTGTCCGGTCTGGCCCCGGGCGCGAACGTGCGAGCCGGCGGGTTGACGCCTGCGGCGGCGCCGCGTCACGAGTCAGCCACCTTGGCGACGCCTTTCGGGCATGCCGATTTCAGCCAGGCGCTGGCCGACAAGGTCAGCCTGTGGGTGAACACCGCTCGCACCGATGGCCCGATGACGGCCGAGCTGCACCTGAATCCGGCTGACATGGGGCCCATTCAGGTGAAGATCGCACTTGAGGGACAATCGGCACAGGTCGATTTTGCTGCTGCGGCAGCCGAAACGAGAAAAGCCATCGAAGCCAGCCTGTCTGCGCTGTCGTCGGCCTTGAGCGATGTGGGTCTGAATCTGACGGGTGGGGACGTGACGTCCCAGACTGCCCAGCAGTCATTCGGGCAGCAGTCTGCCCCTTCTGAAGGGGCGCGTGGGGTGTCCACCGCCTCCTCGGCCGCTTCGGCTGCAGAGGACGAAGGGGATGCAGCCTTCATGCAGGGTGTGAGTGCCCCGCGTGCCGGGCGACCCGGCGGACTGGACCTCTACGCTTGAGGGGATGACCGCCTGGGCGGAGAATCGGACGTGTTTCACGTCGCTTATTGATTCTTCAACATCGCGCTGACTTCGAATAATCCACCTATGGGGCGGTGCCTGTTTTGGGCGCCCACCTCGTCATCCAGGAGACAAGCGAATGTCAGCAGCCCCCGCGGCCAATCAGGCCGATGGCAAGGCCCCTGCAAAGGGATCGAAGAAACTCATCATCATCATTGTTGGGGTGGTGGTGGTGCTGTTGCTCGCCGGTGTGGGCGCCTTCCTGCTGATGCAGAAGAACATGTCTCAGCAAGACGACGAGGGCGAGGACGGTGCCGCGCAGGCCTCGCAGGTGGCCGAATCCAGTGCCAAGCCCAAGGTCGACCCCAGTGCGCCTCCGATCTTCGTGCCGCTGGAGCCCTTCATCGTGAACCTGGCTGACCGCGAAACCGAGCGCTTCGCCCAGATCGGGATCAACCTGCAGGTGGACGATGCCAAGGTGGGCGACCAGATGAAGCTCTACATGCCGGCCATCCGCAACGCCATCTTGCTGATCCTCTCGCGCAAGTCTGCCGAGGACCTGCTGACGGCCGAGGGCAAGGTCCAGCTGGCGAGCGAGATCCAGCGTGGTGCCGCGCGCGCCATGGGCTACGAAATTGAAGAGCCCGAGCCTGAGCCGGTGGTGGAGCCGTCGGCCGAGGGCGAGGGAGAAGAGCCAGCACCTGCGCCCAAGAAGCGCAAGAAAAAGAAGGTGGAGTCTTACAACCCCATCCTGCAAGTGCACTACGCGAACTTCATCATCCAGTGAGCGGTCTTCGAGCACCTTGATCACCTCTCCAGCAAGCCACCGGCCATGAACCAGCAAATCCTCTCTCAAGACGAAGTGGATGCCCTCCTGCAGGGCATCACAGGCGAAAGCCAGAAGCTGGAGCAGGAAGAGGCGCCAACGGAAGGCGTGCGCGACTACAACCTCGCGCAGCAGGAGCGGATCGTGCGTGGGCGCATGCCCACGATGGAGATCGTCAACGAGCGGTTTGCGCGCAACATCCGCATCGGGCTGTTCAACTTCATCCGCAAGTCGCCCGAGGTGTCGGTGGGCAGCATCAAGGTGCAAAAGTACAGCGCCTTCCTGCGTGAGATCGTGGTGCCCACCAACTTCAACATCATGGCCGTGCGCCCCTTGCGGGGTTCCGGCCTGATCGTGTGTGAGCCGACCTTGGTGTTTTCGGTCATCGACGCGCTGTTTGGCGGGGCGGGCAAGTTCCACACCCGCATCGAAGGGCGCGATTTTTCGGCGACCGAGCAGCGCATCATCCGCCGCCTGGTGGACGTGATCACCGAGGAGTACAAGAAGTCGTGGCAGGGCATCTACCCGATCGAGCTGGATTACCAGCGCTCGGAGATGCAGCCGCAGTTCGCCACCGTGGCCACGCCCGGTGAAATCGTCGTGTGCTGCTCGTTCACGCTGGAAATCGGCGATGCGACGGGCACCATCCACATCTGTATTCCGTACGCCACGTTTGAGCCGATCCGGGACATCCTGTTCTCGTCGATCCAGGGCGACTCGGTGGAGCCGGATCGTCGGTGGGTGAAGCTGCTGACGCAGCAGATCCAGTCGGCCGAAGTCGAGCTGGTGGCAGAGCTGGGGCACGCCCCGGCCACCGTGGAGCAGTTGCTCTCGCTCAAGCCGGGGGATTTCATCGAGCTGGATCTGGAAAAAGTCATCCAGGCCAAGGTGGATGGGGTGCCGGTGTTTGACAGCTACTACGGTACGTCCAACGGCAAGTACGCGTTGCGTGTGAACCAATTATTGACGTCTGGCCACAAGGGCTGGATTGGAGACCAAAATGTCTGACCCCGCAGAATTCTCGTCCCCGGGCGCCGACGCCGAGCAGGATGCGATGGCCGCCGAATGGGAGGCCGCGCTGGCGCAGCAGGCCACCACGCCTTCGACGGGGATGGCCTCGGACCCGTTCAGCGCCGCCGCCAGCGAAGTGAGCGACCCGGTGCAGCAGGCCACGCCCGCAGCGTTCGCCAATTTCGGTGCGTCGTCGCCGTCCATGCCGGCGGGCAACGACATCAACATGATCCTGGACATCCCCGTGCAGCTGACGGTGGAGCTGGGGCGCACCCGCATTCCCATCAAGAACATCCTGCAACTGGCGCAGGGTTCAGTGGTGGAACTGGACGCCCTGGCCGGTGAGCCGATGGACGTGCTGGTCAACGGCTTCCTGATCGCGCAGGGCGAGGTGGTGGTGGTGAACGACAAGTTCGGTATCCGCCTGACCGACATCGTCACGCCCTCGGAGCGCATGCGTCGCCTGAGTCGCGGCAACTGACACGGATCACGGACACGCAAGATGGACATGGCATCGACGGGTTTGTTGATCGTTTGGTTTGTGGTGATCGTGGCGCTGATCCCGGTCAGCCTGTGGCTGCTCAAGCGTTCGGGCCTGGCCCAGGGCGCGATGGGGGGCGCTGCGGCACCGGTGCGCACGGTCGGCAATCTGAACCTGGGTCCTGGGCAGCGCATCGTCACGGTCGAGGTGGGCGAGGGTGAGTCCCGCACCTGGCTGGTGCTGGGGGTGACCTCGCAGCAGATCAACACCTTGCACAGCATGGCGCCTTTGACCGCACCGGTGGCACCGGGCGAGGCTTCGGCGCTGCCACCGCACTTCGCGTCGCTGTTGCGCAGCAAGCTGGCCAAACCTCAGGAGCCGCAATGACGCGGGCACGCACGATGAAGTGGGCGAAGTTCGCCAAGTGGGGGCTGGCGCTGGCCCTGGGTGGCGTGGGGACGCTGGCCTTGGCCCAGACGGCGGCCGCGCCGACCGGCGCCGGGCTGCCCTTGATGGTCGGCCAAGGGGGGGGCAACAGCTACTCGGTGCCGATCCAGACACTGCTGTTTTTCACGGCCCTGAGCTTTCTGCCGGCCATGCTGTTGATGATGACGGGCTTCACCCGCATCGTGATCGTGCTGAGCCTGATGCGCCAGGCGCTGGGCACGGCGTCGTCGCCGCCCAACCAGGTGATCATCGGCTTGTCGCTGTTCCTCACGATGTTCGTGATGGGGCCGACACTCGACAAGGTCTACAAAGAGGCTTACGAGCCTTTCGCGGCCAACCAGATTTCGTTCAACGAGGCGATGGAGCGCGGCCAGGTGCCCATGCGTGCCTTCATGCTCAAGCAGACGCGCCAGTCGGACCTGGGCCTGTTCACGCGTCTGGCCAAGCTCGAAGGCCAGGTCACACCCGAGACGGTGCCCCTGCGCGTGCTGGTGCCCGCGTTTGTGACCAGTGAGCTGAAGTCGGCCTTTCAGATCGGATTTTTGATCTTCATTCCCTTCCTGGTGATCGACATGATCGTGGCCAGTGTGCTGATGAGCCTGGGGATGATGATGCTCTCGCCGGTGATGGTGGCTTTGCCGTTCAAGTTGATGCTGTTCGTGCTGGCCGATGGCTGGAACCTGCTGCTGGGTTCGCTGGCGGCGAGTTTTGTTCAGTAGGGAGGCACGCATGGATTCCCAACAGGTACTGACCATTGCCGGCGGCGGCTTGCTGACCTTGCTGATCGTGTGCGGCCCCATCGTGCTGGTGGTGCTGTCGGTCGGTCTGGTGGTGTCCATCTTCCAGGCAGCCACCCAGATCCATGAGGCCACGCTGTCGTTCGTGCCCAAGCTGCTGGCGGCGTTTGCCACGCTGGGGCTGGCTGGTCCGTGGATGTTGTCAACGATGGTGGATTACATCCGCGAAGTGCTGATGTCGATCCCGAACGTGGTGGGCTGAGTGGTCAGCTTCACGGAAGCGCAGGTCCTGGCCTGGATCACGCCCTGGCTGTGGGCGTTTTTCCGGGTCGCCGGCATTTTCACGACGGCACCGGTGCTGTCGCAAAAGAGCATTCCGCGCCGGGTGCGTCTGGCGCTGGCCATTCTCATCGTGATCTGTGCGCAGCCCAGCCTGCCGCCCATGCCGGACATTGCGATCAATTCGCCGCAGGCGGTGATGGTGATCATCCAGCAGGTGCTGATCGGGCTGACGATGGGCTTTGCCGCCCGGGTGGTGTTCGCCGCCATCGAGTTTGCCGGTGAGATCATTGGCTTGCAGATGGGCTTGAGCTTTGCCAGCTTCTTCGACCCGATGATGGGCGGGCAGGCCAACGGCGCGAGCCGGTTTCTGGGCACCACAGCGCTGTGGCTGTTTGTGGTGATGAACGGACATTTGCTGCTCACCGGAGCAGTGTTGCAAAGCTTCCATGCGTTTCCGGTGTCGCCCGAGCCCCTGGCCTTCCTCAATCAGGTCCAGCCGCAGGTGTGGGGGGCCGAGATCTTCAAGCTGGGCCTGTGGGTGGCCTTGCCGGTGGTGTCCATGCTGCTGCTGGTCAACATGGTGCTGGGGCTGATTGCCCGGGTGTCGCCCCAGATGAACGTGTTCACCATCGGCTTTCCGATCACCCTGACGGTCGGCTTCACAGGTTTGTGGCTGACTTTGCCCATGATGGAGGTGCCGCTGACGATGGCGCTGGAGCGCATGATGGGCTACTTCCAGTAAAACCCGGGGTGCGGGGCGGGGTGGCAGCGGTTCGTTCGTAGAATTGCGGGATGTCATCCAAGCCGCCAGTCAAAGCCTCCACCCAGCCCACCGCCGAATACGGCGAGGGTTCGATCCGTGTTCTCAAGGGCCTGGAGCCCGTCAAGCAGCGTCCGGGCATGTACACCCGGACCGACAACCCCCTGCACATCATCCAGGAGGTGATCGACAACGCGGCCGACGAGGCGCTGGCGGGGTTCGGCAAGCGCATTGCCGTGACGCAGCACACCGATGGTTCGGTCAGCGTGGAGGACGACGGCCGGGGCATTCCCTTTGGCCTGCACCCGGAAGAGGGCGTGAGCGTGGTCGAGATCGTGTTCACGCGCCTGCACGCCGGGGGCAAGTTCGACAAGGGCTCGGGCGGGGCGTACAGCTTCTCAGGTGGCTTGCACGGCGTGGGCGTGAGCGTGACCAACGCGCTGTCCACCCGCTTGCAGGTGACAGTGAGCCGTGACAAACAGGTGGCGACACTGGCTTTCAGCGGCGGTGATGTGATCGAGCCGGTGACGGTGCGGCCCGCTGCCTCGGGCGACCGCAAGAACGGCACCACCGTGCGAGCCTGGCCCGATGCGAAGTATTTCGAGAGCGCCGAGTTGCCCAAGGGCGAGCTGGTGCACATGCTGCGCAGCAAGGCGGTGCTGATGCCGGGGGTGACGATCACCCTGACCCATGAAAAAACGGGCGAGGTGCAGACCTGGCTGTACAAGGGTGGCTTGCGCGACTACCTGACGCAGTCGCTGTCGGTCGATCCGCTGATCCCGCTGTTCGAGGGCGAGCAGTACGCCAGCCGCAGTGAGACCGAGAACTTCGCCGAAGGGGAAGGCGCCGCCTGGTGTGTGGCCTTCACCGAAGAGGGCTCGCCCATGCGGGAGAGCTACGTCAACCTGATTCCCACGGTGGCGGGTGGCACGCACGAGTCCGGTCTGAAGGACGGACTGTTCCAGGCCGTCAAGGGCTTCATCGAGATGCATTCGCTGATGCCCAAGGGTGTGAAGCTGATGCCCGATGACGTGTTCTCGCGCGCCAGCTTCGTGCTGTCAGCCAAGGTGCTGGACCCGCAGTTCCAGGGGCAGACCAAGGAGCGTTTGAACAGCCGCGACGCCTTGCGCCTGGTGAGCACCTATGTCAAGCCCAGCCTGGAGCTGTGGCTGAGCCAGCATGTGGAGTACGGCAAGAAGCTGGCTGACCTGGTGATCAAGCAGGCGCAGGCCCGCCAGCGCGCCGGCCAGAAGGTGGAGAAGAGGAGGGGCTCGGGCGTGGCGGTGCTGCCGGGCAAGCTGACCGATTGCGAGAGCCGTGACATCAGCCTGAACGAGGTCTTCCTGGTGGAGGGGGATTCGGCCGGAGGCAGCGCCAAGATGGGCCGCGACAAGGAAACCCAGGCGGTGCTGCCGCTGCGCGGCAAGGTGCTCAATGCCTGGGAGGTGGAGCGCGACCTGCTGTTCAAGAACAATGAAATCCACGACATTTCGGTGGCGATCGGGGTGGACCCGCACGGCCCGAATGACGAGCCCGACCTGAGCGGGCTGCGCTACGGCAAGGTCTGCATCCTGTCGGACGCGGACGTGGACGGCTCGCACATCCAGGTGCTACTGCTGACGCTGTTCTTCCGCCACTTTCCCAAGTTGATCGAGACGGGGCACATCTACATTGCCCGTCCGCCGCTGTTCCGCGTGGATGCGCCGGCCCGGGGCAAGAAGCCTGCGGCCAAGCTGTATGCGCTGGACGAAGGCGAGATGACGGCCATTTTGGACAAGCTGCGCAAGGAAGGGTGCCGCGAAGGCAGCTGGACGATCAGCCGCTTCAAGGGCCTGGGCGAAATGAACGCCGAGCAGCTGTGGGACACCACGCTGAACCCGGAAACGCGGCGTTTGCTGCCGGTGGCCTATGGCGAGCCGGGCTTTGACGCCACCGAGGGCTCGTTCAACAAGCTGATGGGCAAGGGCGAGGCCGCCTCACGCCGTGAGCTGATGGAGTTGCACGGCAACGAGGTGGAAATCGACGTCTGACGGGTCCTTGCTCAGGCCAGGTCGGCGGGGGCATCCAGCGTCAACCATGCCTGGGCGAGCCGCACGGCCCAGTCTGGTTGGGTGGTGTCGGCTTGCAGTGTGTAGGCGGCTTCTTCGGGCCGCAGCGCCGTGTCTCTTTGGAGTTGCTGGGTCAGCACGGACGTGTCGGCGTCGGATGCGTCGCGTGCGCCGGGCTGTGGGGCGGTGAGTCGGGCCGTGATGCGGGCTTCCAGGACGGGGCGAGACGCCTCGCAATGCAGGATGACAAAGGGCGCTGATTGGCTTGAAGCCAGTTGCCGGAAGCGGTCACGTTCGCCGGCATCAAGGAAGGTGGCGTCCACGATGGTGTGCCAGCCGGCTTGCAGGCTCAGTCGGGCCAGATCGCGCAGGTGCGCGTAGGTGGCCTGGGTGCGATCGCGGTTGTACAGCGGGTTGGCGTCAAGGTCGCCCGTGCCTGAGGGGGCGGCACCAGCAGGCTGGGCTGCCGGCTGTGCGGCACCAAACAACCGTTTCCGCTCGACGTCCGAACGCAAACGGATGGCGCCAGCCTGTTCCAGCACGCCTTGCGACACAAAGGTCTTGCCCGAGCCTGATACGCCGTGGGTGATGAGCAGGCGAGGGGCCGTGGGTGCAATGAGGCGGTGCGCCAACGCCAGATAGTCCGGCCCGTCGGGAGTTTGCCCCTTACCTGCCTTGATGCGGGCGACCAGGGCACGCACCAGCGCCCGGTAGACCAGGTAGTGACGTAACACGGGAATGCCGGCATGCTCGCCACTGGCGTCCAGGTAGGCGTTGAGAAAGCGGAAGGCGAGGTCGGCGCGCTGGTGCGCCATCAGGTCCATCACCAGGAAGGCGACGTCGCTGAGCGGGTCGCCCCAGCGCAGGCCGGGGTCGAACTCAATGCAGTCGAAGGCGGTGAGGGTGCCATCCAGCAGGACCACGTTGGCGAGGTGCAGATCGCCATGGCCCTCGACGATGTGGCCTTGTGCCTGGCGCTGAGCCCACAGCGGGCGCAGCAGGGGCGCTTGGGCGTCCAGCCACTCGGCAACGGGGGCGCTCAGGGCCTCACCCCCGATGTCGGCCAGGTTGCGCAGCACATCGCGGGTGGTTTGCGCGATCAGCTCCGGACTGCCGTAGGGGGTGGACGGCGGCGCGACTTCGGCGCCGCGATGAAAGTCGGCCAGATGGCGGGCGAAGTCGTCGAGCTGCGTGGGCTGGACTTGGCCCGCAGTCAGAAGCTCACCAAGCAGCGCGCCGTTGGGAAACTGGCGCATGTGCACGGCGTACTCGATGGCCGGCCCGGTGCCTCCCAGAACGGGCGCATCGGGCGTACCCGTGATGGGGGTGACGTCGAGGTAGAGGGACGGCGCCATGCGGCGGTTGAGGCGCAGCTCTTCCTCGCAC
>JACCDZ011097897.1_pt1 | contig 14535 bp, 13 predicted proteins | sample 7449551 | NCBI WGS metagenome assembly JACCDZ01 (sample SAMN15323452, study PRJNA562643) | freshwater metagenome | isolation source: river surface water | place: USA:Blue River Watershed | collected 2017-08-18 | reverse complement strand
GAAATCCATGACGTCTCTAATTTCTTTTGACGATGAACCTCACCCATACTCATCAATTTTCTTAACCAGAAAGGACCTGTTTGCGAGAGTCTTTGTAACTTAATAGTTGAAACCGATTGGCTGGAAAGATCATTAAGCTCTCCCAGTTTTTCTTGCAGTTCACGATAAGAAGCAATTTCTTTTTCTGAAACTTTTTTTACAAAAATCGGAATGAATAAAAGAGAAGCAAACGTTGCAAGCGTAAGTGGCAAGTGAATCATGGCCATTGCAAGAAAGCTGAAGATTCCTAAAAAGAGAACGTCGATAATTCCAATTAAAGTCATTCCATAAATATTTCTGGCCGACATACAATCAGAGGCTGTCGCTGAAATAAGCATCCCTTTTGTGAAACGCTTATTTAAATCGTCTTGCTTGAAAAAAAGTGCATTTTCCCAAACCATAAAACGCAAGAATCCTGCGGCATGATGAGATTGCCTTCCTAAGCAGATTCGCCACATAAAACGAAAGAAGCTTAGAAATAAACGCGATCCAAGAAGCAGTAAAAAAAGATAGACGAAAGTTTCTTGTTTGTTTTCTTTAATAAAAAATTCTGGAATTGGTCGATCTGTAAAAAAATCGATGATCCATCCCAAATTTTTTGGCGCCCACACTTGAGCGACATTCGTACAGACAACGCTGAAAATTCCTAACACATACATGGGCCACTTCTTTTTTAAGTAAGTCGTCCACAGATAGTAAGCATATTCGCGATAGATTTTATTTTTCATGATTTTCCCAATCCTTAGGCCTTATCACTATTTAATTTCTTTGGTGATCCACTCCTTAAATTCAATTAAATAGTCACTGATCATGGGAAGCTCTAGAGAAACCTTTTCAATGGCCTTGCTGAAAGCTTCAGGAGTGTATGGAATATTAAACAAAGAATCGTTCAATAGTTCAATCATTTCTGGGTGTAATGAATCAGAAAAAATTTTCACCTCTTCGACATGGGCCTTATGGACGTTCAAATGTACTTCCATCATTCCCCAGTCAAAGCGCTCCGTCATTTGATGATTAAATTGCGGACTTTCTCCAAAGCGCCAGTTCCAGTCGCTGAAGAATTCGTAAGCTTTTTTCAGCTCAGGAATCTCGGCAATAGAATCATGGTTTAAATACTCGACTTCGCATTCTTGTTCATATTCTTTGAAAAATTCCGCAATGATTTCTTTGCTTAAGGCATCATTGTTAATTTCGGGATTTAAATCTTGCAGATTCGCCACACGAGCGCGCACCGAAGTAATTCCCTTAGATTGTAATTTTTTAATATTGGGATTTAAATAATCGGCCAATTTATTTACATCTAAATTAATTAAAAGTGTGCCATGGTGAAAAGCGCGATCCTTTGTTTCTTTAAAGGCACTTCCTGATATTTTTTTATCTCCATCGGGAGTTGAAACTAAAATATCATTACGACCTGAAGTAAAAGAGCTTAGTCCAAATTTAGCGATGGCATTAGTAATAATGCGATTGTTTCTTGTTTTATCGTAATCACTTTTGCTATTTAAAAAGGTAAAACAAGTATTTCCCAGATCGTGAAAAACAGCTCCACCGCCACTTTTTCTGCGCGCTAGTTTAATTCCATCTTCTTCCATTTTCTGCGTATTGCACTCAGTCCACGGATTTTGAAAGCGGCCAATGTAGACGACGTTTTGATTGCGCCACAAATACAATACCGCTTGAGTGGGATCAAGATGTTGGAAAATCCAATCTTCAATGGCCATATTAAACCATGGATCAAAGGTATCTGAAATCATCACTCTTATATTTTTACTTTTATTACTCATGTCTCTCCCAACTAAAACGATCATAGAAAGAAAGTTTAAAATCTTCCCATTCTAAATACCCTTGACGATACATTTTATACAAAATGGCATTTGTTATACGAAGGGCAAAAGGAGTTAGTCGTCTTTGTCTAAAGCTCTGCGAATAGCGCACTGGACTTGGCAGCAACATTGCTAAAAAAGCGCCTTGCCTTGGTGTGAGATTCTTAGGATCTGTTTTAAAATAATAATTGGCCGCGGCCTTAATGCCATAAATCCCCGGGCCATATTCAATGACATTTAAATAAGTTTCTAAAATTTTATATTTAGAAACATGAGTATCAAGATAAGAAGCTTCAATGATTTCTACAAATTTTCTCTTAATACTTTTTTCGCTCGTTAAATAAATATTTTTAATTAACTGCTGCTCAATTGTCGAAGCTCCACGAAGTTTACTGATATCATCACTGTGAGAAAAATATTCAATGAGAACTTCCGTCAGCTGGTTAGTATCAATTCCAAAGTGCTCATGAAAGCGAGCATCTTCACTAGTAATGATCGCTGTCACTAAGTAGTGAGAAATTTCACTTAGCTCTACCCAGTTTTTTGGTTTCGTTTTACTTTGTGTATAAGTCACTTCAAAAGTATTTTCTTTTTTCAAAACATCAACGGCCACGAACTCTTCTTCTAATTTAGAAATTTGATTTAAGTCTCGCAGTGGCAATCTGATTTGCGTGTAAACACAAAAAATAACCATCAACGTTAGAATAAATCCAACGATGGGAAAGAGTCCTAATACAAAGACCAGAATTTTTGAGAATATTTGCTTTTTTCGGGGTTTCATCGACGCCCGAATTTAGCAAATTTATAAGCTTTTTGCTAGGAGACTTTTTAATTCTTTATGGTCTCTACAGATTGTGACATTTTTCTGATTTTTCAGCTCCAAGTTTAGGGTGTAATTGCCCTGAATTAAGAAAGTTCTTAAATCAAATTGTCCATGTTCTGATAAATCAATCAAATCAGAAGGCTTATCTCCTACCATGATGGAATGGTTAAGATCGATATCAAACCTACTCACCGCATCAAGCATCATCCCTGGTGCCGGCTTTCGATACTTTTCGCTAAAATCAGGGCAAAAGAAAAATTCATCTATCGCAAGATTTTGTTTACTTAGTTCTTCGTTGATTTTTTTATGGAGCTTTAAGACATCGGCTTCTTGATACATACCACGAGCGATTCCCGACTGATTAGTCAGAACAATCACTAAATAATTGCGTTCGCGGGCCATTTTGATAATGTCAAAAATCTCTGGAATGAATTCAAAATCTTCCCATCTGTAGACATAACTTTTATCCACATTAATTACGCCATCTCTGTCTAAGAATAGGGCCTTTTTTGTCATTTTATCTTTCTCATTTTTTTTAATTATTTTTTAATTTTATCGAACAATTTACTTTGTAAGCCGCTGTCGTAAATTTATTCATCGGCTTTATTCGGATTTGTAAACTGAACTTTTCAAATTCAATATCAAAAGAAGAACCATTCGTCCCTAATTGATTAATTTTTATTTCATTATGATCGCCAGAGAATAAATCAAAGAAAGACTTGATTTCAACTGCTTTTAAATCCCCTCCAGCATGAGAGCATTGTACTTGAATTATTTCTTTTGAACCATATCCACAAAGCGAAAAAAGCGATTGGTAAAAAGTTGCCGGAGCATAGTGATAAAGATCTTCCAAAGAAGCGCGCAACTTTTTTGCGACTCTATGATAATTATTTAGCACGATTTCTCTTAACTCTTCTGGTAATTCTCCAGGCAATTCGCTATAAACAGCACTCCAACGAGCATCGAATTGTCCATGAAATTCTTCTCCTAAAATTTCATAAAGACGATGTCCCATCATCAAAAAAGATTCATCCACTTCAGCGTTTAAGGCCTGTTGATGATCACTAGAGCGATTTTTAAATTCACTAAAATATTTTTCCAGGAAACTTTTTACACCAGCTGATTTAGTGTTAGTGTAGCTGTGATCCTTAGTCAGTTTTAAACTTAGATAATAATCTGTCTCTTCGTTGTTATAAGAATTTTTAACGACCACATCTGTTTCATTCCAAAGCTGATTGTCATTAGTGGCCACCATTTTTCCAATGACTTGAAATTCAAAATTTCCTGGACGCTTAAAAATAGAATAAAGCAGTAATTCATCAACTGCTTTTTGAGACATGATATTTAATTGGCCGATTAAATGAGGATCAAATTTGCGGATGACTTCCTCATAAAAAGAAAAGCGATGGCGAAAATCTTTAGGAAGGGCCAATAGGAATTTATCTTCACTTTTAAAATGGCGCGCTAATTTTTGGGTGACTAAAAACTCAAAAATATTTCCCTTGCACTCATTAATCAGTGATTCAATTTGATAGGCCTTGTCTTCTTCAATAACTTTCATAAAGCTATCTTATGTGTCCCAGTACGCATCTTCAAGATTTTCTTCTCTCGATGGTAGAGACTTGTATAATCTTGGAGAATTTTGGCTTAAAACTTCAAAACTTACGCGGTTGCTATATTTGCAAATCTGGTGAATCGAAGAATAAGTCAAATACTTGGCCACATGTTTAGGTGACTCAGGGGCCAACTGGCGGTGAAATCCATTAGAGGCCAAATCATGCAATAAGGCAGCTAAGGCCGCATCTCCTGCTCCGTTGGTATTTTTTATTTTTTCAGGTCCACCCATGTAAGGGTTGATATGTGAATAAATTTTTAAAGGATTTTTACAATCTTTTTTCAAAAAGGCACGAGAGTATTCGTACTGATTATAATTCTCGATTGATTTAGAATGCAGGACATCTTTAGTTTCGCGCTTTAATTCGTTCTCAGTATAGGCCCCGATATATAATCCTCTAGGCCCGACTGTTAAAAAGCACATATCAACAAAATCCAAAAGCTTTTCACAAGCAAGAAGAGAGTCTTCTTCTTGAATTAAGGCATTGGCCTCTTGTTCATTCATTGCCAAAATAGAAACATACTCTTTAGCAAAATTGAGAAAAAATTCTCTTTTTTGCTCTACAAGTGAACTTGTCCCTAAAGAAAGAACGACTGGCACATCATATTTTTTGGCAATTTCACAGGCCTTCACTGTTGATTTGAAAATTTTTGATTGATCATCTCTCAAGGTATAGGCCGTAATTAAAAGAGCACTGGCCTTTTTAATAACTGTCTCTGGAATATAACTCTCCTCTAGATCATTCATGATACCTTTACCAATCACAAACGAGCGCTCTTTATCAGGAGTCAGCAAACAAAGCGCTCTGCCCATTGCTCCAGATGCCGGACAAAGATAAGAGAAATCCACTGAAGAGTGAGTCGAGCAGATATAATTAAAAGCGTAATCACCGACTTCGATATTTTTTGAGATCGCTCCCAAAAGAGCACTTCTTGCTTCCGAGAGAACACAAAAATTATGCAGAGTATTTCCTACTGAACCACCAGCGAATTCGCCGGAGATGCTTTGAGAGGCCTTTAGTTCTTGATACATTTCATCAACAACTTCGTCGCTAAAAACACCGGATTCACCTTTTAAAATATTGTACTTTTTTAGATAGTCATAGTTTACGTTCGCTTCAATATCGACGATTGGTTGATCAATTCCCACCAAATAAATACGGCCTTCATCAAAATTTTCCCCTTTAAAGGCCTGTCTTTTACTTTCAGTCACTGGAAAATAATGTTTATTTTTTCTTTTACCTGGGAACTTCACGTTCGTATCCTTCCTTTTTCGCTTTCACTTTTCCCTATTGAGGAGGAAAGGAATGCTTATCTATTAAAGTCTAGAAATTTATTCAAATGCCTTTTATAATTTTTATATGCTTAAATTAAAAAACCTTCTCTCTATTCTAATTTTGAGTTACTCGCCCGTCATCATGGCAAATGATGCTGCTTTGTTTGATCTTATCGATACAAAAGACAAACCGACAGAAGTCAAGCGCGTAAGAATCACTGCTCAAAAAGCGATTGTCTACGCCGATGAAAATATGTTCTCTCCCATTGGTTATATTGCTTACGGGAAAGTGATCAAAGTTGGCAATCCAAGAAAAATAAATCGAGATCTGGTTCCACTGATTATCAATGGCAAAATAGCTTTTATCGAAGTTAAAAATATTAATTACAATCTGACAAGTGATGCTGAATTTTTTAACGTAAAGGGTCCACCAAGAGACCACGATGTCGACTTAGTTCTCCCTCGCACTCCTGAGGATTTGACAGTTGGTAACTCAATATTTTTTAGTGTGAATCAATTTGTTGCCGGTAGTGAATTTAAAAATGCCGTCTATGAAGCCTCTGCAGAAGAAAAAGGGTCGCTGTTTAATTTGGACTTACATGCAATTCATCGAATGAACAATGCTCCAGCATTCTGGGGAATTGGCTTTCAATATAACTATCTCTCAGTTGAAAATTTCAACTTTAACTACTGGACGATTACACCGATCCTAGGAGTTAAAGTCATGCAAAATAAACTCTTCTTACTTGATTTCTATGGGACAGTTGATTTTTCACTAACTTCTCGCATTGAAGAAAAACAAAACGACTGGCGCTCGACTTCTGGTTATATGTATGGTGGAAGTGCTAATCTTCGCGCTATCTTATTCCCACAAAGCAAATACAAAATCTTTGGGCAATTTGGTTATAAGCATCTAGTGGCCAATAAATTAGAAGTCCTTCGCGGATCGAATAATTTAGAAACAACTGGCTTCACTAAACTATCAGGGCCGACGATAGGTGCAGGAATTGCGATTACGCTTTAATTTTTTCGTTAATCAATCAACATAAAGGACATTTTTATCGCTGTCGTCTGAAGGTGTCTTTGATTCTTTGGCCTTATTGAGATGATAGAAAATTTTCTCATTTTCATCGGTGAATTCATCTTTGGTGTTGGTATTTTTTTCAATTTCTTTTAGTTCTTTTTGAACATCTTCACCAATCTTTCTCACTAAACCTTCTTTGGCCGTCTCCATAATAGAAGATCCATCTTTGGAAAAATTTGTTCCAAACTGCTTAAAAGTATAGTCATAAAAAGGGGCCAGATATTGGCGATTATTATTTCCTTTTTCCAGGAAATAAATAATAAATTTAATGTACTCTCTATTAGATAAGTCATGTGACCAGGCCGCAAATAAATAATACATTCCATCTTCATCAAGACGCTTTTTATATTTTAAGCTCTGATACTTAGCATAGATCGCTACCGAGGAATCCTTATCTGATTCACGAAATTCAATTTGATTAATAAAACGAGCGCGATAGTTCATTGCATTTCTATCGTTGATTTTTGTGCGAATTAAAATAGGATAAATCGTATTATCTTTTAAATAATAGATTCTTTCTAAGAGAATTTTTTTATCTTTTTGATGAAGCTCCACAATTCCCAAACGTCTTTTTTCATAGAAGCTAATATTTTTAGTTTCGATAGGAACAAAACCTTTGCGGTTATAAAGAATATATAAATTGTAAACCAATTCAAAAAAAGTATGCTTTTTCAAGCGATCGGCTTCTTTAATCACTCGCCCTTCATCTTTTAGTGCCAGGCTGCGACTAAAGATATCCTGCCATTTTTCATCCAATGTTTTTTTATCAATATAGTTTTTAAAAATCGGCAACGTAAAAAGTTTTTGCTGATCTTCTGAGAGTTCAACTCTAAAAGGTGATTCCAATTGATAAGAGAAAAGCTCTACTCCATTTCCATTTAAAAACTTTGAACCTAAATAAGGCGTTTGCGACATCACTCTAATTTGAGGGATTTTAATAAAGAGTGAGTGATTCATCGGAATAGGTATTTCAAAATAAGAAAGATGAATTGTTTGAAAAAGATCATCGTCTAAACGATCAATTGCTAGCTCTGGCATCACCTTGGCATCTAAAACCGCTATATTAGTGGCATCGAGCTTTAAAAAGCGCGAGTTTAACCCTTCAGTAATGGCCACGGAATAAACGTGATAAGGGGCCATCACAAACAGATAGCTTCCCAGGGCAATAAGCCCCACACAAATGCTCAAGTAAATGATTTTCTTAATCATTCTTCCTCATTACTTAGGTTTATCCTCATTATCGGCAGGTCTTCTTTTGAGATTGAGTTAAAAAATTCTTAAATGTTTTTCAGCACTTTACCGATCAGATATTGAGATTAAATAAGTTAAGACCTAAAGATTAGGTCTTTGCGAGGTTTTTATGAAAAAAATAGCACTTCTTTTATTAGCATTAACTGTACTGGCTTCTTGTGATAATCCGCGCTCTAGACGTGTGAAGATGACAGAAAGTCAGGAAGATAAATATACAAATCCAGGAACTGGAATTGATTTAAATAATCCGGGAACTGGCACTGGTAATACGACAGATGGTATCATTCCAAGCGATGCCACTCACTGTAAGTTCTCTACAGATGGTGCTAGCGGATTTGAATCAACAAGTACTCACTTAGGGGCCTATACTCTTTGCCAAAGTAGCACTAATAAAGATGTTTTTTATTTTCAAATTAAAACTCCACCCGTTGCAAGCACTGGTGATGTAAAAGTTTGCTTTATTCCTCAAACTGCCAGTGGAAGTTTATCAGTATTTGTGGGTAGTGCTATATGCTCAGCATTCGTTGATCCTAAAAGTGTAGGTAAGATCACTTTTGTAAAAAACACTGGTTTCTCTAATGCTACTATTAACTCAGTTATCTTTTTTAAAGATACTTCATACTATTATTTAAGGCCGGTTACGACATCTAATGGAACTCTCATCAGCTTTACAAGAGCGCTACAGACGACATTGAAAGCCTATGAGGCTTGTCTTTACTACAAGGATGTTAATATGAGCCTTTGCAACGACTTCAAAAGTGTCGGCCAATACGTAATCAAAAACTTCTAATTTAAATGCTGTTTATCTACTTTCTTTCCTTTTCGATAGAAAGAAAGTAGATGATGGTCTCTAGTTGGAAATCCTAGCACCGGAAATAATCTTTCTTCATTTCCATTTTTCTTTTTTAAAGCACAAATCACATAAAAAAAGATTTTTCCTGTTTTATCAGAATGAGAACTAATTAAATAATTCAACAGATCCCCTTCATTGTCTTTAAACTCAAAAACTTCATCTGGATAATTTAGGGCCTGATTAAAATAAGGCTCATAAAAAGCATAATCTTCAATTTGAATATCATCAGACGTCACTAACCCTAAGAGTTCTGCCAGCATTGTCGATTTTTTATTTTCTAGCGTTTCAATAAATTCTTCTAATAAAGCAGCTTCCTTTTGTCCTCTTTCTTCTTTTTGAACGTCATAATACTTTTGCACAAAAATTGCTTGAGTGATTTTTTGGCCAAAAGAAAAAGAATTTAAAATTTCAGCATGGGCCGTCTTCACGCTCAATAATGTCTCTAGAAGGTTGTGATTATCAAAAATGGCCACGACTAGATGATAAAGATAATTGTGCTCTTTAATCACAACAATAACATCCTCTTCAAATTCATTTTTGATGCTATAAATATGATCAGGATTTTTTAGTGTCACTTCTATTTCAGTAGGAGTTAAAAGACTCACCTCTTCATCATCAATATTTTCTTCACTTAAAATATTTTTCAGGTAATTCTTCCACTGACCTTTTAAGGAATATAAAAAATCTTCGCAACAGGCCTTAGAGCAATAATACTGATTGGGATACTGCTCAAGCGTGATAAGAAATTGAGAGCTTCTAAGCATTTTTTTACATTCGTGGCAAAAGTAAAATTTTTTCATAAGTCATGACCCGTTCTAAATGAGGAAGTTTTTTCCACTAAATAAGCTAAGTATTTGATTAATAATCGCACACAAATAAGTAAAAAAATAGACGATTACTCAAAAAATGGCAGAAGTTACCCTCAAGCTATTCTTCATGAGTATGGATAAAATATTTGAATACCTCATGTCTATTTTTTGAGGACGTTTTTTTGAATCGGGAGTTCTAACTTTGACACTTGCTATGACTTACAAACCAGAAGAATCACTAGAAGCGCTTATTGAAATGGGATCAAAGGGACATTACCCTCTTTTCTATGATGAATGGTTAAAAATGCCTTTTATTAAACACAAAAATTTCTTCAAACTAACAGGAACAGAAAGAACAAGAGCAAAAAAACTTTTTGCGCTTATTTCTAAACATAAAAGAATTGAACACAAGCGCACGATTATCAGCGCCTTTGAACAAAAAGACCGCGAACTGTTTATTAAAGCTTTTATGAACCTTGTTGAAAGCAAGGCCATAAATTATAATCACATAATTCAATAAACTATGAATGACTTAGATTTAAAAAATCAGATTTCTTCTAATGAGACACTTCTAAAAAGTGCCAATAGTAAACTTAAGTCTCAAATCAAGGCCAAAGAATCGGAACTTGAACGAATCGAAGAATACTACGACAAAAGAAGAGCGGATCAAAGATCAGATTATCAAGCTGACCTTTCAAGAATGCAGTCAGAAAATAATCGCAAGCTTTACGAAGAGTCAAACAACTATCAAAATCGCATCACTGAATACAAAGATGACTTGGAAAAAGTTCATACGCAACTAGAACAAACCAAAACCTCTCTAACTCGTGAAAATGATCAAAAAATCAAACTTCACAAAAGAGAGTTGCAGACTCAACTAGAAGATCAGATTGCGACCACAAGACAAGAATCTGAAGCCCTTATGGATAAAACCCAAGAGCATAACAGAAGTATTAATGCAAGGACGCAAGATGAACTTAACGAGATTCAAAAACATGCGGCCACAAAAATTAGAAACTACTCTGATGAGCAAAATGAGCTTTATCTAAAAAATCAAAGTACTTTTCAGGCTTCTCATAAAAAGCTTATTAAAGATCATCATGAGAACATGTATAAAACAGAAGAAGATCTGAAAAAAGAGACAGCTCATAAGGTCTCTGATTTAAAAAAACAAGATGCAGATCTAGAAAAAGTAAACGTCGATCAAATTAATTTCAAAAAAGCGTTTCATACAAAACAAATGGATCAACTTGATAATGACTTTAAAGAGCGCTATGGAAATATCACTCGCAATCATCAAGAAATCTTAAAAGACTTAACGACGCGTCTGAATTCAGATATTGAAGTGCTCTCTAAGAACAACTCTAAATTAAAAGAGACTTTTAGCGATAAAAATCAAGATCCTTTCTACCACATTACCGAGCTCGCACCAATGGTTACTGAAGAAGCAAAAAGCTATACTGTGAAGCTTCCAGTTGCTGAACACGAAAAAAACAATGTATTTCTTTCTTCTCAAGGGCGAGAAATTAAAATTACTCTTTCAAGAAAATATGACCAAACCATCACAGATGGACAAAATACGCAAAATCGTTCAACTCGCAGTGAACTTTTTAGCAAGACTTTCGGGGTAAAGGATCTTCTTAACCCGCGCAACATTACTCAGACTTATCAAGATGGAATTTTAACTTTTACAGTACTAAAGGCTTAAGCCTATTAGATGATTACTCATCAATAGGCTTAGTTTTTGTTTCAATTTGGTGAAAGTGAACTTTATCGGCCTGAACAATCTCTCTTAATTCATCGGCCAAGATTCTCATTTTTTTTGGGTGAATAAAAACATAAAATTCAATATGTCTCTTATTTGAAACCTTATCTAAAATTTGCTCATGAAGCTCATCAATACGATCAGTTGTATTAAAAACAATCTCTTTTACGATATTTTTAATATCTCCATGGGCCAGAATTTCAATATGAAAGTTTCTGTGGTTTTTAGTTGATTCAATTCCCTTATAGATTGGATCTAGAAGTTTTAGAACGACTAAAACAGTAAAAGTAAAAATGGCCGCAACAATTGGATAACCGTAACCAACCGTCATTCCAATTGACGCCACAACCCAAACCGTCGCAGCTGTCGTCAGACCAATAATTGTTCCTCTGTCTTTCATGATCGCACCTGCACCAAGGAAACCAATCCCCGATACAATTTGCGCTGGAATACGAGAAGTATCGTAATCAAGACCACCCGTTGTCTTTAAAATGGCCACCGCAGTAAAAAGCGTTGCCCCTAAACAGATCAATACGTTGGTTTTAATCCCCGCATTTTTCATTTTCTGTTCACGATCGTATCCAACGAGGACACCTAGAATCAGACCCGTTACAATTTTTATCCCCATTCCGAAATAAAAATTAACTTGTCCAAGACCTTCAATATACACAGATATATTCTCTGGATTCATAATTAATTCCTTATTTAACTAATATACAATCATGCTATACTAAATTGGATTGGGCAATAGATAAAAAAAATTTTAAAAATCAAAATTAGGGAAATATGAAAAGACCTCATCTTGTACATTTTTTGGCCATCGTCACTGATGATTCTATAAATGTTAAGGCCTCTGTGACTTTAAAAGAAAATCTATTGGCACAAAATCTTGAGATCGAACTTCCCACTCCTAAATTTCCCATTCAGGCCCTGAGACTTCTTAACGCTTATCAATTCACAATGAAAATTGTGGGATTTTCAAAAAACCAACAAGAAATCTACAAACGCTCTTTTGAATCAGATTCTTTTGGAAATTTTAATTTTAAAATTCCTCTCACGGAAATCACTCGTGAAATTGAGATTTTACAAATTTATGAAACTAAAAAAAGACCAGGACTGGAACTGCTTTTAGGAAATTACATTCCGCTTAAAATTTTATCGCCAAAAAAATTAATTATCTGCGATTTTGATAAAACTCTTGTTGATACAAAGTATTCCACAACAAAAGAAGTCTATTTTTCGCTGACAAGACCAATTGAGATCAATCCGACAGTTTCTAGTAGTGTCGAAATCTTGATGCGTTATATAAAAAAGGGCCACCACCCTTTTATTCTTTCAGCTTCACCGCATTTTTATGAAGAGGCCATTCGCGATTGGCTCTATAAAAATAATATTTTTACCGCCGGAATTTTCTTAAAAGACTACCGCCACTTTTTTTCTTTTCTAGAGGGTGAACTCACAAGAAAAGATTTAAAACTACAAGGTCTTTATAAACTCAATCACCTTTTAGATATTCTTTTGATGACTGGTATTCCAGATGAATTGGTCTTAATGGGTGATAACTTTGAGTCCGATCCTATTATTTATATGACTCTGGTTAAAATCTTAAAAGGCGATATCGAGCCATGGGTCATTTGGAATGAGATTAAAGAACAAGAAATTTTCTTGTTAAACAAAACTCAGAACTCAAAATTTTTAAATAAAATCTACCAGCTTGATACACTTCTTGCTAAAAAGAAAAAGGCGAAAAAAGAAATCAACGTGAAGATCTATATTCGCAAGCGTTTTAAAGACGATAAACTTGATGTTGCTCATATTTATGAGAACTACAAAAAATATACAAAATACATTCGCATGTATGATGGACTTTATCACGACGAGTTCATGAAATTTCTAGAAGAACAAAAACACTCTGCCGACAGCGAAGACAGTCCGTGGAATTTAGATAAATGGTTTAATTAATGGAAACAAAATTAGTCACAGGGACTTTCTCTGAAACATTCTATCGCTTAGGTTTAGAAGACCGTCAAAAGGCCCATATTGTTTTGAACGATGTGAAAACTCTTCTAACAACTCCCTGGAAGCCAGTTAATATTCTCTTTGAAGAAATTGCTAAAAATTTAATTAAGCACACTCTCCTTAAAGATAAATCTCACTTTCAAGTCATGCAAAATTATGCTGAAGGATTAAATCTTCCACTGGAAGAAGCTGCTTTAAGCGCTTTAATTCCTGAAATTATCAGCGTCTTAAGTAAGTGGGTTCCGACATTAAATAAAGGCTTGCTAGGCTGCTCTAGTTTTATTGGAAGAAACTCTCAGGGAGAAGTGATTCATGGGCGTTTGCTCGATTTTCCATTACACCAAAGTTTTGATTTAAACGAGAGAGCTGTCACTTATAAAATTGACAATATGCCAGTCATCGTTGGTTTAAGCGCCACTGGGATTCCTTATCCTTCTATTTCTCTTATGACTGACTATGGAATGACCCTGGCCTTACATCAAAAATTTACAGATGTTTTTGACCCTCGAGGCATGCCTATTTTTGAATATATTTTCAAACTAGTAAGTGAATGTCGCACGGAAGATGAAGTTTTAGAATTTATTAAACGCCATAAAACGATTACTACTTGGTGTTTAAATATTAGCTTTGCTTCAGGAAGAGTCATCAGTGCTGATATTGATTCTCACAATCACTGCATAAAAGAATTTATCGTTCCGGAAAAAGGATTTTTATATTTTGCCAATGAATTAAATCATCCCGCAGAAAATTCCAACGAATTCATTCCCTATTACTTTAATGAATTTAATGCTCAAAGACGTTCTGTGGCACAAGAAAAGCTTGATCAGTATTTTGTAGCAAATGAAAAATTGCCTACCGATCTGGAGCTTTTAGAGTTGATGACAACTCCGATTGAACAAGATTTAAAAGACACTAAAAATTTCAGACTTGATACTATTAACTGGGGAACTCTGAGTGCTTTTGTTTTAAATGCACAGGCCCAGAAAATTACTTATCTTACAAAAGAAGCGCCAAAACTTCTCAGTGATCATGTCATTGAAATGAACCATTGTTTTGAAGAAATTCAAATTAAAAATTTGAAAGTCAAAAAACAAAAAGTGGTCAGTGCTCAAAGACAAAAAGGTCAGTTGTGTTTAATGCTTGCTCAAAAAGCGTTTGATAAAAAAGACTCCAATACCG
>JACCDZ011741200.1_pt1 | contig 14536 bp, 14 predicted proteins | sample 7449551 | NCBI WGS metagenome assembly JACCDZ01 (sample SAMN15323452, study PRJNA562643) | freshwater metagenome | isolation source: river surface water | place: USA:Blue River Watershed | collected 2017-08-18 | reverse complement strand
GTCATATAGGCTCACGCCGTGCTTCTAAGTGATCGCGATATCCGCTCTGAAATCAACGCCGGCCGCGTCGCCGTCGAACCATTTGAAGAGGCGATGATCCAACCTTCATCGGTTGATGTCCGCCTCGATAAATTCTTCCGCGTCTTTGAAAACCACAAGTACTCAGTTATCGATCCATCGATCGAACAAGCCGAGCTAACTCGTGAAGTAATTGCCGAAGATGGCGAAGCATTTATCTTGCACCCAGGCGAATTCGTTCTCGCCAGCACATATGAAGTAATTACCTTGCCCGATGACATCGCTGGCCGACTCGAAGGAAAGTCTTCACTCGGCCGCCTTGGGTTGCTCACACACTCAACCGCTGGATTTATCGATCCAGGATTTTCTGGCCACATCACTCTTGAACTTTCGAACGTGGCAAATCTTCCGGTAAAGCTATTTCCTGGAATGAAGATCGGTCAGCTCTGCTTGATCAAACTTTCTTCCCCTGCTGAACACCCATACGGTTCTGCACAATATGGCTCCAGATATCAGGGCCAGCGTGGACCAACCGCGAGCCGTTCTTTCTTAAATTTCCACCGAAGCAAGATCAAGTAATACACCAACGATCAACAAGCAAACCTGTAGAGGGAATACATCCATTACCTAAGGGGTTGAATTAACTATGGAAATCATTATCGCGCTCGCAGTTGTCGGCTTACTCGCACTTTTCTTTATTGCTCAATACAACCGACTTATTCGCTTAAACATCAGCGTTGATGAGTCATTTGCTCAGATCGAGGTGCAGTTAAAGCGCCGCTCTGATTTGATCCCAAATTTAGTTGAAACTGTTAAAGGCTATGCCAAGCACGAACAAGGTACCTTTGATGCGGTTGTATCTGCACGTGCAAAAGCAACAACCGCTTCAACAGTTGCGGATGTTGCAGCCGCAGACGGTGCGTTGACCCAAGCACTTCGCGGGTTACTCGCAGTCGCTGAGGCTTACCCAGATCTCAAAGCATCTTCAAACTTCTTATCCCTTCTAGAAGAACTTTCTACAACTGAGAATAAAGTTGCCTTTTCGCGTCAGTTCTACAACGACAATGTGCGCAATCTAAATACCGCTGTAAAAACCATCCCGACCAGCTTTTTCGCAGGTTTTGCAAAGGTTACAGAGCGCGAATTTTATGAAGTTACCGATCCACAAGATCGCAACGTTCCAAAAGTAACTTTCTAACTACTAATGGCAACAAACGATTTTCGCGCCCAGCAGAGCGCAAATAAAGGCAAGACTTATTTTCTTCTCGCCTCGATGGGACTACTCACCGGACTAGTTGCATATGCAGCGCTAACTTACTTTGGTGCTGGCACCTCAACTTTCATGGTGCCACTTGCAGTTGGTATTTCCCTGGTTGGCGTGTGGGGATCGTATTACGGCTCAGATAAATTAGTTTTAAAGATGACTGGCGCAAAGCTAATTCAACGTGAAGATAATCCAGAACTATTTAATGTTATTGAAGAAGTTGTAATTGCCAGTGGATTACCAATGCCTAAAGTTGCCATCGTTGTCGATTCGGCGCCGAATGCTTTTGCAACTGGGCGCGATCCCGATCATGCGCTGATTGCTTTTACAACGCGCATTCTTGAAATCATGGATCGTGACGAACTACAGGGCGTTATCGCACATGAAATGTCGCACGTTGCCAACCGGGATACTTTAGTTTCGGCGGTAGCTGCAACAACTGCCGGTGCTATTGCAATCTTGAGCGATTTCCTAATGCGCATGATGTGGTTCGGTGGCGGACGTCGCGATCGCGATAGCAATGCCAATCCGATCATGCTTGTTGTTTCACTTTTTGTATTGATCTTGGCACCAATTGCCGCAACGCTCTTAAAGAGCGCAATTTCACGTCGCCGCGAATCACTTGCTGATGCGACCGCTGTTTCCTTTACCCGCAACCCGGCCGGACTTCGCAAAGCGCTGGAAGTTCTCGCTGCCGATTCAACGGTCGTGCATCAGAAATCAAATGCGGTTGCACATATCTGGATTGAATCTCCACTTGATGGAAAAGCAGTTTCCAAGATGTTCTCTACCCATCCACCGATTGAAGAGCGCATCGCCACTCTTCGCGCCATGGAGTCTTTAGGAAATTAACTTTCAAGCGGGAAAAAGAGCGTAAATGCAGCGCCTTTGCCTAGCTCTGATTCAACGCTGACTTGGCCAGCATGTGCGCGCATAACTGCATCAACAATCGAAAGACCTAAACCGGTTCCTTCACCATCGGTGCGAACGCGCGATGCATCTGCGCGATAGAAGCGTTCAAAGATCCGCGCTTGGTCGGCCTCTGATAAGCCAGGACCGTTATCTGCAATTCGGATACGAACTCCATCTAAATCTTGTTTAACTGATACTTCGATGGCTGTTCCAGCTGGAGTGTGGGTGCGCGCATTGGCAAGTAGGTTTGCAACGACTTGATGAATGCGGTCGCTATCGCCAAGTGCATAGATTTCCTCGGAGCGCTCATCAAAGTTAACTATGTGATTTGGTCCAGCAGCGCGGGCTGAAGCAACGGCATCAGAGACAATTTTGGTGAGATTAACCGGATCAGATTTCATCTCACGTGATTGATCCAAGCGAGCCAAGAGCAATAAATCTTCAACGAGTGAACCCATGCGCTTAGATTCGCTCTCAATTCGCCCGATTAGCTCTTTGGTCTTCTCTTCACCCGAAACCGCTCCTTGACGATGCAGTTCGGCAAAGCCACGAATAGCGGTTATCGGTGTGCGAAGTTCGTGAGATGCATCCGCCACAAAGCGTCGCAACTTACTTTCACTTTCTACGCGCGCAGCAAAAGATTCTTCAATTCGACCAAGCATTCGGTTTAAGGTGTTTACCAATCGACCTACGTCAGTATTTGGCTTAACATCTGGCAAGCGCGCAGTGAGATCTCCGGCTGCGATGCGTTCTGCAGTTGCTTCAACGTTTGCAAGTGGTTTGAGTCCAACCGTAATCATCTTGCGTGATGCGAGGGCTATCAAAAAGATCATTGCAAAACCAATCAAAACAAATAGCCCTTGAAGCCGTGCAAGTATTCCATCGATATCTTCAAATGACTGTGCGACTACGACGCTGCCTAGTCCTGATGGCAAAGTTCGAGTAATCACACGAAAATGGTGTTCGGGCGTTTCAATAGTGAAGGGCTTATCGCCATATTTGGCCTTCATTTCAGGGGTAATTCCACTCAAGTAACTAGTGATTTCGGTGGCATTTAAGTCACCACCTATTTGTCCCAGAACTATTCCTCCAGGACCAATTAACGTCACCGAAGTTGAGGTTGGGATATTTCTAAGTGGAGTTGGATTTGCTTCACGTCTTTCGTGCTGGCGCCCATCTTTAAATTCATCTTCATCAGATTCAATTCCAGCTCGTTCAAGACGGGGGATCGATCCACCAGCAATACTTAGAAGTTCGTTATCGACTTCATTAGTCAAATAATTTCGAAGTAGCGATTGCGCAGCGATATCCGAGGCAACAAATCCCAAGGTGGAAAGCAGAACCACACCTAAAGTCAGGCGGTTGAGCAAACTCCAACTAGAGAAAGAAGGCTTCATTTACTTGGAGGCAGGCAATCGCAAACGGTATCCAACGCCACGAACGGTATGAATTAGTGGAGGATCAAAGGTGTCGATCTTCTTACGCAAGTAAGAAATGTATGTTTCGACAATTCCGGCATCTCCGCGGAAATCGTATTGCCAGACATGATCAAGAATTTGTGATTTAGATACAACGCGGTCGGCGTTAATCAAGAGGTAACGCAGGAGTTGGAATTCAGTTGGCGACATTTCAAGTAAATGTCCAGCGCGACGAACTTCGTGAGTTGCTTCATCTAGCTCAAGATCGGCGAACCTAATCTTCTCGTCGTCAGTATTGATCTCGACAACACCGATGCGGCGCAAAAGCGCGCGCAAACGAGCTACGAGTTCTTCCAAGCTAAATGGTTTGGTCATGTAATCATCGCCACCAATAGTTAAGCCGGCGACCTTATCTTCCATGCCATCTTTTGCGGTTAAGAAGAGAACTCCAATATTTAAACCTTCGCTGCGCATCTGGCGACAGACTTCGAATCCATCTAAATCGGGCATCATCACATCTAGAACAACGGCATGAGGCTTAAATTCTTCGGCAACACGTAGAGCTTCAGAACCAGTCGCAGCAGTGCGCACTTCAAAACCTACAAAGCGCAGACTTGTTGAAATTAAATCGCTAATGCTCGATTCATCGTCGACGACGAGAATGCGGTGGTTGGTATTTTCTGTGGTCTTTGGCATGAGATGAGAATGCTCTCATGGCCTGAGAGAAGGCTGAGAAAGGGGTTAGTTTTTCGCTTCGAAACTATCGCCATTTAGTCGCGAGGCTGAATCCAACCCCCACGAAGCTAAAGCCGATAATCATGTTCCATGCGCCGATACCTGGGATCGGGTATGAAGTCTGGCTTACGTAGAAGATTACGATCCAGAAGAGACCGATAAGGAAGTTAGCGACCATAACTGGCGCCAACCAACTTGGGCTCTCGACTGGGCCATGTGGCTCGGTATCGTGAATTTGCTCCACGTGAGCGTGCTTCTCTTGAACCTTTTTACGCAATTTCGACTTTGGCATGGGGAAAGGCTACATGGAAAAGAGGCTTCTGAAAACTACAAAACTAGAAAGAGCGAACCCAACAACCCTGCAAGAATTGCCCCATGTCCCGCATCCTCGTAGTCGATAACTACGACTCATTTGTCTTTAACTTAGTGCAGTACCTCGGCCAACTTGGTGCTGAGTGCATCGTTAAACGTAATGACGAAGTAAGCGTTGAAGAAGCGGGCGAGTATGACGGAGTGCTTATCTCTCCAGGACCCGGAACTCCCGAAGAAGCTGGAATCAGCATCGAAATGATTAAGTACTGCGCTGATAAGAACATTCCACTCTTTGGCGTTTGTTTAGGACATCAAGCAATTGGTGTTGCCTTCGGTGCAACTGTTTCACGCGCACCAGAGTTATTACACGGAAAGACTTCTGAAGTGATTCATGGCGGGCAAGGTGTATTAACAAACTTGCCTTCACCATTTACCGCAACTCGTTATCACTCACTTGCAGTAGAACGCGACACAGTGACAGATGTTTTAGAAATTACCGGCGCAACTGAATCTGGCGTTGTTATGTCGGTGCGCCACAAAACTTTGCCAATTGAAGGTGTGCAGTTCCATCCCGAATCAGTTTTAACTGAATATGGACATTTAATGCTCGCTAATTGGTTGACGCAATGTGGAGACACCGAAGCGCTCGCAAGATCTGTGGGCTTATCTCCAGTTGTTGGTAAGCGCGCTTAAATTACGGCGCTTTATTAATCGTAATTGTTACTGGCTTACCAATTGTCTGTGTTGTACCAGCATCAGGTGCCTGGCGAATTACAACCCCAGCTGCTTGGGTTGCATCGTAATCATTGAACTCGCGAACTAAGAAGCCGGCTTGAATCAAAAGTGTTTTCGCCTGAATCGCTTCAACGCCAATTAAATTCGGAACTTCTACTTCACCGCTAGCAATTGTTAAGACAACACCTGCACCTGCGGTAATTGTCGAACCAGGTTCGGGAAGAACACTTAAAACAGTTCCTTGCGCTTCGTCCGATGGCGCAGCCTCGGTTCGCGAAATGACCAAACCTGCAGCAGCGAGAGCGGTACGTGCATCAATTAAAGACATTCCAATTAAATCATCAGGAACAATCGCATCGCCTGGACCATCTGAAATTGTGAGAGTAACGGCTGAACCTTTAGGCGCCTGAGTAGTTGCAAGCGGAATCTGGCTGGCTACGCGATCATTAGGAATACGTGGATCATGGGCACGCTGAACCGTGACGGTATATCCACTTAATAAAGCGCGGGCTTCTTCTTCGGTAAGGCCGACAACATTAGGAATTTCATTGCCAAGTGAAGGAGTTGATCCACCATTTAGAGAAAGTCCGACCATGGCAAGTGCACCTATTAATAGAACCGAAATTCCAGAGGTGATTGCGGCCCGTCTGGAAAGTAGCGGTCCACGTGCAACCTTGGTAGAAATGTTTTCCCCGCTGCGAATTTTATTTATATCTTCAAGCATGGCGCGTGCAGATACATAACGATCTTCCGGCTTCTTCGCCAGTGCAACCTCCAACATAACTTCAACGCTTTCTGGAAGATCAGGTTGAATATCGCGCGCCGGAGTTAAGACACCTGAAACATGTTGGTAGGCAATGGAAACTGGAGTTTCGCCGGTAAATGGTGGACGACCAGTAAGTATCTCGTATAACAAGCAACCAGTTGAGTAAATATCAGTTGGTGTGTCAGCGATTTCACCGAGCGCTTGTTCGGGGGAGAGATATTGCGCAGTGCCGACAACGTTCCATGTACTTGTTAACGTTGCACCAAGATCATCCATCGCGCGGGCAATACCGAAATCCATCACCTTTACATCGCCAGCGTCAGTGATCATCACGTTCGCGGGTTTGATATCGCGGTGCACAATGCCGCGTTGGTGCGAATAATCAACAGCTTCCAAAATGCCGGCGCCAATTTCAAGTGCGCGATCTAGCGGCAGACGTTCTCCACCATGAATTAATTCGCGCAAAGTGTGGCCAGAAACTAACTCCATCACAATGTACGGCGCAGGTTCTTCACCTGAGTCGTAGACAGCAACGACGCCAGGGTGATTTAACCCTGCAGCTGCTTTGGCTTCTTTACGAAAGCGAGAAACGAAAGTTGGATCTTTTGCGAGATCGCTGCGCAAAATCTTTACGGCAACTTCACGTGATAAACGTTGGTCTTGCGCAATATAAACATCGGCCATTCCGCCGGTTCCAATCATTGCGCCAAGTTGGTAGCGGCCGCCCAAAATCGTATTCATCATGGTTTTGCCGCTCCTAACTTTTCTACTTGGGTGGAACTTTCTTCGACAATATCAGCGATTATCACTGTGACGTTATCGGGTGCACCATTTATATAAGTCGCATCAATTAAGGCATCGACTGCATCCGCTGCGGACTTACCTTTGATTAGCGTTTTAATCTCTTTCTCGGTCAATACGCCGCTAAGCCCGTCGCTACACAATAAGTAGCGATCCTGAACTTTTCCTTCGAAGATATGTAGCGATGGCTCGAGATTACCTTCGCCCATCAGCGCCTGGGTGAGCATCGAGCGTTGCGGATGTACCAACGCTTCAGCTTCAGAGATGACGCCTTTACTTAACAACTCTTGCAGAACCGTATGGTCAGCGCTGAGCTGTTCGAGAGTATTTCCACGTAAGCGGTAGGCGCGAGAATCACCGATATGCAGCAGTGAAATTTCACTATCGCTAATGAATAAAGAGGTGAGAGTTGTTCCCATGCCGGCAAGGGCGGGTTCATCACGGGTTACAGCGCGAATATGCGCATCAATTGTGTGAAGTGAATTTAAGTAGAGATCGCTCGCAGAATCAGAATCAATTTCTACTGCAGAAAAAGTTGGCGCAATTTCAGCCAAAGTATTTATCGCAACAGATGATGCAACTTCACCACCGGCATGTCCACCCATGCCATCTGCAACAGCAATTACTTGCGAACCAATAAGTGCAGAGTCTTCATTGCCTTTACGTACCAAACCCAGCGCTGAACGCGCAGCGCATTGGAAGTACAGGCTCTTCATGAAGTAAAGCCTATCCAATGCCGTCCATTGCATCATTACGCGATTGAGGTAATCTCAAACCATGAAGATCTACGCTCACCGCGGGGCATCTCACGACTTTCCCGAGATGACCATGGTCGCCTATGAAAACGCAGTCAAGCAAGGCGCCGATGGATTCGAATGCGATCTTCGCTTAACCAAAGATGGCGTTGCAGTTCTTTGGCATGACGCGGATTTAAAACGTCGCGCAAACAACGATGCGGTCGTTCACGAATCTACTTATGCGCAGTTAGCCGCAATTTATCCGCAGATAGTTACCCTCGATCAATTTATAGACTTCGGAATCACTGAGAAAAAGTCGTTGCTCCTCGAAACTAAACACCCAGTTCCATCACGTACTGAAATTGAAAACCATGTGGTCAATAAATTGCATGCCGAAGCGAAGCGAATTGCTAAAGCTGGAATCGATATAACGGTCATGTCTTTTTCATGGTTTGCAGTTGAGCGCGTTAAACAACTAGACCGTTCGATTGCACTTACTTATTTAATTCGTGAAACAACTCCACGCATTTCAGTGAAATACACATCTGCACATTCGATCGGTCCTGGAATTGCGCAATTGCGCAAACAACCTGCTTTGGCGCAGAAGATTAAATCAGCAGGAAAGAAATTAAATGTATGGACCGTTGACGAACCTTCTGACATCATCTTGTGTCGCCATCTCGGAGTGGATAATTTGATTACCAACCGTCCGGCCTTCGCACGTGAGGTGCTTGCCGCTAATTAACCAGCAATTTAATTGCAGGAAATGAAGGGCCATCTAGCAGGTATCCTTAGCAAGTGAGCGCAGCAGATAGCCATAGATTCGCCTATTTAGGTCCAGTGGGTACCTTCACTGAGGCTGCGCTAAATAAACTTACTTGCGATACCGATGTAAAAATTCCTTACGCAAATGTAACTGCGGCGCTAAATGCGGTCCGAAACGGTGAAGCAGATTACGCACTTGTCCCAATTGAAAATTCTGTCGAAGGCGTTGTTGCGCGCACGTTGGATGAATTAGCCACAGGAGATCCGCTAACAATTGCTGGCGAAGTAACTTTGCCTGTCACATTTGCGTTGATGGCTAAGGCCGGATCGAAAGAGATCAAGAGAATTGGTACACACCCACACGCCGAATCCCAATGCCGCGCATATGTTGCCAAAAATTATCCGCACGCCGAAGTCGTTCCAACAAACTCAACTTCTGCTGCAGCTGAATTAGTAAGTAAAGGTGAACTCGATGCCGCCATCGCTTCAAACGTTGCAGCGCAGCACTTCGGATTAGAAATTCTGGCCGAAGATATTGGCGACAATGTAGGCGCGGTTACGCGCTTCATCTGCGCACAGAAACCGGGCTGGATTCCTGAACCAACCGGCCACGATCGCACCTCAATGGCGGTCTTTATCGATATCGACCATGCTGGTGCCCTTCTTGAGATCCTGCAGGTCTTTGCCAAGCGCAGCGTTAACTTAACTTTTATCCAGAGTCGTCCAACCGGTCGCGAACTCGGTCACTACCATTTCATTATTGATGTCGAAGGACATATCAACGATGAAGCAGTCGGAGGCAGCATCGCCGAGCTTCGCGAGATATGTGATGACATTAGATTCCTAGGTTCATACCCACGAGAGGTGCGTTAAAGCATGATCGATATCAAATTCCTGCGCGAGAACCCAGATTTAGTTCGCGCATCTCAAAAGGGTCGCGGCGAAGATGTCACAATCGTTGATCAAGTACTTGCTATCGATGATGTACGTCGTGCTGCAATAACCGAATTCGAAACTCTTCGAGCCGAGCAGAACACGCTTTCTAAATCAGTCGGAGCCGCAAAAGGCGACGAAAAGGCTGCTTTATTAGAAAACGCTAAAGCGTTAGCTGACAAGGTGAAGGCCGCAGATGCTAAGCGCGCAGAAATTGAAACCAAGGCAAATGCTTTGGTCATGCAACTTTCTAACTTATTGGATCCTGAAGCACCTATCGGCGGCGAAGCAGATTTCGTAACCATTGAACATATTGGCACCCCACGTGATTTTGCTAAAGATGGTTTTGAAGCAAAAGATCACGTTGAACTTGGAAAGTTGCTTGGTGCAATAGACACCGAACGTGGCGCCAAAGTTTCTGGATCACGTTCTTACTATTTAACTGGCGTTGGTGCGATGCTCGAATTTGCGCTCGTTAACTTCGCAATTCAAAGCGCGCTAAAGGCTGGATTCACACCTGTAATTCCACCAGTTCTTGTTAAGCCTGCCGCGATGGAAGGCACTGGCTTTCTTGGACAAGCAGCCGAAAATGTTTATCACTTAGAAAAAGATGACTATTACTTAGTTGGTACAAGTGAAGTTCCACTTGCTGCATATCACATGGATGAAGTCTTACCGGCTGAAAAACTTCCTATGCGTTATGCCGGTTATTCATCTTGCTTCCGTCGCGAAGCAGGTAGTTACGGAAAAGATACGCGCGGAATTATTCGTGTTCACCAATTCGATAAAGTTGAAATGTTCTCTTTCTGTAAACCAGAAGATGCCAAGGAAGAACATAAGCGTCTGCTGCAGTGGGAGAAAGATTTCCTAAATGCAATGGAGATCCCATTCCGCGTTATTGACGTGGCATCTGGCGATCTTGGATCAAGTGCTACCCGTAAATTTGATATCGAAGCGTGGATTCCAACACAGAACGCTTATCGCGAAGTAACAAGTACCTCTAACTGCACCGAGTTCCAAGCCCGTCGCTTAAATATTCGCTACAAGGATGCCGATGGAACAAAGGCCGTAGCAACGCTAAACGGCACGCTGGTAGCTATTCCACGCATGATCGTTGCAATTCTTGAGAACCATCAAAATGCAGATGGCACAGTAAATGTTCCAGCTGCACTTCAACCTTTCCTTGGAACCAAGAGATTTGAGCTTGTGTGACCATTCGTCGCCCGAAGTTAATAGCAACAGATCTTGATGGCACGATTGTTCCGCACGATGAAGCAATTTCACATCGCACAATTGCCGCATTTACAAAGGCGCGCGATCTCGGCGTAGAAATATTCTTTGTCACCGGTCGCCCTCCTCGCTGGATGGGAGATGTTCGCGAAGCTTTTGATTTCGGTTCTGCCATATGTTGCAACGGTGGGCTTCTTTACGATCTCCATAACGATAAAGTTCTTGAAGAGTGGATGATTCAGCCAACTGAGCTGCAAAAAGCAGTTGATATTTTGCGCGTGACAATTCCTAATGTTTCTTTTGCGGTCGAATCTAATGTTCACTTCCACCGCGAGAAGGCATATATTCCGCGCTGGGATATCGGCATGGATGATGTAGGTGTAGACACGATTGATACGGTCACAAATCGACCAGCACTTAAATTGCTAGCGCGCCTTTCGCAGCAAGAAATTTCGGCAGATGAGATGTTGGCGCTAGCAACTCCTGCTCTTCAGGGCGTTGTAAACGTTACACATTCTGCAAATAACGATTCACTGCTAGAAATTTCCGCACTGGGTGTTTCCAAGGGTGAAACACTTTCGATGATGGCTGCGCGTATCGGAATTTCTTCTGAAGATTGCGTCGCCTTTGGCGATAACCCAAATGATTTTTCAATGTTGCAATGGGCCGGACGTTCTTATGCAATGATCGATGGACATCACGCAGGACCTGCCAATGCCAAAGATGTTGCGCCACCGCATAATCAAGATGGCGTTGCAATTGTGATTGAAAAACTCCTCGAGCTTCCCGCTTAAGTAATTCCTGGGCGGTAAAAAGAGCCGATTTTTACGGATCGGGTTATTCGGGTAATCTCTCCCACGGAGGGCTCGCATAGCGGCCGAGTGCACCGGTCTTGAAAACCGGCAGGTGAAAGCCTCGTGGGTTCAAATCCCACGCCCTCCGCCAGTTTTTCTTCATCTGCCTAATAGCGCTTTTCGCGCAAGGCAAAGCCCTGTGGTTGACCTCATACCAATGATGCGGGCAACCATCTGGCGAGATTTGCCTCATAAGCGGACACTTCTCCTTAAGTAAGAACAATCCTTAACTAGGGTTAAAGCAGCTTAAAGGGGTAGAAATGTCGGGAGTCTTTTCTCCAACACGCGCCAAGATTAAAGAGCGCACACTTCGTACGGATAAGTGGTGGTTGCAACCGGCAATTACCTTCGGAGTTTTAATGAGCTTCGTTGTCTATGCAACGTTCCGCGCATTCGAAGGTGCGAACTACTACAAAGATCACCTCATCTCTCCTTTCTATTCGCCTTGCTTATCTGAAGCTTGCCTACCTGAAGCAACACTTTTTGGATGGACTCCAGTAAGTGCAGAAATATTTAACTTCGCACTTTCACCTGCGCTAATTATTTTGATCTTCCCACTTGGTTTCCGAATGACTTGCTACTACTACCGCAAGGCGTATTACCGCGCATTCTGGCTATCACCACCAGCTTGTGCAGTTGCAGAACCACACAGCAAATACACAGGAGAAACTCGCGCACCACTTATCTTGCAGAATGCGCACCGTTGGTTCTTCTACGCAGGTTTGGTATTTAACGTAATTCTTACTTACGACGCAGTAATTTCATTTAAGAACCCTGCAGGCGAATGGGGACATATGAGCGTCGGCTCAATCGTTCTCACCTTGAGCGCAACAATGCTTTGGTTCTATTCATTGTCTTGCCACACCTGCCGTCACACAGTTGGTGGACGTTTGAAGCACTTCTCTAAGCACCCAATTCGTTACAAGCTATGGAGCTGGGTTTCAGTACTAAATCATTCACATCAGCAATTTGCTTGGTATTCACTTGCTGCAGTTGCTTTTGCCGATATCTATGTCCGCCAAGTTGCAACTGGCGCCTGGACCAACTTCTACTTCTTCTAAGGGATGCCGACTGATATGACAAACGCTCTAGAACGTCACAAATACGATGTCTTGGTAATTGGTGCAGGCGGTGCTGGTCTGCGCGCTGCAGTTGAAGCGCGCGAATCAGGTCTGCGCGTAGCAATCATCTGTAAATCGCTATTCGGCAAGGCCCACACAGTTATGGCTGAAGGTGGCGCCGCTGCCTCAATGGGTAACGCGAATTCAAACGATAACTGGCAAGTTCACTTCCGCGACACAATGCGCGGTGGAAAGTTCCTTAACCATTTCCGCATGGCAGAACTACATGCCAAAGAATCTCCAGATCGCATCTGGGAACTTGAAATGTGGGGCGCGCTCTTTGATCGCACCAAAGAAGGAAAGATCAGTCAACGTAACTTCGGTGGACACGAATATCCACGCCTTGCACACGTTGGTGACCGCACCGGACTAGAACTTATTCGCACTATGCAACAGAAGATCGTTGCGTTGCAACAAGCAGATAAGCGCGATCATGGTGATTACGAATCACACATCAAGGTTTTCGCAGAACTTACGATCACTGAAATTCTGAAAGAGAATGGCAAGATCGCTGGCGCATATGGTTACTGGCGCGAATCAGGATCTGAAGTTCTCTTCGAAGCACCTGCAGTAATCATCGCAACTGGTGGCGTCGGAAAGACTTTCAAAATTACCTCTAACTCATGGGAAGGCACTGGCGATGGCCATGCACTTGCTTTGAAAGCTGGAGCAAACTTGGTTGATATGGAGTTCTTGCAATTCCACCCAACTGGAATGGTTTGGCCACCATCAGTGCGCGGAATTCTTGTAACTGAATCTGTTCGCGGTGAAGGTGGAATTCTTACCAACAACAAGGGTGAGCGCTTTATGTTTAAGTACATCCCAGATGTATTTAAAGATAAGTATGCCGATAATGAAGAAGAAGCCGATCGTTGGTATGAAGATCAAGATAACAACCGCCGCCCACCAGAGCTATTGCCACGCGATGAAGTTGCGCGCGCGATTAACTCTGAAGTTAAAGCAGGCCGCGGTACCGAACACGGTGGCGTTTTCCTAGATGTTTCAAAGCGACTTTCAGCTGAAGTAATTAAGAAGCGCCTGCCATCTATGTGGCACCAGTTCTATGAACTAGCTGGCGTTGACATTACAAAAGAGCCGATGGAAGTTGGTCCAACCTGTCACTACGTAATGGGTGGCGTGGAAGTTGAGCCAGATACTGCAGCAGCAGTTGGCGTTCCAGGGCTCTTCGCTGCAGGTGAAGTTGCCGGCGGTATGCACGGTTCAAATCGCCTTGGCGGTAACTCACTTTCAGATCTTTTGGTCTTTGGTCGTCGCGCCGGAATGGGAGCGGCTGCCTACGTTAAGCAGACAACTGCCGCACCGGTATCGGATGCAACTGTTGCAGCTGCAGCAGCGCGCATCGAAGCGCCATTTGCACGTAGCGGTGGAGAAAACTCATATTCACTCCACGCAGAGCTTCAGGAAGTTACACATAACTTGGTCGGAATCATCCGTACTGGTGCTGAGCTAAAGGATGCGATTGAAAAAATTGCCGAAATTAGAAAGCGCAGCGCAAACGTGGCGGTAACTGGCGGACGTAAGTTCAACCCAGGATTCCACTTAGCTTTCGACCTCGACAATATGTTGTTGGTTGCAGAGAGCACCGCAAAGTCTGCAATTGGTCGCGAAGAATCTCGCGGTGGTCACACACGTGATGACTTCCCAGGAATGGACTCAAGTTGGCGTCAGTACAACCACATCGCATCATTTGATGGCAACCAAGTAAATGTGCGCAAGCAAGCGCTGCCATTTATGCCGAAAGAGCTCTTTGATCTCTTTGAAATCGATGAACTTAAGAAGTACATGACACCGGAAGAAATTGTGAAAGGCGGTTCCAACTAATGGCGCGCAAAATAAATCTTCGCATCTGGCGAGGAGACTCAACTAACGGTGGACTTCAAGATGTTCAGGTTGAAGCCAACGAAGGTGAAGTAG
>JACCDZ010712634.1_pt1 | contig 14539 bp, 10 predicted proteins | sample 7449551 | NCBI WGS metagenome assembly JACCDZ01 (sample SAMN15323452, study PRJNA562643) | freshwater metagenome | isolation source: river surface water | place: USA:Blue River Watershed | collected 2017-08-18 | reverse complement strand
CTGCTCCAATGAAATCTTGTTCGCCTTATACAGCTGAAACAAGACATAGTCGAAGGTCTGACACCCTTCATCTGTTCCTTGCTCCATGGCTTCCTTCAAGGTATCGATCTCGGCCTTCTTGATCAAGTCCTTCACACGTGGTGTGTCCATCATGATTTCTAACGCCGGCACACGTTTCCCATCCAACGACGGGATCAGCCGTTGCGAAACAACCGACCGCAAATTCAAGGAAAGTTGCAAATAGATCTGGGCATGACGTTCGACTGGGAAAAAGTTCATGATTCGTTCGATCGCTTGATTGGCGTTGTTGGAGTGCAGCGTAGCAATGCACAGGTGGCCGGTCTCGGCAAAAGTGATCGCGGCTTCCATCGTCTCCGTATCCCGCACCTCGCCGATCAGAATGACATCCGGAGCCTGCCGGAGCGTATTTTTGAGCGCGTTCTGGAACGTCAAGGTATCAAACCCGACCTCACGCTGTGTAATGAGCGATTGTTTATGCTGGTGGACGAACTCAATCGGATCCTCGACGGTAATGATATGGCCAGGATAAATAGTATTGCGGTGGTCGATCATCGCCGCCAGCGTCGTCGATTTTCCGGAACCGGTCGCACCGACAACCAGTACTAAGCCGCGTTTGGTCATCGCGATATCTTTGACGATCGGAGGAAGTTGGAGCTGCTCGACCGTCTGGATTTCCGCCTTGATATGTCGAAACACCAGCCCAACATTTCCCTTCTGTCTGAAGATGTTGACCCGGAACCGTCCAAGTTCCTTGTAATACAACGCCAGGTTCATCTCCATTTTTTCTTCGAATTCGCTCCGCTGTTGCCCGCGCATGAGCGCCAAGGCCAGCGCTTCAAGCTGCTCATTTGTAAACGGCGGTGCCTCCGTCTGCTGGGTTGCTCCATGAACCCGATAAATCGGCGGAGCGTCGATGGTCAAATATAAGTCCGACGCTTCGCGTTCCACCATGACTTTTAAGAGGCTTCGAACATCCATACTCAGACTCCGCCGTCGCTGTGGTCTTACGCCGCTCCCGCCACCGACGCCCCAAACAGATTCGGATTCATGCTACGCGACTGTGCCTCTGCCTTATGCACGACTCCGCGTGTCGCAAGATCAACCAAGGCCATGTCCATCGTTTGCATCCCGTCTTTTTGACTCGCCTGCATGATGCCCGGGATTTGATGCAACTTCGCTTCACGAATCAGGTTCCGTACGGCCGTCGTCGCCACCATGATTTCTAACGCGGCGACCCGCCCGCCGGTTTTCTTCTTCAGGAGAGTCTGCGTGAGCACCGCTTCCAAGGCTTCAGAAAGCTGTGTCCTGATCTGCGCCTGTTGTGCTGGCGGGAACGCGTCGATGATGCGATCGATCGTCTTTGGCGCGCTTGACGTGTGAAGAGTGCCAAAAACTAAGTGTCCGGTTTCCGCCGCGGTCAACGCCAGTTGAATGGTCTCCAAGTCCCGCATTTCTCCCACCAGCACAATGTCCGGATCTTCACGTAGCGCCGACTTCAGGGCATTGGCAAAGGACAGGGTGTGCACACCGAGTTCGCGTTGATTGACCAGACACTTCTTGGACTTGTGGACAAACTCGATCGGATCTTCAATCGTAATGATATGACCTTCGAACGTATTGTTCAGATAGTCCACCATCGCGGCCAGCGTCGTCGACTTACCGGATCCTGTCGGTCCGGTCACTAAGATCAAACCTTTCTCCTTGTCACAGAGTTGCCTGAGAATCGGCGGCATACCGAGCTTCTCCAACGGAAGAATCGTCGTTGGAATATTTCGGAACACAGCGCCGAGCCCTCGCTGCTGGACAAACACGTTGACTCGAAACCGTGCGATGTCCCCAAGCTCAAAGGAAAAGTCACATTCGCGTTTTTCCTCGAAGGACTTCCGTTGCGCGTCGTTCATCATGTCGTAGATCAACGCGTGTGTTTCATCGGGCGTCAGCGGGGGATGGTCAAGTTTTTTGAGATCACCATGAATCCGAATCATCGGGGGCTCACCCGCACTGATATGACAATCGGACGCGCCTTCCTTGACCGAGAACGTCAGCAGCTTGGAAATATCCATTCCATGTGACCCCTGGTGAATGGGTTATAGCGAGGATGGAAACACCCCTGTGCATCATGCCACAGCACTGCCTGAAAGCAAGCAAATAGCCGGAAGGCGCCACGCAGCGAGGAGCAAGTTAGAGGAGGCCTGTTTCACGACCGGCGAGCATCACGGCCTGCAGGGCTTCATCAAGTTGGTCCGTGGTATGCGCTGCAGTCACTGTGAACCGGATCCGGCTCGTACCGTCTGGCACTGTAGGCGGTCGAATGGCAGGAGCATATACCCCGTGGGCGAGAAGGCGATCAGCGAACGCAGAGGCTTGGGCTGCATCGCCGATGAGAACCGGGAGAATGGGACTGACAGTTGGCGTCAGACGAAAACCCTGGTTCCTAAGCCCGTCGAACAAATATTGGCGATTCGCCCAAAGCCGATCTCGTCGGTCCGGCTCCCGCTCAACAATGGTAATGGCAGCTGAGGCCGCCGCTGCGATGGCAGGAGGAAGCGCCGTGGTAAAAATAAAGGATCTGGCCTTGTTGAGTAAATACTGCACAAACTCATTGGGTCCAACGATATACGCCCCATAACTGCCGAGCGCTTTGCTGAGTGTTCCCATATGAAAGGGGATTCGCCCTTCCAGACCGAAGTGCTCGATCGTGCCACGACCAGTGGCTCCCATGATGCCGGTTCCATGAGCATCATCCACATACACCATCGCATCGTATCGTTCAGCAAGCACCACCAGTTCGGCCAACGGCGCCACATCGCCATCCATACTGAAGAGGCCTTCCGTGATGATCAGAGTGCGACGATTGCTGGCCCGCCGTCGCAGAAGTGCTTCGAGATGCGCACAATCACCGTGCCGAAAGACCCGGAAATCGGCCTGACTCAATCGGCAGCCATCAATCAGGCTGGCATGGCACAACCGGTCGGCAAAAATAAGATCACCCCGGCTGATAAGATTTGGAATCACGCCGATGTTGGCGAGATATCCAGCTCCGAATACCAACGATGCCTCTGCCCCTTTAAACTTCGCCAGCGCATTCTCAAGAGCGGCATGGGGAGGAAGCGTACCGCTGACCAGCCTCGACGCGCCGGATCCCGTTCCATATTGTTCCGACGATTCAAAGGCAGCCTGAATTACCTGGGGATGTGTGGAGAGACCAAGATAATCGTTGGACGAAAGCAAGATCACCGTACGTCCGGCATGGTTCACGATCGGTCCTGTGGCGGACTCCAATGGAAACAGCGAGCGCCTTAATGATTGATCGGTAAGCTCTTGGAGTGAGGCTCGAAATTGATCAGTCGACAACGAGATTCTCCGACGAGTCGGTTACGAGAGAGGCTCCCCCCTCCCTCTGCATTCCCATTCCATTGACAAGGTGCGCTAGCCTTCAGTATAAAACAACGGTTCTGTGACAGAAAGCCAGTCTTGATTTGCAAAGGAGTAATGGGGTCCGATGACGTACCGAATAAAAGTTCCACCTCGTACCTTGCCGGTTGGTGAAGAACAGCTCGTGAGCGGGCTCGAGCACTGGCTGATCGGGCTCAGGAGCTATCGATGGTCGTTGATTGTCGGATTTGTGCTGCTACTCCTGATGGGAATGGGCCTTTGGGGATTGTTCTGGTACGAGGAACAAAACGCCAGCAAGGCTCAGGAACTTGAGCGAGAAGCGACGCTTCTCCTGTTTACGCGGCCTTCCACCGACTCACAAAAAACGGCGAATAACCTCAAAGAAGCCATTGCATTGTATAAGCGAGTACTCGAAGAGTATCCACGTACCCCGACAGCCCCACTTGTACAATTCAGTCTGGGAAATGCGTACCTTCAATCAAACGAGGTGGGCTCGGCAATCGAGGCCTACCAACGATTTACCTCCACCTATGCCTCCAACACAGCGCTCCTCGGACTGGTGTATCAAAAGCTAGGGTACGCCTTTCTGCTGAAAAAAGATCTCGACCAGGCAGCCCGCGCGTACTCCTCGATACTCGATCTGCCTGGAGCGATGAATCGGGACTATGCGCTATTTGAAGTCGCTCGGCTTGAAGAGAACAGGTCGAAACCAGACGAGGCCTTGAAGCATTACCAAGAACTCATGAAGACCTACCCCAACTCTCCACTCACGAGCGAATCTGCGGTGAGAGTGAAGGTCATTGAGGCCAAAAAGAATCCTGAGCCTTCTCCAGCCGCATCAGCTCCTTCCAAACCCTAGGCCATCCATCTGAACGAAACGAAGCGGGTGGACGGATCTTTCCAGAGGTCCGCCCGCTGCTATTATCGGGCGAGATTCAGCAGCTCACCAGCTCGAATGCTGGGGCCGGAAATATTATTGCGGGCCTTGATGGTCTTGATGGGAATTCCAAACTTTCGCGAGATTTTTTGAAGTGTGTCACCTATCCGAACGCGATACAGGTGTGATGCACTGACTTTGGGACGTGCGATCTCTCGATCCGCCATCATTGCCACGGGAGGAAACTTGTGCGTGGGAACTCGTTCGAGCAATTCCAGAACTTTTGAGCTCATTCCGACGGGAACCTTCAGGTGATAGGCCGCTTCGTCCGGAGGCGTTGCATCCCGACGAAGTTCAGGATTCAAGAGTCGAAGATCGTTGTACGAAATGCCCGTGACGTTGGAAATGGCCCGGAAGTGCAGTGGGCGAGTCACGACGACTTCCTCAAACTCATGAGGAGGAACCGGGTTTTGAGCAAACCCATATTGGTCCGGATTCCGAGCAATGATCGTAGCAGCCATAATCCGAGGCACATATTGCTTTGTTTCCAGCCGAATCAATTTAGTCCGGGAGATCTCAGAAAACGATTCGGCTTGAGCCTTGTGAAGTGCGCGCAACACCTTTCCTTCTCCGGCATTATAGGCTGCCATTGCCAAAGGCCACGTTCCGAAAATATCATAGAGATCCCTGAGATACCGCGCTGCTGCAACCGTCGACTTAATAGGATCTCGTCGTTCGTCCACATAGTGATCAATGCGTAATCCGTACAGCTTTCCAGTCCCTTTCATAAACTGCCATGGACCCGTCGCTTTGGCTCTCGAATAGGCGTACGGATTAAACCCACTTTCAACCAGGGACAAATGCACGAGATCACTCGGAAGGTTGAATTCCGCAAAGATGTTTTCGACCAGCGGACGGTAGCGATTGAGCCGCACCATCCACTGCTCGAATCGATCCCGAATTGAAGTGTTAAAAAACCGGATGTGGCTCTGCACCGATTGATCAATCACCACTGGAATATTGTAGAGCGTCTCCTGAGGTCCTGACGATCCTCCGCTGACTGCCGTCTCACCCGAAGGCGTCTCAGCTGAATTGTCGCTGGAAGAAAGATCCGGAGGCGACGCCGTCAGCTCAGGTTCCAAGGGAATCAGATTGGGATCCAGGTCATCGCCGTTTTCTTGAGCAGAGTCGATCCCTTCAAGTACCGTCTCCTGACCGGCAGGGTAGAGCGGAGAGGAAGACCTGTCCCCAGCAGCCGCATCTTGCGCCAGACCTCGGTAGGGAAACGCCAGTAAGACAGCGCCCACCACACAGGTAGCCGCAATTCCCGCAGTCCAACGCGATCGCATCACACACCTCACCACAAGCCACAGCATAAGGGAGAGCCTATCGATCCCCTGCAATCTTGTCAAGAAATCGACTGGACACTCAGTCCTTTAACATCGCTGCTCAGGGTTGGCCTGCAAGCCCCCTTGCTTCCCAGTTTCATCAATGGATGCCCTCAAAACTGGCATCAGCTGCGACTCAGCGGAAACCGAATCGCGCAGGCAATCCTGTCGCTCAATTCCTTGACAGCCTCCTTAGGCAAATGGTAGCGTACGCCCTCTCCAGAGAGCTATCTTACCGAATTTACATTGTTATTTCAGAGGAGGTCTTGATCCATGCTGAAGCGCTATCTCTTAGCTCCAGGCCCGACACCAGTACCCCCGGAGGTGTTGTTGGCGATGGCTCGTCCGATGATCCATCATCGCGCCCCCGAATTCGACCCGATCTTTGCCGAGGTACGCGAGGGGCTACAATGGCTGTTTCAGACCAGGAATGACGTCTTGATGCTGGCTGCGTCCGGCACCGGCGGAATGGAAGGATCCGTCTCCAACTTCCTCTCACCTGGGGACAAGGCTCTTTGTATCAATGCCGGCAAATTTGGAGAGCGCTGGGGGAAGCTCTGTAAAACTTTTGGGGTACAGCCCATTGAGATCAAAGTTGAATGGGGCCACGCGATCAATCCCCAACAGGTCGCTGATGCGCTCAAAAAAGATCCCTCGATTAAGGCGGTCTACATACAAGCCAGTGAAACCTCGACGGGAGTGTCTCACGATGTCAAGGCACTGGGTGAAATTGTCAAAGGCTACGAGAACACCATTTTAGTGGTCGACGCGATCACGGCACTGGGCGTGTTCGATATTAAGACCGATGCCTGGGGTTTGGATGTCGTCATCACCGGCTCACAAAAGGCGCTGATGCTTCCTCCCGGTATGGCATTCGTGAGCGTCAGCGATAAGGCCTGGGCCTTAGCCGACAAAGCCAAGAATGCCTCCTTTTATTTCAACTTCAAGAAGGAACGCGAGAATCAGGTCAGGAATCAGACCGCCTTCACTCCAACCGTTTCATTGATCATCGGATTACAAGAAGTGTTTCGAATCATGAAAGCCGAAGGGCTGGACAAAATGTTCGCCAGGCAAGGGCGGTTAGCCCATGCCATGCGTGAAGGAGTCAAAGCTGCCGGTTTGGCACTCTTTCCAAAAGAATCGCCAAGCGATGCCTTGACCGCAGTCTGCGCCCCGGAAGGAGTAGATGGACAGGCCATCTATAAGAACCTCCGTGTCCAATACGGCATGACGGCAGCGGGTGGGCAAGATCACCTCAAGGGGAAAATTTTCCGCCTCTCTCACATGGGATACGCTGATTCGTTCGATGTCATCGCAGCATTGGCTGCAACAGAAATGGTACTGAAAGGGCTCGGCCATCCCGTCAAATTAGGCAGTGGCGTCGGGAAAGCGCAAGAGCTTTTGATGGCAAAGTAACCAGAGTGAGGGGAGACATGGCAGCAGCAGGCATGAAAATTCTGATCAGCGATAGCTTGTCGAAACAAGGGGTGGAAGTGTTGGAAAAGGCGGGATTCACCGTGGTGGTGAAGTCCAAAATGCCGAAGGATGAGCTGCTCAAAGAAATCAAGGACGCCGATGGATTAATCGTTCGATCCGGCACGAAGGTGACCGAGGAACTGCTTGCTGCAGCTGAAAAGCTCAAAGTGGTGGGTCGGGCTGGGTCCGGTCTCGACAATGTCGACACGCCCGCGGCGACTCGTCGTGGCATCGTCGTCATGAATACCCCTGGCGGCAATACCGTGACGACGGCCGAGCATACGATGTCCATGATTTGCGCCATGAGCCGGCGCATTCCCCAAGCCACCGCTTCGGTCAAGTCCGGCAAGTGGGAAAAAGATAAGTTCATGGGTGTCGAGCTCTACAACAAAGTGCTTGGCATCATCGGTGCGGGACAAATCGGCAGTCACTTGACCAAGATGGCGCAGGGAATCGGTATGACCGTCGTCGCATTTGATCCTTACCTCACACCTGAACGCGCCGAGCGGATGGGCGTGACCATGTTGGATCTTGATGAACTGTTCAGGCGAGCCGACATTATTTCTGTTCACACACCGTTGACTCCTGAAACCAAGGGTATCATTAACAGCCAAGCCATCGCCAAAATGAAGCCCGGAGTACTCATCGTCAACTGCGCGCGTGGTGGAATTATCAACGAACAGGATTTATGCGACGCGTTAAAAACAAAACGAGTGGCTGCGGCCGCCTTCGATGTATTCGAAGAAGAACCCGTGAAACCCGACAATCCACTCCTGGCATTGGATAATTTTATCTGCACTCCGCATATCGGTGCCCAGACCACGGAGGCGCAGGAAAACGTCGCCATCGGGATCGCCGAACAGATCGTCGACTACTTTACCAAGGGCGTGGCAAAAGGGGCCGTCAATATTCCTTCCGTCGCACCAGAACTGCTGCCTCGCCTGCAACCTTTCCTCACATTAGCTGAAAAGCTTGGCTCTCTTCAGACTCAGCTCGTGCAGGCCGGTCTCGAACGAGTGACCGTGGAGTACAGCGGCGAAGTGACTAGCCTTTCCATTGCGCCCTTGACCATTGCGGTTCTAAAAGGTCTGCTGAACCCCATCATGGAGCACCCGGTCAATTATGTAAACGCTCCTATCGTGGCAAAAGAACGCGGTATCGAAGTCAAAGAGATTAAGAGTACTGATGCCGGAGATTTCACGAGCCTGATACGGGTTCGTGTCGAAGCGGGGAAAGCATCCCACCAGGTCGCAGGTACGCTGTATCATAAAAAGGAAGCCAGAATTACCGAGATCGACCAATTCAAAGTTGAGGTTGTCCCAGAAGGACACATGCTGCTCATCCATAACGTGGACCGTCCAGGAGTCATCGGAATGGTGGGGAAAGTCCTCGGTGATCGGGCAATCAATATTCTTCGCATGCAGTGTGCCTTGGAAAAACGTGGAGGCGATGCCCTTCTGATCATCGGGTCGGATACGGAGTTTCCTGCTGCGGTACTGAACGAGATTCGTGCGAGCTCAAATATTCTCTCCGTCAAGGTCGCGAATCTGTCATAGTTATCGTCGTCATTAGGCTATTATGGCTGCTGCCCCTCCGGCGCGCGCGCTCTCTTTGGAGAAGGTGTCCCTCGTACGCAAACACTCACTTGTTCCGGTTGGAATGGCGACCATTCTTCCGGAAGCGACCCGCCACGTTCGGCACCTGGAATCCGAGCTACTTCAGGGTTTTTACCGAGCTGGCTACGACGAGATCATCCTGCCGACCTTTGAGTATCTCGACGTGTTGGCGCCAGGTCTGGAACCTAGATTAGCGGAAAATTCGTACAAAATCATCGATAGGACGACCGGTCGCATCCTGCTCTTAAGGCCTGACGTCACCGCACAAATCGCTCGAACGGTCGCCATGGGTATGGTCGGAGCCCGTCTTCCTTTACGGCTGTCCTATCGGGCCACAGTATTTCGCTATGAACCAGAGCATGTCGGCCGGGACCGCGAGATCTTTCAAGTCGGTGCCGAACTGATTGGAACGGACGATCCATCCGCAGACTCCGAGATGATCACCCTGATGATCGAGTCACTTCGTCAGGTTGGGCTACAGTCATTCAAGGTCTCGCTGGGGCATGTCGGGTTCTTCAAGGGTCTCCTGGTGTGCGCCGGACTCTCCGCCGATGGGAGAAAACGGGCTGAAGAGGCCGCTGCCAGAAAAGATTTGCCGCGGCTCGAAGAAATTCTCCTGCAAGAGCGCGTGAGCAAGCGTTCTGCCCGTCGAATCCTGGACGCCCTTGAGCTCTGCGGAACAGCTGAAGTCTTAGCCAAAGGACGCATTCTCGCCAAAGGTGAGAATGCTCTGTTACAGGCATTAGATCGATTGGCCAGTGTCTATGGAATACTGTGCTCCTCAGGGTTCAAAGACCTGCTCCTGCTTGATTTGGGCGAGTTTCGAGGATTCGATTACTACGATGGGGTGGTCTTTGACGTGTTCTCGGACGGAATCGAAGTGGAATTAGGCGGAGGAGGGCGGTACAACCACCTCATCGGGCGGTTTGGCCGTGATCTACCATCCACAGGATTTGGACTCAATGTCGATCGCCTCTTCCGAAGCCTCAATCTTTCCGGAGCCATGCAGCCTCTTGACTCCAAGATCCTTGTGGTAGGCCCCACGAATTCGTCCCATGACCTGGTTTCCCTCGCGCAGGAACTTCGCCAGGCTGGCTTGCGAGTACTGCAACGATCTATCGCAGCCTCTGGCCGAGACTTAATCCGTATGGCTACGGAGGCTGGTCGTGCATCAGATGCCTCGACAACGATCGTGATCGGTACGGATCGATCTCACGAGGATCGTGTCTTGCTATTGCAACCGAGCACGCCACAACGAGTCGGAGACACGACGAGCACGGCCAAGATTCAGAGACGAACGGTGTTGAGACAGAACCTTATCCGCATGCTGCAGGTCAGCCACGAAGAGGCACTATGATGGCTGGCAGTTCAGTTGATCTCACTCAACCGAAGCTCCCACCTCAAAACTTGGAAGCAGAGCAATCGGTGCTCGGCGCCATCTTGCTCGATAACGCCGCCATGCCGAAGGCGATGGAGCTGCTGGTCGAAGACGACTTCTACCGCACTGCCCACAAGAAAGTTTTTCAGGCAATGCTTGAGCTGGCCGACACAGGCGAGGTTATCGATCACATCACGTTGACCGAGCGGCTCAAGGCTCGAAAGGAGCTCGAAGCAGTTGGAGGGGCCGCGTACCTCGCGGAATTGGTTCAGATCGTCCCAAGTTCAGCCAACATTCGCTATCACTGCAAAATCGTTCGAGATAAAGCCGTCGCCCGTCAGCTGATTAGCACGTCGACAGAGGTACTCACCAGAGGATATGAGGGAACCGCCTCCATTGATGACTTGCTCGATTTCGCCGAGCGGTCGGTGTTCAGCATTGCCCAAGGGAAACTAGAGCGATCGTTTAGCCCAATCAGTCAGGTCATTAAAGAGAGTCTAGATGTCATCGATAAACTGTCTAAACGAAAAGAACATGTCACCGGTGTACCGACAGGGTATTATGATCTTGATGATATCACCGCCGGGCTTCAGGCTTCGGACCTGGTCGTCGTCGCAGGACGACCGAGTATGGGAAAAACAAGTCTGGCGTTAGGGTTTGCGACACATGCCGCCATTCACGCCAATACGGTCGTCGGTATCTTCAGTTTGGAAATGTCCAAACCCCAAATCGTCCTGCGCATGCTCAGTTCTGAGGCACGAGTCGATTCACATGCGCTTCGCACGGGCAAACTGCAGAAAGAAGACTGGTGGAGACTGGCGGAGGCAGCCGGCCGGTTGGAACAGGCCTCAATCTATATCGACGATACCGGAGGAATCACCGTTCAGCAGATGCGCGGGAAAGCCCGTCGCCTCAAAGCGGAAAAAGGGCTGGACCTACTCATCGTCGACTACCTCCAGTTGATGCAGGGCCGAAGCGATTCGGAATCTCGCCAACAGGAGATTTCCGATATCTCTCGCTCGTTGAAAGCCTTAGCTAAAGAGCTCAATGTGCCAGTGGTCGCACTGTCTCAGTTGAGTCGTGCCGTGGAGGCGCGCAAGCCACCAATTCCCATGCTGGCCGATCTTCGGGAAAGTGGAGCGATCGAGCAGGATGCCGATGTAGTCATGTTCATTTACCGCGAAGATGTGTACGACCAGAACTCAGAACGAAAGGGGATCGCCGATATTATTGTCAGTAAGCATCGAAACGGACCCATCGGAAAGAAAGAACTGTTTTTTCAGGATCGCTACGCCAAATTTGAAAGCCTCGATCTTCGTGAAGCCTAATAGGCTGCTGAGAAGCTCCGTTACGACTTCAGCTAAACTCGCTGATAGGCAATCCAGGATCTTGCAACAGGGGACCTGACTCGACGGCATTGTCATTCCCCTCAATACCCGTATCCCACAGTCGCAAGTCCTCTTATGAAAGACGTCTCAGTCACGTGAACGCAAGACAGCTATCAAACTGGAGAACCTTCTCTACTTCCTAACGAGACATCGGGCGGTTTGCGCATCCCTCCGTCACTCGGTATAATCTCCCTGTACCAATGCCCACCCAACCTAATCAACACAGTAGGCAGGAACTAATCATGACGTTTGGTAGCAGATCGCCTAGGAGAACTGGGGTTGTTCCGTTCGGGGTAAGTTGGCTCATTCCATGTGTCCTTGTTGCCTGTGCAGCGGCCCCTCAACCCCACAAGACCGGTCAGCCCCCGATTGTGACCCAGCCGCCTTCCCCGGCTGCGCCCGAATCCGATGCGACATATCATTTCATGATGGGACACCAGGCGGAGCTCTCCCAGGATATTGAAACTGCCCTCAAGGAGTATCACGCTGCCTTAAAGATCGACCCGAAGTCACGAGAAGTCCAAGCGCGTTTGGCAGCCATCTATTTTGCATTGGGAGATCTTCCACAGGCCGTTCAGTTCGCCGAAGCAGTGGGCCAGGGGACAGGACAAGAACCACAGATGCTCACGCAGATGGCCGGCATCCTCGCCAGTGCAGGGAAACCGGAGCGTGCGCTGGAACTGTTGGACAAGGCAATCGACGGTGCCCCGGAGAGGGGAGAGTCCTATTTCCCCAAAGGGTTGATCCTGTTAAACCAAAAGCGAATCTCCGAGGCGGAGCAAGCCGTAAAAAAAGGCCTGCAGTACAGCTCCGATTCACCGATCGGTCACTATTACCTGGGTCGGATCTCATTGGAGGCCGGAGATACTGATCAAGCAGTAGCGTACTTTGACCGCGCCATTACTGTGAATCCCGCTTTTGAACCGGCCTATCTTGCGCAAGCGTCTGTATTCGAATCACGCCACGAGAAAGGCAACGCCATTGCCGTTCTGAAACGATATCTTGAGCAAGTCAATCCTCGCAATCGAGATATTCGCCAGCATTTGGTCCAATTATATATCGCAACCAAAGATTATACTGGAGGCCTCGCAGAACTTGAAACGATATTGCAGGACAACCCAGGAGATCTTGACGCCCAATTGCGGATGGCGCTGATCTACGGAGAGAAAAAAGAGTTCTCGAAGGCGATTAGTCGGTTGACCGAGATTTTGAACGCCAAGCCGGCTGAGCTGAAGGTTCGAGACTACCTCGGATATTTATATGAAGAATCGAAGGATTTTCAGAAGGCGATAGAGGCCTATCGGTACAACATTCAGTTGGACCCAAAGTTCTCAGATAGTCACATGCACCTGGGTGTGCTTCTCTACCGGCTTAAACAGTTCCCAGAAGCCGTGACCCATCTCGATGAAGCCGTGCATCTGGTACCAAAGCAACCGGAGCCATTCATTGTACTGGGATTGGCGCATGTGCAAAGTGATCAGTTTGAAAAGGCCACCCAAGCGTTTGAAGAAGGGATTCGACATCATCCTAAGAACGCCGACCTTCATTTCAACCTTGGCACGGCCTACGACAAGTTGAATCGATTCGAAGACGTGGAACACGCAATGGAAACAGCGCTCTCGCTGGATCCGCATCATGCCGATGCGCTGAACTATCTCGGGTACAGTTATGCCGACCGCGGGATCAAGATTGAACAAGCTCTATCCCTGACGAAACGGGCGGTCGCGCTGAAACCGGAGAATGGGTACTATGTAGATAGCCTAGGCTGGGCCTTCTATAAGTCCGGTATGCTCGCAGAGGCCCTCATCGAGATCAAGAAAGCCGTTTCGCTGGTCGGCGATGATCCTGTGATCTATGAACATTTGGGGGACATCTATATCAAACAACAGAAGTCGAGTGACGCGCGTGACGCATGGCTTCACTCACTTGAGCTGGACCCTTCCAACGATAAACTGCTCCAACGCTTCCGCGAGCAGGGTATGACCAATCCTGATTATGAAGAGCGAATCCAGCAGGCCAAGCGCCGTGTTGCGGAGAAGACACAGAGTCAACACGCTATCCCTTAAATTCCTCGCAAGCCAACACTCCCTGATTCGTTGTGTCCCACAAGCGGTCGATCGCCTGATTTCCTCTAGTCTGTTTCACCCTGCTTCTGAACCCCGCAGGTGCCAATTCTTGGCCGTTCAGAACATATTACGGTCGACTAATCGTCCGGGGATGGCCGGATGGATGGTGGATTTTTCATAACTCATTGCAACATCAGCGATTAGTGATACCCTGAGCGTGGTTACTGACCGGCATTGAACCTGCTATGAGAACCGGTAGGCGGCAACAAAGGCGCCGCAGGTTATGAACCGAGCCGTCAGTGAACCATCAACAAGGAGGCAGTACAATGTTGACGCTTCGTAAACAAGAGGGTTTTACCCTCATTGAGTTGATGATCGTCGTGGCGATCATCGGAATTCTGGCGGCTATCGCCATTCCCAACTTCGTCGCCTACCAGGCGAAATCGAGGCAGTCGGAGGCCAAGATCAATCTTGGCGCGATCTTCACCTCGGCCACCGCCTTTGCGGCTGAACAGGCAACTCCGACGTATGTTCCAGGCCCCACGCTCGATCCAATCGGCTGGTCGCCAAGTGGACAACCCCGATATACCTACTTCTATGCCACCGGTGCGCTCGGTGCTGCTTCAGCATCCACGGCCACAGCGTTTACACTTCCTTCGAGCGTGGTCGCACCAACGAGCTGTACGACAGCGCCGGCGACTGGAGGTAATGCAGTGGGCGCAAGTGCAACGGTTGGAACGACACCAGCTGGGTTTACGGCAGGTGCGCAGGGGAACGTCGACTCTGATGCCACCTGCGATGACTGGTTTATCAACGACCAGCGCTCGCTGAACAATACCCGTAACGATGTCGGCGCCTAAGCCAAGTTAGGCGGTTGTTCTGCGAAGGGGGATCGGTCTTTACCGATCCCCCTTTCCTATTTGTAAGGCTCAG
>JACCDZ011523435.1_pt1 | contig 14541 bp, 12 predicted proteins | sample 7449551 | NCBI WGS metagenome assembly JACCDZ01 (sample SAMN15323452, study PRJNA562643) | freshwater metagenome | isolation source: river surface water | place: USA:Blue River Watershed | collected 2017-08-18 | reverse complement strand
TGGTCAAAGAGTGCCAGCCATTGTTCGGTAGTTCTGCGGATCATTGGAAAGCCTGCTTGGTGGAGAATGCAAACAGGGTATGGTGGTTTAGCTAACTGAGGAATGTGGGGTTTGTGTTACGCTTACTTTTCATCGACTATTCCAAGTTTGGGATTGATGTGATTTGGTCGTTGCTGAAGGCAAAATAGTTGGTCAAGAAAACAAATAAGCCGGCAAATGCCGGCTTATGGGAAAACGTCAGTTCGTTATATCTAAGACAATCAGTTACTTGTACGTTTGTATTGTCGATATTCCGGCCGCCAAAAATTACTATTGATTTTTGCCGTTAAGTGGTCGTCGTCCATTTCAAGTGCGTGACCTTCCTGCATGGCCATTTTAGCAACAGCAAAAGCAATTTTCTTCGACAATTCAGCAAGTTGGGTTAAAGGAGGCAGTAAACCACCCTCGCCTGTGTTGGCCAACGGTGAAGCTGCAGCTAAGGTTTCACTGGCGACTCGTAACATGTCATCCGTGATTCGACGTGCTTTTGATGCTAAGACACCAAGCCCAATACCAGGGAAGATGTAACTGTTGTTACACTGCGCGATGGGATAGGTTTTCCCTTTATATTCAATAGGTTTAAATGGGCTACCTGTCGCAATAATGACCTTGCCATCCGTCCATTCAAGGATCTTTTCTGGCCGAGCTTCAATTTGTTTTATCGGATTGCTCAGTGGCATGATGATGGGGAGTTCACAATGCTTTTTCATAGCGCGAACAACAGGCTCTGTAAACAGACCTGGCACGCCAGAGACACCAATCAAAATATCAGGTTTTGCGCAGTTCATTACATCACGTAAGGAGGCGTGTTCACCGGAAAACTTCCATTTGGCTATTGCTGCTTTCGATTGTACTAATGCTTGTTGGAAATCACGTAATTCTGTCATGCCTTCGGTGAGAAGGCCAAAACGGTCGACCATGAAGACCTGACTACGCGCTTGCTCATCTGAGATCCCTTCAGTTTTCATTTGTGAAATCACTTGCTCGGCAATACCACACCCGGCCGAACCAGCACCAACAAAAACAACTTTTTGCGCAGATAACTTCACACCTTTGGAACGACAGGCCGCAAGTAATGTACCTACAGTAACCGCTGCTGTGCCTTGAATATCATCATTAAAACAACAAATTTGGTCTCGATAACGTTTTAACAACGGCATAGCATTGGGCTGGGCAAAGTCTTCAAATTGCACCATCACATCCGGCCAACGACGTTTCACGGCTTTGATAAATTTATCAACAAATTCGTAGTACTCATCGCCGGTGATCCGGCGATGGCGATTGCCCATGTAGAATGGGTCATTGAGTAATTTTTCGTTGTTGGTTCCTACATCCAGACACACCGGTAATGTATACGCTGGGCTAATACCACCGCAGCCGGTATACAGAGATAGTTTGCCAATCGAGATGCCCATGCCACCAATACCTTGATCGCCAAGACCGAGCACACGCTCACCATCGGTGACGACAATTACTTTGACTTTTTTCTTGGTGGCACTGCGGATCACATCATCCAAGTGGTCACGATCGCTATAGGAGATAAACAAGCCACGAGCACTGCGATAAATATCAGAAAAGCGCTCACAAGCATCACCGACGGTCGGGGTGTAGATAATAGGTAACATCTCTTCGATGTGATTTTGCAACAATCGATGAAACAAGGTTTCGTTGTTGTCTTGCACCACACGCAAATAAATATGTTTGTTGATAGGCTCTGAGAACGATGAATATTGCATGTAGGCGCGAGCGGCTTGCTCTTCAATAGTTTCGTAACGAGGAGGTAGCAGACCCATCAGGTTAAATGCAGCCCTTTCTTCACGGGTGAATGCACTGCCCTTGTTCAATAACGGCGTTTCTAATAAGGCAGGGCCAGCATAAGGGATATATAAAGGGGTATTGTCAACTTGACTCATAGGTATTCCAGCTAAGTGGGATCAGGGGTAACTCGTTAAAGTGTAACGTGACTTACGCGTTGTCGTAAAATTTCATACAGCTGGTCGGACTATTCGAAAAACCAGCTAATTTGCGTAATTATACGATCATCGACGAAATTTGGTTTCTAGAATCACCGATGAATTTGTGCGTTCTACCCCATCAAGATTGCCTATCTCATCCAGCAGATGACTGAGTTGTTCAGTGCTTTGAGCTTGCACCACAGCAATAAGATCGTATTCCCCACTAATGGCATACAGTTCACTGATTTGCGGGATTTGTCGTAATTCACTATTGGTTTTTGTGGTAAGTTTTTGGCGAACCTTAATTGACACATGTGCCGACACTAAAGACTTCATATAGCTGTCGCCATATTCCACGACATAACCGCGGATCACCCCTGTTTGCTCTAACCGTTGGATCCGCGTTTGTACCGTAGAACGTGACAGGTCTAGCTCTCGCGCTAAATCAGAAACACTGGCTCGAGCGTTGGTTCGAAGTAACCCTAGCAGTCGTTCATCTTCTTTACTTAGCATTTTGATAAATCCCCTCGCCAAACTGTCAAAACAAAATTCAAATTTGACAATAATGATACTGCAGATTGTCAGCGCTAGCCAATATAATGAAGTAATTACCAAAAAATACGTTTGTTACAACAAACGAAGAATAAATACTCACGAGGAAGTCCCGATGCAAGTTACCCGCGCCTTATTTGATGAAGTTATGGTTCCAAACTATGCGCCTTCACCCATCATCCCTGTAAAAGGTTTAGGTTCACGGCTGTGGGACCAACAAGGCCGCGAGTTTATCGACTTCGCGGGTGGTATCGCGGTGAACTGTTTAGGCCACTGCCATCCTGTGCTCGTCAATGCATTAACCGAACAAGCCAATAAATTGTGGCATTTGTCGAACACAATGACCAACGAACCAGCCTTATTGTTGGCAAAGAAGTTAGTTGATCACACTTTCGCCGAAAAAGTGTATTTCGCCAACTCAGGCGCTGAAGCAAACGAAGCGGCTCTGAAACTAGTTCGTCGTGCAGCCCTGAATATCTATGGTGCTGAGAAGAACCAAATTATCGCGTTCAAAATGGGTTTCCACGGCCGTACTTTGTTTACCGTGTCGGTTGGTGGTCAAGCCGCCTACTCGGATGGTTTTGGTCCAAAACCAGAAGGCATTGTGCACGCCGAATACAACAACTTAGACAGCGTGAAAGCGTTAATCAGCGACAAAACCTGCGCCGTGGTGTTAGAGCCGCTGCAAGGCGAAGGCGGCATCATCAGCCCAACGCCAGAATTTGTGAAAGGTGTGCGTGAACTCTGTGATCAATACAACGCATTTTTAGTGTTTGATGAAGTGCAATCAGGTGTTGGTCGCACTGGCGAGCTGTATGCGTACATGGGCTTGGGTGTCACACCGGACGTATTAACCACCGCAAAAGCCTTGGGTGGCGGTTTCCCTATCGGTGCTATGCTGACAACAACCGAACTTGCCAAACATTTAGTGGTAGGTACACACGGTAGCACCTACGGTGGTAACCCACTGGCGTGTGCTGTCGCCCTTGCCGCCTTTGATACCGTGAATACCCCTGAAGTGTTACATGGCGTTAAAGAGCGCGAGCAGCTGTTTAAAGATGCGCTTCACCGCATCAACGAAAAATACCATGTGTTTAGCGAAATTCGCGGCAAAGGCTTGTTAGTTGGCGCGGCGCTGTCGACTGAATGGCAAGGTAAATCGCGCGACTTTATGTTGGCAGCAGCGGAACAAGGTTTGTTAGTGCTGATGGCGGGTTACAACGTGGTGCGTTTTGCGCCGTCGTTGGTGATCGCCAAAGAAGATATCGCCTTGGGGATGGAGCGCTTTGAAGCGGCTATCGCCAAGCTGGTTGCAGCACGCGGCTAATTTGCCGACCAAATCTCAAAACATAAACCCGGCACTGCCGGGTTTTGCTTGGAGTTAAGCCATGTTATTGATCCGCCCTATTACACAAGCTGATTACCCGGCGCTGATGCAAATCGCCGTCGAGTCCGGTGCAGGTTTTACCTCGCTGCCGGTCAATGAGCAAAAGTTAAAACAAAAGATTGCCCATTCGGAACACAGTTTTGCGATTGATACGGATAAACCTGGCAATCAAGGTTATCTGTTTGTGCTGGAAGACACGGATACCGGTGAAATTCTCGGGACTAGCGGCATTGAAGCCTCTGTGGGTTTGTCGACGCCGTTGTACCATTTCCACAAGAGCACAGTGATCCACCATTCCAATGAGTTAAACGTGTTTAACCCAGTGGAAGTTTTAACCATGTGTAACGATTACACCGGTGTGTCGGAAATTTGCACCTTGTTTTTACGTGAACCGTTTCGAAGCGGCATGAACGGACGCTTTTTATCCAAAGTGCGTTTTATGTTTATGGCCGAGCATCCGAAGCGTTTCTCAAAAATCGTTATTGCCGAAATGCGTGGCGTGGCCGATGAAAACTCGCTGCCGCCGTTCTGGCAATGGCTGCAAAGCTACTTCTTTAGCATCGACTTTCCGACCGCTGACCACATGATTGGCATCGGCAACAAAGGCTTTATCGCCGATTTGATGCCACGTCACCCGATTTATGTGTCTTTGCTGCCGCAATCAGCGCAAGAAGTGATTGGCGAAGTACACGTTAATACCAAGCCTGCACTGAAACTGTTGGAAAACGAAGGGTTTATCCACCGCGGTTATGTCGATTTGTTCGACGCGGGACCGACGGTTGAAGCGCAGCTAAAACAAATTAAATCGGTTCGTCAAAGTCATAAAGTCAAAGTCATCGTTGGTCAAACGGCCGAACAAGGCACCCATTTAGCGATTTGTACCGCGGAATTAAGCCAATTCCGCGCGGTGATCAGTACAACAGCCCAACTGACAGACGAAGGCCTGTTGATCGATGCCGCCACTGCAAAAGCGTTGCAGGTACAACACGGTGATGAAGTTCGCTATTTAAATTTAGACAAGGGGGCAAAATGAGCCAAGTGCAACTGATTAACGGCCAGTGGTTCGAAGGCCAAGGCCCAATGTTTCAATCGATTGACCCTGCAACAAATCAAGTGATTTGGCAAGGTCAAGGCGCCGATGCACAACAAGTGGACGCAGCCGTGCATGCGGCGCGTCAGGCGTTTTACCTGTGGGCAAATCGGCCACTGGCTGAGCGCATTGCGATTGTTGAAGCCTTTGCTGCGCAATTACAGCAACACAGTGACGAGATGGCGCGTTGTATTGCACTGGATACCGGTAAATCCTACTGGGAAAGTAAAACTGAAGTCGCGGCGATGGTTGGCAAGATTGCTATCTCGGTGCGTGCTCACGCTGAACGCACTGGCACTGTTGAAAACAGCATGCCGGGTGCCCGCGCTTTTATCCGCCATAAACCGCATGGCGTGGTGGCGGTATTTGGCCCGTACAACTTCCCTGGGCATTTGCCAAACGGTCATATAGTGCCGGCCTTGATCGCAGGCAATACGGTGTTGTTCAAGCCGTCGGAGCTGACGCCCAAAGTAGCTGAGTACACGCTGCAATTGTGGCAACAAGCGGGTTTGCCAGCGGGCGTCATCAACTTGCTGCAAGGTGAGATCGCCACCGGTAAAGCCATTGCCGCGCATCCGGGTATCGACGGTCTATTCTTCACCGGGAGCTCGAATACTGGCCACTACTTGCACCAACAGTTTGCTGGCCAGCCAGGCAAAATTTTGGCGTTGGAAATGGGCGGCAATAACCCGCTGATCATCAATAACGTCGCGAACATCAAAGCCGCAGTGCATGACATTATCCAATCGGCGTTTATCTCCAGCGGTCAACGTTGTACCTGTGCACGCCGTTTGTTTATTAAGCGCGATGCCAATGGCGATGCTATTTTGGCTGCGCTGGTGAGCGCCACCAAAGCCATCAAAGTTGGGATGCCGTTTGCGGATGAACAGCCGTTTTACGCCTCGATGATCAGCGCCAAAGCCGCCGCTGGCATGGTCAAAGCGCAAGCGGAGATCCAAGCGTTAGGCGGCGTGTCGCTGGTTGAGTTAACTCAACTCGATGCCAACTTAGGCTTTGTGACACCAGGCATTATTGATGTCACCAACGCGCATCCACTGCCCGACGAAGAACACTTTGGTCCGCTGTTAAAAGTCTATCGTTTTGATGATTTTGATGCAGCGATCGCAGAAGCCAACAACACCCGTTTTGGTTTATCGGCGGGGTTACTGGCGGATAACGCCGCGGACTACGAGCACTTTTTCAGCCGGATCCGTGCAGGCATTGTCAACTGGAACAAACCGATCACCGGAGCCTCCAGTGCGGCGCCCTTTGGTGGCATTGGTGCCAGTGGCAACCATCGCGCCAGCGCCTATTACGCTGCGGATTATTGCGCCTACCCCGTATCGTCGGTGGAAGCGGAGCAAGTGTCATTACCCGCAGCGCTAAGCCCAGGTTTAACCTTGTAATTAGATGGCGCAGCACTGCGCTTGATCAAAGAATATCGCCGGCATTTCGCGTACGATGCCGGCACGTTTTACAGTAGTAACAGGAACTATCATGCATACCACTTACCAAGATTTATTCCAGCAACTGTGGCTTGATTATGTCAAAGTCACGCCATCTGCCGACAAGATCCATGCCCTGCTCGGCTCAAGCCAACAGGATGACGTGATCAACGATCACATTGCTCTGCGTACCTTTAATCTGGAAAAAATTGGTCTGGAAAAATTAGCTGCTCACTTCAAAGCCGTTGGTTATGAAGAAAAAGGCGAATACCACTTTGAAGCGAAAAAACTGTATGCCAAGCATTTTGAACATGCAGATCCAAAAGCGCCAAAAGTGTTTATTTCTGAATTAAAACTCGAAGAGATGTCAGCCGACGTGCAACGCATCATCAAGGGTTTGGTTGACCAAATGGATGCGAGCGACGTGAACGCCACCAACTTCTTGTATTCAGGCCGCCATTGGACTTTGGATAAAGCCAGTTATGAAATCCTGCGTGCTGAAAGTGAATACGCCGCATGGATGGCGGTGTGGGGTTTCCGCGCCAACCATTTCACGGTGTCAGTCAATGAGTTACAAAACTTTGACACGCTGCAAGCTGTCAACGAAGCGCTAAAAAACGCCGGTTTCCCACTCAATACCTCAGGCGGCGAGATCAAAGGTTCTCCAGAGGTCTTGTTGGAGCAATCGTCGACGTTAGCGGATGAAGCTGAAGTTGAGTTCACCGACGGCAAAGCGATGATCCCAAGCTGCTTCTATGAATTTGCGCTGCGTTACACTATGCCAAATGGCCAGTTGTATTCCGGCTTTGTGGCGGCATCCGCGGATAAGATTTTCGAAAGCACAAACGCCCGCTAAGAGGCGCTTTAGACCGAACTTCGGTCCTTGTGCCTGCCTTTTGCAGGAGCTCGTTGAGCCGGATGGGGGTCTGGTTCAACGCGTTAGGATAAATCAGAGTGTGTCACAACGGTTTGTCCCAAAGGGGCGCTATGGTAGCGCCCTTTGTTTTTAACTGATGACGGCTACTGACTTTTTAACCAACAGTGCACTTGTGCTGTTAATTTTAAAAGCGCCTGCGCAGTAAAGCCTTGCGAACGTGTATTGGCAAAACCATGTGGATAACGCCAATGCTCTGCGTTGATCAACGCCTGCTGGCCCAGTGTAGCAACCAAGGTCGGTACGTCAAAATGATGCTCATCACTAAAGACTAATTGCGTCGGACACTGCACCAAACGCTGCGCTAGGCGATGAATTTGTCCAGCATAGACGCCAAAGATAGCCTTGGGATGTCTGTCATCGCAGGCAAGTTGATAAGCCACAGCGCCGCCTGCACTAAAGCCAAGCACCATGACGGGGTCAGTCTGCTGTGCCATCCAATCCCGAGCAAAGGTTGTATATTGGTCAAGACCACCATGCTGCGTGAAAAAACTATAGGCGTGCTGGTCGTCACTAAAATGCGGTAATTCTGTGTCACAACCTTGTGGATATGGGCTGAGTAACTCCAGCTGGTCGGCGCACGGTAAAGAATTCGCCCAGCTTGCCAAGGTGGGATCTATCCCCCAAATATCGGTAAAAATGGCAAGTTTCATCGCTTGCAACGTCCTTGTTTTACCTTTTCAGGGTCTTAGCGGTTCCTTGAAGTTAGCGTCAGAGTTGATTCAAGGGTAACTTTAAATAACTAACACCATTGGTGTCCGGCTCCGGAAAGTGGCCTGCGCGCATATTGATTTGCACGGACGGTAACAGCAGTTTTGGCATGGCGAGTGTCGCATCACGTGCTTGGCGCATGGCAACGAAGTCATCCCTAGTTTTACCTGCTCCGACGTGGATGTTGCCGTACTTTTGCGCTGCGACCGTCGTCTGAAACGCTAACTCTTTGCGGCTTGTTGTACCATAATCGTGACACATCCACATGATGGTATCGTCGGGTAAGCTAAATAACCGTTGAATAGATTGATACAACACCTCGGCACTGCCTCCCGGGAAATCACAGCGTGCCGTTCCAAAATCTGGCATAAACAAGGTATCGCCAACAAAGACATGTTGACCAATCACATAACTGACGCACGCCGGTGTATGCCCTGGTGTATGCATGACGCGAATTGGATAGTCACCGAATGGCAGTTGCACGTTATCTTCAAGCAACAGATCAAATTGCCGACCGTCACGCGCAAAGCGTTCATCACAGTGAAACAGCTCAGCAAACACCTGTTGCACGTCTGTGATGAAAGCACCTATGCCAACTTGGCCCCCTAACGTTGATTTTAGATACGCCGACGCCGTGAGATGATCCGCGTGCACATGGGTTTCTAATATGTAACTTAATTGGGCGCCCGATTGTCGGATCAAATCAATGATCGCGTCGGCATTCGTGGTACTGGTGGTACCTGAGGCCATATCAAAATTCAAAACAGGATCGATCACAACACAGCTATTTGTACGAGTGTCCGTTACTAAATAACTGAAAGTATTTGAATCTTTTTCAAGGAAGTGTTGAATAGTAAGTGACATGTCGTTCTCCTCCAATCCAAGTCACTATACCAGTGTTTTTGATAACCAAAAAGAAGATGCTTATAACAATATGTGATATATCGACTTTTTGAGCAGTTAGCCGTCTAGATTTCTTATTGTCATACCATTGTCATAATTGGCGATTAGGCTCAGCCCAACTTATCCATGGAGTTGCGGACTGATATGAAAATTGCAAAAAAATTATTGCTTTCGATTGGCGGCGCTGCGTTAGCGGCATCCTTGGTTGCCGTTGCAGTGACCAGCATCGTGGCACAATATCAAGCAAAGGACAGCTTACAACAAAGTATCAGCCAGCGATTTGATGCCGTCTCTTCTGGCCGAGCGCAAGCCCTTAGTCAATACATCAAACAGCAGCACGATACCTTGCTAGGTTTAGCCGGTAATCGTATGACCAGCGAGGCGCTGCAAGCGCTGAAAAATCCATTTGCTTCGTACCGCTACGAAGTTGCAAATCCAGGCGATGCGGCACTTAGAGACGCCGTCCTTAACTATTTAACAACCCAATGGTTACCAAGCCAACCGCATGCAGAGAAAGCACAACTTAGCGCGTGGGTGGCTGCCAGCAGTGTCGAAACTTTGTTATTGCAACAACGATTTATGGCACAAAGCGGCCAAAAAATTGGCCATGAAGATCAGTTAATTGATGCAGCCGATGGCTCTGTCTATGCGCAGCAACACAAACGGTTCCATCAAAGCTTTCGTCACATCGCCAATTTGCAAGGCTACCGCGATTTAATGTTAGTCGATGCACAAACCATGTCTGTGGTGTACTCAGTACGAAAAACCCCGGCGTTTGCCACCGACCTGAATAAAGGCCCTTTTAAGAGCAGTCAATTAGCGTCAACGGTGCAATTGGCATTAAAACGGGGGGTTGGAAGCTGGATTGTGGCGCAACCGGCATTTTTCGCAGCAGATCCACAGGAGCCGCAAATTTGGATCGCATCGGCAGTGCGATCTCCGCTCAATGAGCAAGTCTCAGGGGTGTTAGTCGCTTCATTGCCGGTGTCGAGACTAACTGCACTGATGACGAACGAGCGTCATTGGTCACAGATTGGCTTGGGCAACACCGGGGATAGCTTTTTAGTCGATGAGCAAGGCACGTATCTCACGGAGCCTCGGTTGTTTCTTGAACAACCGGAGCAATTTACCAAGCAATATCCAACACTCGTAAAAGATGGACGTTTGGCCGGCGTGGGTCAGCTGATTGCCCCCTTACCTACAGATAGTCAAGGCTCGGATGTTGTTACCACCAACGATGGTACATGGTCACGTGTTTGGCAACAGGTCAACATGGGCGACTACAACTTACGAATAGTCACGCAACAACAAGTGGACGAGCTGTATGGTCCTCTGACGTCTTTAACCCAACAAATGGTGTTTAGTGGCCTGTTAGTACTGATTTGTTTAACCCTAGTGTTCAGTGGGGTCGCTCTGCTGATTGGCCGAAACGTCGCAGCACCGTTGGAATTATTAGCGCAAGATATCCATCTGGCCGCCAAAGACTACCGGGTTGGCCAACAGTTCCAACTTCGTGGCGATGACGAGATTAAACTGATCGCCAGCGCTTTAAATAGTTTATTCGCCAGTTTAAAACAGTTACTGCAAGGGGTTCATCAACAAGCGGAACTGAATGAACGCAGTGCCGTCGACAATCAATCGATTGGCGTCGAATGTAAAACCGCGGTGTATCAACAAAAAGCCGCGCTGGTGCAACTCGACCATGAGGCCACCAGCGCACAACAATCGATGGCACAAATGGGTCAATTATTAAACAATGCATCGGCCCAAATCCATGACGCACATCAGCAAGCAGACCAAGGTTCCAGCTTAGTGCAACAAATGAATGAGCAAATGCATCAACTCGCGGCTCAAGTTCAACAATCCGCAGATTCGATGACGGTCTTGGACAAAGCCGCGAATGACATAATGCAAGTCCTTGATACTATTCAAGGTGTTGCAGAACAAACCAACCTGTTAGCCTTAAATGCGGCGATTGAAGCCGCTCGCGCAGGCGAACATGGCCGTGGATTTGCGGTGGTTGCTGACGAAGTCCGACGACTATCGGCCAATACCCAACAAGCCACTGGCGAGATCCAAACCATGCTGAACCGACTGACGGCCTCGGTACGAACGACTCACTCAGGACTTGAACACGAACAACAGACTGCCCTGCTCTGTTTACAAAGCGCCGAATCCGCGGGGCAAGCGCTAGTGCAAATCCAGCAGGCCATGCGACAAGTGGCCAAAGCTGGTGAACTGTCGGTTGAATTAAGCCGCACCGAATTGCAGCGAAGTGGCCAAATTGCCAGTGCAGTTGCTGAAATCAATCAGTCAGCCAGTTCGACAGATAGCGCAATGACCGAGTTAGTCAACCTTGCGCAAGCACAACAACATCAGGCAATCTCATTAAAACAACAACTCTCGCAGTTAAATTTTAACTAGGACTTGACGATGAAATGGATGTTCGGTCATCAAATAATGGCAGTTGCCATGCTGCTTGCACTACCCGCTCAGGCGGGACTGTATGCCGAGGTACGGACCAGCGCGGGTAGCATGTGGTTTGAGTTAGATACACAAAACACACCCAACACGGTGGCAAACTTCAGCCGGCTGGCCAAGCAACATTGGTATGAACACAAAGCCTTTTATCGAGTGGTGGCTGGGCATGTCATTCAGGCCGGTTTGAATGATGACAATCATCCGGATATGCAAAAGTATGCCGTCGTTGGTGAGTTTCATGGCAAATTCAGCCATCAACGCGGCTGTTTAGGCTTAGCCCGTGGTGATTCACCAGACAGTGGCAGCACCGAAATTTATATCTGCCATGCAAACCGGCCACATTTGGATGGCAGTTATGCGGTGTTTGGACGGTTAATCCATGGTCAACAGGTGTTAGACGCTATTGCTAAGGCGCCGGTTGATGAAGTGTGGCTCGACAATTCTGGTGGTCAACCTATTGCGTTTCATCACCCCAAGTCACCGGTTGAGATTTTAAACATGACGGTGCTGCATGATTAACGCTGCACTTGTTGTTGTAATTCTGAAATCGCTTGGGTGACTTGTTGGCTGGCAGTTTCCATTTGCTGCAACGCTTGAAGTAGTGATGATTTATCGCCACTGGCTGCATGTTTCAATGCCATCCGACCAGCCTGATGCACAATTTTATGCGGCGCATCCATCATCTGAAATGCTCGATGCTGGCTATATCGTGCTTTTCCCTCACCTTCAAAATACCATTTACCTAATCGACATTCTGTATGGGCATTGACATGCTCATTGAAACGACCTGACTGCAAATGACTATATATTTGATGTTTCCAAACCGCGTGGTCAAGTTTGACCGTATTTAGAAACGCCATTGTTGCACTGGCATCAATAACGTCTTGCATATGAGCTGAACTGACAATGACCTTATTGACCACTGCATCTATTTGTTCAGACGAACTGGCTACGTCCAACGCACTCTGTTGACTTTGTTGGACCATGTGGCGAATTTGTGCTGTTTGATCAATGATCAGCCGAATCGTCTGTTCAATTTGATCACTCGCTTGGTGTGCTTTGTTCGCCAATTGTCGGACTTCATCTGCAACCACTGCAAAGCCACGTCCCGCTTCGCCTGCACGCGCAGCCTCGATCGCCGCATTTAACGCCAGTAAATTTGTTTGATTCGAGATCTCTTGAATGCTTGAGATTAGACGGCTAATGGTACTTGCCGAGTGATCTAACTGTGAGGTGATTTGTGCACTGGCCGAGGCATCTTGGGTAATTTGACTGGCTCGGGTTTGTAAGTTGGCAACAGCCTGTTTGGTATCACCGAACAAGTCACCTAAAGTTTCAAGGTTGATTTTTTCTGCGGTTAAAGACTGCGCGTTGGTGGCTAAATCCTCACGTATCTTACCGAGCATCTCTCCTCCTTGCAGCATGATATGGCAAACTTCCACTTGATCATGTTGTTTTTCGTTTTCTGCAAGGATTTGTTGCAACTCAGACTGATGACGTTGCTTGAGTTCTTCATACTCCTGGCGTTGTTTGACTTCTAATTGCTGGATCTGTAGCTCAAGCTGTCGGATCTGCTCCCGATTTTTTGCATTAAAAAACATTCATTACCTCTCAACGTAGATGTGCGCAGCAAGTCCAGTATGCCAGTTAGCAACTTGGGATGAGTTGCGCTACATCAACAAGGGATTAGTGATTTTTTACATCTTGCTGCAATCGTTCCAGCAGTTGAGCGATGGTAAAGCATTGTTCGTCCAGCGTTTGTAAACTTGACGATAACTGGCTGATTTGATTTGCTTTTGCAGCATTTACAGCATCACGGGCTGCTTGATGGAAAGTTTTGTGATGTCTATCCAGGGCTTGAAAGCTGGCTAAACTGCCATAATGGCGATGACCATAATTCCCCGCAGTAAACCACTGATTAAATTTGCTATCAGCGGCAGAGTCTGGCAAGTCTTCTTTTAATGCTGCGGCTTTCACCACTGCAGACTTAAAGCTTAAATAATCTACTTTCAGCGCATCCAAATAGGTCATCGTCGTGGTGAGGCGGATCAGTTTTTTCATGGACTCAGAGCGCTGGATCACTTCAGCGACAACACTGTCAATTTGGTTGGATGATGCCGACACATCAGCAGCACTGTCTTGACTCAGCGACACCATCGCTTTGATATTATTGGTTTGCTCAATCACTTTGCGGATCAAACTTTCAATCTGTTTACTGGCATCATTGGCTTTGCCGGCCAATTGCCGTACTTCGTCGGCTACCACTGCAAAGCCGCGGCCCGCTTCGCCGGCTCGTGCAGCTTCAATAGCGGCATTCAACGCCAATAAATTGGTTTGATCGGAGATCTCTTGAATACTTGAAATCAATTGGTTAATTGAGCTGGCTGTGCCATCCAGCACTTGAGCTGTCGCGGCACTTTGATTGGCATGTTCAGTGATTTGTAACGCACGGTTTTCCAACATCCGGATCGCCGTTGTTGTTCTGCCAAACACATCTTCAAGTTTGGCCAATTGTGTGCGTTCCTCAATTAGGCTATTTGCATGACTACTGATGCCTTGTTGCACCACCTGACACGCTGGCAGAAATTGTTCGGCAGTACGTTGCCAGAGTTGCAGGGTTTGTGCCTGTTGTTGCCATTGAGCACGCTCGGCATCAAGTGCTGCGATACGTTGGTTCAAAGCCAATTGTTCTGATTGGGCGTCGCGTTGTTGATCTTTAAGTTGTTGTTTTAGTTGTTCTATCTCTTGCTTTAACGCGCCCGTAAAAAACATGTCACCCGCTCCTTTTTTTTGTAATGAATCCATCCTATGCCATTCGATCTCGGATGAAAAGAGCTTGTACTGCAATTTACTGCTTAGATAACTAGGGTTTTATTAAAGCGCTGGCTCTCAAATAAAAAAACCGCCGAAATCGGCGGTCAGACTGCTGACAAAGGTCTGGACGTAGATCCAGGCCTTTGATCTAATAGAGGGAGTCCAAACAGGAGCGCCCTCATGCTCAAAGATGTATCTCCACAACAACATCAACTCGAAATGGTGACGCT
>JACCDZ010089302.1_pt1 | contig 14557 bp, 17 predicted proteins | sample 7449551 | NCBI WGS metagenome assembly JACCDZ01 (sample SAMN15323452, study PRJNA562643) | freshwater metagenome | isolation source: river surface water | place: USA:Blue River Watershed | collected 2017-08-18 | reverse complement strand
TTGAAAAACAAGTACATGTTGGGTGAGAACTTCTCCATGCTCGACGTGGCGATTGCACCGCTGTTGTGGCGCTTGGACCACTACGGCATCGACTTGTCGAAGAATGCTGCACCTTTGCTCAAATATGCAGAGCGCATCTTCTCTCGTCCTGCCTACATCGAGGCGTTGACGCCTTCTGAAAAGGTCATGCGCAAGTAACTTGTATGCTGAACGCTCCAGACGCATCTTCAACCCGTCCGTACCTGCTGCGTGCTTTGCACGAGTGGTGCACGGACAGTGGTTTCACGCCTTATGTGGCTGTGTTGGTTGACGAGACAGTGCAAGTGCCTATGGAGTACGTCAAAAACGGTGAGATTGTGTTGAACGTGGGCTATGACGCCACGGCTGGCATGACACTGGGTAATGAATACATTGAATTCAAAGCCCGCTTTGGTGGCGTGCCGCGTGACATCATCATTCCGGTGAATCGTGTGATGGCGATTTATGCCCGTGAAAACGGACAAGGCATGGCTTTCCCCATGAGTGTTGCTTCTGACGCAACGCCAGTGCCTAAAAAATCTTCTCCTGCGCGTCCAGTGTTGAGCGCGGTTGAAACGCCTCATGCCGAAGACGTGGCAGATGATGAGCCACCAACGCCCACATCACCAGCAGGACGTCCAACACTCACGCGTGTGAAATAAGACGAAGAAGTTAGGTTAGAATACTGCCTGCGCCGCTTTAGCTCAGTTGGTAGAGCACCCGCCTTGTAAGCGGTAGGTCGTCAGTTCGAATCCGACAAGCGGCACCAAAATGAAACCCGTTACGCCATTGGCGTAGCGGGTTTTTCTTTGTCATTGCGATGCTGATTCAGCTCGGTGATTTCACCTTCACGCGAATGGTGTTGACATCCCAACCTTTGGTGCGCAAGTGTGCGCACAACGCAGGCAGTGTTTGACGAAGTTTGGCCGCCACAGCGCTGTTGGGTACCAACAAGCACCACACATCACCCTCTACACCGCCAGATTGCACCAAAGGCCGCAGTGAAGCGGGTAGCAGTGGTGCAATGGCTTTAAGCCGATTTTGGGTGTCGCGTGCAACCGCTGCGAACTGGGCTAACCCAGGCGCAGAATCGACCACTTGCTCCAAGGTTTGCGACCTGCCACGCACCGACGCCTTGGCTTTTGGAGGGGTGCTGTAGCCCAACGCGCGGTAAGCCGCGAGTGTGTCGGGATGGGGCGTGGAGCGAGTAGCCATGCAGCAATTATGGGGCTGCAGACGGTTAAAATTCTCAGCTTCTATTACGCCTTCCAAAAAGGATTTTGCGATCCTTGTTTTCAAGTGAAAACAAGACCCCCGCAGTGCTCGCATGGCTCTATCTTTCCTGACTCATATTTTCGGTAGCCGCAATGAGCGGTTACTCAAGCAATACCGCAAAACCGTCGCGCAAATCAATGCGTTAGAGCCTTCACTGGAGAAATTCAGTGACGACGCTTTACGCGCCAAAACCGACGAATTCAAATCGCGTGTTGCTCATGGTGAAAGCTTGGATGCTTTGCTTCCCGAAGCCTATGCGGTGGTGCGCGAAGCGTCTAAGCGCGTGATGAAGATGCGCCACTTTGATGTGCAGTTGTTGGGCGGTATCGCCTTGCACCAAGGCAAGATTTCCGAAATGCGCACGGGTGAAGGTAAAACCCTCACGGCAACTTTGCCCGTATACCTCAACGCCCTCACCGGCAACGGCGTGCATGTGGTGACGGTCAACGACTACTTGGCTAGCCGCGACGCGCAATGGATGGCTCGCCTGTACAACTGGCTCGGTTTGTCTGTGGGTATTAACTTGCCCAATATGCCCCGCGCTGAAAAGCAGGCCGCTTACCGCGCTGACATCACCTACGGCACGAACAACGAATACGGTTTTGACTACTTGCGTGACAACATGGTCTACGAAGCAGCAGACCGTGTGCAACGCAAGCTCAACTACGCCATCGTGGACGAGGTGGACTCCATCTTGATCGATGAAGCACGCACGCCACTCATCATCAGCGGCCAAGCCGAAGATCACACCGAGTTGTATGTCGCCATCAACCGCGTGGTCCCCATGCTCAAGCGTCAAATCGGTGAAGCTGACCCACGCACTGGCGAAGGCATCATTGAGGCGGGTGATTTCACAGTCGATGAAAAATCGCACCAGGTATTCATGACTGAGCAAGGCCATGAAAACGCAGAGCGTTTGCTCACTGCCAATGGCTTGTTGCCAGAAGGCGCATCACTGTATGACCCGGCCAACATCAGCTTGATGCACCATGTGTACGCCGCCTTGCGTGCGAACCACCTGTACCACCGCGACCAGCACTATGTGGTGCAAAACGGTGAGATCACCATCGTGGACGAATTCACAGGTCGATTGATGTCTGGTCGCCGCTGGAGCGATGGTTTGCATCAAGCGGTGGAAGCCAAAGAAGGTGTTGAGATTCAAGCCGAGAACCAAACGCTTGCGTCCATCACCTTCCAAAACTATTTCCGCTTGTACGCCAAGCTCGGCGGTATGACGGGTACGGCAGATACCGAAGCCTACGAATTCCAAGAAATCTACGGCTTGGAAACTGTGGTGATTCCACCCAACCGTGTGAGCAAACGCGAAGACCAATTGGACCGTGTTTACAAAACCACCGCAGAAAAATACAAGGCCGCGATTGACGACATTCGCGAATGCTACGAGCGTGGTCAACCGGTGTTGGTGGGTACCACCTCGATTGAAAATTCAGAGTTGATCTCTGAGATGCTCGACAAGGCCAAGCTGCCGCATCAAGTGTTGAATGCCAAACAGCACGCCAGCGAAGCGACCATCATTGCGCAAGCTGGCCGCGCCAAGATGATCACGATTGCCACGAACATGGCAGGTCGTGGCACGGACATCGTGCTCGGCGGCAACGTTGAGAAAGCCATTGCTGATGTGGAAGCTGACGAATCATTGGACGCTGCTGAGAAGCAAAAGCAAATCGATGCATTGCGTGTGCAGTGGGGTAAAGATCATGAGCAAGTCAAAGCCTTGGGCGGCTTGCGCATCATTGCCACAGAGCGTCACGAATCACGCCGCATTGACAACCAATTGCGTGGTCGCTCGGGTCGTCAAGGTGATCCAGGTTCATCGCGTTTCTATTTGAGCTTGGATGACTCCCTCATGCGCATCTTTGCCGGTGAGCGTGTCAAAGCCATCATGGATCGTTTAAAGATGCCTGAAGGCGAAGCCATTGAAGCGGGCATCGTCACACGCAGCATCGAAAGCGCGCAGCGCAAAGTCGAAGCACGCAACTTTGACATTCGCAAACAATTGTTGGAATACGACGACGTGTCCAACGACCAACGCCGTGTGATTTACCAACAACGCAACGACATCTTGGATGCTGCCGATTTGACCGCTCAAATCGCGAGCTTGCGTGAGGGCGCGTTTACTGATTTGGTGCGTCAGTATGTGCCGGAAGAATCGGTGGAAGAGCAATGGGACATCGTTGGCTTAGAGCGTGCCTTGTTGAATGAGTGGTTGATTGAATTGCCATTGCAAGCGACTGTGCAACAAGCCTCCGCGATCACCGATGAAGAAATTCTTGAGCAAGTGATTGAAGCTGCGCATGCAGCATTCCAAGCCAAGCTCAACCGTGTGGGCATTGAGCAGTTCACACCCTTTATGCGTGTGGTGCTGTTGCAAAACATTGACAGCCATTGGCGCGAGCATTTGGCAGCCTTGGACTATTTGCGCCAAGGCATTCACTTGCGAGGCTATGCCCAAAAGCAACCCAAGCAAGAATACAAGCGCGAAGCGTTTGAGTTGTTTGGTCAGTTGCTTGACTTGGTGAAGAACGAAGTCACTCGCGTGTTGATGACGGTTCGTATTGAATCCAATGAACAAATCGAGCAAGCCGCCACGGAGTTGGAAGACCGTGCAGAGAATTTGCACAACGTCACCTACACCGCGCCTGATGAATCAGGTCAAGCAGTGACCACAGCCGACGAAGCCACCTTTGCCGCGCAAATGCCGCCCGTTGGTCGCAACGATCCATGCCCCTGTGGCAGTGGTAAGAAATACAAGCAATGCCACGGTAAGTTGGCTTAAATCACATGTCAGTTCATCTCAATCCTCCCAATCCCGCTGATTTGCACGCCATTGCAGGTGTGCGCATAGGCGTCACGCAAGCTGGTATTCGCAAAGCAGATCGCAAAGATTTGACGGTTGTGTTGATCGACGAAGGTGCGTCGGTGAGCGGTGTGTTCACGCAAAACCGTTTTTGCGCTGCACCTGTTCAGGTGTGTCGTGAGCATTTGGATGCGGGGCAAGGCATTCGCGCCATGGTGGTGAACACGGGTAATGCGAATGCGGGTACGGGTGAAGAAGGCCTCAAACGCGCCCGCGAAACTTGCGTTGCATTGGCCGAAGCTCTGCACATTTCGCCCAACCAAGTGTTGCCGTTCTCAACGGGCGTGATCATGGAGCCCCTGCCGCATGACCGCATCATTGCCGGCATGCCTGCGGCTATTGCAGCCGCTGGTCAAGCGGGCAGTGCGCAGCAATGGGCCGATGCCGCAGAGGGCATCATGACGACGGACACCGTTCCCAAAGCCGCCAGTACGCAAGTGAAAATTGGCGAGGCCACGGTCAGTGTGACTGGTATTAGCAAGGGCGCTGGCATGATTCGCCCGAATATGGCCACCATGTTGGGCTATGTGGCCACCGATGCCTGTGTAGCACCCATGCTGATGAAAGAGCTGTCTTTGGCTTTGGCTGAGGGGTCATTCAACCGCATCACAGTAGATGGCGACACGTCCACCAACGACTCGTTTGTGGTCATTGCCACCAACAAAGCCAACCACGCCCCCATCACCAGTTTGCAAAGCGCAGAAGGCCAAGCCTTGCTGCAAGCCATGTTGCAAGTGGCGCGTCAACTGGCGCAAGCCATCGTGCGCGATGGTGAAGGTGCGACCAAGTTCATCACGGTTCGCGTGGAAGGTGGCAACACCAGCGCGGAGTGCCGCCAAGTGGCCTATGCGATTGCACATTCGCCTTTGGTGAAAACTGCTTTTTTCGCCAGCGATCCTAATTTGGGACGCATCTTGGCGGCGGTGGGTTATGCCGGCATCACCGACCTCGATCAAACGGGTATCGATTTGTATTTGGACGATGTGCATGTTGCGATCCAAGGTGGCCGTCATCCTGAATATCGCGAAGAAGATGGTCAGCGTGTGATGAAGCAATCTGAAATCACCGTTCGCGTGGTTTTGGGCCGAGGCACTGCCAGCGATACTGTGTGGACTTGCGATCTAAGCCACGACTACGTCAGCATCAATGCTGACTACCGAAGCTAATGGCAGACACGCTCCACCCCCTTGAACGCTTGGTGCAACGCGCCGAAGCTTTGATGGCTCGCATTGAGCAAGTGCTACCTCAGCCCATGGCTGAGCCTGATTGGGCAGCCAGCGTGGCCTTTCGCTACCGCAATCGCAACAACGGTCGTGGTGGTTTAGAGCCCGTGCGCCATGTCGGCAAACTTACTCTGACTGACTTACAAGAGATCGACGGGCAGAAAGAAAAAATTCAGCGCAACACTGAGCAGTTTGTGAAGGGCTTGCCTGCGAACAATGTGTTGCTCACTGGGGCGCGCGGCACGGGTAAGTCATCGCTCATCAAGGCTTGCTTGAATGAATATGGGCCCCAAGGCTTGCGGTTGATTGAGGTCGACAAAGACGATCTGACCGACTTGCCCGACATCATTGAGTTGGTGTCTGAGCGCCCCGAAAAATTCATGATTTTTTGTGATGACCTCAGCTTTGAGGATGGTGAGCCCGGCTACAAGGCTTTGAAGTCCATCTTGGATGGCTCAATCGCTGCAGCAACCCCCAATGTGTTGATCTACGCCACCAGCAACCGTCGCCACTTGTTGCCCGAGTACATGAAAGAAAACCTCACTTACACGCACACCGATGATGGAGAGGTGCATCCAGGTGAGGGCGTAGAAGAAAAGATTTCTCTGTCCGAGCGTTTTGGTTTGTGGGTGAGCTTCTACCCGTTTAGCCAAGATGAATACCTTGCCATCGCTGCACAGTGGTTAGCTTCATTTGGCATTAAGCCAGCTGAAATTGAAGCGGCCAAGCCTGAGGCCTTGGTCTGGGCATTAGAGCGTGGCTCGCGCAGCGGTCGTGTGGCGTTTCAGTTTGCACGCGACTACGCGGGCAAACACGCAGCCTAAGGCGATGTCCCACCTAGAAGTGCGCGTGGTCGATGCGGACCAACCGCGATCAGCTGATCGCGGTTTGGTGCAAGTGGCGGTGGGTGTGTTGGTGCGTGCGGACGGTGCGTTTTTGCTGACGAGTCGCCCAGAGGGTAAAGCTTATGCAGGCTATTGGGAATTTCCGGGGGGAAAGCTCGAAGCAGGTGAAACCGTTGAGCAGGCGTTGCGTCGCGAATTACAAGAAGAAATTGGCATCACCATTCAAGACTGTACCGTGTGGAAAACCGAACGCATTGACTACCCACATGCGCTGGTGCAATTGAACTTTTGTCAAGTGACCCAATGGACGGGCGAGCTTCAGATGTTGGAGTCTCAGTCGTTTGCTTGGCAGCAATTGCCTGTTGATGTGAAGCCCGTGTTGCCCGGCACCTTGCCTGTGTTGCAGTGGTTTGCACAAGAGCGCAATTTCACGGGGGCCACACACAGCGATTGAGTTGTGCCAGTGGCTCAGTGCAGCGGCGTATTCTCGAAATCTGCGTCGTCTTGTGGGGTTTCGTCGGGCAACCGGTGTTCTTCGTTGGCCCAAGCGCCTAAGTCAATGTTGCGGCATCGTTCGCCGCAAAAGGGGCGGTATTTGTTGGCAGTCTCGTAGCGGCTAGGGCCACCACATTGGGGGCATACGACGATGCGAACCTCAGCGTCGTTCATGACTTAAACGCAAAGAGCCATTTCAAAAGGCACATCGTCTGTGCTGTGTTGCAAACGACCGTCACCATCTTGACGCATCATGCGCACCCAAATCATCAAGCGGTTGCCACTGATTTCTGGGATGAACCCCAAGGCAGGATCAATCGCGACACGCATGAGTTGGAACTTGCCTTGTGCCAAAGATTGTTGGAATTGACCGCCCATGGCCATCATTTTTTGCGTTGTGCCCGTGTCGCGCATGAGCGAAAGCAACAGATTCACTGAATCTTTCATGGGTTGGAATACTTCGAACCAACGCAAGATGTCTGCACGGCGCACATCGGGGCTGAGTTGTTGCCACGCATGGTAAGCAGGCAAATCAAAACAACATGTGCCACCAGGAATGGCTGCACGGTTACGCAAAGCGGAGAGCCATTCGTTATCAGTGATGTTTTGACCAATCTTGCCGATTGCACCGTTCAGCCCGCTGTAGCAATGATCGATGTTGTCAAGCAGCTGTTGCAAAGCCGTTTCTGATACCGATGGATTGCCACGCAAAGAAGCGAACTGCTGCTTGTGACGCTCTAGGTCTTTCAGCACATCTGACTTGAGGTCGGTGCGACCACCTGCTTCAACCAGCTCAAACAAAGTGGTGAGCGCAAAGTGGTTGTCTACGGGATGATCACGTGAAGTCAGTTCTTCAAAGCGTTGGAACAAATGTTCCAAACGCAGGTACGTGCGCACACGTTCATTGAAGGGATGTTCGTACAGAATCACGCGAAAACAGTGTCAGAGGTGGACTTTTTGTAATTGTCAAGATCATACCCGTTCAGAGAATGTTTTCTTTCGAATTAAGTCGTTCGAATGGGTAGTTTTGCCACTTGTTCACGCAGTGCTTCGAGCGTGAGGTGGTCGTTGTAGATCACCCAATCAGCCGCTGCCAGTTTTTGTGCGCGTGAGGTTTGTGCGGCGATGATGCTTTGCACAGTTGCACGGCTTAAGCCGTTACGAGCCAAGACGCGTTGGATTTGTGTTTCTTCTGAGCAATCCACCACCAAAACAAGGTCGACTTGTGGTCGCCACCGTGGGCCAGTTTCAACGAGCAGCGGAACATCAAACACCAAGGTAAGGCGGCCACTGGCAACGGCAGTTTGCGCCTGACGTTGCGTTTCTTGCGAGACCAAGGGGTGAATGATGGCTTCGAGGGCTTGTTTAGCTTGTGGTTGACTAAATACATGAGCACGCATGCGTTCGCGGTCAAGTGCGCCATCAGAGGTGATGAAGTGCTCGCCAAAGGTTTGCACAATGGCTGGCATGGCCGCTCCATGCGCAGCAGTGACACTGCGTGCAATTGCATCCGCATCTATGACTGCAGCCCCACGTTCTTGCAGCATCTGAGCGACGGTGCTTTTGCCGCTGCCGATGCCACCGGTTAAACCGATACGAAGTATGCGAGGTGTGGATGTCATGGTGCTGAGTCTATGCAAAATTTACCACCCCATCCCTAGGGCAATGGCTTCGATGCCGACCACGGCAACAGTCATACCTGCAGCGGCTAAGAACGGGCCAAAGGGCACGTAGCCATCCTCAGAAAGTCGATTGGTCAATTGGAGAAACAAGCCTATGCAAGCGCCGCAGATGCTGGCCAGCATGACCACGGGCAACAGCGCCATCGGCCCTAGCCAAGCGCCCAAACCGGCGAGCAGTTTGAAGTCACCTGCCCCCATGCCTTGCTTGCCAGTGAAGCGTTCAAACGCCGCAGCAACAGACCACAGTGAGGCATAGCCAATGACAGTACCCCATACTGATTGCGAGACTGGTAAATTCAGCCATCCGCATGCGGATGCCACCAAACCACTCCAGACCAAAGTTTGTGTGAGATCGTCCGGCAGCAGCGTGGTTTGCCAATCGATCACGGACAAAGCCAGCAAAACCGTGGCAAAGCCAGCCCAACAAAAACCTGTGGCATTGAAACCCCAATGCCACGTGCAAGCTGACCAAACTAACGCGGTGGCTAGTTCGATGAGTGGGTATTGCAGACTGATGGGGTGTTGGCAAAATCCGCAGCGACCTTTGAGGTACATGTAACTCAGCACGGGAATGTTGTGCCAGGGCTTGAGTGGCGTGTGGCAATACGGGCACTGTGAAGCGGGCATGCACAAGTTGTAGCGCGGTGCATCGCTTGCGGCGGCAAAGTCAGCCATCACCATGCGAGGTAATCGGTGAATCAGCACGTTTACAAAGCTGCCAATCAGCAAACCCAACCCAAAGGTCAGGGCTATGTCCCATGTCATACCACTTGCCCTAATTGAAAAATTGGAAGATACAAAGCCATCACCAAGCCACCAATCAACACACCTAACACCACCATGATGAAAGGTTCTAAGAGTGTAGACAGTCGCGCAACGGTGCTGTCGACCTCTCTTTCGTAGTGTTCAGCGGTTTTTTCCAGCATATGGTCGAGTGCGCCTGACTCTTCACCTATCGCGCACATTTGCACCACCATGTTGGGAAACAAGCCTTGTGTATTTTCTAAGGCCTGTGACAAGGCGTGACCTTGAATTAACTGTGCTTGAATGGTTTGTGTGGCCGATTGAAATAGCAAATGTCCGGTGACACCTTGGACCGCTTCTAGCGCTTCTGTGAGTGGCACACCTGCTGCAAACATTGTGGCTAAGGTGCGTGTCCATCGTGCGGTGCAGGCGTGCTGAGTGAGTGGACCAGCCACGGGGATTTTCAGCAGCAGTGCATGTAACCAACGTCGCCAAGATGTGCGGCGTTGTACTTCACGCTTCAGCCACCAAGCACTAACTACGCTGAAAATCAGCAGCCATAGACCATGGTGCTGAATGCTTCCGCTCAGCGTGATCACGCAGCGCGTGAGCCATGGTAATTCGGCGCCAAATGAAGCAAAGATGTTTTGAAATGCGGGAACGACAAACACCAGAATCAAAATCAGAACCGCAGCGGCTATGCCCAACACAGCGCATGGATATACCAGTGCTGTGCGAATCGTGGTGCGCAAGCTTTCGGATTTTTCTAAGTGGTTTGCTAGGCGCTCGAGCATGGTGTCTAGCATGCCTGCCAGTTCACCCACGGCGACCAAATTGCAATACAGAGCATCAAACTCTGCGTGTTGCTGCAACGCTTGGTTCAATGCCATCCCGCCCTCTATCTCACGGTGTAGTGCTTGGATGATCGTTTTGAGTGCGGGTTTCGTCTGTCCACGCTCCAAAATGCTGAGGGCTTGCAGCAACGGAACGCCTGCATGCAACAAGGTGGCGAGTTGACGAGTGAATTGCGTAATGTCGCGTGCTGAAGCCCATGGCTTGGTTCTTTTTGTAAGCCATAGAGGCCATTCCAACTGGCGTTGGATGCGTGTGGCACGAATGCGTTGTTGGCGCAGTTGTTGAGCCACATCCTCGGGTTTGTCTGCATACATCTCCCCTGTTGTGACCATGCCTTGTCGATCAATCCCTCGCCACGTGTATCGGTGTTTAGCCATGGTGGGTCAGCGCCATCACTTCTTCAATCGAGGTGATACCTTGCAAAACCTTGAGCCAACCAGCTTGTCGCAGAGTGCGCACGCCTTCTAACGCAGCTTGAGCGGCCAGTGCTTGGGCGTCACTGTCGCGCATGATGAGGGCTTGCATTGCATCGCTGATTGGCATTACTTGGTAGAGTCCTATGCGACCTTTGTAGCCTTTGTCGCAGTGTTCACAGCCCACAGCTTTGCAGGGTGTCGCTTGCGCGCGTAGGTGCGCAGCAATCGCGTGATGGTCTGACTCGTTTAGGCCACTCAAGAAAAATTCAACTTCTGCGCCGTCCATTGGGCGCTTGCAATGTTCACACAGCCGGCGCACTAAGCGCTGTGCGGTGATTAGGTTCACGCTGGCTGCCACATTGAATGCGGCTACGCCCATGTGGCGTAAACGTGCCAAGGTGCCTGGTGCATCGTTGGTGTGTAGTGTGGATAAAACCAAGTGTCCCGTCTGCGCTGCTTGGATGGCAATCTCGGCTGTTTCCAAATCACGAATTTCACCCACCATGATTACATCTGGATCTTGTCTCAGCAAAGCACGCAGACACGTCGCGAATGTCAAACCAGCGCGCTCATTGAGCGTGACTTGGTTGGCGCCGGGTAAATGAATTTCTGAGGGGTCTTCCACTGTTGAAATATTCACTTCGGTGCGATTGAGTAACTCCAAGCAGCTGTACAACGATAAAGTTTTACCCGAGCCAGTGGGGCCCGTCATCAAAATCAAACCATGTGGCTGACCAATGGCTTGTACAAGTTTTGCTCTGTCATCGGGCTCGTACCCCAAGGCTGCCAAACCTGGGCGTTCGCGGCTGAAATTCAAAATGCGAACCACAATCTTTTCACCATGCAATGTGGGCAGTGAGCTGACGCGCAAATCAATGATGTGGTCGAGGTAGGGGTACTGAATACGGCCATCTTGTGGTAGTCGTTTTTCTGCGATGTCCATACGCGCTAAAACTTTGATGCGCGAGACAATGGCGTCACGTAATGTGAGTGATGGACATGCGGCAATCCTTAGCAAGCCGTCAATCCGAAACCGCGCACGAAAGAACGCTTCGCCGCTTTCTAAGTGCACATCGGATGCGCCTTGAGAGAAGGCCAGGTGGAGTAGGTCATCTAGCGTTTTGACTGCAGTGTCTGAGTTCGTTGCCATTGAGCTTCTCATCAAGAAAGATAAGGGAATTTTTGGCTTCACAGAGTCAATTGCGGTCAGGTACTCGTTACAAATATTTGCCTTTATCGGATTGTTTGATTGCTCAATTTGAATACGCCAATTGGCGTATATATTTTTTCAATAAAATAAGTAAACTGCTTAAATCAGCATTGCTGGTAATCAAATCAACCATAGGAAGATAACCGTGAATAAGACAGAACTGATTGAACATATCGCAAGTAAATCTGACATTTCTAAAGCTGCTGCGACACGCGCACTCGCTTCAATTATTGATGCAGTTAAAAAGACTTTGAAAAAAGGCGATACCGTAACCTTGGTTGGCTTTGGTACTTTTAGTGTTAGCAAGCGTGCTGCACGCACAGGCCGTAACCCACGCACAGGTGCTGCACTAAAAATAAAAGCAGCTAAAGTGCCACGTTTTAAGCCAGGTAAAGGCTTGAAAGATGCTTTAAACTGATATTAAATTCAAATCAATTTAATAAAAGCCCGCAAATGCGGGCTTTTTAATTTTTGATAGTATGTTTAAAATCATGACTTTCAAAACATATTTATAGGAATATCTCACATGGCACGTTCTACTGTTGCAAATCAACTCGCAGCCATTCGTAAGCAGCGTGAACTCTTGGATAAGAAAGAGCAGGCTTTAAAATCAAAGTCAAATGAAAAAGTTTTGTCACAAATTGTGATCATGGCTAAAGAGGCGGGGCTGTCTGCAGCTGATATCGCGAAAGCTATGAGCTCAAGTAAATCAGCGAAAGCAGGTAAAGCACCTCAGGCTGTGAAAAAGGGAGCTTTGGCGGGCAAGAAAGTTGCACCAAAATATCGAAATCCAGCTAATCCAGAGCAAACTTGGACAGGCCGTGGCGTATCCCCAGCGTGGGTGCAGGCATTGAAAACAGCGGGTATTCTAGATTCTGCTTTGATCACTCAACCGGCTGTTGTCTAATTAAACGACGGCTGAGAAAAAAATCATGAAACGCTTTAAATATTTGGTTTTTGTCTTGGCATGGATTGGCTTTGCCGTCACGGCAAAGCCAATTGGTCCTTATCCAACAATTCACGTCAGTGAATTGCCTGACCCGTTGCGTTCAGTGTGGAAAGAGTTAAAACCAGAAATGACGCCAATGAGCGCTTGTGCTACGGCCTTTGATAGTCATTCTGATGGCGAAAAAATGGCGTTTCGCTGCTCAATACATATCAAAATGGCAGCTGAAGGAGAGCGCCGTGCTATGCGTTATTGCGAAGAGAAACGTGTCGAGAAGAGCATCAGAATGCCCTGTAAATTAGTGCAGGAATGATGGCCTACGCGGTTAACTAGCGGACCAAATTGAGTTTTTGCATAATTTGCTGAGTTGCCCGAATAATTGGCGCAGCAGCATCGGTTAATTTTTGGGCATCCGTAGACTGGTGTGCCCACTGGTCAGCGCGATCTAGTATTAAATAAAAATCGCTCATATCGCCAATTTCGAAAGATTCGTCTTTAGCTTTCATGATTTCCAGTAATGTCGCGTAGCCCAAGAAATACAATGCAAACATCAAAGAGATTGATGCATTTTGAGATAGTTCGTGGCCATCCACAAGTTCGGCAAACATTTCACGAATCGTATCAATCGTGATGATTTCATTGGGGTCAAATTTAAACTCGGCTCTGAAGCAATCGCAAGCAATATCCCATTGCTGAATGCTGTCGGTATAGGGCTTGTCTAAATCGTGCATTCAATGGGTCCTGTCGTTAATTGCGTCGATCAAGAAGTTGAGCTGCTAAGGCGTGCATAGCCTCGCGGTAATCGCTGGCAGGCAATATGTTCAGTGCGGCAATGGCGCGCTCAGCTTCTGCACTAGCTGCTGCGCGTGTGGCTTCAAGCGCGCCCGTGCTGCGAACGATCTCAATAATTTCTGCCAGGGCATCCATTTCTCCGTTTTCAATCGCGCTTTGAATGGTTTGGCGTTGTGCAGGCGTGCCACGCTGCATGGCGATGATGAGCGGTAAGGTGTTTTTACCTTCGCGTAAATCGTCGCCCAAGTTTTTGCCCAGCTCTTTCGCATCGCCGTCGTAATCGAGTACATCGTCGATGACTTGAAACGCGGTGCCCAAGGCTTGGCCGTAATCCGCGCAAGCGGCTTCAACGTCGGGTGAGCTTTTGGCCAAAATGGCGGCCAAGCGTGTGCTGGCTTCAAACAGCTTCGCTGTTTTAGAGCGAATCACGCGCAAATAGCCTGCTTCATCCAGCGAAGCGTCGTGCATGTTCATCAGTTGCAGCACTTCGCCTTCGGCAATCACGTTGGTGGCCTCAGCCAGCACTTCCATGACGCGCATTTCACCCGAGTCGACCATCATTTGAAAGGCGCGGGAATACAAAAAGTCGCCTACTAACACGCTTGCTGGGTTGCCAAACGATTCGTTGGCCGTCGGACGGCCACGGCGCAGGGTGGACTCGTCCACCACATCGTCATGCAGCAAGGTGGCTGTGTGGATGAACTCCACCACGGCGGCCAAGTTGTAGCGCTGGGCATCGGCGTAGCCCAAGGCTCCTGCCATGAGCAAGAGCAGGGCGGGGCGAATGCGCTTGCCGCCAGCAGAGATGATGTACTGCGACACGGTGCCCACCAACGGAACGCCCGAATCTAAGCGTTGCGCGATGACGCGGTCAACCTCTGCCATATCGGCAGCAATCAGGGTTAAGGGGTTGGCAGGTGGAGTGGACAAAGCGTGACTAGAAAAAATAGGACGAAAAGCGCCGAAACGCTGCTGGATTATAGGGATTGGCGGAACTGGGCCTTTCACTGCTATAATTTCTGGCTCTGCGGAAATCCGTCCGTAGATATCCCTAGATTCTTATCTAAAGGTCTCACATGTACGCGGTCATAAAAACCGGTGGCAAACAGTATCGTGTTGCTGCTGGCGAAAAAATTAAAGTAGAACAGATTGCTGCGGACGTAGGCCAAGAGATCGTG
>JACCDZ010947873.1_pt1 | contig 14558 bp, 26 predicted proteins | sample 7449551 | NCBI WGS metagenome assembly JACCDZ01 (sample SAMN15323452, study PRJNA562643) | freshwater metagenome | isolation source: river surface water | place: USA:Blue River Watershed | collected 2017-08-18 | reverse complement strand
CTCCTGTTGACCAGCGATTACTGGCACCCTTAAACAAAACAGCTAAAATGCACGCTCGGACCTGCTTCCTGGCATACTCCAGGGCCTGGTTCATGTCGTCCACGGGCGCCACGCACTCCTGCCTCACCCGCAGGAGCCCCGCCCACTTCTTGAGCGTGAACTTGTCCTTGCCCTGCGCGAGCACGGCCATTCTCCCGCCGTCCAGCGTGTACACCGCGATATACTTGACCCCCTGGTTCAGACCGGGCTTGCCAGTTGTCCTCGCCTCCACGAATCGGAACTGGTGCGTCGGGCGCGGGGCGGGCATTCTCTCGTTGGCTGGCTTGGCTGGCTCACCCCGCTCTTATACGCGCGTTTGCACGAACGGACGCGCAAGGCTGGCACGTCCCTGAAAACGAGTGCAGCCTCGCTTATTAAAGAGGGACGTGCCACCCTTCCTTCAACTTTCGCGCCATGCCCGATTTCTACATCACGACCATCGAGCCCGTGCGCGGCTCTCCGGAAGACACGGACGATTTCCTCCTCCCCACGTGGAAATTCATCCCCAAGAAGGCGGGCAGCCCAACCGATTTGGACATGTTCGCGGTCATCCTCGGCAAGCGCATGGATCGCATGACCCGCCTGGATATGACCAAGCTCCTCCTGTCCATCCCCGTCATCAAGCAGCAGCTTCGCGCCAGCGGATACTCGGAGTACGTGGCGTCTCACGTCGGTCGGACTCTCCTGGATGACCGCAAGATCGTCCGGCTCCGTCTCGCCGGACGCGCGGACGTTTGAATGACACTTGCATTGCGTCTTGCAACGCGCGATTAAAACGGCCTTAGCCATGTTTATTGACTAAGACTCGGACTAGCACCCACCCAGCCAATGGTGGATGGCAGGGTGGTCCAGCTTGTAGATCATGCTCGACCTGCCCCTTGCCTTCAAAATCCCGGGGAAGTTCCTGATGGTCTGGAAGAATAGTTTTTCTGGCAGCATGCAAGCCAGAGAGCCTTTCGTGGTAGCGTAGTATTCCATGTACTTCTTGTGCAACTCCCTTGCCTGGATCTGGGTGCTGCCCGTCTCCGCCAGCGAGCACAGGAAGCGCTTGATGACACCATCCAAGGCCTCGGCGTTGAAGTCAACCTCGACTCCAGCAGCCTCGAGCTCGATCTTTTTCGGGATTTGGGCTGGAGGAGACTGTTTCTCCTGGATGAGCAGGCCCTGTAATGTTTCCTTGAACATCAGGCGGGTGGGCTCGTCCAGCTTGGAGTTGCTGGGATCACTCAGCTGCTCCATCTCATACTTGAGCCCCAAGATGCGCGTCTGAGCCATTCCCTTGATCTCCTCCTCCATCTTGAGCAGCTCCAGCTCCTCACGCCGACGCTTAAACCCCACTAGCTCAGGACTGACAGGAGCCTGCACATCCAGGGACTCGCGAGCCATCTGGGCAATCGGATGGCTGGATGCGGCGTTGGCATCGATCTCCGCATGCAGGGACTGGTCGCCCGCCAGGTTGCGCCGAATGATCACAGCGAATTGCTGGCGAATCCCCCTCGCTGTCGGGCCTGGCAAAACCATGACGAACTCGATGGAGTCGTCCATGTTCAGGAGCTTTGTCAAGGGTCCACCATGGTCTGATAACTGTCGCTCGACAAACTTCTTGGAGTCAAACACATCGTCAGACAACCTGCGAATAACCTGTTCAAACACAGATCAAATCAGTTATTTCAAGAGTTCCACCCTCGTGCATGGTGCCCGAGTGGGACGGGCATGGTGCCCGAGTGGGACATGCACCCCCGTGCATGGTGCCCGAGTGGGACAGGCACCCCCGTGCATGGTGCCCGAGTGGGACGGGCATGGTGCCCGAGTGGGACAGGCACCATACACAGCACTTGAAAATGGCATCATACCTGTCCAGCGTAGTCCCGCGAGTATCCAGTCCCCAGCATGGCCAGGTCCACCGCGTAGAGCAGGTTGTCATCGGTGACTCGGACGGACGCGTCACGTCCCTGGATGATCTCGGCGAACGAGATGAGCTTGGAGCAGGACATCTCGAATATGCAGGGCTCCTAATTTGCGCCCCCGCGGTGATTCGCGTGTTTTTTCTAGCGGGGGTGAGTTATCTCGTTAATTATGACAGCCGCGCGTACAGACACGATTAAATCGAGCCTTTTTACTGGTCACTGCTCAAACTTTGCGAGCACACTGGCAGTCTGGTCCCCCTCCGTGAGGACGGGGTCTTCCATGCCCTTCCTGGTCATAAAGAGCTCGCTGGGATCAACTCGCTTCCCTTTGACCTGCATCTCACGAATGATGACGGCATCTATGAGATGCACTTGGGTCTTTTCGTTGGTCAGGAAGTACTTCTTAGCCAGCCTGGCCAACCCGAGCTCGCGCTTGCGCAGGAACAAGGGCCCGACGCGGCGCCCAAATTTCCAGTCAAGACGCCTGATCTCCGCGCGCACGGCCTTGATGTACGCGCTCTCCGTCATGCTGACGCTTCTGGTTTAACCAGCCAAACCCCGCTTAAATACGGCCAATCCGCGCATATTTAAGGCGGTGCTGGCATGTACCAGCCGCAGATAGCTTAGCCTAGCATGCCCCAGAAGCTCCGAGTCACCAAGAAGGCCCTGTTGGCCCAGAACAAGAAGCTCCAGCGCCAGGTCGAGGAGCTCCAGCGCGCCATGGCCAACGACGAGCACGTCCTCGACGCCCAGAACGAGCTTGAGGAAAAGAAGGAGGAGCTCCTCGAGGCAGAGTCCGAGCTAGACGACGCCCAGGAGGAGCTCATCGAACTGCGCGCCCGCCTCGAGGAGTTCCGGTTCAGGCTCGCTGAGGCCGAGAACAGGCTCGAGACCCTCGCGGACCAGCTCGCCACCGAGCTCTCCAAGCGCAAATGAGCCATTAAACGCGCGTATTTAAGCCTGTCCGTCCCGCGCGCCCACAAGTTTGTCATGCCTGACAAGAAGGGCAAGAGGAACTTTCCCCAGCTCGAGTTCGTGGTGATCGAGGACGAGCCCGCGCCACCCAGGGTCATCATCCCGCCCGCCAAGCCTGCTGGCGCCCCGCCCGCCAAGGGCAAGCAGCGCGCCGAGCCGGTCGAGGTCATCACGATCGACGACCAGCCCGGTCCCGCACACAACGACAAGCGCACGAAGCAGGAGCTCCTCGCGCTCATCGCAAAGTACGAGGCCGAGCGCAAGACGTTCCAGCGCCGCCTCGAGTCCAACGAGGAATACCTGGAGTGGGAGCGCTCCGTGGACTCCAAAGAGCACGAGCGGATCCACGCCGACACTAAGAAGGAGCTCGCAAAGACCAGGGCGGAGCTCGCCGAGGCCGAGGCTGAACTGGCTCGCATTGAGGCTCGTGACAGGCGCCTGGCTGCTGCCCTCCGCAGGATCATGGACGGTTTGCACGAGCTCAAAGAGGACGGCTATGCTGTCGCCCATCTGCAGCGCGTCATGCAGGATGTCCATGCGGACCTCCTTCTCCCTTGAAGCCGCCGGGATTAAACATGTCCCACCCTTTATTCCTGCCCGCTCCGCGCGAACCACGCATAGGATCATCCCTGCCCATCCCCACCACTCAGCGCGAACCACAGGATCAATCCAGCCGCCAGCATGACACCAAAGACGGGCACGAGAAAGCGCCTCAGGGCGTCATGCCTGTGCCTTGGCCGCTTGCGAAACATAAACGTCGTGCTCCCGCCCGTCACCACAGGCACACTCGGGATCATGTTGGTCACTGTCACGGTCATTTTTGTTCTAGTTAGCCTGGCCAACCAGATTTATACCAGCGCTGCCTTGAAATGACAGGTTAAGCAGGGTGAACTATCTCATCAAATATAATCTCGTACATAACCCACTCTCGAGTAGGACAATTACCTCCAGCACCCCCAGGACAGGCCAGCTTGTAACCCAGAAAGTACCGTAAGTACCGCGGTACAAGCTAGTACCGCGGTACTTACGGTACTTCAAGAGGTCTAGAGGGTCAGAGAGGGGGGTAGAAAAGGAATTTGACTAGTTTTTTTCTGGGTTATAGTGAGATCTTCTAGAATGCCAGTTCAGACAGACACGCCAGGATTATCATGAGATGACAAGATTTAATGGTTGAGACTGGATCAGCCTGTTGTGCTTGAAGTCTAGGACCGCCACAACTGCAGGAGGATCTGCTGGAGAACAGGCTTGCCCAGTTCCAACAGCGGAGATCCAGCACCCAGACGGGGATGCGCTCCCATGGCCACAGCCAGCACCCTGGGGCGCCTGTATGCCCTCCACTCCTGATGCTCGCTGTTTACGTGGTCGGCCTTGTTGGACGACCAGGCGTTGGCCCAGTCGCGAGTGTAACACACGATACGGCTGTCCTTGACGTTAAGGCGCTTGCGGCCGTGAGCCCACCGGTATGCTTCCTTAGACCACTCCTCCGCGTCCTTCCACGCATCACTCGCGCGGCTGGCACGATAGAGATAGTGCTTCCCGTCCCAATCCCCAGTCGTCAAGAGCTCCTGCCTGTGCTTGTACACATAGTAGTGCCACGGCGAATTCACGAGCTCCTGAGAGAACATCAAGTTTCTTTGTGTCTTGGCAGGCCCGACCCGCTTTAATACTGTATTGCATGACAAATTCCGCCAAAACACGAAAATGAGCCTGTTCAGCCAGTATAAAAGCGGCTTGGGCAGGCACCACCCCACCAACCAGGTCCATCCTGCTGTCATGGCTCACAACTTGGCCGCTTCGATCATCCGCGATGTGAGCGGGAACCTCCAGACCTTCGAGGAGCGCCCGCTCTACCTGGCGGTCAGGCTCGCTTATTGTCCGAACCAGGATGCCGTCGTCAACGCGCTGCCTCGGCTCCTGCTCACCGAGCCCACTCGTGTGATCGTCTGCCTGCACTTCTGCCTGAGCGAAATCGATCGTTTCAGCACGTTCAACCTCCTGCACGAGATGCGCATGCTGCGTGGTCGGCGTGTTAAGGGCGGCTGAGCTGGCACGGCGCCAGAGCCACGCAATAAAACTTTAATTATTCCCCCACTTCCGTCTCATCCCCGCTGTCCTCTGGGTTTTCCAGCGCCGCCAGCCACTCCCGCGTCCACAGGATCCGATGGTACTGCAGGATGTTGTCGGGGTGATAGCACTTTTTTATGGCCTTCAGGTAGCGCCAGGCCTGCAGGAAGTGCCGTCTGTCGGGGACTTCACGCAGATACTCGCATATCCCACGGTAGAGCAGGGGGTAGTGCAGGAACCTCTGGGGTGGCCGCCAGTTCACCGTGACATCCCGGCGGTGGTAGTGGTGCACGTACAGCTGGAGGTGGATGATTCGGTCGAACAGCAGGGGCTCCATGTTTTTTGCGTGAGAGAGGGTGTGTGCCAAGCCAGGGCCTGATGACAGGTTATTTTTGTTTTGCCAGCCCTCCTGTTGACAGGGTGAACTATCTCATCAAATATAATATCGTATAAAACCCCACTCTCTGGAATGACAGAAACCTCCAGGACCCCCAGCCCAGGCCGAGCAGTACCCCAGCTGTACCGCAGAGTACCGCGGTACAAGCTTGTACCGCGGTACACTACGGTACAAGAGGGCCTGAGGGGGGTGGATGGGGTCAGGTCAGGTCAAGATCTATATTATATTATTCTGGGTTATTTCTAGAATATCTAGCAAACCCTTTTTTGAGCAAGACAGTTTTAGAATGAGTCTTTAATCACGGCCACAGCTGTTTTACTCGGCGGGACGAGAAGCGGAGAGCTGCACCCTGTAGAGCTCGGACGAGCTGTTGACAGGAGGCGGTCTCGCGAAGAAGAGATACATATAGTGGACATTCTGTTTGCCCAGTATGCTCACACGGGCATCGCGGTCGAATTGAATGCTGATCCACCCTCTTGACACCTGCACCTCCCGAATGTGCGCCTGATTCTGCACGAGATGAATCCCGAGGTCAGGATCTGCCAGGTTGATGGGGGAAAGGATGTCTCGCGGATGCACGTGGATGTCCTGCATGACATTTCCAGACATGGAGCTGTAGACCCTGCCGTCATAGCGCACGCTCGGGTTGCGGCTCGTGTGGAACTCGATGGCGCCCGTGAGGCCGTCCGCCGTGAAGATGAGCATGAAAGCTCGTGTGGATGCGTGTTGGAATGGGTTGGCTTTAATACCGCTGGCAGTGCGTGTTTTATCTCATGCTGAAACGCGACGGTTCAGGCCGGATCCCGCACTGCTTGGGCCCTGTGCTTGGCCAGGAGCGACATGACCTCCTGCGCGACCTCCTGCCCACGCAGGCATGCCAGGTAGTCGCGCAGCTCCCTGGCGGCCTCGAACCGAAAGCGCCCGCCTGCCCAGGCGAGGCCCAGCAAGCCGTCCTCGCAGAACGTGAGGGATGCTGGCTCAGACTGGATCTCAAAGTGGAGGTCTGGCAGCTGCATGGTGGGCGGAGTGGGGCCTGGCACTTCTCGATAGGGCGCGCGCAAGTCCTGCCAGATGGCATCCTGGATACATGGGCCTGGCTGGTCTGCCTCGTTGGTGAAGCCCACCAGGGTCAGCGCGTTGAGCATGGCCTCGGGCTTGTCGTCGTCCAGCTGCACCATGTTGTCGCGAAAGAACAGTCCCTCGATCGCCGTGTTGAGCACTGTCTTGGCTGGTACATACGGCTCCCCAGGCGATGGCGCGCGCTTTTTTTCGGCGTGGTCCATCCAGCTGTCCAGTTCCTGCTGGACTGGGTCTTGGAAGACGCTGGGATACTGCGCGACCAGCTGCTGCTTCACCTCGCCCAACCAGGCATCGAGGGCGCGCATGACATCGTGCTGGCCTCGCTCCGTCGCGATCTCGATGGTGGCCTGGATGCTCGTCTCGAAGTGCGGGCTGTACGTGCACACCCTGATGATGCCCTGCTTGGACATGTCGACTGGAGTGTGCGTGTGTTGTGCTGGTTTTATACGCGCGCTCGCAATATCTGGCACACGCGTATAGTTTCAGATTTTTAATGGCACCCCCCGCCCGACACGAGGCCAGGCGGGATACGAATGCCCGCTTAGTTGCGCTCGCCGCGGATACGACGGGCCAGCTGCATGTCCTTGGGCATGATGGTCACGCGCTTGGCGTGGATGGCGCAGAGGTTCGTGTCATCGAACAGGCTCACGAGGTAGGCCTCTAAAGCCTCCTGCATGGCCTGGAGGGCGTGGGACTGCCAACGGAGCGACGGGTCCAAGTTCTGCGTGATTTCGCGCACGAGCCTCGCGAACGGGGCCTTGCGGATGAGGAGCTCCGTGCTCTTCTGGTACCTCCGAATCTCACGGAGGGCGACGGTGCCGGGCCTGTACTTGTGGGGCTTCTTGGTGCCGCCAGTAGCGGGGGCGCTCCTGCGAGCGGCCTTGGCGGCCAGCGCGGGGCGAGGCGCCTTGCCTCCGGTGGACTTGCGTGCGGTCTGCTTGGTGCGGGCCATGACTCGAGGATGGGTCGGTTGTGCTGGCTCATTCCAGTCGTGCTTTAATACTCATGAGCTCTCCTGTCTTTGGCGGGGCGGGGCGGGCTATTTAAAGGACAGACTGATTCGACCTGCAGAACGTGGCTATCCCAGCGATACATGGAATACCCGCAGATCCTGCTTGTGAACGGGCGGTTCGATATTCCCAGGATCTATCCTGGAGAACAGGAGGGGTTGCGCATGTCACTGGAATATTACAGGCATCACAAGGGGTGGACCAAGTCCCAGAACTTCATCGATCAGGTGGAGATCCTTGGTGTGCGCCAGGGGCGCGTGGACTTACTCTTGGACTTTCATGATATCAGGATGCACTACATTGGCATCATCAACGGATTCAACCCGAAGATTCGTTTCGAAGAGCTGGTTCAGCGCCTGCTCGAGGCTGACGCGCGCCAGAACGCCATGACCGACTGAGCGCGCCCGGTGCTGGCCCAATTAAATTATTCTCGTATTTCAAGCTGTAGCCTGTGTTCTCGCACGATCATGCCCCGCGACACGTTTTACCTGGTAGTTACGGGAATATCATGCGCCCTCGTACTCTTATGCCTGTGCTCGATCGCCGACTCGGCAGGCAAAATAGCCTCGAGTGCCACCGCAATGGAGCTGATGGAGCGCGAGGTCATGGACAGCGCCAGGCGGGGCCTGACCACCTTCAAGTGCAGCGGGTGTGGGCGCTGACTAAAATGGTTTAATCGCGCACATCCTAGCAGTCACGCAACACGAGGAACTGCGCGCCATGTCCATCTGAGCGCGCCAGGTGCTGGCCCAATTAAGTTTCCCTCGTATTTCAAGCCCCTGCCTGCCCCCTCCCGCCATGTCCCGCGACACGTTTGAGCTTGTTGTGCTTGGCACGTCCTGCGCGCTCGCGCTCATGTGCCTGTTCTCCATGGCGGACTCGGCGAACAGGATCGCCAAGGCTGCCAAACACGTGAGCCTGAGCGCCTCTGCCATCGAGCACATGCAGTTCCAGCCAGGGGAGGGCGCGAGAAGGGGCAAGTGCTGCGGGCGGGCGTGCGGGTGCTGAATCTTCTTGAGAAATCAAGCCGGCACCAGTCTATAAAAGATAGTGCATGCCCACCCCAGCATCAACACGCAATGTTCGCGCTCCTCGACGACCTCCTGACCGCCCCGTGGGTTTGGCACAACATGCATCATCCGGCATATGCGCCGTGGCTCGTTCGTGAGGATACCTGGTACCACTCGCTGTTTTACACGCAGCGCTGGATGAACGATGCAGGGCTGATGGACGAGCATCGTGTCGGTTATGACATGTACTTGGTCTATATCGGCTGCGATCCAGTGCCCGATGAGGCTTACGCAAACCGCGTTTGAGCGAGAAAACCTCATGAATCGGCACTTGTTAAAATCGCGTATGGGGGGATATTTAGAGCATTCTAGAAGGCTCTAGAACACGCGAAAAAATCACGAAAAACTAGTCTCCCATATGCACATATTTTGACAGCCGTTTCTAGTCATCATGATGAGCATGTCACCTTGTTTGACTAGCCATCAACATGGCTGTATGGCTGGTAGGCCTCTCGCGATGGTGCTGAACTGGCTCAAACCAGCAGCTATTTGAGTCTACCTGGCACTTTAAGCAGGCTATCTAAACAAATGGTGGGAACTGTGCTGGAGTTTCTTGTTATATTTGCTCTTCCACTTGCAGCTATGTTTTACAGCCTGTTGCTTTTTTCTGCTTCTGATGATCACGAGGACTAGACTAAACGTGTATGATCATTTTTCCCGAGCTTTTTTTCCCGCGCTTGCCTCATGTGCGCATATTTTTGACAGCCGTTTCTAGTCATCACGATGAGCATGTCACCTGGTTTGACTAGCCATCAAACTTTGACGTGCAGCCATCAAACTTCGCGCGGTTATGTCCTGATTAATAAAAAGACGTGTACGGGTCTCAAACGCGTTTCATGCTTGATTTGAGTAGGTAGGCTCATGGCCTGCATGTTTAATCTGGTTAGGGGGTACTTTGTTGTGCCCTCCCGCCAAGCGGGTTAGGGGGTACTTTGTTCTAGTACGGCGTGTAGGCACGGCTGCGCTGGATGGCGCGCACATCCCTGGCGGAATAGACTCCATAGCTGAAGTACGAGTCGTAGAACCTGTCGAACCAGGGGAGGCGGGCATGCCAGCCGGCGGGGCAGTGCTGGCCCGAGAAGGGACAGGGGAGCTCGAAGATGCTCACGATGGGCCACTTGCGGGCGCTGTTCCAGGCAAGCCAGCGGTGAGGGTCGGTGGGGCGCGGGGGCATGTAGTCACTGGTGCGGCCATAGGACACGCAGGTCAGGAACCAGCGGGCCACACAGCTGTATTCCTGCTGGAGGCAGGCGGAGTAGTACTGGTGCATGCGAGCGGTGGACGAGAGGAACATTCTTCAAGCGGGAAGAGTATGGGAGGGCAGGCTGAGCTACGCTTTAATACCTGCTTGACTGGCTCCAATCTGTGTGAACGCTGACGTGTTTTTCTCGATATTAAAGTTTGCTCTGGCAGCTCTTGCTTACCATGGAAGACTCATTTGTCCGCGGCGTTGTCTGGACGGCGGTCGCGGCTGTGGGATTGTGCGTGCTTGTCTGCGTGTGTAACTGCTGCGACAATATCGCGCGAAATGTGAACGAGTATCGAGAACAACAGAGGCAGGACGAGCTGAGGCGTGCGGGAAAGACAGGATCGACACTGCCCTACGAGATTATTAGCCCCGCTGCCGGCTTGGGCCGTTTCTAGTCATGATGATGAGCATGTCACCTGGTTTGACTAGCCATCAAACTTTGACGTGCATATATTGTATGACAGGTTTTCCCGCGCTTTTCTCCCGCGCTTTTCCTGGCTTCAGCGTGATAGACTTGGTCAACAAATTTAATCGCCTGGAGGGCTGGTTTGACACGCTTAGAGCATGAAAACAGGGAGCTGGGGCACGCGGGGAATGGCGTGGTTCACGTAGCCTGGACGCTGGCAGTTGTTCCAGTGGAGGAGCATTTTCGTGTGGTAGTCAGCACAGGCCATCTCGTACTCTTGCATGCTCATGACTTCGTGCAATGCCCGACGAAAGTATTCCTTGAGCTTGTGAGACCTCACTCGGTCAATGGTGTCGTACACCCGGTTCCTCAGGTCAGCGAACTTGGCTGCCTTGCGCAAACACTGACGGCGGGCGCGTTCGTGGTATTGGCAGGATTCGTCCAAGATGGGGTCGCGGTCCAACGGGCGGATCATCTCGCTGAACGTGAGCAGCTGGTGGTGGGCTGGGTGGGTGCATGGCTTAAATATTGCAGGCCTTTTGGATATCGAGGGATATAGCTCGTATTTAAACACGCGGCCAGAGTCCACACACTTCTAGCGTCTACGTGTGAGACATGCTTTTCAAGGGGCGCGTGCATGGCATGAAAATTTCGGTCTTTGCTATCAAGAATTGCAGCTGTGTGATGGTGGACGGTCGTGTGTTCATGCGGCCGTACCTGCGCGGCAAGATTCGCTATGAGGAGGAAAAACTCGACAAGAAATCCGAGGCCGTGTTTGCCCGCCTGAACTGGACGTTTGTGACTTTCCGTCCGATAATGACAGTCGACGACCTGCTCATCATCACGTGCCAGGGTTACACGTTCGAGCTGATCGAGATCGAGCAGGGCTTCGACTTCTAGAGTCCCTCATTAAACGAGTTAAATCACGCGTGTTTTCATGATTAGGTTTTTAATGCGCCCGTTGGGGCAGGCCGTGCGAGTCCTTGGCCTGTTTAGGACCTGGCCTCGACACGATGGTTCTGCTCCACCCACTGATCGAGGACGAAGCGGAGGTCCTTGGGCATGACGGTCTTGCGACCGGCGTGCTCGGCGGCCTTACCCATGTCCTTGAAGAGCTTGGTCACGATGTCCTGAGCGAACTCGGCCATCGCTTCGTTTCCGCTCTTCGAGAAGCGGACGTCCGTCTTCCAGTTGAGGGCGAGCTCCTTCAGGAGGCGCTTGAAAGCCGCCGACGAGAAGACATGCTTGGGAGTTTTCTGGATCTGCTTGATCTCCTTCTCGGCGCGGCGGGCAACATGCCGGCGCTTGGCCTTACGGGTCATGTTGAGCCAGCGGTAAGCGGTGATGCGCGTGAACTTCGGGCAGAACATTCTTCAAGAGGGAAGAGTATGGGAGGGCAGGCTGGTCCACGCTTTAATACCTGCCTAGCTGGCTCAAACCCGCAGGACCGAGATCAAGCCTGCTGTGAGGGCCGCGACGATCCAGGTCTCGTGGTTCATGATATCCTTGAGCTGGAAGCAGCTGCACGCGCAGGTCTGCCCGTCGAACCTGGAGTTCCGGTGGATCACGGCGTGGTGGCAGAGCAGGCAAAGCGCGAGCCAGGCTGCTCCCAGGACGAACAGGCCCGTCCAGGCGAGCGAGAAGAGCGTGATTACGGCTTGCACGATAAAGAGGATCACGGCTGCCGTGGCGTATCCCTGGCGCTGCTCCTGATCGGGTGGGGTTTGCTGGAAGCCCAGCCAAAGTGTCAGCGGGAATAGCAGGCCGAACAGGATGAGCAGGATCTCTGTTAGCATGCTTCTAGTGTGTGCCTGCTGTTCCTGCCTATATCCTGATGTGATAGTCTTTCTCGTATGCAGGACACTGGATTTCGGCGTGCTGGGCCACGTATGAAAGAGTGAGTCGGGCGGGGCATGTCATCTGCTAGATATCCCTCCAGCTAACTCGCCATGTCCTCTTTCAACATGTACGTGACCAATGAGCTGCCCAAGCCCTTCAATGTATACGTGACCAACGAGATGCCCAAGCCCTTCAACGTGTATGATGACGAGTGGGTGCTGGTTTAGGCCAGCCGGTCCTGCGGCGCATTAAACACTTGATTGACTCGTTGAGCCAGATTTAATCGCGCACGACCAGGGTGCGCTGGCCTACTCGCGCTTGGCCTGGACGCGCGTGTCCTTGAGCTGGTGGGACGGGGAGAGCAGGCCGATGAACTCGCCAGCGTCGTGGGAGGCCCAGCAGAGCCCGTAGAGCAGGCCCGGGAGGGAGCAGAGCAGGGTCAAGGCCGAGAGGATGCAGGCCATGGCCATGACAAACGGGGTGATCAGGGTCAGGATGAGTGAGCCAGCGAGAGCCACGATTGAGAGCATGACCGAGAGGCAGAACAAGCCCCCCTGTTGAATTGCCATACCGACGTTGCGCTCGAACAGGGCGCCGTACGTCTGGATTTCCTCGTACAGCCAGCCCAAAAGCGTGAACACGGGAAGGAGATGGCATACGACCTGCTCGGCTGCCATCCAGTACCAGTTGCCCTCATTGTGCAAGTACTGCCGGTAGAACCAGCAGACGGCCAGCCCGGCAGAGTACACCAGGAGACTCGTGATGAACACGGCAAGACAGATTTCGAGCGGGGTGATCTCCGGAATCATCATGGTGCGCAGGCTCAATGCAAGAGCAGTCTGGGGAGGCTGGTGGGAGCGCGTTAAATACTCGAGCGGGGCAGGGATTAACGCGTCGGATTCATTCGCCTCAGGAGGGCAGGGTGACGGCTGGAAGGCGAGACTAGAAGCCTCGCGGGCGGCTGGTTGGGCATGCGGAATCTAGTCGCCCAGCTTGCGCTTGAGGACCCGGGAGAGCTCGGGGTCCTCGTCGAAGAGGTCGTCCAGCATGTAGTGCTGGACCGTCGCGGCCTGGGACAGAGCCATAGCCCTGGCCATGTCGCGCTCGTACTGGTCGATCTCGTCGTCCGCCTGCGCCTGCGAGAGCGCGAGCGTCTTGGCGAACTCGTAGTCCGACTGGATCTCGGTCTTGGTGGTGCCAGAGGCCTTGACCGACATGGCCAACGCCCGCTCCATGTCGTTGTTGAACTGGATGTCCTCGACGGGGAGGAGGAAGCCGGTGTCCACGCGGACGGGGAGGTCATCGCGCATGTCGAGCGCGTCGTTGGCGGACCTGAGTGCCTCGAGCAGCTCGCCGGTGTTGCCCGGAGCGATGTTGGCGACCTCGGCCAGCTTAGAGGAGGCGTGGTGAGACAGCACCCCGAAGGCCGCCTCGGCGACGGAAACCGGCGGGAGAGCAGGCTGAACCGTGGGGGCAGAGTCCAGAGCCTCCCGCTGGACCAAGCCCAGAGTAGCATAGGCGACGCGTGTGAGCTGGTCGCGCGTGTACCGAGGAGTCTCCGGGTTGGGCGGGAAGAGCATGCCGTACATGGCCAGCAGGTTGGGCGGTGGGGTGAGCTCGAGGCTCTCCAGGATCTGGGCGAAGCCGGTTTCCGTGTGGTAGAAGCGAGTCGGATTCTCGTCGTGCAGGGGGGCCGGCATGGGGATCTGGTTCTGCATGTTGATGAGGTGCGTGGCCACCAGATGGACCCCTTCCTCGATGTCTCCGCGCCGGTCATGGTGCGACCGGTACGCGAGAGAGAGCGAGTTGGTGGCACGATCGAGGTATTCACGAGTGAACATGTTGCTTTCCGTACGAACACGAAGTATGGAGGGGGTGGGAGGGAGCAGGTTAAATACTCGAGCGGGGGTGGAGTTTAACGCGTCGGATTCATTCGCCACACGAGGGCAGGGTGACGACGGGGGTGCCGGCTCATCTAGAGCAGCTTGGCGATGGCCTGGAGGATGCCATCCTCGAGGTCAGGGATTGGGCTGCCCGCTCCGAGCCTGGAGTGCAGGCCCATAGCAAGGACCAGCCGACGGTCGGTCTTCTGCTGGAGCCAGTTGAGGCGGAGCCAGTTGAGGTACTGCATCTCCCTGGCAGCAGCCGTCACATCGGCCACGTTATTCACGCGGAACTCGTAAACATCCTCGTCCTCATCAAAGTAGAACCTAGGACGGATGCCATTCCGCAGCCGGTTATCCATGTACTCCTGCCACAGCGGGGTCGTCTTGACGGTGGCATTGACCGAGAGGAACGGCAGCTTGCGCACGGTGAGCTTGACCTTGCCAGTCTCCTCGGTCCATTCGAGAGTTTGTCCGATATCACCGGGTGTACACTCGACCTTCTCGTCTTTGAGTTCCTCGAGATATTCCATCAGCGCGAGGAATATCGTCTCCTGCATCACCTGCTGGAAGAACAGAAAGACAGACATCGAGCTCAAGTCGGTTTGTACTCGATCCCCCGTAGGTCTGTTAAATACT
>JACCDZ010757537.1_pt1 | contig 14560 bp, 13 predicted proteins | sample 7449551 | NCBI WGS metagenome assembly JACCDZ01 (sample SAMN15323452, study PRJNA562643) | freshwater metagenome | isolation source: river surface water | place: USA:Blue River Watershed | collected 2017-08-18 | reverse complement strand
TCTTGGTACTTGGACACCGGCCGGAACCGAGATTATTTGCCTATCTATTGTGGGATTGTTATCGCCTTTAAGTGAAATTTGATAAAAGCCATCTTGTTGCTCTTTTGTAACAATCCGATGCGAATAAGTGGCAAAATTCTTCTCAGATCTGACCATAATTACATCACCTAAAGTCACATCTTCAACTTTGGTAGGAGAGGTGATCTGTAAATCACCAGCACGAAAAGTAGGTTTCATACTTTCGCTGAGGACTGGGCTGAATCCGATATCGAAAGCTAAAGCTGCAACTGTCGGCATTGATAGCAAAACCGAGAATCCAATAGTCGCAAACGCCATTAGTGTTGGTTTTTTATTGCTCATCAATTTAGGCATTGGCCTAAATTAGAAAAATTATGGATTAATTAGGTCGCGTTTAAATCGCAATTGGCTCTTTAATCTTAGGGTAAAACTAAAAAGCAATAAGAGAAGAATTGTCATCTCTATAATATTTCCATATTTAGCAGCTGGTGTAGCGCCACTTCTCACATATATATTGTCAACCAATGTTTGATTCTCATATTTAGGAATTGATTTTTGAATCTTTCCTCGTTCATCAACTATCGCCGTAACACCAGTCGTGGAAACATAGGCGCTTTGCCGAGAAGTTTCGGCACTTCTAGCCTGTGCAATTGCCAATTCTTGCTCTAACTGCCAGGTCTTGAAGTAAGTAGCATTATTTGTTTGAGTCACAATAAAGTCTGTATCAGTCATTTCTGCTCGTGCCTGCCTATCCGAAAGCAGCTCGTAGCAAATCAAAGTTCTAAAAGAGAAATCTCCCACTTTAAATAAATAGGGCTCCTTACCTGGAATATATGGCACTACCTTGCCGGCCTTATCTGAAATCCTTTCAACGAGTGATTGGAAAGGAATGAATTCACCAAATGGGGTCAAATATCTCTTTGAATAACTTTGATTCTGGCTTCCATCAAAAAGTACGGAACCATTAGTTCCATCTTTTAAATTAGCATTTACCAGAATTGGGGCATTGATCCTTTGATATTCACTTTCAAGTGCCAATCGGGTGTCTCTGCGAATGGTTGGATCATGCATGATTGCGTTCTCTGGCCAAACTACTAAATCAACAGAATCCGGCTCAACTTTTTTCATAGCCTTGAAATGTTTACTTATTGCAGCATTAGCATTCTCAAAGGTGTTATCTAATTTTTCCTGCTGGCCACCTTGAATTAGGGCCACTTTGACGGATTCCGCCTTAGTAACTTGAACAGGGATAAAACCTGCAAGAATAAATAACAGCAGAGTAATAGCCAACCCTTTAATCTTTTGATCAATAATCAAAGTAACAGCTAGGACAAATATAAATGCAACACCAATAATGCTTAATCTAGGGTAGAGGTAATTTAAGGGACTTTCAGTTAGCGCGAAGCCCAAACGGCTCCAACCAAAGCCACCAAATGGGATGCTTCTTAAAATAAACTCAAACAAGATCCAGGAAGCTGCAAAGGTCAGTGCTCCTGTACTAAAACTCAAGGCGATAACAAAGACTGCCTGCATCAAAACTAATGCTATCCAAGCAAATGAACCAACATAGGTGCCGACCCAAAAAAGTGTTAGTAATTGATAACCAATACCGAAAAGAAAATTAATTAATAATCTGCTCTTGATTGGTTGATCCATATTTAATTTATAAAGAATCCCGATTCCAACTATTAATGCCGGCCAGAAATCAATTGGGTGGTAAGCAGCACCTGCAATTAAGCCTGCTAGCACTGCCAAAATTGAATTCACTGAGAGAGCATGGCAAAAAGCTAGGCAATCCGCATTAATTTTGGAACCAGACGTAGATGGTTTACATTTTCAAGGCGTAAACTTTCCGCATGTATGCGGGAAGTGATTACGAGCTTTACTTAAAGAGCCTTGGCGCCTTCCTGATCATTGCTTTAATTTTTGTGCCAATCATGAAATGGGCCTTCACTTCCAAAAGCGATCGACAGCATAAGAAGGTCAAACGAGAAATCAGACGCGATTTAGCGAAGTTGAAGCGAAAGTAGATTATTAGTAAGAGTTGCTTTGGTGGGTTGTGTAGGACTCGAACCTACGACCCAGTGATTAAGAGTCACTTGCTCTACCAACTGAGCTAACAACCCAAAGACTGAACGGGTCAGACCCTATCAAGAAGGGGACCTGGTGCAAAATCTAAGCGAAACATCGGATTATTCGCGTCGGACAATTAATATCTAAGCATGAAATTGCGCAGTATTTGGGCTATCGCATTAGTTGCGATATTAAATATTCCCAATGCAAACGCCGCAGAAACTTCTATTGAAACGGTCCTTGAATCATTGGCTGTTAAAGGTCGTGCACCAAAGACCGGATATACCAGAGCTCAATTTGGCCAAACCTGGGCGGATGTAAATCGAAATGGCTGCGATACTCGAAACGATATTTTGCAGAGAGATCTAACGAATTTGTCTTTTCGTGCCGGCACCCGAGATTGTGTGGTTGAAAGCGGCAAGTTAATTGATCCATATTCTGGCATCACCATTAATTTTATTAAGGGCGTTAAGAGCAGCATGGAAGTTCAGATTGATCATGTGGTCGCTTTAAGTAATGCCTGGCAAACGGGTGCATTTAAATTAACTATTGAGAAGCGAACTCAATTTGCAAACGACCCGGATAATTTGCTCGCTGTGCAGGGAAGACTTAATTCTCAAAAAGGTGATGGTGATGCTGCAACTTGGTTGCCACCATTGAAGAGTTATCGATGCACTTACGTGGCCAAACAGATCGCTGTAAAGGCAAAGTACGGCTTATGGGTTACCGCCCCTGAAAAAGCGGCAATGAAAAGCATTTTAGCTAAATGCTAAATTGCTTCACCATTTCTTTCACCAGTTCGAACTCTTACTACTGAATCAATTGGTGTTACCCAGATTTTTCCATCCCCAATAGCGCCGGTATTTGCTGCTTTCGTGATGGTTTCAACGATATGTGCCACTTCAGCATCATCTGAAATCACTTCAATTCGAATTTTGGGAATCAAATCAACGACATATTCGGCGCCACGGTAAATTTCGGTGTGCCCCTTTTGGCGGCCAAAACCGCTCACTTCTGAGACCGTCATGCCTGCTACGCCAATCTCTTGCAACGCGCGCTTGATGTCATCAAGACGTGGTGGCTTAACTATTGCGGTTATTAGTTTCATTTCTTATCCACCTTCTCGAATTTATCGAATAGAGATACTAGAGAAATCGTATGCGGTTTCTGCGTGATATGTCTGATCTAAGCCGGTGGCTTCATCATCTGGGCTTGATCTAAATCCAATCGTTTTCTCGATGAAGCTGGCGATTAGATATGTTGCAGTAAATGCAAATAGACCAACAGCTACTGAGGCAATCATCTGCTTTTCAAGTAGGGCGGTGCCGCCTTTCATAAATAACCCATCTGCGCCCATTGCATTTGCAGTTGTGGTGCCAAGTATTCCAATCGCCAACATTCCAAAGAGACCGCTTACGCCATGTACGCCAACCACATCTAACGAATCGTCATAATTAAATTTATATTTCAATGCAACTGCCCATGCGGAGAGCGCACCGCTTATAAGTCCAATAATTAAGGCGCCTAATGGATTAACGAATCCGCAGGCGGGTGTAATTGCAACCATGCCGGCGACTGCACCCGAAGCGATACCTAAAGTTGTAGCTTTGCCGTCGCGGATTTTTTCGGTTAGTAACCAAGTCATTGCCGCAGCACTTGCCGCAATCTGAGTATTAATAAGTGCAGTTGAAGCAAGCGCACCGCTAGTTAGGGCGCTGCCGCCATTAAATCCAAACCAGCCAAACCAAAGAATTCCGGCACCGAGTAGAACTAAAGGCAGATTATGAGGGCGCATTTGATCGCGCTTAAATCCAATTCGTTTTCCAATTACAAGCGCTAAAGCCAAAGCAGATGCACCAGAGTTAATTTCCACCACTGTGCCACCAGCAAAATCGAGCGCACCAATTTTGGTCATGATCCAACCGCCACCAAATACCCAGTGTGCAATTGGTGAATAAACCAGAGTTACCCAGGCAGCGACGAATACCAGCCAAGAGCTAAATTTGACGCGATCTGCAATTGCGCCAGAAAGAAGCGCAATTGTGATGATTGCGAAAGTTAATTGGAACATTGCAAATGCAAGGGTTGGCACTTGATGTCCTTCGCTTCCTACGGTCGCATCCAGAGTGTTACCTAAACCTAAATGCGAAAGATCGCCAATAATTCCCGCTACATCTTTACCAAATGAGATTGAATATCCGTAGAGAACCCAGATGATTGTGGTGACGCCCATTGCCGAAAAAGACATCATCATGATGTTTAAGGTGCTCTTTGCACGAACCATGCCGCCATAAAAGAGGGCCAGGCCTGGGGTCATAAATAAAACTAAAGCTCCGGAAATCAGAAGCCAAGCGGTATCGGCACCGTTGACCAGATTGTTGACGCTACTCATTAGCAAACACCTTTTACATCAGGTACGAGAGGGTCTGATGTGGGCGTTAAGTTATATTTGAATTGTTACTATTTTGTTTCGACTGAGTTATAGCGGTCGAAAGAATTTTGAATTTCACGCTCAGCTTCAGCGCGGCCGACCCAAGTTGCGCCCTCTACAGATTTGCCTGGCTCAAGATCCTTGTAAACCTCAAAGAAATGTTGAATCTCAAGGCGGTCATATTCAGAGATATGGTGAATATCGCGTAAATGTTCTTTGCGCACATCACCTGCTGGAACACAGAGCAATTTGTCATCTCCACCAGCTTCATCGGTCATGCGAAACATTCCAATTACTCTGCAAGAGACTACACAACCAGGAAATGTTGGCTCATCGAGCATAACCAACGCATCGATTGGATCGCCATCTAGGCCAAGAGTATTTTCTACATAACCGTAATCCCATGGATATCGGGTAGAGGTAAAAAGCATTCGATCTAAACGAATTTTTCCTGACTTTTTATCGACCTCATATTTATTTCGAGAGCCTGCCGGAATTTCGATTAAGACATCGAAAGTTAATTCGTTCAAGTGCAAACTTCCTTAGTTAAAGTTTAAAAAGAAAAATAAAAACTTGGGGTGAATGACGGGGCTCGAACCCGCGACATTCCGGACCACAACCGGATGCTCTACCAGCTGAGCTACATCCACCATGTCGTATTTCGGACGGGCGTAGTTTATCAGCCTTATTCGCTTGCGCTATCCCCGTTAAATGCGGCGGCAATCTGCTTGATATCGGCGCTCTGCGGCCCTGGTTGATCTACGAAAACGGTCTTTCTGTAGAACGATAACTCTGCAATTGAATCTTTTATATCTCCAAGCGCTCTGTGATTTCCAGTCTTGGCAGGGGAGTTGAAGTAAACCTTTGGATACCAACGGCGGGTAAGTTCCTTAATCGATGAGACATCAATGGTTCGGTAATGAAGATGTTCGGCAAGCTTTGGCATATCGCGCGCGATAAAGATGCGGTCTACGTAAACCGAATTTCCAGCAATTGGAGATTTACCTGCCACCACACCAGAGCTTTCAAGATATTTCAAGATTGTATTTTCGGCATCTGAAACTGAAACTCCATTTGGAATTTCATCGATCAATCCCGAATCGGTATGCATCTTGGTCACGAACTCGTTCATGCCTGAGATTTGCTCGGGGGTAGCTTTGATGACTAAATCGACGCCTTCGCCGATGATGTTTAAATCAGAGTCGGTCACCAGGACTGCGATTTCAACCAAGACATCGTTTTTGGTGTCGAGGCCGGTCATTTCGCAATCGACCCAGACCAGATTCGGATATTCGTTAGCCATTTCGAGGATAACCCTAAACCATCTGTAGAGGTACTCGGGCAATTAAGTTCATAACTCGTTCACCTTCCGTTTACCTTACATCCGCACAAAAAAGCTGGAGTACGCGCAGAATTCGCAGCATGGCAATCACCAAAAACGCAGTAATCGGCGTGCCTAAACCTCGTGAAATTACAACGCAACCTCGCAAGTCTGATCAGTTATTTAGAGCTGTTGTAACGATTGGTGGAATGGCAAGCCTTGCTATTTTGGGATTGATAGCGCTTTTTCTTTCAATTAAAGGTCTCCATATTTTGCAAGAAGAGAAATTCGGTTTTATCACGGAATCTAATTGGGAAGTGATTACAGACGCTGATGGAAACGTGGCACAAAAGAATTTTGGCATTGCGGCAATGTTGGTGGGAACTTTTATTTGTGCCCTCATTGCAGTAATTGTCGGAGTACCAATAGCCGTGTTGAGTGCAATTTATTTGACTTTTTATGCGAGCGGGAAAATTAAGAATTTTTTGGTTTCATTAATTGATTTAATGGCAGCGTTCCCATCACTACTTTTTGGGTTTTGGGGATTTTTCGTCTTTATGTCTTCAGCAGAGTACTGGGCAAAATTACTCAATAAATATCTAAACTTTATTCCAATATTTAAAGTACCTGCTCCGATTTTTGAGCGCTCACCTTTTATCGCAGGATTAGTTCTTGCGATAATGATCATTCCAATCGTCACTTCCATCTCTCGAGAAGTTTTTGCACAAACTCCTTTAGATCGCATACAAGCCGCATATGCACTCGGAGCATCTAAGTTTGCGATGATAAAAGCGGTGGTTATCCCTTATGGTCGAGGCGGAGTAATCGGCGGTGCCATGCTTGGTCTAGGACGTGCAATGGGTGAAACTGTTGCTGTATATACAGTTCTAAATGTGGTCTATCAGATTAACTGGCAAGTCTTGTTTGGAGCTGGTGGAAATGTTGCCTCTTTAATTTTGCTGAAATTCGGTGAAGCAGGCCCTTATGAAGTTGATGCATTGATGGCTGCTGGACTAGTTCTTTTCTTGCTCACCTTGATTGTCAATGCAACTGCCGATGTTTTAGTCTCGAAGTTTGGAGGTAAAGGCAAATGACAATTGCCGATATCCCAACTCCAAGCAAGCCTTGGGAGAGCAGCATTAAAGATAAACGCACTACCATTTTCTTATTGATGCTCTCTTTATTAGTAAGTTCAGTTTTAGTTAAATTTTGGGTATTCAATGGAAAACTGGGATTTGCCATAGCTTTCTTTATTTCTAGCCAAATTATTTTTGTGTCCAAAAGTTATCGCAAATTAGGTGCTCCAGCTGCAAAGGACTCACTGCTAAAAGGTTTTGCATTAATGGGCATTACTTTGACTTTAATTCCAATCGTAAGCATTATTTCAACTGTTGTGATTAAAGGTTATAAAGGTCTTCATCCAACATTACTTTTTAAGGATATGGCATTGGCATCCGTAAATGATCCAATAACTAATGGCGGTTTGTTACACGCACTTGTCGGAACAGTTATTATGGTTTCTGGAGCTTTGCTTATTAGTTTTCCAATCGGCGTTCTAACCGCGCTTTATTTGACTGAAATTAAGGGTAAATTTTCAAGACCTATTAAATTCCTGGTCCAAGCGATGAGTGGTGTGCCATCAATCGTGGCAGGGCTTTTTATTCTCTCGAGTCTTGTATATCCGATAACCAAACAACTATCAGGGCTAATGGGTTCATTTGCGTTATCGATTTTAATGATCCCAACTATCGCAAGAACTGCCGAAGAAATGTTACGACTTATTCCAAATGACTTACGCGAAGCAGGTGTAGCACTTGGTTCGACTCAATGGAAAACAGTCTCATCAGTTGTCTTACCTGCTGCAAAAAGTGGGTTGGTTACTGCAGTAATTTTAGGCGTAGCTCGAATTATTGGAGAGACTGCTCCTTTGCTTTTGGTATCGGGCGGTGGAGATTCACTGAATCTAAATCCAACCCAAGGCGCAATGGGATCTTTACCGTATTACATTTGGAAAGCATTTTTAACGGGCGGAACCGATGAAGCATTTGCTCGAGCTTGGGGCGGCATGCTGGTTCTCTTAATATTCATTTTTATTCTTTTTGGACTAGCAAGATTCCTAAGTAGAAGTAAGGTAAATTGATGAATACCTCTGAGGTGGGAACGCAGATGCAAGGTAAAAACACGTTAGCTGATATCGCATTGAATCGGGCCTCAACTAACATAAAAGGTAATGTCATTGCAAAGGACATGGAAGCGGTTGGAATTCATGCATGGTTTGGCAAGAAGCATGTCCTGGCTGATGTAAATCTCAATTTTCCTGCAGGATCCGTTACTGCGCTAATTGGACCTTCTGGTTGTGGAAAATCTACCTTTATCCGAACATTAAATCGAATGCATGAATTTATTCCGACCGCTGCACTAGCAGGTCAAGTAATATTAGATGGCAAGGATATTTATGAAGCCGGAACTGACGTTACAAAAATCCGTTTAAAAGTAGGAATGGTTTTTCAAAAACCAAATCCTTTTCCTTCAATGACCATTGGCGAGAATGTTCTATCTGGTTTGAAGTTGGCGCAATTAAAGAAAAACAACACAGATGATCTGCTTGAATCTTGCTTAGTTAGAGCAGGTTTATGGAATGAAGTAAAAGATCGCCTAAACGAACATGGTGGTTCCTTATCAGGTGGACAACAACAGCGCTTGTGCATCGCCCGCGCATTAGCAGTCGAACCGGAAGTACTTTTAATGGATGAACCATGTTCAGCTCTTGATCCGGGATCAACTCTAAGAATTGAAGATACTATTTCGGAGCTGTCTCAATCCATGACCATTGTGATTGTTACCCACAATATGCAACAAGCAGCTCGAGTATCTGACTACACAGCCTTTTTCTTATCTGATGGGGGACCGGGAATCATGGTTGAAACAGGTGAAACAGGAAAAATTTTCTCTGCACCAACCGACAAACGCACTGAAGATTACGTAACCGGTCGCTTTGGTTGATACCAAATGTTCACCTTTAAGGCGGATGTTGTTTACCTATAGTTTCGGCCCTGTTATTTAGTAAATATAACTTTCAGCTGTGCTCAACAGAGCACATTATGAAAGGTTAAGAATGAAGTTATCTTCAAAATTTAAGGCTGTTGGCCTAGCTGCAGTCATGGTGCTTTCTGTTGCACAACCTGCACATGCAGTGGACTTAACTGGCTCCGGAGCCTCATTCGTTGATCCACTACTTCAAGCCTGCAAAGCTGGTTTTGCAAAGTCTTCTGGACACTCATATGTTTATACATCAACTGGCTCAGGTACCGGTAAGAAAAATTCAGATGCGCAGATTGGTGATTTTTGGTTCTCAGATTCAGCGCATACCGCTGCAACAAAACGTTCAACAGTTTTTCATGCGCCAATTGTGGCAGCCCCAATTGCAGTTCTTGTAAATCTACCGGCCAAAAAAGATATTTATCTTTCTGCTGAAACTGTCGCAAAGATTTTCGCAGGTGAAATCACAAAATGGAATGACCCTGCAATTGCAGCAGATAATAATCGCTCAGTAACAACTACGGTGTATAAGAAAGATTCATCTGGAAATGTTTTGAAAGATAAATCAGGTAATCCAGTAGTTCTATCGACTCGCACCAAGAATATTTATTACACTTTGCCAAATCAGAATATCAAGGTAATTTTCCGTGCCGACGGTTCTGGTACATCAAATAACTTTACAAAGTGGCTAAATGGCGTTGCGCCATCAATTTGGACTAAGCCCGCTAACGATGCATTCACAACCGCTTTCCCAGGCAATATAAATGATCCAAAGAATATTGGTCGCATTGTTGGTGCAAATGCTTCACAAGGCATCGCAACTCTTGCCAAGAAAACGCCATATTCAATTACGTACGCTGAGAAGAACTGGGGAGATGCATATGGACTGCGCACAGCTTTCGTGAGCAATGCTTCTGGACAGTTTGTTTTCCCAGATTCAGCAGCAGTATCCGCATTCCTAGGTGAAGCATCACAAGATGCCAATGGAATTGTTACATATGACTACAAGACCAAGGTTGCAGGCGCCTATACATTGGGAATCGTTTCTTACATGTTGGTCGAAACCAAGTATGCAAATAAGGCTAAAGGCGATGCTGTCGAAGCGCTAGCCAAGTACATTCTCTCCCCAGAATGTTCTGCCTCAAATCCAAAGCTTGGATATGTAGTTGTTGCCGGCACCTTCTTGGCAAAAGCAAATTCTCAGATTGCAAAGATGAACAAGGGCTAATTCAGAAAAATCTCGGGAAGTGAAAAACCCAGTGCCGAGCGGCACTGGGTTTTTCTTATGTGCGCCTAGCAGGAATCGAACCTGCGACGCCGGGCTTAGAAGTCCCGCGCTCTATCCGACTGAGCTATAGGCGCTTGTGATTTGTTCAATGCTAATTCTACCGACTATATACATTAAGGTTTCCACTTATGGCTGAGTTCATTTATACGATGAAAAAGGCGCGCAAGGCGCATGGCGACAAGGTAATTCTTGATGATGTCACATTGATGTTTTTGCCTGGGGCAAAGATCGGTGTGGTTGGACCAAACGGTGCAGGTAAATCAACGGTCCTTCAAATCATGGCCGGTTTGCAGCAACCTTCAAATGGTGAAGCTTTTCTAACCCCTGGTTACACGGTTGGCATCCTGCTTCAAGAGCCACCATTAAATGAAGAGAAGAATGTTTTAGAGAATGTTCAGGAAGGCGTTGCTGAAACCATTGCGATGCTAAATCGCTTCAATGAAATTAGCGCAGAGATGGCAAACCCTGATGCCGACTATGACAAATTGTTAACAGAGATGGGTAATCTTCAAGAACAACTTGATCACCGTAATGCTTGGGATTTAGATTCACAATTAGAACAGGCTATGGATGCGCTTCGATGCCCGCCAGCTGATGCCGATGTTAAAGTCTTATCTGGTGGAGAGCGTCGTCGCGTTGCACTTTGTAAATTACTTTTGCAACAACCAGATCTCTTACTACTTGATGAGCCAACCAACCACTTAGATGCAGAATCAGTACTATGGCTGGAACAACACTTATCTAAGTACCCTGGCACGGTTGTAGCGATTACCCACGATCGTTACTTCTTGGACAATGTCGCACAGTGGATTCTTGAATTAGACCGCGGACGTGCTTATCCATACGAAGGCAACTACTCAACTTATTTGGATACTAAAGCAACACGTTTAAAGATTGAAGGCCAAAAAGATGCAAAGCGCGCAAAGCGTTTAGCCGATGAACTTGAATGGGTTCGCCAAAATGCCAAAGGTCGCCAAGCCAAATCCAAAGCTCGTCTTGCTCGATATGAAGAGATGGCGGCAGAGGCCGACAAGATGCGCAAATTGGACTTCGAAGAAATTCAAATTCCACCTGGGCCGCGACTTGGAAATGTGGTCGTCGAAGTTGATCACTTATCAAAAGGTTTTGGGGATCGTTTACTAATTGACGATTTATCTTTTACCTTGCCTCGAAACGGAATTGTTGGTGTCATTGGACCAAACGGCGCTGGTAAAACTACGTTATTTAAAATGCTTATGGGCATGGAGACTCCAGATTCAGGTACCGTAAAAGTTGGTGAGACTGTAAAGATTTCTTATGTAGATCAGTCTCGTGGTGGAATCGATCCAAAGAAAACTCTTTGGGAAGTTGTTTCTGACGGACTTGATTTCATTAAAGTTGGGCAAGTTGAAATGCCATCACGTGCTTATGTATCTGCTTTTGGCTTCAAAGGTCCAGATCAACAAAAACCAGCCGGAGTTCTATCTGGCGGTGAAAGAAATCGCCTTAACTTAGCTTTAACTCTAAAAATGGGCGGCAATTTATTACTTCTTGACGAGCCAACTAACGACCTTGATGTTGAAACTCTTGGTTCACTGGAAAATGCACTTCTAGAATTTCCAGGATGCGCAGTAGTGATTTCGCACGATCGCTGGTTCCTGGATCGTGTAGCTACTCATATTCTGGCGTACGAAGGTGATTCAAAATGGTTCTGGTTTGAAGGTAACTTTGAAAGTTATGAGAAGAACAAAATTGATCGCTTAGGACCAGAAGCTGCACGTCCGCACCGCGCTACTTATCGAAAGCTAACTCGATAATGCGCCATAAGTGCCAGTTAGAAATTCGCTGGGCAGATTTAGATGCTTTTAAGCATATAAACAATGCGGCCTATCTTGTGTACATGCAAGAAGCTCGCGCGGATTTCACGTGGTTTTCTCGAATTGCAAAAGGCGAGGAACCATTGCTTGCAGATATGGTTGTTGCTAGGGCAGAGGTTGATTACCTCTCACCAATTCACCAGACCGGTACAACTCTAGAAGTTGAAATTTATATAGAAAAAGTAAGCAACTCTTCATTTGTAATGGTTTATGAAATGTCGCAAGGCGGTACCCTGCGTGCTCGAGGAAAGACGGTCCAAGTCGGCGTTGACATGGAGACAGAGAAAGCCCGTCGCCTGCGCGACAATGAGCGCGAATTCTTAAATCAATACCTGGAAGGAAATTGATGCATACAAATTTGCCGGTACGCGAAGAACGCCCTTGGTGGCGCGATGCCGTTACTTATCAGATCTACATCCGCTCATATGCAGATTCAAACGGTGATGGCATCGGTGATATCAATGGTATTCGCTCAAGACTTCCGTACATTAAAGATTTGGGCGTAGATTGCATCTGGATCAACCCTTGGTTTCAATCTCCACAAAAAGATCATGGCTACGATGTAGCTGATTACATGGATGTGAATACTGATTACGGAACCATGGATGATGCCAAAGCGCTAATTAAAGAAGCGCACGACTTAGGCATTCGCATCATTCTTGACCTCGTTCCAAACCACTCATCTGATTTACACGTGTGGTTTCAAGCAGCGTTAAATTCAGAACCAGGATCGAAAGAACGTGCTCGCTACATTTTCCGTGATGGCAAAGGTGAAAACGGAGATTTACCTCCAAATAATTGGGAAGCGGTCTTTGGTGGCCCAGCTTGGGAGAGAGTTATCGAAAAAGATGGCAAACCAGGGCAGTGGTACTTACATTTATTTGCAGTCGAACAGCCTGACTTCAATTGGGAGAATGAAGAAGTTTGGCAACATTTCCGCGACATCTTTAAGTTTTGGCTAGACCTTGAATTTGATGGATTCCGCATCGACGTAGCTCATGGCATGTGGAAAGAGAAAGGTCTTCCCGATGTTGATTTTGCAGAAGTCGAATTACTAGATCGCCATTACCGTCCATATTGGGACCAAGAAGAAGTTCACGAAATTCACCGTGATTGGCGCAAGATTACAAATTCATATAAGCATGATCCGATGTTGGTCTCTGAAGCTTGGGCCCCAACAGATCAAAGAACCGCGATGTATGTTCGTCCTGATGAGTTGCATCAATCATTTAACTTTTCATTTCTAACTGCTAAATGGGAAGCAAAATCTCTCAAACAGATTATTGATAAATCCATGACGGAAGTAGTCAAAGTTGGCGCTCCACCATCATGGGTTTGGGAGAACCATGACGTAGTTCGTAAGACTGATCGTTTAGATCTTGGTTTACAGAACAAGGGCAAAGGCCTAGAGAAGTTTGGTGATCCAAAGAAATTAAATAAAGAGCGCGCATTATTGCGTGCGCGCGCAGCAACACTTCTAGAACTTGCGCTACCTGGTGGCGCATATATTTATCAAGGAGAAGAGCTCGGCCTGTTTGAAGTTCGAGATATCCCAGAGGATCGCTTAGAAGATCCAATTTGGAAGATGTCAGGCCATACAGATCGTGGTCGCGACGGTTGTCGAGTGCCAATTCCTTGGACTAAGGATTCAGCAGGTGCACATGGTTTTTCTTCCAATAAGTCATTAACCACAGATAAAGCTTGGTTACCACAATCTGCGGGTTGGGGAGAGCGAGCTGTAGATACTCAACAAGGCGTTCAAGGTTCATTCTTTGAAATGGTTAAAGCTGCGCTAACTATTCGCAAAGGCGAAGCAGGACTTGGCGATGGCGAAATGAACTGGATTGATTCAACTGATGATGTAATTGCATTTCAACGACCAGGTAAATTTGCATGTTACGTGAACTTTGGTCCAGCTGATGTTGTGATTCCTTATGGAGCAGAAGTGTTAATTTCATCAGCACCGCTAAAGGGCGAACACATTCCTGCAGATACTGCAGTTTGGCTTCGACTTCCTTAGGTTTAGGCGAATAAGTGAAGCGCAGCAAGTTACATCCAGCTTGGATTGCCGTAGGCATAACTTGGCTCACGCTTGTGGCATCAGCCGGTTATCGCTCTGCGCCTTCAGTTTTAATCGTGCCACTAGAAGAAGCATTTGGGTGGTCTAGAGATCAAATTTCATTAGCGATTTCAGTAAACATTTTGCTTTATGGACTTACAGCACCTTTTGCAGCTGCGCTAATGGAACGTTTTACGGTTCGCAAAGTAGTTATGTCTGCATTAGCAGCGGTAAGTCTTGGTGCTTTTGCCACCGTACATATGACGCAACCTTGGCATTTAGTGCTCCTTTGGGGAGTAGTTGTAGGCGTCGGAACCGGATCAATGGCTCTGGTATTTGCGGCCACTGTTGCCAATCGATGGTTTATGAAGCGTCGTGGATTAGTTACAGGCGCCTTAACTGCGGCTGCAGCTACCGGCCAATTAATTTTCCTTCCAGCTTTAACTTCACTTGCTTTAGATCATGGCTGGCAGAG
>JACCDZ011669321.1_pt1 | contig 14563 bp, 17 predicted proteins | sample 7449551 | NCBI WGS metagenome assembly JACCDZ01 (sample SAMN15323452, study PRJNA562643) | freshwater metagenome | isolation source: river surface water | place: USA:Blue River Watershed | collected 2017-08-18 | reverse complement strand
CGGCAATCATTTTGGCGCCAGACTTGTAGACGCTGTGGTTGTCGCAAGTGGTGACTACTTCGTCATAAAGAAATGCAATTTCCTGCTGACCTAGGTTGCACTCGCCTTTGACTCCTTCGCAATACATTCCTGCCGCGTCCATTGAGTTTCTAATCTCGCGCAGCATCGGTTCAACTCTGGTTGATGCAAGCAGATCGTAATCAACGTTGTAGTCAGTGGATGGCTTCAGGTCTTTGTAGCCCTTAGCCCAAGCATCACGGAAAGTGTCATCAAAGACAATGAATTCAAGTTCTGTTCCAACAAACGCTTTCATGCCAAGTTTTTCAAGTCGCTCAACCTGGTTTTTCAAAATTGACCGAGGTGATTGTGGAATTACTTCGTGCGAGGTGGTGTGAAGATCGGTTGTGACAATGACACTGCCTGGAAGCCAAGGCGCCATGCGCATTGTCTTCATATCCGGAATCATTGCCATGTCGGCATACCCGGTATCCCAAGATGATATTTCGTATCCCTGGATGGTGTTGTTTTCGATGTCGACTGCGAGCAGATAGTTGCAGCACTCTGCTCCGTGGTCGGCAATGTTGTCTAGAAAATGGCGAGCAGCTACTCGCTTCCCGATTAGACGACCCTGCATGTCCGTAAAGGCCATGATGACGGTGTCGACTTCGCCCTTGGAATAAAGGGTCTTGAGCTGCTCCAGATTTATGTAACCGGTTGTGGCCATAAGGCGATCCTCTTCTTTGAGGTTGGTTTTCCAACCATTAGAACCCACCTTAGCGAGGGCTCCCAGAGCCAAACCTACTCTCGGGGCGGATTTTGGGCAATTTCAATCCTGAGAAAACCGGGTTAATTTTTTGCCCAAAGGTTGGTCAATCCGGCTATTGGAGGTCTAAAGTCAATATCGCAAAACCATACACAATGTCGTGCGTGGGAAGCACCTCGATCCTCGAGGCGCCTTTCTGGAGCGGCGGATAGGAATATGAATGTCTTCGGACAACATGAAAGTCTCAGGCGTTACCTATAAACGACCTGAAGACGGTTACTTTGAGAAGCGCCAGTTGCGCAGAGCAGCTGGTGTTTTTGGTCTCTGGGGTCTTGCGGTTGCCGCAGTTATCTCTGGTGACTTTTCAGGTTGGAACTTCGGACTAGACGTAGGTGGCTTTGGCGGCCTGCTGATTGCATTCGCGATCTTGGTTGTCATGTACTACGGTCTGATGTTTTCAATTAGTGAGATGGCAGCTGCCATGCCTCACACCGGTGGTGCTTACTCGTTTGCAAGAACAGCTATGGGTCCCTGGGGTGGATTCATCACAGGACTTGCAGAAACCATTGAGTATGTAGCAACTACTGCCGTTGTGGTGTTCTTCTCCGCCAGCTACGCAGACAGCATCACATCGACGCTGTTGGGAGTTTCACTACCAGCTTGGGTTTGGTGGTTGATTTTGTATGCAGCGTTCATCATTTTGAACGGCATGGGATCACACACTTCGTTCCAGTTCTCGATTGTTGTTTCAATAATTTCTCTTGGAATTATTTTGGTCTTCTCGCTAATGGCAGCCTTCTCAGGACTATTTAGCTTTGACAACCTCTTCAACATTGCGCCCGACCCAGGCCAGACGGCTTTCTTGCCATTTGGTTGGGAAGGAATTTTGTTTGCTATTCCATTCGCCGTTTGGTTCTTCCTAGGCATTGAGGAATTACCGCTGGCGGCTGAGGAATCAAACGATCCAGTCAAGGACATCCCAAGAGCAGCGCTGTGGGCAAGAACCACGCTAATTGTTGCTGGTTTGCTGGTGCTATTCCTAAACACTGGAATTTTGGGAGCTGAAGAAATTCGCGTTGCTGGGGAGCCGCTATTGGATGGCTTCCGCGCAATGGTGGGAGATCAACTAGCAGCCTTACTTGCGTTGGTTGCTTTGATTGGTCTGCTGGCATCGGTGCAGGGAATCATGTTTGCTTACGCCAGAAACATGTACTCACTCTCCCGTGCTGGTTACTATCCAAAGTTCCTGTCTGTCACCAATAAGAAGCAGGCGCCACTTGTGTCCATGATTGTTGGTGGAGTGATTGGGTTCCTAGCTCTTCTATCCATCCAGATTCTTACCGCGGTGGATGCTGAGGGTGCTGGTGCGGTAGCGGGTGCAATTGTTCTAAACATTGCTGTTTGGGGAGCCATGCTCGCCTACATGATGCAAGCAATTGCCTTCCTAATTCTGCGCCGCAAGCTACCTAACCTGAACCGCCCATACAAATCACCTTGGGGCGTTCCAGGTGGTGTACTTGCTGCCTTGATTGCCGGTATCTCATTCGTTGGATACCTAATCAATCCTGCGTTCCAGACGGCTATTGCTGGTATTGCCGTTGTCTACGTGATCATGCTGTTGGTGTTCGCACTCTACGGCCGTCACAACCTCGTACTCTCTCCAGAAGAGCAGTACGCGTTAGAAAACGCAAAGAAGTAAGTTAGTTATGAAAGGAGTGGGCCGGCCTGAGGTCGGCCCACTTTCATAAAAATGAACTACGTTGGCGCTTTGGATTTATTCACGATTGGGATTGGGCCATCCTCTTCCCACACCGTTGGTCCAATGCGCGCTGCCAAGGCTTTCGCAACAGAAATCAAAAGCAAGTCTTTCAATCGAATCAGCATCAAGTTATATGGATCGCTTGGTGCAACCGGTGCAGGTCACGGCACCACCAACGCGCTGATCGCAGGACTGGCTGGTTTTGATCCAGAAACCGCGAATCCTGATCATGTCAAAACCATGTTTGACGAAGCCATCAAGGACAAAAAACTAAGTGTCTATGACAAGGAAATTGTTTTTGAAGAAAAAGACTTGGTTTTTGCAGGCCGTGAGCGCCTAGAGCGCCATTCCAATGGAATGCTTTTTGAAGCATTTGATGGAGAAAATAAAATCCATGAATCCATTTATTTCTCTGTTGGTGGTGGATTTATTGAGCAAGACGGCCAACAGGCAAAGCAAAGACCAGCCGTTCCATTTCCATACTCATCTGCCGCGGAATTGGTTGAAATAGCTGAAAGAGAAAACCTTTCTATTGCAGAGGTTGCACTGGCGAATGATGTTGCAATTCACGGCAAAGAAAAAGTTGAAGCTCAGCTGATGGCAATCTGGCAGGCCATGAAGGGCTGTATCAAGGCGGGTCTTTCTTCTGAGGGGGTCTTGCCTGGTTATTTGAAAGTTCCCAGAAGAGCCAAAGCCATGGCGGAACAGCTTTCCAAGATGAGTCAGGAAAACAAAATTGGCGACCTGACAGCTGAGTGGCTGCAATCATTCGCAATCTCGGTGAATGAAGAAAACGCTGCTGGCAATCGAGTGGTGACCGCTCCGACCAACGGCGCCGCAGGCATCATTCCCGCGGTTGCATACTTCGCTCACGAATTTAGAGAAGTTAGCGATGAGCAAATTGCGATGGTTTATCTGCCAACTGCTGCCGCTATTGGTTCCTTATATAAGAGGAACGCATCAATCTCAGGTGCGGAAGCTGGCTGCCAGGGTGAGGTGGGATCGGCTTGCTCAATGGCAGCCGGTGCGATTACCGCAGTGATGGGGGGAACCGCCGCTCAGATTGAAAACGCTGCTGAGATTGCAATGGAGCACAACTTGGGCTTGACCTGCGATCCGGTTGGTGGTTTCGTGCAGCTACCCTGCATCGAGCGAAATGCTATTGCAGCAGGAACGGCAGTTGCCGCAATGCGACTAGCACTGCTCGGCGATGGTTCGCACAAAATTTCCCTCGATACAGTTATCGAGACCATGCGTCAAACCGGTCAAGACATGTCGCTGAAATACAAGGAGACATCTACTGGCGGTTTGGCCGTCAACGTTGTTGAGTGCTAGTACTCGCCAACTTTTTCATAGAGCTTGGCAATGATCCACCACTTGCCATCAATTTTCACAACGTTCAGATAGTCCTGCATAATTCCGCCAAACATCTGCAGCTGAACTTTGGCCCAGGCCATCGAATCGGAAATCTGATCGATTTCTAGAATCTGATCTTTTCTTGGATTACCAAGTTCTTTTGGTGATTGGCGATTAGCAACCTGGTCGCGATAAATAGCGTAGGGACGAAGCACCAGCTCACCACCCTGCGCAGAATACAAACAGCAGTCTTTGTGGAAAACCTGGTCAAACAAATTCATATCTTGCGCGTGAATAACTTCGAAGTAGTCATCCAGCAGTTTGATGAGGCCAGTGTCGATTGATGAGGTCTCCGGTGACTGCATCACTTCTTATACCTGGCAAATCCCTCAGCCAGCACTTTTTCTGCGGCTGCTTTGTTCTGCCAACCGCCAAGCTTGACCCATTTACCTGGTTCAAGATCCTTGTATCTTTCAAAGAAGTGTTCAATTTCATTCTTTACCTGCACCGGCACATCTTGCAGATCTTGGATGTGCATGTAGCGAGGGTCTTTCACCTGAACACATAAAATCTTTTCGTCTTGTCCGCCATCGTCTTCCATTAGCAGCATGCCAACTGGTCGGACCTTTACGTGGACACCGGGGAAGACTGGGTATTCAAGCAATACCAACGCATCTAGCGGATCGCCATCGCCACCCAAGGTTCCCTCAAAAGCTCCATAGTCAACCGGGTAGACAAAAGGTGTGAAGAGCACCCGGTCCAGCCAAACCTTGCCAGTTTCATGGTCTATCTCATACTTGTTGCGGCTACCGCGAGGAATTTCAATAACGACTTCGTATGACAACGCTTCTCCTAATTAGGCTTTGATAAAGATTAGCGAATAGAAGCCATGCCAGTCAGACCAAGACTCACCCCCGCAATCGCCCTCACCAGAAAGGCGATAAGAGAGGTATTGCCGGGGCTTTCTGCCAAGAAAGTCCTACTGGCAGTTTCTGGTGGAGCTGACTCACTCTCGCTGGCAGCGGCGAGTGTGTTTGAGGCCAAGAAGCTAAACGTTCCAGTAGCTGCAGCAGTGATTGACCACGGCCTGCAAAAAAACAGTTCCGACATCGCTCTTCAGGCCAAACAGCGGCTGCTCGCTCTTGGAGTAAGTGAAGTAGTGATTGAGAGGGTTAGCGTTAGGCAACAGGGCGATGGGCTGGAAGCTGCGGCCCGAGATGCAAGATACAAAGCGCTGGAGCGAATTCGCAAAGCCACTAAGTCCGATTGGATTTTGCTCGGACATAATCTTGATGATCAGGCAGAAACAGTGTTGCTTGGTCTTGCGCGCGGCTCTGGTCTTCGATCAATTTCTGCAATGGCGGCAAGAGACAGCGGTCGCAAACTGGTGCGGCCATTTCTTGAAATTCCTCGCTCCACACTTCGTCAAGCATGCCTGGATGCAGCAATTGAGTTTTGGGACGATCCACACAACCAAGACAGTAAGTTTGCCCGGGTTCGAATTCGCAAACTATCAGGAGAGCTGGAGAAAACTTTAGGTCCCGGCTTTGCGCAGTCGCTTGCCAGGACCGCCAAGAGCGCAGCGGAAGCTGAAGAACTAATTGAGGACCTTGCACAAAAACTTATGAAGAAGGCAACCACTAAGGTCGGCGCTCGCCAGGTTAGCTACTCAATCGATGCGATAGCGAAGGCAAAGGATGCCGTGCGGCGCAAGGCGCTACACCTGATTTGCCAGCAAGCCGGGGCAAAGAACATCTCCAGGACTCAGGTCTTGGCTATTGATGAGCTGATTACCAATTGGCACGGGCAGAAAAAGAGCAGCCTTTCGGGCATTACAGTAGAGCGGGTGACCAACCAGCTGGTTGTCAAAAGCACCAAACCACTAACCCCGGGAGCTTGCTAGTGCAGCTAGATCACCCTGACATTCAAGAAGTGTTAGTAACCGCTGGACAGATTCAAAAGCGAGTTGCTGAACTGGCTGGTGAAATCTCTGAGCACTACCAGGACAAGAACGTTCTGTTGATCGGAATTCTCAAAGGAGCTGTTCCGTTCATGGCCGATCTTTCACGGGCAATGAATATTCCAATCCAGCAGGATTGGATGGCGGTTTCTTCCTATGGCTCCGGGACCGTTTCGTCGGGTGTCGTGAGAATTCTGAAGGACCTGGACACTGATATAAAGGATAGAAATGTTCTGATTGTCGAGGACATCATTGATTCAGGTCTAACGCTGTCGTGGCTAACCTCCAACCTCAGGGCCCGGGGAGCCGCCAGCGTGGAGATAGTGACTCTTCTCAGGAAACCAGAAGCTGCCAAGGTCAAAATAGCTGTCCGCTGGGTGGGCTTTGATATACCCAACGCATTTGTGGTTGGCTACGGGCTTGACTTCAATGAAAATTACCGTTCACTTGATGGAGTTGGAATTCTTTCTCCATCCGTATATAGCTAAAGGTTTTTGATGACTGAAAAGAAGCAAGACAACCAGGCCAGGCTGAAGAAGTTCCTGCGGGGACCTTGGCTATGGATCGCTGCTGCCTTGATTGTTGTTTTTGTCGGTTCCTCACTGATGAACACTCAGCAGTTCACCAAGGTCGACACCCAGGTCGGTCTCGAAATGATTTCTTCTGGCCAGGCGGAGAAGGTCACCATTTTCGATGGTGATCAAAGAGTGGACGTTGTCTTGCGCAATCCAGATGCTGAGTATGGCAAGCAGGTTCAGTTCTACTTTGTTTCTGGCCGTGCTTCTTCGGTTGCGCAGATTGTTGCAGACTCCAACATTTCTAAGGGTTGGAGCGATGAGGTTCCAAACACCCCTTGGATTCTTGCGCTACTGGGATCTCTGCTGCCATTCATCATCATCTTGGCGCTGTTCTGGTTCTTGATGGGCTCGATGGCCGGTGGTGGTCGCGGCGTGATGCAGTTTGGCAAGTCCAGAGCAAAGCTTGTCAATAAAGAAATGAGCAAGATTACTTTTGCTGATGTTGCTGGAATTGACGAAGCAATTGAAGAACTAAATGAAATAAAAGAGTTTTTGAAAAACCCAAAGAAATTTCAGGACATGGGCGCCAAGATTCCACACGGTGTCTTGCTCTACGGTCCTCCTGGAACAGGTAAGACGCTGATTGCTAAAGCTGTGGCCGGTGAAGCTGGTGTTCCGTTTTTCTCAATTTCTGGTTCAGACTTTGTTGAAATGTTTGTTGGTGTTGGCGCTTCGCGCGTAAGAGATTTGTTCGACCAAGCCTAGCAGGCGTCTCCTGCAATCATCTTTGTCGATGAAATTGATGCGGTTGGTCGTCACCGCGGAACTGGTATTGGTGGCGGAAACGATGAGCGCGAACAAACTCTCAATCAGTTACTGGTTGAGATGGATGGTTTTGATACTTCGACCAATGTCATCCTGATTGCTGCCACCAACCGTCCTGATGTTCTAGATCCTGCGCTACTTAGACCTGGAAGATTTGACCGACAGGTTGGAGTAAGCGCACCAGATCTAAAGGGACGCGAGCAGATTCTTGCCGTCCACGCCAAGAACAAACCACTGGCGGAGAAGGTTGATTTGGCTTTGGTTGCTAGGCGAACCCCTGGTTTCACCGGCGCCGATCTGGCAAACGTCTTGAATGAGGCAGCACTGCTGGCTGCTCGCTTAGACAAGAAGAAGATTGATGATGAAACCATCGATGAGGCAATTGATCGCGTCATCGGTGGCCCACAGCGCAAGAGCGCAGTCATGAAGGACCACGAGCGCCTAGTGACCGCCTATCACGAGGCAGGCCATGCGCTTGTTGCGGGAGCTGCCAATTACTCGGATCCGGTTACCAAGATCACAATTCTGCCGCGCGGAAGAGCGCTGGGTTACACCATGGTGATGCCACTGGAAGACCGCTACTCGATTAGCCGCAATCAGCTTCTGGACCAGATTGCCTACGCCATGGGTGGCCGCATTGCCGAAGAGATTGTTTTCAAAGATCCAACCACCGGCGCATCCAATGACTTCGAGAAGGCAACCTCAATTGCCAGAACCATGGTGACCAAATACGGAATGAGCGCGAAGGTTGGTTCCATTTCTCTTGGAAGTGGCAACACTGAGCCGTTCTTAGGTCGCGAACTTGCAACCAACCGCGACTGGTCAAACGAAATGGCGCAGATTGTAGACAACGAGGTAAGAGCAATCTTGGATCAGGCAATGGATGAGGCTTACAAAGCGCTTACGTCCAATCGTGCTGTGCTTGATCAACTAGCAAAAGAACTGCTTGAAAAAGAAACTCTCAATCAGGATCAGATAGCTGTAATTTTCAAAAAGGTTAAGAAGCTGCCTAAGCGAACAACTTGGCGCTCCAGCAGTAAGCGTGCTATCTCAGCTAAGGGACCAATAGCGGTTCCTAAGCGCAAAGAGCAAACCGAAAAGAAAAAGAGCAAGGATGCAGACCGACCGAATTCGTGATGCGGTTCGCGAACTACTGATTGCAATTGGTGAAAATCCGGACAGACCAGAGCTCAGCCAGACTCCGCAAAAAGTTGCGGAAGCTTACGCCAGCTTTTTTCGTGGGATAAATCAAGATCCGCAGGCAGCGCTGGCTGAAACCATGCCCGCACAAAACTCGGAGCTGGTGATGCTCAAGGACATCGAATTGGTTTCTATTTGCGAGCATCATTTGCTGCCATTCACTGGCGTTGCCCACATCGCATACCTTCCAACTCAGCACATCGTTGGTCTGGGCAGGCTTGCCAATCTGGTTGAGATCCTCTCTGCTCGTCCGCAGCTACAGGAAAACCTCACCAATCAAATTGCGGATGTGATCGAAAGTGCTCTAAAACCAAAAGGCGTACTGGTAGTCGTGCAGGCGAAGCACCAGTGTGTGGCATCGCGCGGAGCGCGACAACCAGAAGTTAATACCGTCACCCTCGCTTCCCGCGGAGCATATAACGATGTCGCTCAGCGCCAGGAGGCGATGTCACTTCTTTCGGTCTCGGCATGAACTGGCAGAAACCGAAAGTCATGGGAGTGATTAACGTCACTCCAGATTCCTTTAGCGATGGCGGCCAGTTTCTTTCCTTGGAAGATGCTCTGGCCCAAGCAAGACTGTTAGTTTCACAAGGTGCTGAGATTTTGGACATCGGTGGCGAATCAACTAGACCAGGCGCCGGCAGAATCACCATTCAAGAAGAGCAGGCCAGAGTTCTACCTGTCATCAACGCCATCAAAAAAGAACTTGCTGTATTGATTTCTATTGACACCCTAAACTCTGACACCGCAAAGAAGGCGGGCGAAGTTGGCGCAGACATAGTGAACGATGTCTCTGGTGGGCTCGCCGATCCGGCCATGTTTTCTTCTATCGCAAACTCAAACTGTCTATACGTCCTGGGTCATTGGCGCGGCTTCTCCGATGTTATGGATGAGCGAGCTCAGTATTCGGATGTTGCAAGGGAAGTGGTGGCTGAGCTAGCGGAGCAGGTTTCCATGGCTGTTGCAAGCGGCATATCGCGCGATCGAATAATTGTTGATCCGGGGCTTGGCTTTGCCAAAGATATGCAGCAGAACTGGGATTTGGTCGCGAGGCTAGATGAGCTGAAAAAGTTAGATCTACCCATTCTGGTTGGAGCATCACGAAAGCGCTTTATTGCTCATGCGCTAGACAAAGATAATCCGCAAGGAGTTGACCACGCTCGTCGTGATGTTGCAACTGCTGTTCTCACAGCGCTTCTTCTGCAGCGCAAACTCTGGGGAGTTAGGGTTCACAACGTGCAGGCGACGGTGGATGCGATTAGCGTGGTAGCAGCATTGAAGGAAGCAGAAGCTAAGTGATCTATAAGGTGAGAATTGACGGCCTCAAGGTCTATGCCTATCACGGCGTGCTGCAGAGCGAAAAGGACTATGGCCAAGACTTCTATATTGATGTCCACCTGGATATTGAGGCTGGTAGCGAAGATCGGATTGACTCAACTGTTTCCTACGCCACCGTTGCCGATGAGGTTGTCAAAGTTGCCACCAGCAACAAATTTGATTTGATTGAGACTCTTGCCAGTGAGGTGGCAAAAGCCGTTTTGGCTCTTGATCCAAGAGTGCTCAGAGCAACCATCACCATTCATAAACCCGCAGCCCCGATTGGGCATGAAGTGCGCGATGTTTCGGTAACCATTTCTGGAGCGCGCGGTGAAAACTAGAGCCGTTCTGGCACTAGGCAGTAACCTCGGCGACCGCGAGCAACACCTTCGGCAAGCACTCTCTGCCTTAGCAGAACTACCTTCTACTGAATTGATTGCATCTTCTTCTTTTCTAGAAACAGTTGCCGTCACCGAAGTTGGTGAGGACCAATCCAGACCAAGCTATTTGAATGCCGTGGCAATTATTGATACCGATCTTGCTGCCCAGCAGCTGCACGAGCTAACTTCCGAAATTGAAAACTCCCTGGGCAGAGTGCGGCAAACCAAGTGGCAAGACAGAACAATCGACGTTGATCTGATTGCCTTTGGCAGTGATGTGATTGAAACAGCAAACCTAGTGATTCCGCACCCAAGAGCTCACCAAAGGCTTTTTGTCCTGAAGCCGTGGTTTGAGTTAGAACCCGCTGCTGAAATTCCGGGGCATGGAAGGATAGCTGACCTGATTGCGGAGTTAGAGAAATGAAGAACTTGCCACCGACGCAGCTGCTGACGTTTCTGATTGTTGGTTTAGTAGCTGGCCTGTCCAGCTCGCAACTGGCAACCAGTTTTGGTTACAGCTTCTTCGTCAGCCCAACTTCGATGCTGATAGTTCTGCCAGTGATTGCGGTAGCCATCTATTTGTCTAGCTATCCCATATTTCGCTATCGCAAAAAGGCGGAAAAGTATGAAAGCGGGCCCAGGCCAACCAGGCCAAACCCGTTTTTTGCATTCAGGGTTTTGCTAGTTTCCAGAGCGGTTGCGCTTACCGGACCGTTATTTGCAGGTTGGCATCTGGGGCAACTTTTGTGGTTGATTAGTTTTAGCGTTGCACCAGCTGGCCTTGTGCTTCCTACGGTGCTAGGGCTCTTGGGCAGCGCCAGTATGCTCGGTGGCGGATTGCTGGGCGAATATAACTGCCGAGCACCGCGTGATCCTGGTGAGGGGACAGAGTGAAGATAGGTGTAATTGGCAACGAGCCAGCCGGTCCTGTCCTGGCAAAGGCATGGGCTAATGCCGGTCACGAGATGATTGGTGTTTACGTAGAAACTCCTGCTGCCATTGATCGAATCGAAGCACTTCTGCCAGATGTTCCAATTGCGCCAATGGCAGCGGTAGTTGAGGCAGCCGAGCTAATTCTGCTGGCTATTCCGCCCGATGACATTGAGCTAACCGTAGCGGGGCTTGCTGATTTGCAGCTGTTTGGTCCAAGGAAAATTGTTCTTCACCTTTCTCCGCATCGCGGCTACGGGGTACTCGCAGATGCAGCGCAGCAGGGTGCAATTCCAATCGCAATGCATCCCCTAATGCATTTCACAGGAACTTCGATGGATCTGAGCGTGATGAAGGGAGCAACCTTTGTGGTCTCTACCCCCGACACCTACAGGGCAATCGCTCAAGCGCTGGTAATTGAAATTGGTGCAGAGCCAGTCGAGCTCAGCGAGTATCAACGAGCCGCTTACGCGGAAGCATTTGAAGTCGCTCGAGACTTTTCATCCTTAGTAGTTCAACAGGCTATGGGAATCTTGGCGGAGTCAGACGTTTCTGATCCGGCTAAGTTAATTGGTCCGATTGTCCGCTCCGCCGTCGATGATGCGCTCGCATCACCGATTCAGCCAATAGATCCGCGAGACGCTGAGTGATTCTCTGCCACAGCGCTAAAGAATTAGCCGAATTAGTTTCTCAAGCCAAAGAGCAGGGGAAGACTGTTGGCTTTGTCCCAACCATGGGTGCTTTGCATGATGGTCACCTTTCGTTGGTTGCCCAGGCGCAAAAAGCTAATCAGTTTGTTGTCGTAAGTATTTTTGTGAATCCACTGCAGTTTGGAGAAAAGAGCGACTTCGATTCTTATCCCAGGACGCTGGGAGTCGACGCTCGCTTACTCACCGATGCCGCAGTCGATGTTTTATTCGCACCAAGCGTGCAAGAAGTTTTCCCTGCTGGCTTGAGTTTGCCAGAGCCATCCCCAGGCCCAATCGGCGAAAAGTTTGAAGGCGAGTATCGGCCCGCTCACTTTGTCGGCATGCTGAAGGTGGTCAGTCGATTGCTGGACTTAGTTCAACCAGACAATGCTTATTTTGGCGAAAAGGATGCTCAGCAGCTGGCGCTAGTAAAGCAAATGGTGAGTGGGCAAATTTCTGCTGGTCGACGTGATCCAATGAAGGTGATTGCTTGCAAGACAGTTCGCGATGAGCACGGCCTTGCTTTGTCCTCTCGCAATTCAAGACTTACCGCCAGTGAGATTGAAGTGGCGCGCAGCCTATCGCGAGCACGGCTAGCGGGCAGCAAGGCTGGCAAAAAACGAGACCAGATCTTGGCTGCTGCCAAGGCCGAACTAGCTAGCGAGGCTAGACTTGAGTACCTAGAGCTGGTGGATCCACACAGCTTTGAGATAGTCGACCAGCTTCCTGCTAGTGGCGGATTATTGATAATCGCCGCCTGGGTGGGGGATGTAAGACTGATCGACAACCTACTGATTGGCGGATAGCTTGAGCGAAGATTACGAATCCGAGCTACCGGAACAAATCGCCTTCCGAATGGCAAAGCGCGAGAAGCTGAATGAGCTTGCTGACGCCTATCCGGTGGCTCTGCCAATCACCCACACCATTGAAGCTGTTAAGGCCCACTACCCAAACCTGGAAGCCGACATCGCCACCGGCGCCGTAGTTGGTTTGGCAGGTCGCATTATGTTTTTGCGCAACACTGGAAAACTCTGTTTTGCCACTCTGCAGTCGGGCACCGGCGAGCGGATTCAGGCGATGCTTTCTCTAGACAAAGTTGGCGAAGAACAGCTGGAGCTTTGGAAAGAATTGGTTGATCTGGGCGACCACGTCTTTGTTCAGGGCGAGGTAATAACCAGTAAGCGTGGCGAGCTTTCTGTCCTCGCTAGCGATTGGAAGATGGCAGCAAAGACCCTGCGTCCAATGCCAAATCTTCACAACGAGCTGGAGGAAGAGTTCCGAGTTCGTCATCGCTACATTGATTTGATTGTCCGCGATCGAGCACGTGAAGTTGTGAAGATTCGCTCCGAGGTTATGCAGTCGCTGCGAACTACATTTGCCAACCACGCTTTTACCGAGATTGAAACACCGATGCTGCAGGTTATGCACGGTGGCGCATCGGCTAGGCCATTCAAGACTCACTCCAACGCCTTTGACACTGAGCTCTACCTGCGCATCGCGCCAGAGCTATTTCTAAAGCGCGCAGTGGTTGGGGGACTCGAGCGAGTATTTGAAATCAATCGCAACTTCCGAAACGAAGGAGCGGATAGAACTCACTCACCAGAATTTGCCATGCTGGAAGCATATGAAGCGTATGGCGATTACAACTCGATGATGGTGCTCACTCAAGAGCTAATTCAGAATGCCGCAAAGGATGTTTTCGGAACACACCAGGTTGTTTTAGAAGGCGGAGAAGTAAATGATCTGGGCGGCCAATGGGATCGGATTTCTCTCTTTGGATCTCTTTCTGAAGCGGTTGGCGAGGAAATTACCGCTGATACTCCTATAGCTACGCTAAAAAAGATTGCTGACAAAGTCGAGATTGAAATTGATCACCCGCTGCACGGTAAGTATGTGGAAGAGCTCTGGGAACACTTTGTTAAACCAAATCTAACTAAGCCAACATTTGTTTTGGACTTCCCCATTGACACCTCTCCACTAACCCGCGATCACCGCAGTCAAAAGGGAGTGGTTGAAAAGTTTGATCTCTATGTCCGCGGTTTCGAACAGGCAACCGGCTACTCCGAGTTGGTTGACCCAGTGGTCCAGCGCGAGCGATTCATCAAGCAGGCAGAGCTGGCCGCCAAGGGTGACCCGGAAGCAATGCGCCTGGATGAAGAGTTCCTGAAAGCACTGGAATTTGGCATGCCACCAAGCGGCGGCATGGGAATGGGTATTGACCGCCTATTGATGTCATTGACCGGTCTTGGCATTCGGGAAACAATCCTGTTCCCGCTTGTTAAGTAGTAATCATGACCAACAACCTGCTGCTCGATGCTCTGATTTCACTGATTCCGCCAGCTTTGGTGGGGGTATTGTTCTGGATCTTGATGCGCTCAATTCTGCGGGCAGACCAGAAGGAACGCGACACCTACGCCCAGATTGAGGCGGAAGAGCGGGCAAAGCGCACTAACGCCTTGGGCGAACAGCCCTAGTCTGAGGGCAGTTGCCGATTTAGCATCTTCCTAAGAACTTTCGGAGGTGCCAACTTGTTCGAAAAATTTACCGACAAGGCCCGCAGAGTAGTCGTGCTCGCTCAGGAAGAGGCGAAGTTACTCAATCACAACTACATCGGAACCGAGCACATCTTGCTTGGTCTGATCCACGAGGGTGAGGGCGTTGCCGCTAAGGCGCTGGAGGCGCTTGGAATTAATCTCGAGCAGGTTCGCGAGCAGGTGCAGGACATCATCGGTCAGGGCCAGCAGGCACCCAGTGGTCACATCCCATTTACTCCGAGGGCAAAGAAAGTTTTAGAACTATCACTACGTGAGGCACTGCAGCTTGGTCACAGCTATATCGGAACTGAGCACCTACTACTTGGACTGAT
>JACCDZ010307195.1_pt1 | contig 14565 bp, 16 predicted proteins | sample 7449551 | NCBI WGS metagenome assembly JACCDZ01 (sample SAMN15323452, study PRJNA562643) | freshwater metagenome | isolation source: river surface water | place: USA:Blue River Watershed | collected 2017-08-18 | reverse complement strand
GCAGCAAGTGGCGCAACTGCGCTAGGTATATGTCTTCGGCCACGGCGATTTCGGCTACCGATGCAGCTCGGTGCTTATAAATTTAAGTTTGGAGAACGGTCATTCGTGAATGGCAGATCATGGCCGATTGCCGTCTCCGACCGCAAGAAGGTTCAACAGCTATCAACTGTCGTGTAAAACGACACCTCAAGCCAGCTTCTCAGCCGCCATAGTCTCATTCAACTTGTTCGAGTGTGTTTAATCATTTCTACGAGCTGTTACGGCCGTCAACTGTCGTGCAAAACGACACCTCATGCCAACTGCTCCGCAGCCATAGTGGCTGTCAATTTTGAGTAGTGTCGCTCCAACATCACCACTGAAGTTCCCATCTGCCTCGCCAGTGTGTGTATGTCTCGTCCTGCCAGTAATTCCTGCGTGGCGTAGGTATGACGCAGGCTATAAAGCGTCCTGTCTGTGCCAGCCTGTCCCTTTACCAAGTCCAAGTCTTCCAACAAGCGCCTAAACACTTTGTTCATCTCAAAGGGTTTCCGTCCATCTTTGAACCTGAACAATTTGACAGGCATTCTCAGCGCCAGCAAATCATCTAATTCCAAGTGTGCTGTGTCTTCGTGTGTTGCTTGTAGCCTTCGCAGCACTTCCGCGCATTCGTGCTTGGCAATCAGCCACCTTGCGCCTGTCTTACCTGATACCCATATGCGTAGATAGCGCACATCCTTTTCCACATACCACTCAATGTGCTTCCATTCCAAGTTCATTGACTCAGTGCCTTGCCGCATTCCAGTGAGAATCAATATATCAACCAAATCACGCAGCATTAGTCGCATCTCGCCAGTGTAGCCTTCTACGCCCACATACCAAGTATGTAAGTGCTGTTGAATCATTGCTACTTCATCGTTGGTAAAAGCAGGGCGAGCCTGTCCTTTCTCACCGCGCACACTGAGTTTGGGCACTGGCACCTTGTCGCTTATCCATCCCTGCGCCACTGCGGTTTGTGTGATGCGTGTGAATGCGGTTGCGAAAGTGAGTAGGGTAGAGACTTTGGGTTTGCGCTTGAGTTGTGAATTTCTCCACACCTCAAACTCTGCGATGTGTTTGCTGGTGATGCTTGTCAAATACATCTGCCCAAAGAACGGTATCAAGTAAGTCTCAATCACAGCGATGTATGCCGTGTAGATTTTCTTACCTGTGCCTGCTGCTATGTCTCTGCGCATTTCAGCGATACAGCACTTTGCCATTTCGTCAAATCGTTTAACCAGTGCGGTAAAACCCAAACGCTCTCTGTATCTTGCTTCGTCGTATCTGTCGCAGGCAATTTGCTTGGCATCATCTATGTTTCTGCGCTTGGTGCTAAAGCGTATCCACTTGCCTGTGTAGATGCGAAATCTTGCTTGCCAGTAGTTGCTGCGAGAGACTTTGAATAAGACAACTTCGCTGTCGCGCAAATGTATTAGCCTACCTTCAGCAGCAGCCAAGTCGTTGATGGATTCACGCTCAAGCAGCGTTTCAATGCGCTTGTGCTGCTGTATCAACGCATCAGTTTTAACAGCGTATTTAACGCTGTCTGCTGCGTTTAGCAGCACGGTTGTAGATTGAGCGCCGTAGTAATTTTTGAATGAAAAAATTGGTAGTGCGTCTCGCTGTTTCATTCAGCAACTTTATTGTCGAACTGCTGTAAGGACAACCGCAGCGATAAAGTTTTAGCAGCGTAAAAACCGCAAAAAACTACACACGAGTGCGCTTTAGAAAACAAAAAAGCCCAAGCTGGATAAGCATTGGGCTGTATATTGAAACGCACGGTATTTACACCGTCGTTGCTGTTTTTTATGATTCCATCGCTCTAACCGACTGAGCTAAAGAGCCTGAGCCCGAGATTGTAGCAAATGAAATGGACTGATTGTTAGAACTTTTGGATAAAGTTTCTTGCCTTGCCAATTGGTTTTGCTTACAGGGTGTTCGTATTGGACGAGACGGTCAAATTGAAGTGGCAATTACAAGTTCAGGTGCTATTTCAATTGGTGGTAATTGCGTCACTTGTGTTTCGGGGCAGCTCACTTGCTAAGTGACTGCGAAAATTGCAATCTTTAAATCAAAGCAAGGAAAAAATATGACACCAGAATACAAAATTCAGTTTGAGCAAATGGAGTGGGTTGAAGTGGGCGACGGTATGCGCTTCAAACGATTTCAACAAGATGAACTTCAACTGCGTTTGGTTGAGTGGGATAAAGCGATGGTTCATCCCAATTGGTGTCTAAAAGGACACGTTGGCTATATGGTTGAAGGCGAAGTAGAAATTGATATTGCGGGAAAAGTATTCAACTACAAGAAAGGCGATGTTTTTGTTTTGCCTGATGGCGAAGCTCACAAGCATCGCCCCAAAGTGCTAACTGAAAAAGCTCAATTCTTTGCTGTTGAGAAAGTCAGCTGAATTTATTAGAGTCAGCATTGAACGGACACAAAGATGGTGCGCAAAACCGTCTCAACAAGTAGGTGTTCAGCGTGGGGACCGTGCTTGTGTGTTGGCGTGGACAAGATGTGTCGTTTTACACGACAGCTGTTACAGTATCAATAACAAATTTTAGTTCTGAAATGCAAGAAAAAACTATCTACTGGTTCCCTGCTAAGACATACGGATGGGGTTGGGGCATTCCAAAAACCTGGCAAGGCTGGTTGGTTTTGGCTGTCTATTCTGCAGGGCTGCTTGTGTCCAGTTTGCTTCTGGATCCTCAAATTTATCCAAAAAGTTTTTCCTTTGTTGTGGTATTGCTAAGTGGATTACTGTTAATCATTTGCTGGAAAAAAGGTGAACCTACACGTTGGCGATGGGGCAAAGAATGAAGCATATCGTCCAGCAACCGGACGATGGTGAAGCGAAGGCGCATTCAAGTGCCTTTGCTTAATTTGGAATATTTACTGAGTAAACGATTGAGTTCAATTGTTAGAACTTTTGAATAAAGTTTCTGACCTTGCTTATTGATTTTGCTACTGCCTATGCGCTAAAACCGTCTCAACAAGTATGTGCTCAGCGTGGAAACCGTGCTTGTGGTTTTTTGTGTTCGGCACGTGTCGTTTTACACGACGGTTGGTGTGTGGTTGGTTAGATTAAAGATCAGGCTTATAACGTTTCAGCATTTCTTCACGGGATTCCACTGGACCCGCACTTTTAGTTTGATCGCTGATGATTTGACCAATGGTTGGCATCGCATCAATATTTTGATGGTGTTCAATAGACCAGAGTCTGGAGCGCATCATTGCTTTGGGGCAATGCATATAGGCAGCTTCCACGATCACTTTGATAACCAGCTTGGGTTTGTTCTTCAAAGTATCAAAGTGCTTAAGCAGATCTGTGTCAGTTTGAAGCGTAGCTTTTCCATTCACACGAACAACTTCGTCAATGCCAGGAACGAAAAACAGCAAGCCAACTTGTGATGTAGCGATTATGTTTGTGAGGGTGTCTAACCTGTTATTGCCAATTGAGTCAGGAATTAGGAGTGTTTGCTGATCTAAAACTTTGACGAAACCTGCGTCTCCGCCACGAGGTGAACAATCCATTTGATGATTTTGATCGCCACTACTGATCGCTAAAAATGGCGACAAAGAGATGAACCTCTTTAGGTGCGAATCTATGTGCGCCATTTCTTTTAGAACGGCACGCTCGCTTGGTGCTTTGTAAAGGGCACGCAATTGGTCTGTAGTTTGAATAAGCATAGATACAAGCGAAATAATCCCAATTTTGGCACAGACTACCAATCCGTAGATTCACAGAACTTTTGAACAAAGTTTGGGGTCTAGAAGGATGTTAGAACGATTGCAAAAGTAAAAAATGCATAGTTAAATCTACATATGAAAACATTTTTACCGTCATTGGCAATACTTTTTTTAATTCAATTAACAGGTACAACCGCGATTGGACAAGATTTAATTAGCTTACAACGCCAAGATTCAAAGCCTGTCTCGGCAATGGTCTATAAGCCCATTGCAAGTGAATGCAAAGGCGTTGCAATTATTTCGCACGGCGCAGGTGGGTCTGAAAAAGGCTATTCCTATCTCGGATCAGCGATGTCTGATTTTGGTTATCTTGCTTTAGTTGTTGGTCATCAAGAAAGTGGGCTTCAAGCTGTTAAAGAGCAAACCAGCGGAACAACACTAAGCGACGGCTTAGCCAAACTTATTACAGACCCAAAGGCTTACCAAGCTAGATTTATGGACATTGCTGTTGCGAAAGAATGGGCTCAAAGTCAGTGCAATTCCCAAGAGGCTGTTTTGATTGGTCACTCAATGGGTGCAGCGACTGTGATGATGGCTGCAGGTGCACGCAACAAATTAAATATTGCTGAAGTTTCTAAGTTCACGGCTTACGTCGCTATTTCTCCACAAGGTTCTGGATTGATATTTCCTGAAATGGCGTGGAGCGATATCAATCCACCTGTTTTGATGCTGACGGGTACTCAAGACAAGGAATTGGGTGGGTTATCTTGGGAAACAAGAACCGAGCCATTTAACAATATGAAATCAGGATGTAAGTGGCTTGGCGTCATTGGTGGTGCCACGCATATGAACTTTGCGGGGCGAGGCATATCAAAAAAAACGGAGACATTGACTTCGCAGGTCATTCGTGAGTTTTTGACTGGTGTCCAAGGAGGAGACTGCAAACTATTGAATCAGATTTCAGGAATGACGATTTCGGTTAAGTGATGAAAAGTTGATTCACATAACTTTTGAATAAAGTTTGGGGTCTAGAAGGATGCGGTGCCGATTGGCAATGCTTGATTCTGAAAAATATTCCTTGACCAATTGAATCTGATCATCCAAAATTTGACAAATGTTCACAGACCTCTTCAACACATACGCTTCAAATAGCGCCGTTTTGGCAGGTCAAGCCACGTCCAATCATCAGACGAATAACCGATTGCGGCGGACTTTGTGATCTAACAGCAATACCAACTGCCACCCCACAAAGCCCGCTTACCAAGTGGGCTTTTTTTATTGTCCAAAACTTACCAAAAGGATGATTGAAATGAGTGAAAAAATGAAATTAGTAAAGCCTAGTATTGAATATCTAGACAGTTATCTGGGATGTTTGAGGCGTGGTGTAGATCCAATCAGGTATAGGGAATCTGAGAAACCTCTTACCAATGAAATTGAAGAAATTTCAAATGATGTCACTAAGTTCTTCAAACAAACTTTTAACATTACTGGCGGTGGCGAGCCTGTGAAAATGGATGATGGAACTTTTGTAGAAAGACTTCCAAGCATTACCTGGTGGCTTTGGGACGGAGAGTTTTGTGGACGAATCCAATTCAGATGGCAGCACAACACGGTTGAATTGCCTCCCTATTGTCTTGGACACATTGGGTATGGCGTCGTGCCTTGGAAAAGAAATAGAGGCTACGCTGCAAAAGCACTTCAGTTGATGTTGAATGAAATCAAGTATTGTGGGCTTCCGTATGTGGAACTCACAACCGACGTTGAAAATGAAGTTTCACAGAAAGTAATCTTGAAGTGCAGAGGTCAATTGATTGGAGAATTTGACAAGTTGCCGTCAAATGGTGGTGGCAAAGGCAGGCGATTTAGGATTAATTTAATTTAAGGTATGAGTATGACGATAAAAAAAGTTGGTGAAACGATCATTGAACCTAAACACCGTCTAACTTGCCATTGCGGCTCAGTCGTACTGGAACTTAATTTACCAAATGGAATTGTGAATCCCCGTAGATGCGATTGCTCAATTTGTCGCAGAAGGGGCGCGGTAATTGGTTCGGTTTCGCTAGCAGATATATCAGTCTTGAAAGGGCTTGAGCATTTGCGCTTGTATCAATTCAATACAAAAGTTGCTAAGCATTATTTTTGTGGAATATGCGGAATCTACACACACCATCAGAGACGGTCATTTCCAGACCAATTCGGATACAACATAGGTTGCTTAGAAGGAGTTAACCCATTTCTTATTCCAAATGTGCCAGTCAATGACGGTGTTAATCATCCAGCAGACAAAAACAGATCCAGCTAATTTGCTTTTAATTACTTTTCAAAAAATTTTGGGGTCTTTAAAGAAAAATAGGAATTTTTCTCTAACCGAAAGAGTAATTATTCACTTAAGCGAACGGAGATGCTGATAAATCAATCAACAGGGTTTGAAGTCTTCTATCAATTTCTGAATTTGTAGAGCAAGATCCACGATACAGCGATTGTTCATTTTTGAATCTATGTACAGTTAGCTCAAGTATGCTCAGTTGATCTGTAGCAGTGATTGTGGCTTTTGCCTCGTTGGTTTGAATCTTTATGATTAAACGAGACGAGCTTGGGCGAGAGATTTCGCTAACAATGTGGCTGTAGTGCGGAGCACCACGCAAGTAATTCCATCTGTTTTCAACTCTGTTTGTAAACGATTGCTCCATATGAATTCGTCCTTAAGAGGTATTTGCGTAAGATTCAGAATCTTTTAGTCGTAAATAATTCTAAAAAATCACGCAAATCCTTTCAATATGATTCATTGAATCGCAGAATTTTTGAATAAAGTTTTGGGTCTAGAAGGGTGCCTCCGCATTTTTTCCCCTTGCGCTAAAACCGTCTCAACAAGTATGTTCTCAGAGTGAAGACCCTGCTTGTGGGCATCTAACGTTTATCAATCAAGGTAAGGCGTTTTGTGTGTGTTTTGGCTCCTTTTTGATAAGCGTATTCTTGAAAAACACCAAATGTCGGTGTCGTGTCGTGCTTTTGTCGTGTTCAAGTCATCTCTCAGTCGTAGAAAAACATTGAAGTAGAAAGTAGAGTTCAAGTCACGGCAAAAGGAGAAAAAATGCTTGTTCAAAAACTAAGACTACAAAGAGGTTGGTCTCAACAGCAGTTAGCTGAGTTGAGCGGTTTGAATGTCCGCACCATTCAGCGTATTGAAAAGGGTCAAGAACCAAGTGTGGAATCTTTGAAATCTTTGGCTGCCGTGTTCAATGTGGATTTTTCAACACTCAAGGAGCAAGGTATGGAAAACGTCATCAATGAAAGTCAAAGCGCAGAGGAGATTTTGGCTTTCAATCAAGTTAGAAAACTCAAAGGTTTCTACATTCACTTGGCTCAGTATGTGCTCAGTATCTCTTTACTCAGCTTTATAAATCTCTTTTATGGAAGCCGCCAACTTTGGGTTCATTGGGTAATCATTGGTTGGGGTGTTGGTGTGTTCTTTCACTGGCTTCAGATTTCCGAGCGGTTTGGCTTGTTTGGATCCAAGTGGGAGAAAGAACAAGTGGAAAAGCGTTTGGGGCGAAAACTTTAAGATTGATGCTTAGTTGGTCAAATCTTTTATAACTTCGCTTTGACTGAATGGATCCAACATCTTTTCTGTTTGATTGATAGACAATGGATTTGACTGATTTTTCGCAATTGAAGCACTCACACTACTACTTGGCACAGAAGTCGTCTTAGGCTTGGATCTAAGTGTCTTACTTTGGACTTTCTGTTGTTGTGTCGCTTGTGCTGACGTTTTCTTGGTTTTGCTTGCTTGAGGACTGACGATCTTGGGCTTGAATGGTTTAGCACTTTTAGGGGCAGCAGTAGTTGATTTGGCTCGTTGGGCATCAAGCTGTTTCTGCTCCTGTGCTTGTTTTCCGATTGCTTGCCAAACGCTATCAGTGATTAGCTTCCATAACTCCATTTGTGACTGAGCGTCAGCGAACTCAAATAATCTCATCGGTTGATCCTCCGATGTATTTATCAGCAAATGGAAATGCCCCATCAAGTGGGGCATTTTTTAGTTGAAGCAATGATCTCAATAGAACTTATGCGTCAATGTCAATCGTATTGAACGCGGTTCTGTTGGGTGAATGTGCCTGTCAAACACAGGTGCAAGCTCATTTGCTAATTGAGATGTATATGCATATTCAATGTCGTTAGCTTTTTGGTTCATCAAGTTATAAAGATCAAATGACAATTTGGTTTGTGGATTTAATTTGTAACCAACTCGCAAATTTGCAAGTGAGGATGAACTTGATTTAACACTTCCATCTTCAGTCAATGGGCGTGGACCAAAATAGCGTAAGCGAACAGATCCAAACCACGGACCTTGATTGTCAAATGTTAGACCAATGTTAGCCGTTGAACTAACTGCACCAGGTATAAAGGTTTGCTGATTTAGTTCGTTTACAAATCGTGAGTGTGCCCAAGCTAAATCCAAATCTAAACTCAAATTGTTGTTTAGCGCATAGAAGTTGTTCCACTCAACGCCATATCGTTTTGATGGAGAACTTGGCTCAGTTGTTCCTGCATCACCAATGAATAATAGCTCGGACGCCATATTTAACTTCCAAAGCGCAAGCGTTGACGTCCAACCTTTTACAAGCTCTGTGCGAACTCCTAATTCAGAGCCTATTGCTTTGACCAATGGATCAACCTTGGATACAGGAGTTGTTCTGTCAACAGGGTCTATAGCAATTGTTGTGCCTCTCGCATCATTGGAATGAAAGCCTGCGCCATAGTTTGCGTAAAACTCTGCTGACTTGAATGGTGAGTAGATCAAACTGAATTTAGGTGAGATTTTTTTATCATTAGCATTGCCAGAATTAACTGGAACATTTGACATCACATTAAATTGATAGAAATCTGCCCTTGCGCCAATGATGGTGCGAATGCTTGGTGTCCAGCGATTTTCATTTTGTGCCCACAATGAGATACTGTTTTGTGTCACCAAATCCTCACGAACTGTTTCAGTCAATTTTCTTTGAGTTGTTTTATATAGTCCTACAGGCGAGATATGGTCTGAGCGTCCATCTATTCCAAGAGTGAACGCTGTTTCATACTTTGTGTTAAAAATATCAAGTTGCTTGTATCTTGTTTCCGACAACCCAAATCCAAATGCCTTTCGCTTTTCTGCTTGTTTAAATTGATCGCTTAGCGCACAGTTTCCCATCGTTTCAATGCTGTTGGCACAGTATTCAAAGTTAGACCATAGATCAAGTGCTGAATTTAGAGCCCATAAATCAGCTTTTGATTGATGATCTGTTGTTGTCTGAGCCCAATGACTTGAGATGCTGTAACGATGTGTATCACCACCAGTTGTGGGATCAATTGACCCGAAGCGAGAAATATTCCCTCCATTGACAGCTCGTAACGGCACTTGGTCAGTTGAAGTCCAACTGCTCTTGTAAAGCATTCCAGTTATTGAATAACCGTTTATGCGAGTTCCTTCATTGAAACTCAAAACACTATTGAACTTTTGATAATTCTCAGGAACAACCCAAGGACCATCATTTCTAAACAGTTCAAATCCGTAAAGTAGTTGCCCATTCTGTGATTGGGGAGAGCCTGCAAGTAACAATCTCTTGTAACCATTTGCACCAGCAGTGATTTCAGCTAAATTGCCATCCATCTTTTTTAGATATTCAATTCGTGCTGAACCTGCCGCAGAGAAGTCCCCTTCGGAAGCTGAGTAAGTTCCTTTTCTATAAGCAATTTGATCAACCAACTCAGGAATTAAAAAGTTTAAATCTGTGTAGCCTTGACCGTGTGCGTGAGTTGGCATATTTGCAGGAACACCATTGACGTAGGTAGCAAAGTCAGTGCCGTGGTCTAAATTGAAACCACGCATAAAGTATTGATTTGCTTTTCCATCGCCTGCGTGTTGAGTGACGATGAGACCAGGAACCATTTCCATTACTTCACCAGGTCTCAATATAGGAAGTGCAGATATACGCAGTCCAGAAACTATGCCCTCGCTGCCAGAGTTTGCTGATCCCATTAAGTTCTCAGTTTTTGCTCGTATTTCAATAGTTCCTGACTGATCTGTTGTTTGAGCTTGAACTGACATCTGGTTAAAGAGAAAGGTGAAAACCAGTAACTTATTGATTTTTAACACAATCGCCCCTGTAGTATTACGAATATAAAATTCATCATACTGAATTAGTTGTGAGAAATACTCATAAAAATGCCCCATCAAGTGGGGCATTGTTGCGATGTAAGTTTCAGCTTACTTGTGAAAGTTGTTGCGGTGTTTCAATCCCGCACTTTCAAGTTGAGTATCAAACTCACCACTTTCAGTCGCAAGTTTCAGTGTCTCAAGTGCTTTCACAAGTTCAGTGCCACTACTGACTTCAACTGAGTTTTTCCCTTTTGCTACTTCAAGTGTTCGTGATCCATATTTCACTTGAATACAAACTTTTCCTGTCTCGCTGATAAACCACCATTGACGAATGCGTCTTGCGATTTCAATCGTTTTGATTTCACCACTATCTTTGTTGCGAACATTGCGTAGTTGAAGTGGTGCGTAAGTTTTACCTTCACTCAGTGCTGTTGCTAACTTGATTTGCTCAAATAATTGTTTGCCCAACTTATTTCTGCGAACTTGAATAGTTGGCATTGCTTGTGGTCGTTTTGCGGCAACTAACTTCAATGAACTCAAAACACTCATTTGCTTTCCTTTTGCTTAAAAAGTAAGCATTTTATTTTGAATACAAAAGTATCCATAATGAAAAATTAGGTGTGCTCTTTGGTTTTTTTTTGCTTTTGTTTGGTTTGGCATAAATAACTATGTCACTGAACAATAAAGCAAGCATCGCTTCAAAGAATGCCGTAAATCTAGCTCTCAATAGTGGTGAAGCAGTAGATAGTGTGAAGTTCAGCACACGCTTTGTAGAACTATCCTCGCAAGGACGCTTAAATGAGTGCTGAATCAGCAAAACATTTTCTACATCGTAAAAGTAAGGTCTTGGTAACAAGGTAAAAAAGACTAGTAGATACCAAAAAGTTTGTCATAGCATCAAATACACCTTAGATGATGCTTTAAAAATCGCTGTTGGTCAGGCACGAGTAGAGCCTAGAACAAACTTCTAACTAGCAATAAGCAATACGATTTATCGTTTGCAAAATAGATCATCTTTGAAACACATTCAAAATTTGTGAAGACAATGCGAAAGCATACATTGATGGCACCAACTGATCAGTCTATGGCGATGGACAATAGGAATAGATCACCTCTTGCTTTCGAAGGGTGATCTTGGCTCCAAACAATGATGAGTAAGAAACACCAAATACCAAGTCCGAATTAATTGATTTGAAATCTAGTGCTGAGCAAACGAGTGAGCGAAGCGAAACGAGTAGCGAAAGCACTAAGTGAACGAAGTTCACTTCTAAGACTTGCTCGCATACACTGAAAAATCAAATGTAATAACAAAAACATTTGATTCCTATCTAAGTTGTTGTTTTCTATTGCAAAACTATTTTCTCCAAAAAGGCTTGTCCGATCAAATCAATGGGTTCAAACTAAATACAAGTCAATCATTTGATTTGTAAGGAAAACATAGATGGCGCAAGCAAAAGTTTTAACTGAAAAAGAAGTTCGTAAAGTTCTCTTGTATATCGCTACAAAGAAACACGCCATTCGCAACAGAGCAATGTTTGTGGTCTTGAACTACACGGGAATGCGTGTTGGTGAGTTGGCAGCACTGCGTTTATGCGATGTATTGAATAAAGACGGTGGTATTCGTGAAGAAATCTATTTGTCGTCATCACAGACAAAAGGAAAGAAGGGCAGAACGGTAGTTCTGTCAGACAAAGCACAAGACGAAATCAAGGCGTATCTTCAATCTCGCTTTAAGTTGAAGGATCTGCTTGCTGTGACATTCACAGATACAAGTCGTGCTTTGTTCATATCGCAAAAAGATTGCCATCGCGGATTCTCTGCATCTACTCTTTGCCAGCACTTTCACTATATGTATAAGGGAGCAGGGATCTCAGGTGGTAGCTCACATTCATCAAGGCGTAGCTTCATTACGAACTTAGCAAACAAGGGTGTATCAGCACGAATACTAATGGAACTAGCGGGTCACAAGTCATTAGCAGTCACACAACGCTACATTGATGTAAATCCTGAGATGCTTCGTGCGAGTGTTGCTTTGCTTTAAGAAATTCAAGATAAAAACTAGTATAAAAATTCGTTGAGAAATCTTGAATGCAGAGAGTCCGGTGACTTTTCGTTTGCCATTGTTTCTAACAAATCAAAACTTTCTGATATGAAATTCAGATCACTTAATTCAAATTGCTCTATTGCTCTTAGAAATGTTAAAGAGGAACCAATGAATTCGTGCGATAACGATAAAGATTTTTGAAGTTTTTGTAATCTTTGGACCTTATTTTTTGTCGGTATGTATATAGGATACTTGTAAGGTTCTGCTAATTTCAAAGCTAACAATGATGTTGGCGAAGGATTTATAACAATATCTAAAACTGGAAAATTTTCAAGTTTCTTTCCACATATACTTTTGATCATTGAAATAACATTCTCATCGGTTGCTAATCTGTAGTATCGATGCGGTTGTATTTCTTGATGGTCAACTTGATAGATAAAACTGCCGGCAAACGTCCTTTCAAGATTTGCCCACGATGTTTCACCAAATAAATAAATTTTACTCATCCAATTAAAGTAATTGATTGGTTTGCGAGAATTTATACAGTAGTCCCTTTCGAGTATTCGTCCAGAATTTTGATTGGATGAAATTATCTCAAAGCAGTACCAAGAGTTTCCGAATTTTTCTTCAACTTTTCTTGCACTGTCCTCCCACCAATCGCCTCCGTCAAGTAAATCATTTTCTTGACTGTTGATAAAAATTCTGCTGCTTGAACTCTCATCAAAAAACCACGTTGCGATTTCATCGCTCATTAGGTTATCGGCATAAATCGTTAATTTAATTTGATGCATAGCTTTCAAAAAAAAGAGTTTCAACAATGCTATTTTGTTGATTTTTCAATTTACTGACAATCTATAACTGCGATTTCTTTCTTTTCCCTTGTAATAAATCAATGTTCATCTCAGCAGTGAGATTGGACGAGTAGAACTTTTCTACCATTTCCACGCTCGTTCGTGCGTTTCGTGCAAGCGTCAATAAGTCAATAGATCCCCCATAGAGCAATCTAAAAGTGATTGCTGTATGTCGCAAGCTGTAGAGCGTTCTGCGTCTTCCATTTGCCGCGTTAGCTTCAATCTTGGCTAAGTTTTGAACAAACATAAACTGCCAACCCAAAAGCATCAACACATCAGTTCTGTCTTTGAGTTCAGGAAAAAACAAGTAATCAGTTGGTTCAGCTCGTCCATTCAGTGCGTGATACTTCTTCAGTTGTTCATAGACAGGAACTGCTGATTGAATGGTCACGATGGGTTTGTCGTGCTTCTTGGACTCAGGCAAGTTCATTCGCAAGTAGAGATGTTCATTGCGAACGATGGTGATGTGCTGATGCTGTAGGTTTCTAATATCTGTGGGACGCACAAAGCTATTGACCATAAAGCGTATCAACCACTGAAGCTCAGGACTTATCGTTAGATAGGGCTCCATATGAAATCTGCCACGCTTTCGTTGGCTCTTTGTGGGATCTACTATCTTGGTATGAACATAACGCTTGGCTGTTTGAACTAACAATCTGTATTCAGCAAGATTGAAACTACCACGAGGACTGCTGTTTATCTTTACTGATGGAAACTTGGGTATGTGCTTGATGTAGTTGTTGGCATAGGCATAGTTCAATACTTTGCGAGTAGCAACAATGTGCTGTTGGATGGTCGTGGGTGACTTCTTCAATCTACTTAGCAACTGAATGTATTCACTGATTTCATTGAACCCTACTTTCTCAATCGGCATTTTTCCAAAGTGTGGCTCTACGCTCTTGTGTAATCTGTTGCGTAGTATGTTGAGACCTGCAGCGGAGTATTCACCACGCTGTGTTCGTGCTGTTTCAATGGCAATCGTGGGTGCTACCAAATCACTGAACAATAGTGTTCTGTCTTCTCGTAGCGTGATTGTTGAACCATAAAGATTAGCAACCATTTGATGGAAGTAATCTTTCGCGGCACGAATAGCTACTTGGCGAATGGTTGTCTTCAAACTACGCTTGTATGTCTTACCTTTGAAATAACAACACACTTGCCAATATGGAGACGCATTGGTGAGATAGATGCGTAGCTTCTTGGGGTAGTTATGTATCGGTGTAATGGTAGAACTGATGGGCGCTGTTCTATGTGGTTGGTATCTGTAATCGTCTTCGTTTGCGGCACAGAACTCAGTGAAATCAAGCATTCACACAGAATATTGTTGAACACTCAGGTCATCAAGTTTTCGTTGGTGAGATGATGGTTTCGTAGAAGCGTTGAATACCGTTGGTGCTTCCGTTGATGTCTTTTCAAAAGGACAAACTTTCCGTTGAGAAAAATAGGCAATATTGCGTATGAATTACGCAACAAACGAACGGATTTGTAGAGAAGTAGAAACTTCGCTACTTGAAACTTATGTGTAATGGAGAGGGGAGAGGAATGCTAACGGAACCGTTTGAGCATTATTGTTTCATCGTTGAAACAGCGACTGAGCTAAAGAGCCTGAGCCAAAAATTATAGCAAACGAATTGGGTTGATTTTTAGAACTTTTGAATAAAGTTTGCAGGCTAGGTCGTAAAAGTCATGTGGTGCGTTGCTGAGTTAGCCCCCTGAATGACAGTCCCATCGGTATTCCTTAAACTAACAACTAGGAATAAGACTATGGATATGACTATGTCATCAATAAGACCTAACCGGGTGGAAGTGGTCACCAGTGTTCAGCG
>JACCDZ010852070.1_pt1 | contig 14566 bp, 10 predicted proteins | sample 7449551 | NCBI WGS metagenome assembly JACCDZ01 (sample SAMN15323452, study PRJNA562643) | freshwater metagenome | isolation source: river surface water | place: USA:Blue River Watershed | collected 2017-08-18 | reverse complement strand
AAGGCGGTGAAGTACCAGAGCGCGGGCACGGTGGAATTCGTGGTCGGCAAGGACCAGAGCTTCTACTTCCTGGAGATGACCACCCGCCTGCAGGTGGAGCACCCGGTGACCGAGTGCATCACCGGCCTGGACCTGGTGGAGCTGATGATCCGCGTCGCCGCCGGCGAGAAGCTTCCACTCACGCAGGCCGACGTCAAGCGCGAGGGCTGGGCCATCGAGTGCCGCATCAACGCGGAAGACCCCTTCCGCAACTTCCTGCCCTCCACCGGCCGCCTGGTGCGCTTCCAGCCGCCGCAGGAGACCATGGTGGCCGCCGACCCGAGCAAGAAGCTGGGCGTGCGGGTGGACACCGGCGTCACCGAGGGTGGCGAGATCCCGATGTACTACGACTCGATGATCGCCAAGCTGATCGTCCACGGCAAGGACCGCGCCGAGGCCATCGCCAAGATGCGCGAAGCGCTCAACGCCTTCGTGATCCGCGGCATCTCGAGCAACGTGCCCTTCCAGGCGGCGCTGCTGGCGCACCCCAAGTTCCAGGCGGGCGACTTCAACACCGGCTTCATCGCCGAGCACTACGCCAAGGGCTTCCGCGCCGAGGACGTGACCCACGACGACCCCAGCTTCCTGCTGGCCCTGGCCGCCTACGTGAACCGCCGCTCCCTGGAGCGCTCGGCCGGCATCAGCGGCCAGCTGCCTGGGCACGAGTTCAAGGTGGGCGACGAGTTCGTGGTGGTGCAGCTGGGGGAGGGTGGCCAGCACCAGCGCCATCCGGCCAAGGTCTCCGGCTCCGGCGCGCAAGGCGGCGCCTGTGAGGTCGAGGTCGGCGGCAAGCGCTACGCCTTCGAAAGCAACTGGCACCTGGGTGGCGCCCGCATCCGCGGCACCTGCAACGGCCAGGCCTTCTCGGCCCAGGTCGAGCGTGGCCTGGCCCGCAACCCGCTGGGCATCGCGGTCAGCCACAACGGCACCCGCCTCGAGGCCCTGGTGCTCACCCCTCGCGCGGCCGAACTGCACGCGCTGATGCCGTACAAGGCGCCGCCGGACATGAGCCGCTTCCTGCTCTCGCCCATGCCGGGCCTGCTGGTGGACATCGCGGTGCAGCCGGGCCAGAAGGTGCAGGCCGGTGAGCGCCTGGCGGTGATCGAGGCCATGAAGATGGAGAACGTGCTGTTCGCGGTCTCCGACGGCGTGGTGGGCAAGCTGCTCGCCGCCAAGGGCGAGTCCCTGGCGGTCGACCAGGCCATCCTGGAGTTCCAATGAGCGTCGGCATGAACCGTCCTTTCAAGGTGCTGGGCGTCCAGCAGATCGCCATCGGCGGCCCGTCCAAGACGGCGCTGCAGAAACTCTGGGTCGACATGTTCGGCCTGGAGGTGACCGGCACCTTCCGCTCCGAGCGCGAGAACGTCGACGAGGACATCTGCGCCATGGGCGTGGGCCCGTTCAAGGTCGAAGTGGACCTGATGCAGCCGCTGGACCCCGAGAAGAAGCCGGCGGTGCACACCACCCCGCTCAATCACGTGGGCCTGTGGATCGACGACCTGCCGGTCGCCGTCGAGTGGCTCACCGCCCAGGGCGTGCGCTTCGCGCCCGGCGGCATCCGCAAGGGCGCGGCCGGCTTCGACATCACCTTCATCCACCCCAAGGGCAATGAAGATGCGCCCATTGGCGGCGAGGGCGTGCTGATCGAGCTGGTGCAGGCGCCGCCCGAGGTGGTGAAGGCGTTCGCCGCGCTGGCCGCTCAGGCGGGCTGACCGGCGTCCCTGAGCTTCGGCCTGGGACTTCGGCCCTGGGATTTCGGCCCTGGGCCCAGCGCCTGATCGCGATCCTCGTCCCGGGCTCTTGTGCCCGGGTCTCTCAGCTCGCGAGGTCGCTTCCCCATTCGCGGCGCCGCACCCGCAACCTGTGCCGCTCGCGGTAGGCCGCTGGGGTCTCGCCCGTGGCTGCGGCGAATTGCCGCCGGAAGGTGCCGGCATGCGCGTAGCCGCAGGCCTGGCCCACCTGGTCCACCGGCAGGTAGGTGGTCTCCAGCAGCACCTTGGCCCGCGCCATGCGCAGGCCGTGCAGGTAGGCCAGCGGCGTCTGGCCCAGGCCGGCCTCGAAATGCCGCAGCAGCGTGCGCGGGCTGGTCGCGGCGGCCCGGGCGAGGCGGTCGAGGTCGTAGGCCTGCTCCAGGTGGTCTTCCAGGTGCCGGCGCGCGCGTTCCACCGCGCCGGGCGGCACCCGCCGTGTCGTCGCCTGTCCCAGCACCTGCACGCCGGCCTGCTGCCGGTCCGGCGCATGCAGCAGCACCGGCCGGATGCCGGCGGCCAGTTCCGCCAGATCGGAGGCACGTCCGCTCGCGTCGGCTTGCGGCAGACGGGTGAGGGCGTCCAGCAGCATCTCGGTCGCCAGCACCGGCGAGTCGCTGGTCCAGAGGCGGTCCTCGCCGATCCAGGCGCGGTCGCCCCGCAGGCGCGCCTTCGGCGCATGCCGCGCCAGGGTGGGGAGGAAGGGCCAGGGCACGACGGCCTCGCGCGCGTCGAGCAGGCCTGCATCCGCCAGCAGCACCACGCCGGTGTGCAGCGCCAGGACAGCGCCGCCGCGCGCGTGCACCTGCCGGGCCCGGCTGGCGAGCCACGCCGCCTCGCGCGCCAGGCTGTCCAGGTGGGGGCCGCTGCGGGCCAGCCACCCTGGCAACAGCAGCAGTTCGGGCAGGCGCCGGGGCACCGCCTGCGCGGGCCGGGGCAGGCCCGCCGGCGCGCGCGCGCCCGGTGCCGCCAGCCAGCGCCAGACCAGGGGCGGGCTGCGGCGACCGCGCAGGGCGGCCAGGGTGTTGACCGAGCGCAGCGTGTCGACCGCCGCAAGCGCCGGCCCCAGGAAGCCCCGCGCATCCCAGGCGATCTCGATCAGTACTGGGGGTGCCGTCATGGCATGGGATGAATCAAGCTTGGCATCCAATGGACTGTACCCGGCCCTAGCGCCTGCCCTAGGATTGGCCCACCACCAGGACAACGACAGCGACAACACGAGGAGACCGCCATGCACCCCAAGCGCCCCAACCACGCCCTGCCTGAAACCCCTGCGGTCCGCCGCCGTGAATGGATGCTGGGCCTGGCTGCCAGCGGCCTGGGCCTGTCGGTCCAGGCGCAGACGCAGACGCAGACGCCAGCGGCCTTCCCCAGTCGCCCCCTGAGCCTGATCGTCCCCTACACGCCGGGCGGTTCGTCCGACATCGGTGGCCGCCTGCTCGCGGGCGAGCTGGCCCGCCAGCTGGGGCAGACGGTGACGGTGGACAACGTGCCCGGGGCCGGTGGCGCGCTGGGCATGCAAAAGCTCGCCCGTGCGCCGGCCGACGGCCACACCCTGGTCTATGCGGGCCTGAGCGAAGGCCTGCTGGTGCCGCAGATCAACCCGGCCGCCGGCTACAAGCCGGAAGACCTCACCCCCCTGGCGCTGGCGGGCAGCTCGCCGGTCGGCATCGTCACCCGGGCCGACTTCCCGGCCAATACCGTCGATGAACTGTTCGACCTGGTGCGCAAGCAGCCGGGCCGCATGACCTTCGGCTCCGCCGGCATCGGCTCCTTCGCCCATGTGATGGGCGAAGTGATCAAGGAGCGCACCGGGACCTTCATGGTTCACATTCCCTACCGGGGCGGCACCCAGATCCTGGCCGACGTGATCGGCGGCCAGCTCGATCTGGCGATCACCACCGTGGCCTCGGCGGCGTCCCTGGTGGCGAGCCGTCGCCTGAAGATCCTCGGCGTGACCGCGCGCGAGCGGATCCCCGCCTTCCGCGACGTGCCCACCTTTGGCGAGTCGCGCTCGCTCAAGGGCGTGGACATGCAGGTCTGGGCCGTCGTCTTCGCGCCGCCCGGCCTGCCGGAGCCGGTCGCCGTCCGCCTGAACGCCGCGATCAACGCCGGCCTCGGCGCGCCGGCCGTCCTCGAGGCGCTGGCCAAGCTGGGGTCGGAGACGCCCCCGCGCACCCTGAGCCTGGCCCAGACCCGCGCCTTCCTGCAGGAGCAGTCGGCGCTGTACCGGCCGGTGACCCGCCGCATCAAGCCGGAATGACCGGGGGGCCCCGCGGCCTCTCCGCTCCCTCGTCTCCGGCACGACCGTCCTCGCGCCGGCCGGAGACAATGCGCGTCACACCATGAATTCCGAATTCGAACCTCGCTACGCTGCCGCCCGCGCGGACTTCCTCCAGGCCGCGGAGCGCGCCGGCGCCCGCCTGGAAAGCCATGCCCACCCCCTGACGGGACCGGAGGGCGAGGCGCTCGCCGTCGACACCGCCTGGGTCGGCCCGCAGGATGCCCGGCAGGTGCTGGTCACGATCTCCGGCACCCACGGCGTCGAGGGCATCTACGGCAGCGCCTGCCAGCGTCATCACCTGCGCGAGGTCGCCGCGACCGGGCTGCCCGAGGGCCAGGCCCTGCTGGCGATCCATGCGCTCAACCCCCACGGCTTCGCCTGGCTGCGCCGGGTGGACCACGACAACATCGACATCAACCGCAACCACCTGGACTTCGGCCTGCCGCTGCCGGCCAACCCCGGCTACGCGGAGGTCGACGCGATGCTCGAGCGCCTCACCCCCACGCCCGAGGGTATGGCCGCCTTTGAGCGGGAGATGCAGGCCTTCCTCGCCCGCGAGGGGCGCCAGGGCCTGTTCGCGGTGACGGGTGGGCAGTACACCCACCCCCAGGGCATCTTCTTCGGTGGCCAGGCCCCTTGCTGGTCCCACGGCGTCGCGCGCCACATCGCGCAGCGGTGGCTGCAACAGGCCGCCGTGATCACGGTCCTGGACCACCACACCGGCCTGGGGCCGCACGGCCACACCGAAATCATCTGCCGCCACCCGGTGGGCTCGGCGTCCCTGGACGCGGCGCGGCGCTGGTTCGGTGCCGACGTCACCTCGCCCGACGCCGGGGAGTCCGCCTCGGCGGTGCTCGATGGCAACGTCCGCATGGCGTTCGAGAAATGGTGCTCCCAGGCCCGGGTGGTCGCGGTCGCCCTCGAGGCCGGCACGGTGCCCGACGCCCAGGTGCTGCGCGCGCTCGTCGCCGACCACTGGCTGCACCGCCGCGGCGACCCGCGCTCGCCCGCCGCCGAGCCGGTGCGCCGGCAGATGCGGCTGGCGTTCTGCTGCGAGGAAGCCGGATGGCAGCAGCAGGTGCTGGCCCGGTCCATGGACCTGCACGCCGCAGCGCTGCGGGGAATGGCGGAGGCCTCACGACAGGCCGTACCCCAGGCCGCCCCCGGAGGCTGGCGATGAGCGGCCCGGACACCACCGCCCGCGGCGCGCGCCCGCCCCGGATCGCGATCGGCGGCTTCTTCCTCGAGGCCAACCGGTGGGCGCCGACCACCGGCGCCGACGGATTCCGCCAGGGCTTCGACGCCGCCGGCGACGCCCTGATGGCTGAACTGCGCTCCTCCAGCACCCGGCTCCTCGGGGACAGCCTGGGCTTCATGACCGCGATGGACCAGGCCGGCGACTGGGAGCCGGTGCCCCTGCGCATGGCCGGCGCCGAGCCGGGCGGCCCGGCGGACCACGCCTTCTTCGACGCCCTGTGCGCCAACCTCGACGCGCGCCTGAAGCTGGCCGGTCCGGTGGACGGGGTCTTCCTCTCGATGCACGGCGCGGCCCTCACCACGCGTGACGACGACCCGGACGGGACGCTGCTGGCGCGCCTGCGCGCCCGGGTGGGGCCCTCGGTGCCCATCGTCGCGGTGCTGGACCTGCACGCCAACGTGTCCCAGCGCATGGCGGAGTCGCTCTCCGGCGCGGTGGCCTACCGCACCAACCCGCACGTGGACCTGTTCGAGCGAGGCCAGGAGGCGGCGCGCCTGCTGCGCCAGATGCTGGCGGAGGGCCCGGGCGAGGTCGAGCGGGTCCAGCTGCCCCTGGTGCCGTCGGCGACCTCGCAGCTGATTGCGCCCGGTACCGTCTACTCCGACCTGGTCGACGAGGGCCAGCGCTGCGTGGGCGGCGACATCCTCAACGTCTCCCTGTGCGGTGGCTTTGCCCTGGCCGATGCGCCCAAGTGCGGCTTCAGCGCGGTGGTGACTGCCCGAGCCGGGCACCGCGCCGCCGCGCGCGCGCTGGCGCTGCGTCTGGCCGCATCGGCCTGGGCCGCGCGCGAGCGCTTCACCTCCCGCCTCGTGCCGCTGGCCGATGCGGTGGCAGCGGCGGTCGCGGCCGGGGAGGGCGCCCGCCCGCCGGTCATGCTAGCCGACGTCGGCGACAACCCGGGCGGCGGCGGCGGCGGCAACACCACCACCTTGCTGCGCGCCCTGGTGGAAGCCGGCGCCACGCGCACCGTGCTGGGCGTCTTCACCGACGCCTCGCTCGCGCGCCAGGCCTGCGCCCTGGGGGTGGGAGGCCGCTTCGAGGCGCACTTCAACCGCGACCGCAGCGACGCCTTCGCCATTGCCTGGCGCCATCCGGCCCAGGTGCTGGCGGTGAGCGACGGCAGCTTCATCGGACGCCGGGGCCTGGTGCAGGGCACCCGCCGCGAGATGGGGCCCTCGGCCCTGCTGCAGCTCGGGGGCATGCAGGTGGCGGTGATCTCCCGGCGGCAGCAGCTGATTGACCCCGCCCAGCTCGAGGCGCTGGGCGTCGACCTGGCCGACATCCGCGTGCTGGTCGCCAAGAGCCGCGGGCACTTCCGCGCCGCCTTCGAGGGCTTCGCCGATCCGCGCGATATTCTCGAGGTCGACTGCCCCGGCCTCACCACGCCCAACCTGCGCAGCCTCTCCTGGACACGCCTGCCCCGGCCGGTCTACCCGCTCGACGACGAGGCAGCCTGGCAGCCCCCGGTGGCCTGATTCCCTTACCCGACCCATTCCACTTCCCATCGACTTTCGCACGCAGCACCATGGACCTCTCTCGCTTCCCCCGCCGCCGCTACACCGCGTTCGCCACCCCGATCGAGCCGATGCCGCGTTTCTCCGCCGCCCTGGCGGCCAGCTGCCCGGGCGGCCAGGGCCCGCAGGTCTGGATCAAGCGCGACGACATGCTGGGCCTGTTCCCCGGCGGCAACAAGACCCGCAAGCTCGAGTTCCTGATGGCCGACGCCCTCGAGCAAGGCGCCGACACGATCATCACCTGCGGCGCGCCGCAGTCGAACCACTGCCGCATCACCCTCGCCGCCGCGGTGAAGGAGGGCCTCAAGTGCCGCTTCGTCATCGAGGAGCGGGTGCCGGGCAGCTATGACCCCCAGGCCAGCGGCAACAACTTCATGTTCCGCCTGCTCGGCGTCGACGCGATCACCGTGGTCCCCGGCGGCAGCAACATGGCCGCCGAGATGCAGAAGGTGGCCGATGCCGTCGTGGCCGAAGGCGGCAAGCCCTACGTGATTCCCGGTGGCGGCTCCAACGCGGTGGGCGGCCTGGGCTATGTGGCCTGCGCCCAGGAGCTGCAGCAGCAGCTGTTCGATATGGGCCTGCGCATCGACCACATGGTGGTGGGCTCGGGCAGCTCGGGCACCCATGGCGGCCTGGTGGCCGGTTTCCTGGGCAACCACATCCGCATCCCCCTCATCGGCGTCGGCGTGAGCCGCGACCCGGCCGACCAGGAGCCGCTGGTGCGCAAGGAGGCACAGGCGGTGTGCGACCTGCTGGGCCTGGGCCTCACCGTGCCGGCCGAGGCGGTGCGCAGCGTGGGCGGCTTCTGGCAGCCCAAGTACTCGGTGCCCAACGAGGCGATGGTCGAGGCGGTGCAGATGCTGGCTCGCACCGAGGGCATTCCGCTGGACCCGGTCTACACCGGCAAGATCATGGCCGGCCTCATCGGCCTGGCACGCGCTGGCGAGTTCAAGCCGGGCGAGAACGTGCTGTTCCTGCACACCGGGGGCTTGCCCTCGGTTCACGCATACGAGGAGACGCTGCTGGCCTGAGCGGGCGACTGCGGGGCGAGTGCGGGCGACTGCAGCAGGCGTTCCACCGACAGGGCGGCGGCCTCGAAGTCGTAGTCCTGCACGCTCGTTTCCAGCTGCCCGCAGTCGGCCGGCGGCAGCTGCGCGCGCAGCAGGAACTGGTGATCGCGCAGCAGGCGCAGCGCCTCGAAGTCACCGGCCTTGAGGGCCGTGCGCAGGTCTCCGAGTACGGTCCGCAGCAGGCGGGACTCGGCGGGTGTCACCACCTGGCCCGCTGGCGCCTCCCGCTGCGTGGTCGTCCCTGGCGCGAGGGCCGGGGCCGGTTCCCGGTCCGCGGCGGAGGGCTCCGGAATCTGTGCCGCGACCGGTGCGGGGGCTGGCGCGTGGGGCGGCCCGTGGCCGGTGGTCGCCGCCGGGACGGCGTCCAGCCCCAGGCGCGCGGTGAACCAGAAGCGGCTGCCTTCGCCGGGCGTGCTGTCCACGCCGACGGTTCCCCCCATCAACTGCGCCAGGCGCTGCGAGATCGCCAGGCCCAGGCCCGTGCCGCCGAAGCGGCGGCTGGTGGAGGCGTCGACCTGCTTGAAGGCCTGGAACAGGTCCCGCTGGGACTCGGCCGGGATGCCGATGCCGGTGTCCCCGACCTCGAAGCGCAGGGTGGCCGCGTCATGGCTGCGGTCCACCAGGGCGCAGCTCAGGTTGACATGCCCCCGTTCAGTGAACTTGACCGCGTTGCTGGCGAAATTGAGCAGTGCCTGGCGCAGCCGCACCGGGTCGCCGACCAGGCTGGCCGGGCAGTCCCCGTAGTCCACGTGTACGCGCAGCCCCTTGGCCCGGGCCGCGTCCTCGATCATCGAGCGGGTGTGGTCGAGGATCGCGCTCAGGGGGAAGGACACCCGTTCCAGCGTCATGCCCCCGCTCTCGATCTTCGAGTAATCCAGGATGTTGTTGATCACCGAGAGCAGGTGCTGGCTGGCGAGCTCGATCCGGCCCAGGCGCTCGGCCTGCTCGGCCCGCGGCTCGTCGCGCTTGAGGAGGTAGGTGATGCCGATGATGGCGTTCATCGGCGTGCGGATCTCGTGGCTCATGTTGGTGAAGAAGCGGGTCTTGAGCAGGTCCAGTTCCTGCGCCTTGGCGTAGAGCCGCTGCAGTTCGCCGTTGCGCTCGATGTCCTGCCGGTGCGCGGTGACCAGGCGCCCGTAGAAACGGGTGCTCTCGTACAGGAGCACGGTGAGGATGAACAGGGCGGCCAGCAGGCCGTAGAGGCGGCCGGCGTAGAAGCCCAGGTCGAAGCGGGCGGCGTTGAACACCGCCGACAGCGCCACCTCGAAAACCCAGTTGGCGCTTTCGACCAGCAGCCACACGTCCAGCACGCTGTGCGGCGGGCGCCGCCACAGCACGAAGCAGGCGAGCGCGCTCAGCAGGCAGACGCTGCCCACCACCGGTTTCATGACCAGGAAGTTCTGGGTGTTGCCGTTCATGATCGCCGGCAGCAGGTCGGCGCCTGCGCTGGCCAGCAGGGTCAGCGCGCCCACCGTGGCCACCACCGCGGCGACCGCCCGGCCGATGGTGCCGGAGACCGGCCTGGGATCAGGCTCCACCGCCATGTGCCGTTGGAAGGCGTAGGCGATGACCAGCAGCGGGAAACCGCTGTGCCAGAACATGTACAGCCAGGCGGTGGTCTGGGGCGTGGCCGCCAGCAACCCGGCCGGCCGGAACAGTCCGGGGAAGGTGAGGGCGTGCACGCTGGCCATGAGCGCGTTGAACAGGAAGCCGGAGGCGAGCCACAGCAGGGCCCGCATCTTCAGCACCGAGTACTTGGCCAGCAGCAGCACGGCGATGAGCAGTTCGATCACGACCAGGGCCGACTGGTAGACGCCGATGAAGCCGGGCATGGGAGGCAGGGGCGTGGTGGCCATCGGTACCAGCGCCAGGAAGACGGCACCGGTCACGCCCATCAGCGCAATGCCCAGGCGCCAGTCCTGCGGCCGAGCCGGGGTGGTGGCCAGGAAGGGAAAGCCTGTGGAGGCAGTAGGCGCCCGGAGCGTCGCGGTGTTCATGGGGCCTCCATCTCGGCGCGGGCCTCCCGGGGCTCGGCGTCACGGTGCTGGTGGGCGATGCCCAGGAAGCGGTCGAAATGGGCGTCGAACACGTCGAAGAGTTCAGGCGAGAAGCGGTGGCCCCGGCCTTCGCGCATGCGCGTGCGCGTGTCGTCGCCGCCCAGGCCAGGGCGGCTCACCAGCGCATCGAAACAGTCGGCCAGCCGCATCAGCTGCGCCGGCAGGGGAATCCGGTCGCCCGAGAGCCCATCCGGGTAGCCCGAGCCATCCCAGTTCTCGTGATGCCAGCGGGCGATGGTCTTGGCCATGGCCAGGAACTCGACCGGCTGCTCGGCGTCCCGCTCAGCGCGCTCCAGCGCCTGCGCCCCCATGAGCGTGTGGGTCTGCATCTGCTCCCGCTCCAGCGGGTCGTAGGGACCGGTCTTGGAGAGGATGGCGTCCGGCAGACCGACCTTGCCGATGTCGTGCAGCGGCGCCGACTTGCCCAGCATCCTGACCACGGCCAGCGGGAGCTGGTCGGCGTAGCGCGGATCGCGCCGCAGGAGCTGCGCCAGGGCCCCCACGTACAGGGTCGTGCGCAGGATGTGATAGCTCCTGCCGGGCTCGCGGATCTCGGCGAGCCGGGCCAGGGCGCGGATGCTCACGTCCTGGATCTGCTCGTTCTCCGCCATGCGCCGGGCGACCTCGGCCTCGAGCTGTGCGTTGTGGCATGCCAGTGCGTCGCGCGCCTGCTTCAACTCCAGTTGGACGCGCACCCGGGCCAGCAGCAGGAGCGGCTGGATGGGTTTGGTGATGTAGTCGACCGCTCCTTGCCGCAGGCCGGCCTCTTCCCCCTGCGGTGAGTCGATGGCGGTGAGGAAGATGACCGGGATGTCGCGTGTGGCGGGGTCCGCCTTCAAGGCCGCCAGCACCGCGTGCCCGTCCATCTCCGGCATCATGATGTCCAGCAGGATCAGGTCGGGCCGTGGCGCTTGCGAGGCGAGGTGGAGCGCGCGCGGCCCGGAGTTGGCGACCTTGACCGCATGGTCCGGGGCCAGCAGCCCTCCGACGACCCCCAGGTTCGCGGGATCGTCGTCGACCACGAGCACCGTGGCTCGTGTTGCCGCCGGGCCGGCCTGCACAGTCATGCCTCATCCTCCTCGGTGCCAGCCTTCCTGGAGGACTGGACCGGGTTCAGGATAGACCTGACCGGCCTGTGGACGCCAGCGCGCGGCCCTGTCCCTGCGAGCGACAGGGCCTTGGGTGTGGGGGCATCCGGGCCGCGCCGGCGCCGTCGCGCTCAGCGGGCGGTGCTGCCTTCGCGCCGCGCCTTCGCACGCGCCAGTGCCGCCTCGATCACTGCACGCTTGCGCGCGGCCTCGTCGCCTTCGGCGCCGTGGGTGTGCGCGGGCAGGTCCGCCAGCTTGGCGCGGGCCTTGGCCTCGAGGCGGGCCTCGTTCTCCTGCTGGTCACGGGCAAGACGTAACTGATGGAAACCGTAGCGGGCGAGGGCGGTGTCGGCCTGCTGCGGTGCCCAGGCGGACCAGCCGGTCGCCTCGCCGCTCACGTTCTCCAGCGAGATGCAGTCGACCGGGCAGACCGGCACGCACAGCTCGCAGCCGGTGCACCACGCTTCGACCACGGTGTGCATGCGCTTGTTCGCGCCGAGGATGGCGTCGGTGGGACAGGCCTTGAGGCAGAGGGTGCAGCCGATGCACCAGTCCTCGTCGATCACCGCCACGGTGAGCGGGCCTTCCTGGCCGCAGGCCGGGTCCAGCGGCAGGGGCGGACGGCCGGTGATCGCGGCCAGGCGTGCCACGCCCTCGGCCCCGCCGGGCGGGCACTGGTGAATGCCGGCGCTGCCCTCGGCCATCGCCTGGGCATAGGCGGCGCAGTCGGGATAGCCGCAGCGCTGGCATTGCGTCTGCGGCAGGGCCGCGTGCAGGCGCGCGGCCAGGCCTTCCAGGGTCATGGGTCGTGGCGGGCGGGGTGAGGCGAGTGGAGCTGCTGGGGCGTCAGTCGCTCGCGCTCGCGGTTGCGGTCTTGCGGCGTGCTGGCGCCGTCCTGGCCGTGGCCTTGCGGCTCGAAGCGGCCTTGCCCCCGCTTGCGGAGGCAGGCGCTGCCGTCTTGGCCTTTCGGACCGTGGGGCCCTCGTTGAACTTCAGGATGAAGTCGCGCACCTGCGGGTACACGATCTCGCGCCAGCGGCGGCCGCTGAAGATGCCGTAGTGGCCCGCGCCGGGCACCTCGATGTGCTTCTGGCGCGACTTCGGGATGCCCCCGCACAGGCCGTGGGCCGCCTCGGTCTGGCCGGAGCCGGAGATGTCGTCGAGCTCGCCCTCGATGGTGAGGTGGGCGGTGGTGGTGATGTCCTGCGGACGCACGCGCTCGATGGCACCTTCCTCGCTACGCACGTCCCAGGTGCCGTTGACCAGGCGGAACTCCTGGAACACGGTGCGGATGGTCTCGAGGTAGTAGTCGGCGTCCATGTCGAGGACGGCGTTGTACTCGTCGTAGAACTTGCGGTGCGCGTCGGCGCTGGCCTCGTCACCCTGGATCAGGTGCTTGAAGTAGTCGTAGTGGCTGGAGACGTGGCGGTCGGGGTTCATCGCCACGAAGCCGGTGTGCTGCAGGAAGCCCGGGTACACGCGGCGGCCGGCGCCCGGGAAGCTCGGGGGCACACGGTAGATCACGTTGTTCTCGAACCATTCGAAGCTCTTGTTCGTCGCCAGGTTGTTCACCGCGGTGGGCGACTTGCGGGCGTCGATCGGGCCACCCATCATGGTCATCGACAGGGGCGTGGTCTCGCCGCGCGAAGCCATCAGCGAGATGGCCGCCAGCACCGGCACGGTGGGCTGGCACACGCTCATGACGTGGCAGTTGCCGTACTGCGACTGCACGTGGCGGATGAAGTCCTGCACGTAGTTCACATAGTCGTCCAGGTGGAACTCGCCGTCTTCCATCGGCACCAGGCGGGCGTTCTTCCAGTCGGTGATGAAGACCTTGTGGTCCTGCAGCATGGTCTGCACGGTGTCGCGCAGCAGGGTGGCGTAGTGGCCCGACAGCGGCGCCACGATCAGCACCGCGGGCTGGTCCTTCATGGTGGCCAGCAGCTGGGGGTCGTCGGTGAAACGCTTGAAGCGGCGCAGCTCGCAGAAGGGTTTGTCCAGGGCCACGGTCTCGTGGATCACCACGGACTGGCTGCCGATCTTGACCGTCTTGATCTCGAACTGGGGCTTCTCGTAGTCCTTGCACAGGCGGTACATCAGCTCGTAGCCGGCCGACATGCGCTGGGACATCGGGCCCTGGGCCATCGGCAGCAGCGGGTTGCTGTAGAGCTTGGCCGCCGCCTGGGCGAAGTCCGCGAAGGGCTCCATCAGGGAGCGCTGGGCTTCGTAGATCTGGTAGAGCATGAGTGCCTCTCGCCGGTCATGTTGCAGTGCACACATTATGCGGCCCTGCGCCGCCATTCGAACGCGGCAGGCGATGGGGAATACACGGATGCCCGCAGGCGGCAATTCCTCACACGGCACCAGCGGCGGGCGCCGCATGCGGGTGTCGGCGCGGGCCCCGGCGATGCGTACGAAAGTAGGAATGAAAAAGCCGCCCGCAGGCGGCTTGTGGGGCAATCGGCGGGAATGCGAGTTCGCGAGTGAACTTAAGCGTTCAGCGCGACCGTGTTCCCGACGCCTCAGATCACCTTGGCGATCGACTGGCAGACGTAGTCGATGTTCTTGGAGTTGAGCGCGGCCACGCACATGCGGCCGGTGTCGGTGCCGTAGACGCTGAACTCGTTGCGCAGGCGGACCATCTGGTCCTTGGTGAGGCCCGAGTAGCTGAACATGCCGATCTGGTCGGTGATGAAGGACATGTCCTGCTTCACGCCGGCGGCCTTGAGCTTCTCGACCAGGGCGCCACGCATCTGCTTGATGCGCACGCGCATCTCGGCCAGCTCCTTCTCCCACAGCGCGCGCAGCTCGGGCGTGCCCAGCACGGTGGCCACCACGGTGCCGCCGTGGGTGGGCGGGTTGCTGTAGTTGGTGCGGATCATGATCTTGAGCTGCGACAGCACGCGGGCCGCCTCGTCCTTGTCGGCGCAGAGCACGGACAGGGCGCCGACGCGCTCGCCGTACAGGCTGAAGCTCTTAGAGAAGGAGGTCGAGACCAGGAAGGTCAGGCCGGCGGCGACGAACTTGCCGATGACTGCGCCGTCCTCGGCGATGCCGTGGCCGAAGCCCTGGTAGGCCATGTCCAGGAAGGGCACCAGTCCGCGCGCCTTGCAGGCGGCGACCACCTGGTCCCACTGGGCGGGCGTGATGTCGTAGCCGGTGGGGTTGTGGCAGCAGGCGTGCAGGACGACGACGGTGCCGGCGGGCGCGGCGTGGAGGGCCGCGAGCATCCCCTCGAAGTTCAGGCCGCGCCGGGCGGCGTCGTAGTAGGGATAGGCCTCGACGGTGAAGCCGGCCTGGGTGAACAGGGCGCGGTGGTTCTCCCAACTCGGGTCGGAGATCAGCACCTTGGCCTGGGGCGTGACCTTCTTGAGGAAGTCGGCACCGATCTTGAGGGCGCCGGTGCCGCCGAGGCATTCGAAGGTAATGCAGCGACCGTCGGCGATGATGGGAGAGCCTTCGCCGAAGAGCAGCTTCTGCACGGCCTGGTTATAGGCGGCAGCGCCTT
>JACCDZ011466425.1_pt1 | contig 14568 bp, 12 predicted proteins | sample 7449551 | NCBI WGS metagenome assembly JACCDZ01 (sample SAMN15323452, study PRJNA562643) | freshwater metagenome | isolation source: river surface water | place: USA:Blue River Watershed | collected 2017-08-18 | reverse complement strand
ACCCTCGAGCGCGTCGTGCGCGGTCTGGACACCATCAGCGCCACAGGCAACATCCTGCGCGACTACCTGACCGACCTGTTCCCGATCATGGAACTGGGCACCTCGGCCAAGATGCTGTCGATCGTACCGCTCATGGCGGGTGGCGGCATGTACGAAACCGGTGCCGGCGGTTCGGCACCGAAGCACGTACAACAGCTCACCGAAGAAAACCACCTGCGTTGGGACTCGCTGGGTGAATTCCTGGCGCTGGCCGTGAGCTTCGAAGACCTGGGCCTCAAAACCAACAACCCCAAAGCGGGCGTGTTGGCCAAGACCCTGGACGCGGCCACGGGCAAGCTCTTGGACAACAACAAGAACCCTTCGCCCAAGACCGGTCAGCTGGACAACCGTGGCAGCCAGTTCTACCTGGCCATGTTCTGGGCCCAAGAGTTGGCCGCACAAACCGAAGACGCTGCACTGGCTGCCCAGTTCGCGCCTTTGGCCAAAGCCTTGACCGAGAACGAAAAGAAGATCGTGGACGAGCTCAACGCCGTGCAAGGCAAGCCTGTCGACATCGGTGGCTACTACATGCCCGACCAAGCCAAGCTGGCCGCCATCATGCGCCCCAGCGCGACCTTCAACGCGGCTTTGGCCAGCGTCAAGGCCTGATCGTTTAATCGGTCCTGAAAGCCACCCGAGCGCAAGCCCGGGTGGCTTTTTTCATGGGCGTTCGGTTCAATTCGGTCCGCTCAGCGGCTGTACGCCAAGCCTGAAGCCACACCGCCAAACAAATCGCCCTCCACCAGCGGCACGCCCGGAAAGGCCGCCTGCAAGGCACGCTGAAAGGTGCGCAGCGCCGACGAGCCGCCCGTCAGGTAAATCGCGTCGATCTGACGGTCGTTCAAACCGGCCGCCTCCACGCATTCGCGTGCGCAGGCCACGGTGCGCGCCAGCAAGTCCGCCAGGTGCGCTTGCATGTCCAACACGCCCAAGGCCGCTTGCAGGCCGGGCTCGACCACCGACAGCGCAATGGCCGTGTCGGCATCGCTCACCGAGCAACGGATCTTGGCTTGCTCCACCTCATGCGCGATGTGGTGGCCATGGCGCTCGGTCAGCACCTGCATCAGGCGTTCATGCAAACGCGCGTCTCTGTAGTTGCTGCGCAGGGTCTTGGCGTGGGCGATGGCCTTGGGCTGGTACTGCCAGTGGATCAAATGCCAGGTGGACAGGTCAAAGAAAACGCGGCTGGGCACCTCGCGCTGCGCGGGGCCAACGTGCCGGTAGCCCAAGAGCGGCATGACTTGCTCCAGGCTTAACTTTTGGTCGTAATCGGTGCCGCCAATGTGCACACCGGTGGTGGCCAAAATGTCGGCGCTGCGGTCGGCCTGGTGCATGCGCTCAGGTCCCAGGCGCACCACCGTGAAGTCAGACGTACCGCCCCCTAAGTCCACCACCAGCACGGTGCTGTCCTGGGTCAAGCGCCGTTCGTAGTCCAGCGCTGCAGCGATCGGCTCCAGCTGGAAAGACACTTCTGTAAAACCCACGGCTTGTGCCGCTTGGCGCAGCGAGGTCTCGGCTTGTGCGTCGCGCTCGGCATCGTCGTCCACAAAGTGCACCGGGCGGCCCATCACCACCCGCGTGGGTGCAAAGCCCAGCGCCCCGGTGGCGCGTTCGCGCAGCGTGGTCAAAAAGGTGGCGATGATGTCCTGAAAGCTGATTTGCTGGTGGCCAATCTGGGTGGTCTCCATCAACAGCGGGCTGCCCAGCAGGCTTTTGAGCGAGCGCATCAAGCGGCCTTCGGTGCCTTCCAGGTAGTGGCCAATGGCATCGCGCCCGAAATGGGTGGTGCCTTCTTCGGCGTTGTAGAACACGGCCGTCGGCATGGCCAGCGCATCGCCTTCCAGCGCCATCAGTTGGGCGGTGCCTTGGGGCGTGGCCCAGGCGATGGCCGAGTTTGAGGTGCCGAAATCGATGCCGAGTGTGCCGGGGTGCGTTGGGGTCATGAGGAACAAAAGCGAAGCACACAGGCGGTGCGGAAAAGCGGGGAGCACAGGCGCCCGCAAGCGCCGTGTTTTTTGAAGACCGGCGATTGTGCCACCCCCCATGGCGCATTCGGACCGAGAGGGCCGCTAAATCATGGAAAATCAGAAGTTGTTTGTACTCCTCCCTTCAAAGCCCGCCATGACCGAAGCCACACAGCGCCCTGAATTGCCCGACCACCTGTCCATCGACCCGCGCAGCCCTTTCCACATCCGCGCCGTGTTCGAGCACGACATCGGCATCCGCTTTAATGGCAAGGACCGCAACGACGTCGAGGAGTACTGCATCAGCGAAGGCTGGGTGCGTGTGCCCGCAGGCAAGACGCTGGACCGCAAAGGCCAGCCCCTGCTGATCAAGCTCAAGGGCAAGGTCGAGGCGTTTTACCGCTGAGCGCTCCAGCGGACGGCTTGTCCTGCAAGCCGATCCCCTGCACAATCGCGCCATGTCCATCCAGGCCTTGATTTTCGGTATCCACCTCGCGCGCAGCACGTGGGGCAAGCCCTGCGCGCCACCAACAGCCATGGCGTAGGTCGGCGCTTCAGCGCCAAGATACAGGGCTGAGCTCATCCCCGATGTTGCCGCTCGAGTCACCGACCTGCAAATTCCCTTGATTTCGATTTCATTCCGGGCCGTGCGCACACCGCAGCACGGCCCTGTTCATCACTGGAGAATTTCATGGCTGATTTGTTTGACAACCCCATGGGCCTGTGCGGCTTCGAGTTCGTCGAGTTCGCTTCCCCCCTCGCCAATACCCTGGAGCCCCTGTTTGAAAAAATGGGCTTCACTTTGGTGGCGAAACACCGCTCGAAAGACGTGGTGCTTTACCGTCAGGGCGACATCAACTTCATCGTCAACCGCGAGCCCAAAAGCCTGGCCGGTTACTTCGCTTCAGAGCACGGCCCTTGCGCTTGCGCGCTGGCTTTTCGTGTGAAGGATTCGCACAAGGCCTATGCCCGTGCGCTGGAGATGGGGGCGCAACCTGTGGATGTGCCCACCGGTCCGATGGAGTTGCGCCTGCCCGCCATCAAGGGCATTGGCGGCGCGCCGCTGTATTTGATCGACCGGTATGAAGACGGCAAAAGCATCTACGACATCGACTTTGAATTCATCGAGGGCGTGGACCGCCACCCGCCCGGCCACGGCTTCAAGATCATCGACCACCTGACGCACAACGTCTACAAAGGTCGCATGGCGTTCTGGGGTCAGTTCTATGAGAAGATTTTCAACTTCCGCGAGATCCGTTACTTCGACATCAAGGGCGAATACACGGGCTTGACCAGCCGCGCCATGACCGCGCCCGATGGTCTCATCCGCATCCCGCTCAACGAAGAGTCGGGCAAGACGGGCGGGCAGATCGAAGAGTTTCTGATGCAGTTCAACGGCGAAGGCATCCAGCACATTGCGCTGCTGACCGACGACATTTTGAAAAGCGTGGATGCCTTGCAGATGGCGGGTATTCCGCTCATGACCGCACCCAACGAGATCTATTACGAAATGCTGGAAGAACGTCTGAAGGGCCACGGCGAGCCGGTGCCCGAATTGCAGGCGCGTGGCATTTTGATGGACGGCTCCACAGCGAATGGCGAGAAGCGCTTGCTGCTGCAGATATTCAGCCAGACCTTGCTCGGCCCGGTGTTCTTCGAGTTCATCCAGCGCAAAGCCGACGAGGGCTTTGGCGAAGGCAACTTCAAGGCACTGTTTGAGAGCCTGGAGCGCGATCAGATCCGTCGCGGGGCGATCGCAGTCGACCAGCCCTGAGCCTGCGCGGGCAGATCAGGCTGGGTATTTCGCCAGCAGGCGCTTCAGGGTGGCGTGCAGCGCGTCATGCCGCCCTGGCCCCATGACCTTGTTTTCATAGGCCTCAAAAGCATCGGCCATCTCCGACTGCTCTGCGCCCGAAAACAAGCGCCTGGCCATCGGGAAGAGGACGGTGTCTTCTTTGTCGATGTGGGCCAGCAGCAAAGCTGTGTAGGCCCTGGCGGCTTCATGAAACGCCGTGAGGTTCACCTCAGGGTGCAAGGCCGCTTGCATGTTGGCCAGGTGCACACGGCCTTGCGCGTGCTCGTCCAGCATGCGTGCAATGGGGGCTTGCGTTTGCGCCAGGTCTTTGGCTTGCATGGCAGGAAACAAAATGCCTTCCTCCTTACCGTGGTGGCAGGTGTCGGCAAAGGCTTTCAGAAAATCGGTGAGGGCCACCAGGTCCTGGGTGTCCGTGATGTGCTCGGCGTGCACGCGTTCATTCACGCGTTCGTCCATGCGGGTCAGGATTTGCAAACCCAGTGTGATGGCTTCGTGTTCGTGCTGGAGTGTGTCGATGGCGTGGTGCATGGCGTTCCTTGTCCCTTCAAAGGCTTGGCTGGTGGCCCAGGCGGTCACGCTGGTCAAAACCTGTCTCATGACCTGATGAACAGGAAGCTTAAGAGCCCCTTGGCAGGGCGGTCTGTGTGCTGGACCCCTTGCGCCACCGCGCTGAAAATTGCCAAAACAGATACTCAATTGCCGCTCTAGGTGAAAATCCGAAGCAATCAAATCAAAAAAATACCAGTAACTGAAAATTTTGTACCTGGTGTGCAGGAAAAGATCAGTATCGTCCCATCCCAGCCAACCCGACATGTCGATGGGATGTGTGTTGGCAGACCCATGTAATGCAACACAAGGAGACCGAGTATGAAATTGAAATTCCGTATGACCCTGGCCGCAAGCCTTGGTCTTGCCCTGATGGGCGCCAGCCACGCCGCCACCGAACTCGTCATCGCCACCGTCAACAACGGCCACATGATCGAGATGCAAAAACTGTCCAAAAACTTTGAACAGGCCAACCCCGATATCAAACTCAAGTGGGTCACGCTCGAAGAAGGCGTGTTGCGCCAACGCGTGACCACCGACATCGCCACCAAGGGCGGCCAGTTCGATGTGATGACGATTGGCATGTACGAAACCCCGATCTGGGGCAAAAAAGGCTGGTTGCAGGAACTGAAAACCGACGCCGCATACGACGTGGACGACCTGCTGCCCGCCATGCGCAATGGCCTGAGCGTGGACGGCAAGTTGTTTGCCGCACCGTTTTATGGCGAAAGCTCGATGCTGATGTACCGCAAAGACTTGGCCGACAAAGCCGGTGTGCAAGTGCCCGAGCGTCCTACCTGGCCGCAAATCAAAGACCTGGCCGCCAAAATGCACGACCCCAAAAACGGCGTGTACGGCATCTGCCTGCGCGGCAAGCCGGGCTGGGGCGACAACATGGCCTTCTTGTCCACCTTGGTCAACACCTTTGGTGGCCAGTGGTTCGACATGAACTGGAAACCACAGCTCGAATCCAAGCCCTGGAAAGACGCGATCAACTTCTATGTGGACCTGCTGAAAAACTACGGCCCACCCGGTTCGTCTGCCAACAGCTTCAACGAAATCCTGGCGCTGACCAACTCCGGCAAGTGCGGCATGTGGATCGACGCGACCATCGCGGCCTCGTTTGTGAGCGACCCCAAGCAGTCCAAAGTGGCCGACAAGATGGCCTTTGCACAAGCGCCCACCATGGTCACCCCCAAGGGCGCTAACTGGTTGTGGGCCTGGTCGCTGGCCATTCCTGCAGGCTCCAAGAAAGTGGACGCGGCGCAAAAGTTCGTCAGCTGGGCCACGTCCAAGGACTACATCAACCTGGTGGGCAAGACCAATGGCTGGGGCACCGTGCCCACCGGCACCCGCAAGAGCACCTACGCCAACGCCGACTTCTTGAAGGCCGCACGCTTTGCATCGGCTGAAAAGACCGCCATCGACTCGGCCAACCCGAATGATTCCACCTTGCCCAAGAGCCCGTATGTCGGCGTGCAGTTCGCGGCCATTCCCGAGTTCCAGGCGATTGGCATCGCGGTCGGTCAGCAAATGAGCGCGGCTTTGTCGGGCAAGTCCACCGTGGACGCTGCTTTGAAGGCGAGCCAGACGGCGGCTGAACGTGAAATGAAGAAGGCCGGTTACTACAAGTAAATCCGGATGCGGCCAGCAGGCACTCGGGCATAGCGTCCGGTGCCTGGGAACTGGCTCAAGGCTTATGCCTGGGTGCCGCTTTGCCCTGCAAGGCGGCACGCTTGATTGGCTTGTACTTCCGGTTTGTTCCTTCCCGGTCTGTTGAGAGATGCCCCCATGAATCGCCCCTTACCCGATCAGCGTCCTAGCCTGCCCTCGCGCTTGCTGCCTCGCTTGTTGCTCACGCCCGCCGTGGCCACGCTTTTCCTGTGGATGATCGTGCCGCTGGTGATGACGGTTTATTTCAGCGTCATCCGCTTCAACCTGATGCAGCCCGACCAGACCGGTTTTGTCGGACTGGAAAACTTTGAATACTTCATCACCGACGCGTCCTTTGGAGTGGCGGTGATCAACACCTTGCTGCTGCTGGGCAGCGTGATCGCCATCACCGTGGTGCTGGGCGTGGCCATTGCGCTGCTGATCAACGAGCCCTTTGCCGGGCGCGGTCTGGTGCGTGTGCTGTTGATTTCGCCTTTCTTTGTCATGCCCACGGTCAACGCGCTGCTGTGGAAAAACATGATGATGAACCCGCTGTACGGCGTGCTGGCGCAGGTGTGGCTGTTCTTTGGTGCCACACCGGTGGACTGGCTGACCGACTTTCCGCTGCTGTCGGTGATCATCATGGTCTCGTGGCAATGGCTGCCGTTTGCCACGCTGATTTTCATGACCGCGCTGCAAAGCATGAACCGAGAGCAACTCGAAGCCTCGCGCATGGACGGTGCCAACTACGGCCAGCAATTGCGCTACCTTTACATCCCCCACTTGGGCCGTTCGGTCGCCGTGGTGGTCATGATCGAGCTCATCTTTTTGCTCAGCGTGTTTGCCGAGATTTACACCACCACCGGCGGTGGCCCGGGTGACGCGAGCACCAACGTGGCCTTTTTGATCTTCAAGCAGGCGCTGCTGAACTTTGATGCCGGTGTGGCTTCGGCCGGTGCACTGTTTGCCGTGGTGCTGGCCAACATCGCCGCCGTTTTCATGATCCGCATGGTCGGCAAAAACCTGGACAAGTGAGCAAATCCCCATGGCACGTCAATCCACTTTCACCCCCGCCTACGCCTTGCGCACGCTCGGCGCCTGGGGCGTTGCCCTGCTTCTTTTTTTTCCGCTGGGCTGGCTGCTGCTGACCGCGTTCAAGACCGAGCTGCAGGCCATCGCCATCCCGCCCGAGCTGTTCTTCACGCCCACGCTGGACAACTTCCACGAGGTGCAAGAGCGCAGCGACTATTTGCTCTATGCCAAAAACTCGGTCATCACCAGCGTGGTGTCCACCTTGCTGGGCCTGATGATCGCCGCGCCTGCGGCGTATTCGATGGCCTTCATCAAAGGCCAATACACCAAAGACATCCTGATGTGGATGCTGTCCACCAAGATGATGCCCGCCGTGGGCGCCTTGGTACCCATCTATGTGTTGGCGCAAAAGAGTCAGTTGCTCGACACCCAGCTGGCGCTGATCATCGTGTTCACGCTGTCCAACCTGCCCATCATGGTTTGGATGTTGTATTCGCACTTCAAGGACATTCCGCACGAAATCCTCGAAGCCGCCCGCATGGACGGTGCCACGCTGTGGCAAGAAGCACGCATGGTGCTGCTGCCGCTGGCCATGGGAGGGCTGGCCTCCACCGGGCTGCTGTGCCTGGTGCTGAGCTGGAACGAGGCTTTCTGGAGCCTGAACCTGACGGCTGCCAACGGCGGCACGCTGGCGACCTTGATCGCCAGCTACTCCAGCCCCGAAGGTCTGTTTTGGGCCAAGCTCTCGGCGGCCTCGCTCATGGCCATTGCGCCCATCGTCATCTTCGGCTGGTTCAGCCAAAAACAACTGGTGCAAGGCCTGACCTTTGGCGCCGTCAAGTAAACCCTTCATTGCGATCACACACCATGGCTTACCTGCAACTTCAAGGCATCGAAAAATTCTTCGGTGACCACCGCGCCATCAAAGGCATTGACCTGAACATCCAGCAAGGCGAGTTCGTCGTGTTTGTCGGGCCCTCGGGCTGCGGCAAATCCACGTTGCTGCGCCTGATTGCGGGCCTGGAGCACATCGACGGCGGTCAGCTCAAGCTGGACGGGCGCGAGATCACGCACCAGCCGTCCAGCAAACGCGACCTGGCCATGGTGTTCCAGAGCTATGCGCTGTATCCGCACATGAGCGTGTTCGAGAACATGAGCTTCGCGCTCAAGTTGGCCAAGGAAGACCCGGCGGTTATCCAAGACAAGGTCGAGCGCGCCGCCAAGATCCTGAACCTGACGGCCTACCTGCAGCGCACTCCTAAAGATCTGTCTGGCGGGCAACGCCAGCGCGTGGCGATTGGCCGCGCCATTGTGCGCGCGCCCAAGGTGTTTTTGTTTGACGAGCCGCTGTCCAACCTGGACGCCGCTTTGCGCGGCCAGACCCGGGTCGAGATCGCCAAGCTGCACCGCGACCTGGGCGCGACCACCATCTATGTGACGCACGATCAGGTCGAGGCCATGACCCTGGCCGACCGCGTGGTGGTGTTGCGCGATGGCCAGATCGAGCAGGTGGGCACGCCGCTGGAGCTGTACGACCGCCCGGCCAACCAGTTCGTCGCGCAGTTCATCGGCACACCGCAGATGAACGTGGTGCCTTTGGATAAATTGCCGCCGGTGGTGCAGCAGTTGGCTCCCGCAGGGGCTGCGGGCGGCTCGATTGGGTTGCGCCCCGAAAACGTGTTGTTGCGTGCTGCAGGGCAAGGGGCCATCACGGGCCAGGTCGATCTGGTCGAAGCGCTGGGCGCTGAAACCCTGGTCTACGTCAGCACACCCGAAGGGGCCACGCTGGTGGCCCGCCTGAGCGAACGCACGGCGCTGGTGGCTGGCAGCCCGGTCACGCTGGACGTGGCCACCGAGCACGCGCACTGGTTTGACGCCAGTGGCCGTGTGGTCCGCCGCACGAACAACCCCGCCTGAAGCTTGGCACATTTCAAGACAGACCACTCCATGAACACGACTCTTCCTTTGAGCGGCCAGGTCGCCGCCGTCTCCGGCGCGGCATCGGGCATCGGTTTTGCCAGCGCACAGGCCATGCTGGAGGCGGGCGCGACCGTCGTGCTGGTGGACCGCGACAGCCAGGCGCTCGACAAGGCCTGCGCCACACTGGGGGCCAAAGCCCTGCCCCTGGTGCTGGACCTGCTGGACCCGGCGCAATGCGCCGCCATGCCCGAGCGCATCCTGGCGCTGGCCGGGCGGCTCGACATCTTCCATGCCAACGCGGGCCTGTATGTGGGCGGCGATCTGGTGGACGCGAAAGACGAGGCCATCGACCGCATGCTGAACCTCAACGTCAATGTGGTGATGAAGAACGTGCGCGGCGTGCTGCCGCACATGATCGCGCGCGGCGCGGGCGACATCATCGTGACCAGCTCGCTGGCCGCGCATTTTCCTACGCCCTGGGAGCCGGTCTATGCGTCCAGCAAATGGGCCATCGACTGCTTTGTACAAACCACGCGCCGCCAAGTGTTCAAGCACGGCATCCGCATGGGCGCGATTTCGCCCGGACCGGTCATCACCGGTCTGCTGGCCGACTGGCCCGCCGACAAACTGGCCGAGGCCAAGGCCAGCGGCAGCTTGCTCGAAGCCGCTGAAGTGGCGCAGGTCGTGCTGTTCATGCTCACCCGCCCGCGCGGCATGACGATCCGCGACGTGGTCATGATGCCGACGAATTTCGACCTTTGAACCTGACCCGGACACACCTTATGAGCAGCCACGTCATGCTTCACCTGGGCCTCGGCTCATTTCACCGCGCCCACCAGGCCGTTTACCTGCACCAGCTGATCCAGAGCGGCGACAGCACCTGGACCCTGGCCGGTGGTAACACCCGCCCCGACATGGCCGAGACCATGGCGGCTTTGGCGGCGCAAGGCGGTGCCTACAGCCTGGAGACGATTTCTCCGGCGGGCGAGCACCGCTACGAGCGCATCACCTCGATCCGCAGAGTCATCCCCTGGACGGCCGATCTGGCGGGTCTGGTGGCGCAGGGGGCCGATGCCGCCACACGCATCATCTCGTTCACCGTGACCGAAGCCGGTTATTACCTGGACGCCGCGAACCGCCTGGACCTGGCCAACTTTGCCGACCTGCGTGCCGATGTGGACGCTGCCCGCGCCGGGCAAGCCGGGCCCACCATTTATGCAGCGCTCACGGCCATCTTGCGTGAGCGCATGCGCCGCGCCAGCGGTCCGGTCACCTTGCTCAACTGCGACAACCTGCGCCACAACGGCGACCGTTCGCGTGCAGGCCTGTTGCAGTTCATCGAGTTGATCGGCGACACCGCCTTGCGCGATTGGGTGCAGGCCCACACCACCAGCCCCAACGCCATGGTGGACCGCATCACCCCACGGCCCACACCCGATGTGCGCGAGCGCGTCAAGGCGGCCACCGGCGTGGACGATCCTGCGGCCTTGATGGGCGAGAGCTTCATCCAGTGGGTGATCGAAGACCGGTTTGCCGCCGGACGACCCGCCTGGGAAAAAGCGGGTGTGGAGATGGTGCAGTCGGTGGATGCTTACGAGGAAGCCAAGATCCGCCTGCTCAATGCCACGCATTCGTGTATCGCCTGGGCCGGCACGCTGGTGGGCTACCAATACATCCACGAAGGCACACAGGACCCGGTGATCCGCCAGATGGCCCACGACTATGTGACGCATGACACCATCCCGGTGCTCGACACCCCCGAGAGCCCATGCCCGATCGATCTGCCGCTTTACCGCGATGTGGTGCTGGACCGCTTTGGCAACCCGGCCATTCGCGACACCAACCAGCGTGTGGCCATGGATGGCTTTTCCAAGATGCCGGGCTTCATCGCCCCCACCATCCGCCAACGGCTGGCGCGGGGCGAGGGCATCGAGAGCGTGGCCATGCTGCCCGCCCTGTTTTTGGCCTACTTGCAGCGCTGGCACCAGGGGCAGATTGCGTACACTTACCAGGACCAGGCCATGGACCCGGCCGTGGCCCATGCCATGTGCCAGGCGGTCGATCCCGTGGCCGCTTTTTGCGCTGACAAGCCCCTGTGGGGTGACCTGGCCGGTGATGCGCGCTTGACCGAGGCGGTGCGCCGAGCCCGTGCGCGTGTGCAGGCGTTTGTGGCGCAGCACGCCGCGAAACCCTGAGCCACGGACCTCACACCCCACGATTGCCATGACCGTCAAACCCCGCGATTTGTCCCGGCACTTGCCCCGGCAAACCCAGCCCGAGCTGGAGCATGCGCTTAACCGCACGCCCGATCTGGGCTATGAGGCCCCTGACGAGGTGGGCATCATCAGCTGTCTGTCGCATGGTTTTCCGACACCGCTGGCGCGCTGGCATTACCACGACGAGTACGAGCTGCACCTGATCACGGCCACTTCGGGCAAGGTGTTTGTGGGTGACTGGATCGGGTATTTTCAGCCGGGCCAGCTGGTGCTGACCGGGCCTCGGCTGCCGCACAACTGGGTGAGCATGGACCTGCCCGAAGGCGGCGTGCAAGAGCGCGACATGGTGATCCAGTTTCCACATGGGCCGATCGCGGCCAGTGCCGAACACATTCCCGAGCTGCGCGAGGTGCTGCCCTTGCTGGAGCGGGCCGGTCACGGGGTGGAGTTTTTTGGCATGGGGGATCAAGCCCAGGCCCATTGGCGGCGCATCAAGCAGGCACGCGGCGGCCAACGCTTTGCAGCCTTTTGTGATTTTTTGACGGATCTGGCGCGGGCCACCGATTACCGCTTGCTGTCCAGTGTGCAGATCCAAAGCGTGGACAACCACCACCAGCTTGACCAGATCAACGCCATCGTCGAGCGTGTGATGGACAACTTGGGCGAGGAGTTTTCGGTCTCGGCCTTGGCCGAAGAACTGGGCATGAGCGACAGCCAGTTTTCGCGCTTTTTCCGCCGGGCCACCGGCAACACCTTCACCGAGTTTGTCAACCGCATCCGCATCAACCGTGCTTGTCAGTTGTTGCGCGAAAGCAGCCGCTTCATTGCTGACATCGGCTTGGAAGTGGGCTTCAACAACATGGCCAATTTCAACCGGCGTTTTCTGGACATCAAGGGCATGACGCCCAGTGATTACCGCAAGCAGTCAGGTGTGCGGTTTGGTCTGCACGAGCGTTGACAGGAAAGTCGAGCATGTACCTCGGGATTGATCTGGGCACCTCGGGTGTCAAGTTGCTGCTGCTGGATGCGCAGCACCAGACACTGGCCACCGCCGATGCGCCCTTGAGTCTGCAGCAGCCGCAGCCCCTGTGGAGCGAACAGCACCCGTCTGACTGGTGGCATGCGGTCGAACAGGCGGTTGCCGACTTGCGTGCGCAGCAGCCCAAGGCTTGGGCCCAGGTGCGCACCATCGGCTTGTCGGGCCAGATGCATGGCGCGGTGCTGCTGGATGCGCAGGGCCAAGTCTTGCGCCCCGCCATGTTGTGGAACGACGGCCGCAGTGCTGCCGAGTGCGCGTTGCTGGAGCGCACCGAGCCGCGCTCGCGGCAGATCACCGGCAATTTGGCCATGCCGGGCTTTACCGCACCCAAGTTGCTGTGGTTGCGCCAGCACGAGCCGCAGATGTTTGAGCGCACAGCCCGCGTGCTCTTGCCCAAGGACTGGTTGCGTTGGCAGCTCACGGGCGAAGCGGTCAGCGAGATGTCGGACGCATCGGGCACTTTGTGGCTCGATGTGGCCCGGCGGCGCTGGGACGAGGCCATGCTGGCCGCTTGTGGCCTGAACGAGGGCCACATGCCCCGCCTGGTGGAGGGCTCTGAAGTCAGTGCCCGATTGCTGCCTGCGCGGGCCCAAGCCTGGGGTTGGGACCATCCTGTGCTGGTGGCCGGTGGTGCAGGGGACAACGCCGCCAGCTCCATCGGGGTGGGCGCCATGGCCCCTGGCCAAGGCTTCGTGTCACTGGGCACCTCGGGCGTGATCTTTCGGGTCAGTGCACAGTTTGATCCCGCGCCCGAGCAGGCTGTGCATGCCTTTGCCCATGCCTTGCCGCAGCGCTGGCACCAGATGTCGGTGATGCTCAGCGCCGCCAGCGCTCTGGGCTGGCTGGCCCGTTTGACCAGCACGCCCGAAGCCCAACTTTCGGCCTTGGTGACAGCCCTGCCGCTGGCGCGCCGCATGCAGGCGCCCGTGTTTCTGCCCTATTTGCAGGGCGAGCGCACGCCGCACAACAACCCCTTGCTCACGGCCAACCTGTCGGGCTTGCAAGCCGGGCACGAACTGGCCGATCTGGCCTATGCCGTGATGGAAGGGGTGGGCCTGGGTTTGCTGGACGGCTGGCGTGCCATGGGGCAAACGGGGCCGAGCGGTGTCTCGCTCGCGTTGGTGGGCGGTGGGGCACGCAGCGATGTCTGGGCGCAGCTCTTGTCCAGTGCCTTGCAGTGCCCGCTGCACCGCAGCCCGCAGGCACCCGTGGCCGCTGCTTTGGGCGCTGCTCGCCTGGCCATGATGGCCGATCAAGGCCGCAGTGATCTGCCCTGGCCCGCCGATGGGGCTGCGCAATCATTTGAGCCTGATGCCGCCGAGACAGCCGCATTGCTGGCGCGACACGCGCGCTTCAGGGTGCTGTTTGGCCAGCTCAACGGCTGATGAGCGGCTGAGCGTTTGTTCGCTTCAACGGGCGGTCAATGCGCCCCGTTGCACACCCGCAGCACCTGCTCGCCGTAGGCTTCGAGCTTTTTCACGCCCAGCCCGCTGATGCCTTGCAGGTCAGACAGGCTTTGCGGCGCGTGCTCGGCAATGGCGGCCAGCGTGGCGTCGTGGAAGATCACGTACGCGGGCAGGTTGTGCTCCTTGGCCACTTCGGCGCGCCAGGCCTTGAGGTTGATGTAGCGCACCATCGCGTCTTGGCCCAGGTTGGCTGCGGCGGGGCTCGGCGCGCTGCGCGAGCGGCTTTTCTTATCGCTGCGCTGGCTCGTGCTTTCGCGCAGCTGCACCGGCACTTCGCCCTTCAGCACAGCACGCGACGCTTCGGTCAGGTGCAGGGTGCTGAATCCGTCTTCCGTGTGCACATGCAGCGCGCCAATGGCGATCAGCTGGCGCATCACGGCGCGCAGTTGCTGCTCGCTGTACTCGGCGCCCAGGCCAAAGGTGCTGATGCCTTCATGGCCGCGCTGCACCACCTTGTCGGTTTTCTTGCCGCGCACGATGTCCATGGTATGGCCCGCGCCAAAGCTGTGGCCGCTGATCTGGTGGGTGCGGTAAACGGTGGACAGCAGCTTGCGGGCCGCGTCGGTGCCGTCCCACACCTCAGGCGGTTGCAGGCAGTTGTCGCAATTGCCGCAAAGCGGCATGTACACGCCTTGTGTGCTGTCGGTTTGCCCTTTGTAGGTTTCACCAAAGTAGCTCAACAAGCGCACGCGGCGGCAGTCGGTCGCCTCGGCCAGGCCCAGCAGCGCGTCGAGCTTGCCGCGCATGACTTGTTTGAATTCTTCTTCGGCCGGGCTCTCGTCGATCATGCGGCGCTGGTTCACCACGTCCTGCAGGCCGTAGGCCATCCATGCGTCTGACGCCAGACCATCGCGCCCGGCGCGGCCGGTTTCTTGGT
>JACCDZ010462660.1_pt1 | contig 14570 bp, 20 predicted proteins | sample 7449551 | NCBI WGS metagenome assembly JACCDZ01 (sample SAMN15323452, study PRJNA562643) | freshwater metagenome | isolation source: river surface water | place: USA:Blue River Watershed | collected 2017-08-18 | reverse complement strand
GGTAAGGTTTATCATCAGTGCGTGTTTATCGGGCAGACTATTCTTGATAATGATTTTATTAAATCTACGATCGAAAAGATTAATGAGCTTGGACTCGAAAAATGGAAATTAGAAAGAAGTACCTAATAACTTTATAAATGACTTCTAGAACCTATACCTTTTCATCCTAATCCGCTATATTACACCTAAAAATAAAAAAGATGAGATGACTTTTATTTATGACAAACCTATGCCTAAACGCCTGCACTGAATTCCAAGCTCATGGCTTCAAAAAAGACATTGATCCCACATCTCAAAAAGAGAGCTACAACATCACAAAGCTTCCAAATGGAAATTGGTTTAAAAGCACAAAGCGAAGCTTCCATGAAGCGGCCGTTCTCACTGCCCTTGATCTTAATTCTATGCCGGCCTTAAAAGAGCTGATAGAAGCAATTGATGATTTAGATGAGGAAATCAAAAAAGATGGTGGTCGAGTTTTTATTAGTGAATATCTGGCCTACAAAATAAAAAAAGGAACTCAAACTGTTCTTTTGGTTTATGAAAATAATGAAAAACAAGATGGCAGATATAGAAAGCTCTGCGATGAAATGATCGAGTATGGCCTAGAAAGAGATCGCTTCAGGACAGAAGAGACTTATATGCTGACAAAGTCAGGTAATGAGTGGTCTATGACAATAGGTCATGAAAACCACAGCGGGAAAAAGATTGTTCTAGACTTAAAAAAGATACCTCACTTAAAAATAATGACTTCTAAAATAATGAAAGTAGATCCAAAGTTTCAAATAAATGGCGGTCGAATCTTTATTACACCGACGCGAATTTATCGTTTAAATAATAAAGTGGAAATGATACTAAAGCTTTAGCGAGGTGTATTTTGAATAGAGATTTTTATAAAGACGAATTTGATAATTATCATGAAGTAGATGAAGAAGACACAGAAATTCCTCTTGATGGTCTTGAAGACGATGAACAAGACTTTAGTGAAGAGGAAGATGATTCATTTGATTCACTAGATGATGAAAATGAAGAAGAAACTTATTATGACGAAGATGAAGCTTATGCAAATGAAGGTCGTAATGAGTATTTTGATGTTGATGAAGACTAATCTATCCTGAAACTTTCTTAAAATAAGCTTCTGCTCTTTTTTCAAGCTTTAACAACTCAGCAGTTTTTTTCACATTTCCATTAGGATACAAAATATCTGAGGGATGAACTTTAAAAACTGCTGAAAAAATTTCAGCATAGTAGGAAGTCATTTGAGTTCGATCATTTTCAAGAGCACTTAGATTTGAACGCTGAATACCTGTAAGTTCGGCCAATTCATCTTGAGAGAGACCACTTTTAACTCTTAGACCTCTTAGAACTTCACCTGAAGATAAATCTTCCCCAAGTAAATTTTCTAGCACTTTTCTCATCTCTTTCATAAAAACCTCTACGCCCTACCTTTTGTAATTATGATCGGCCGTTACCCTTGCCACTAAAACAATAATTTCATTATCAAGAATTTTATAGATTACTCTTCCTGCACTACTAAATGCCGAAGAACGATACCCTTTCCATTTTCGATCTAATTCATGATCATGCCACTCTTTAGATTTTGCCACATGCTCTGGCCCAAATTCCTCCATTTCAGCAACCCGCCTGAGTAAAACTTTAATATCTGCTTTGGTTACTATTTTATCTTTCAAAAGCTTGGTCAATTTAGCTTCGGCCTTATTTCCCATTTTGACAGTCCAATGGGCCATTGCCCTCTCTTGTATGTTTTAAAATACCGTATATTTTAAAATACGTCAATTTTGTTATATACATGAGAGTTGGAAGCACATTAAAATCTAGTGACTTCTAAATAATTAATTAATTTCATTAAGTTTTAGGATGATTAAACTAAGATTCTACAATATTGATTGGATTTTAATAAAAGTAAGGCGCAAAAATCGCCTTACTTTCTAAAAAAAACTATTTATTCCGTCGGACTTCTATATCTCTCTAACCAAAACGCATAAGGCGCCGGCAAAGTCCAAGCTGGTTTCTCTTTTCCTAATTCTTTAGCTGCAAAATAACTCCAATTCGGATTCTCAAGATGCGCTCTTGCAATCATTACTAAATCCAACTGTCCTTTTCTAACTGCTGCATCCGCAATTTTCGGCAATCCAAATCCCCAAGCTGAAGCAACAGGAATATTCACTTCCTTACGAATACGCTCAGCAATTGGCGCTAAGAAAGCTGTTCCCCACGGAACTTTTGCTTCTGGAGTACTAAACCCTACGCTCACATTTAAAAAGTCCAATCCAAGCTCTTTCCATTCTTTCACTAACTGAATTGATTCATTTAATGTCTTCTCATCATTGCCATCATATTCAATCACTCCAAAACGAATCGTTAGTGGAAGATGAGTAGGCCACACTTCACGGACTGCCTTTAGAGTCTCTTTTAAAAAGCGACTTCTATTTTCATAACTTCCCCCATACTCATCTGTTCTTTGATTCGAATGAGGAGAGAAAAAACTTTGTCCTAAGTAACCATGAGCAAAGTGCAACTCCAACCATTCAAAGCCAGCATCACGAGCACGCTTAGCTGCTTCAACGAAATCTCTTTGAACGCGAGCAATATCTAAAACGCTCATTTCTTCTGGAACACGAGAAAGTCCTCCTCCAAAAGCTTTTGCTGAAGGCCCAATAATTTCCCATGCACTTTGTTCAGTTAAAGGAATGTGATCATCTCCTTCCCAAGGAATATTGGCACTGGCCTTTCGTCCAGCATGTCCAATTTGAATTCCAGGAACAGCTCCTCCTTTTTTAATAAGGCGGGCCACTTCTCTTAATTCCTCTCTTTGTTCATCATTCCAAAGGCCCAGACACTTTGGCGTAATACGCCCTTCTGGAGACACGGCCGTAGCTTCTACAATCACCAGACCTGCTCCCCCATGGGCAAGAGCTGAATAGTGAGTCCTATGCCAATCGTTAGCTAGCCCATCAACGGCCATATACTGACACATTGGAGGAATAGCGATGCGGTTTTTTAATTTAGTACTTTTTAATTCAAATGCAGAAAATAAATCACTCATAATTGATCCTTTTTTATATTACCATAGTTCGAATATAATCGAACTATGGTAATATTGCAAGAGTGTGCTATAATGCCTACATGGGAAGAATAAAAAACACACCAATTGACCAAGTTGAACTTACGGATATTATGTATGCCCTCTCTGATCCTGCACGTTTAGAGATCATTAAGCGCTTAAAAGACGCTGGCCGTGAGCTAACTTGCGGAGAGCTTGATTTGGACAGACCTAAATCAAGTATGTCACACCACTTTAAAATTCTTAGAAGTGCAGGCCTTGTGTACACTGAAGTTTCAGGAAAAGAACATTTGAACTCTTTGCGATTAAGCGAATTGGAAAAGAAATTTCCTGGAGTTTTAAAATCTATTTTAAAACTAGTTTAAATTTATTGTTATGCCCTTAGTCCTGTAAAAAATTCCTTCGTTGGGTTTCACGTTGATTTTAAAGAGAGTTTGACTTATCAAACTAATTAATTTCAATTCAAACACTCAAAAAAATGTTAGGGGATTTCATGACTATTAGCAAAATGCTATGTTCTCTTTTTTTATCACTACTCATTCTCCATCCAAATGCACAGGCGAAAAACACAGGTTCTTATTTTGCTTTTTCTAAAGATAAAGATCAGTACCTTGTTGAGCTAAAGGGATCAAAAATTTTTCTAAAAGTATCCCCTCGCACAGGTCTTCTGCAACCAGTAGGTAAAACGAAATTGCCTCAAGATGTGGAGTACATGGTTCAGTTGTCATTTTTACTTTCAGAAAAAAATGTCGATAGTTTAAGAATCAATGAAATTTTTGATCTTCTTTCTTCATCTTATTCTGCGATTAAAGATGTGAATCTATTTACTGAACTTTCTAAGAATATTTGTTTCAATAAAGAAGATGAAAGATGTCTTAAAGAGCTAGGAGTATGGATTGAATCGGAACTGCAAAATAGTGTTCAAAAGAAAAAACAAAGAACATCAATTTATGTATTAAGAGCAAGACTAAGTCCAAACTGGACAGAACAAAGAGCATTCTTTGAAAAGGCCTTAAAAGAATCTCCTAATGATCCTGAAGCAAGATACTATGCTCAAATTTTTTCAATTGAAATCGCACGCGAAGTTCTCTCTTATTATAGAACTGAGATCGCAAAAAATGGTCTATACACGGCACTAGGACTTTCAACGGCAAAAGATGGCAAGTTTGGATACCGTGATGGCCTTGTTGAAACTGTTGCCAACACTTATAATGTGATCAGAATTCTCTCATCAGAATATTTTAATGATCCTTTTTATGACAACATCAAAGCTCGCTGGTTAACTTCTCTGGATCAATTAATTGCAACAGAAACTCAGCTAACTAAAATCAAAAGTGCTTTGATCAATATCAAAGATATTAATCAAGCTACAAAAGTTATCAGAGATAATTTATCAAAAGAATCTTTGGCAAAACCATTCTTCCAACACATCATTCAATCTGGTTTATATCCAGTAACGAAAGATAAGCGCGAAGAAATTCTTTTTCCTAATATTCACCAATTTAAAATTAGCAACGTTGATGAATTTTCAAATCCACAACTAAAGCAATTACTAAAAGAACAAATTAACTTTCTTAATTTTTTCATGCTCGTACGTGGACCAGCAGTTGTTCAGGCATTTGGGAAAACAAAATTAGGAATTCAGGTTGTTGATAAACTAAGGCTAAAACCTTTAGTTCATAGTATGTCAAAACTAAGATGGCCACTTAACTCTCTAATGGTTTGGGTGGCCCTTGAAACGGCAGATGGTTGCTTAATTCGTTACACTTATATCTTCTACACAGTAGGTGATCAGATCAGTGGAGACTCATTTGATGAAATCCAAACACTCCTGAACTCTAAAGGGTATCAGACAAGAGTAAATTAAATTGAAAACACTCTCTTTCTTTTAGTCAGTAAGTCGCGAGTGAATTGATATTCAAAATCTATAGCAATATCATTCACTCCCTTACTTGAGAGTGAGAGTAAATCAGCTTGCATTTCCGGCCCTACTTCCTTCAATTTTTTATGATGTTTTAAGGAGTTAAAAAAGGCCAAGAATTCTCCTGGCCTAGGTATTTTGAAACATAATTTTAGCTTAGAGCTTTTCACACCATGAAGAAAGCGAATCACTTTCTTTGGCCAGTTTAAATAACATATCCCATTCTAGCTCTAGAGGTTGTCCATTCAATGAAACATTGGCCTTTGCCATCATCTTTACTCGATTAAGCCCAACTGTCTTGCCTTTACCATTTAAAATAATCCCTGGATTTGAGTATAGAGCAGAAGAAAAATCAAACTTCTGAAGATCAACCTTAAGATGTAGGGTATAGCCTGTTTCCAATCCCGAATCAAAAGAAACTCTTCCCTTCACCGTTATAATCCCACTTGCTTTATATTTATTTTCTTCTATTCGACAAACCATAACATAACTAGGAGCACTACACTCTAAAGGCCCGGCCTTAATAGAAAGCTGCAAGCTATCGATCTGTAAATTTCTAGACTCAGTTTTTAAAGAATCCGCAAGAATTCTTCTTAACTCTTCCTGCCCATTTGCCTTAACATCTAAAATACTTAGTTCCTCACCGGCCATATAACTTACTTCAGCATGTCGATAGGCCAAGTTCGTACAAACAAAACCCTTTGATACTTCACCAGCATATCCTAATTGAATACTCATCATAACCACTAGAAATGTAACGATTTTTTTCATGTATTCTCTCCTTTTTCCTACATGTTTTGTTTAAGTCACATGAAGATAGAACATTCTTGATATTCTTAAAAATTAATAATATGAATAATGCTATTATGAAAATTAATACCTATCCCAACCCATGGGACATCGAATACTTCCAAGAAATCGCTAACACTCTTAATTTATCAAGAGCGTCCGAACGCTTGGGAATTGGACAGCCTGCTTTGAGTTTGTCATTAAAGAGACTGGAAGAAAATTTAGGTGTTAAGCTGTTTTATCGCCGTAATAAGGGCTTAAGCCTTACCCCTGCAGGACTGAGACTCTTAAAAGAGAGCAACGCTCTTTTAGCTAATTGGCAGGCCTTAGTTGCTGAAACAAAAAAATCTGAAACGGAGTTAATTGGTCGCTATAGTTTGGGCGCCCATCCTTCGGTGGCCTTATATGCTCTTCAGAATGTGATTAAAGACATTTATTCTGAATATCCATCAATTGAACTGCAACTTGTTCATGCACTCTCTAGAGAGATTACAGAAAAAGTGATAAGCGGTGAAGTTGACTTTGGAATAGTGGTTAATCCGTTTAGACATTCAGATCTAATTATTCATAAAATAGCAATGGATGAAGTTTGTTTTTGGAAAAAGAAAAACTGTCTCTCTGATGTTCTGGTCTGCAATCCCAATTTAACTCAAACTCAAAGTCTATTAAACAAAATCAAAGATAAAGGTATTTTTTCAAGAACAATCACTTCTGATAGTTTAGAAGTGATCGCTTCTTTAATTAGTTCTGGCGCAGGAGTTGGTATTCTTCCTTCAAGAGTGGCCAATGTTTTTTCTGATAATCTAGAGAAGGTCTCTTCTCTGACTTCTTTTCAAGATGAAATTGCCTTCATCTACCGCTCTGATATGATTAAAACTCAAAGTACGAAAGTGTTAATCGATAAGTTCAAAAAATTAAAAATATAGGGAGGAATCCTCCCTATAACTCTATTTATCTAGCAAGCAAAATAAGTTCTGAAACTTGCTCATCTGTAAGCGCTGAAAAATCTTGTGAAATATCTTTTATTTTTTCAATGACCCCAATTAATGAATTCGTCAATTCTTCTCCTGCTAAAAAGTCAGCTGCATCTGATTTCACGGCATAAACCAGTTCTTTTCCAGGACCTACTTCATAAAGATAATAATCAAGCGTTCCATATGTTAAAATAAAGGGACCTGTGATTGTTGCTGAAATTTGAACATCTGAAAGAGAAATAGGTAGAGAATTGGGATCATTTGCTAGTCGATATTCTTCAGCAAAATAGCGAGTCCCATGTGAAGATGCTTCTAATGCAAAAGCTTGGGATAAATTTAAAGTAAGTAATAAAACTAGTGCCATTGATTTCATAAAAACTCCTCGTTGCGTTGGTTGGTCTGTGAGATTGAGTTTAATCGAAAATATGGCCTAGAGATGATTTCCCTTCAGATATAGCGCTGCAGGTGTTGTTACAGGTAAATATTTCAGATAATTTGATGCCCGGTTATCTTTTTTTAAGATTTCTTTTTCTTGTCTGCTTTAGATAAGCTTCAAAAGCTTTTACTAATTTAAAGGCCCCTTCATTAAGGTAGGTTCCCTTTAAAAACAGAGCAAGAATTTGATAGTCTTTAAGCTCAATCGTCGTTTTATACTCTTTGATCTCTTGAGAATACGAAAAAAGTTGATAATCAGGCACTAATCCAATCCCAAGACCTTTTTTAACGAAATTCTTAATAGTTCCCCAGCTCTCTACTTCATACTTAACAATTGGCATTTTTTTGTATTTTTTAAAATAAGCTTTTTTAAAAGATTCTACTTCTGGCCAATGATTAGTAAAAATAAAACCTGCTTCTTCGGTTGTTTTTTTGAAAGAAGAGGAAGTAATAAGTCTGAATTTTCCTTGATATAAACTTAGAAATTCATAATTTTTTGGTTCTTCGCGTGAAATCGTTAAAGCAAAATCTATTTCCTTGTCTTGAACCCAAGACTTTAACTGCCCAGGAGAACCTGTTTTAAAAGAAATTTGATATTCTGGAAATTCCAATGAGAATTTTGCTAAAAAGCCAGGCCAAAACTCTTGAGTCAGACCATTTGTTAGTCCCACATTAACTAGAAAGCTTTTTTGAACGCTTCCTGTTCTAATCTCTTTTTTGGTTTCTTCTAACAGTCTAAAAATATCTTCACAGGACTTTAATAAAGCGATGCCTTCTTTTGTGAGCTCTATTTTATTTCGCCCGTGATTCAATAACTCTTTTCCTAAATCTTGTTCCAGCTTTTTTATTCCATTACTAATGGCCGGAGCTGAAACGAAGTTCAAAGCAGCTGACTTAGCAACTGATTGCATTTTTCCTGTATCATAGAAATATTTCAAAAATGTTAAATTCATAATATTAATTATAAGTTAATATTTTATAAATTATATATAATTTTTAGTTTATGTGAAAAAATGCTAGATTTCCTTTCGTTTTTGATGATCAACAACAAAAGGAGTTCCATGAAGTTTCCATTATTTATCTTAAGTTCTTTTATTTCTTTTAATGCTTTTTCTCAAACCATAGATTCAACCAGCAAATTTTTTTTAAAATCTCAAATGCCAGAATGTACTTATCAAGGTCTTGATAGTTCTTCATGGCCTGAATTAAAAATTTATGTCGATTGCCCAGAGCAAATGGATTCCGTTTGCTGGATTCATGCTCAAGCTGAACATAACAATGATCAAATTAAACTAACATCGAGACTGGCTTTGTTTTGTGAACATGATGAACATAGACAATAACTTAAAAAAATTGATTGATAATCAAAGGAGATAATATGAAATTACTTATGATCTTAATTCCTCTTTCTTTCTCTCTAAATCTTAGTGCTCAAGAAAAATTAATGTTAAATGCGGCCTGTAAAGCTTCTTGTATTGTTGAAGAAAAATATATTGATGCTGATCAAGGTTATCCCACAATTCAAAAATCTTCTGAAGCAATCTATATTGATTTAATTAAGCTTTCAAGAAAAGAGATTGATAGTCAATCAGCATCTAAATTTCACTCTTTATGCAAAAAAAGATTTGGACAACAAGCTTATCTTGCCTCTAATTCTACAGATTGCGTTCTTTTTAAAAACTAAAACGAATTCTTTCAATTCTCATCTGCGATAGAACATTCCAGATGAGAATTGTTATTTTTTCTTTTTGTTAATTAAAAGATGAATTCCAACGACCAAAATCATCACACCTAAAATAATCAAATGTATCTTCAACTGAAATTGAGTTAGAAGTGCAATGCAAGTCAAACACCCTAACGCTGAAAGAACTGGAAATTCTCCAATATTTAAAGGAACGCGAAAAGATCTTTTTAACTCTCTTTTTTTATAGCGTAAAACAATCACAACCCAATTTACAATTAGAAATCCCCAAAGAGCACATAAAGAAGCAACATTGGCCAACTCATCCAGACCACTCAAGAAAAGAAAAAGTCCTGATACTCCTAATGTTAAGAGAATGGCATTAAAAGGCACTGCTTTTCTCTGGGATATTTTAGCAAACATGGGTGGTAACTGAGCATCCTTGGCCACACCAAAGACCATTCTTCCTACTGCGAGCATTGTAATGAGAACAGTATTGGCCATCGAAATTAAAGCAATACTATTAAGTACTCCAATCCACTTCGGTGCCGTCTTTGAAATGGCCGCAGCTAAAGGGGTTTTACTTGTTGATAAAATCTCAGGTGTTGTAAGTCTCATTACTGCAATGGCCACCGCAATATACAAAACAGAAGTAATGAAAAGACTAATAATAATGGCCCTTGGAATATTTTTATCAGGCTTATTAGTATCTTCTGCTAAATTAACAATGTCCTCAAATCCTAAATAAACAAAAAAAATGAGGGCCGCTGCACTGAAAGTTCCTGCATGGACATCAAAGCTAACTTCTTTTACCGGCGTTTGAGTGGTCATTCCAAACCAGACAACAATCACTAATCCCAGAATTTCAATTAGAGTTAAAATAATATTTGCTCGACTTGAGCCCTGAATTCCTAGGAGATTAATTCCTGTCACGATTACCATAAGAATTAAAGCACATAAAAATTCTGGAATTTTTACAAATTCTTGAAGATAGCCTCCAAAGGCCGTAGCCACTGCTGCTGAAGTCGCACATCCCGCAAGAATGAGTAGGGCCGCCAAAGTAAAAGACATCCATCCTTTTTTTGGATAAGCAGTTTTGAGATAATAATACTCGGCTGCGGCTTTAGGAAAAAGAGTTCCAAGCTCGCAATAAGAAAGACCAGTTAAAAGGGCCACCACTGCGGCCATAAAAAAGCTCAAGGCCAGAGTTGTGCCTGATTGACTGGCAGCAATTCCTAAAATGGCATATACCCCGGCCCCAATAATAATTCCAATTCCAAACACACAAAGGCCGAATAAATTTAACTTTTGAGAAGAATCTTTTTTTCCTTGCTCCGCTTTTTCCATAGGTTTACTGACTCTTTAAGGATGAGTCATCTCCCTAGGATTTACATAACGATCAAAATCTTTTGCATTTAAGTATCCCAAAGAGACAACAGCTTCTTTGAGCGTGGTATTTTCATGAAAAGCTTTTTTCGCTGCTTTGGCCGCATTATCATAACCAATATAAGGATTAAGTGCCGTCACCAACATTAAAGAATCATCTAAATGTTTTTTGATATTGATTTCATTGGCCGTAATGCCTTCTAAACAATGAGCTCTAAAAGAATTCATTCCATCTCCTAAAAGGCGAATCGAATGTAATAGATTATAAATCATCACAGGTTTATAAACATTTAATTCAAAATTTCCTTGAGAGCCGGCAATTCCAATGGCGGTATCATTGCCCATCACCTGAACACACACCATTGTGAGAGACTCGCATTGAGTAGGATTTACTTTTCCTGGCATAATAGAAGAGCCAGGTTCATTTTCAGGAAGATTTAATTCCCCCAAACCACAACGAGGCCCACTTCCTAGCCAGCGAACATCATTAGCAATTTTCATCAAAGAGACGGCGAGCCTTTTTAAGGCGCCAGAAGCGCCTACAATCGCATCGTGAGCAGCGAGTGCTTCAAACTTATTAGGCGCTGAAAAAAATTGATATCCTGAGAGTTCACTGATTTTTATTGCGACTCGATCGGCATACTTAGGATGAGTGTTTAAGCCCGTTCCTACGGCAGTTGCACCTAGAGCAATTTCTCTTAAAAACTGCAAAGTAAAAATAATATTTTCTCTTCCACTTTTTAATTGCTGTAAATAACCAGAAAATTCTTGTCCCAAAGTCAAAGGAGTAGCATCCATAAGATGTGTTCTTCCTATTTTTACAATAGAGCTAAAATCTTGAACTTTCTCTTTAAATGCTTCAATTAATTTTTCTAAAGAAGGAAGAAGTAAATCTTCAATTTGTGAAACGGCGGCAATATACATGGCCGTAGGAAACGTATCATTTGAGGACTGTGACTTATTGACATCATCATTGGGATGAATCGGACTCTTACTCCCCATCACTCCGCCACTTATTTCAATAGCACGATTAGAGATAACTTCATTAGCATTCATATTCGTTTGCGTTCCAGAACCTGTTTGCCAAATGACTAAAGGAAAGTGCTCATCTAATTTACCAGCAATGACCTCATCGGCCGCTTGGCAAATTAAGCTAGTTTTCTGTTCATCTAAAAGACCTAATTCATAATTAGTTAAGGCCGCGGCTTTTTTTAAAATTCCTAAGGCCTTAATCATTTCACGATTAAAATGATCCTCACCTATTTTGAAATTTTCCAATGAACGCTGAGTTTGTGCTCCCCAATAGCGAGAAGCTTCGACGTGAACTTCACCCATCGTGTCTTTTTCAATTCTTGTTTTCACTTATGACCTCGCTTTTACAAAGATGAGTCATTATAAAAAGAAAAAAAGAAAGAAAACACTGACAATTCCTAGATAGAGAACCTGTCTATCAAAATAAAGAATATTAAATGACAAAAAATTATGAAGGTATCACTTTGAAATGAAAAGCAGAACCCTTACCTGTATTTTCCACCCAAATGCGAGCATGCATCGACTCTGCAACAACTTTACAAATGGCCAGACCTAAACCGCTTCCCTGTACATTATTTTCATTTTTTTGTTGACGATAAAAACGATCAAAAATTTTTTCATAATTATCTTCTTCAATTCCTGCTCCTTCATCATAAACGACAACTTCAAGATTTTCTTTTGAATGAAGACCTTGAATTTTAACGGTAGAATTTTCAGGCGAATACTTAAGAGCATTTTCAATCAAGTTATAAAAGACAACACCCAATAATTCGCGATCGGACATCACTGAAAGCTCTTCTTCTGTCGCATGATAAAAAGAATCAAAATCAATTTGTAATGAAATTTTTTTTAAATTAGCAAACTTTGAAAGTCTGGAAACTTGCGCCATCACCACTTCATCAATTCTATTTTTAGTAAAAGTGAAATTGGCCCCACTATCTACTCTCGCAAGAATTAAGAGATTATTAGTAAGTTTAGTTAAAAAGTTAATTTCTTGAGACATACTCTCTAAAAAAGTGGCAATTTCTTTTTCACTTTTTTCTTCTAATTTAAAAACTTCCAACTCTCCTTTCATAACAGCTAATGGAGTTTTTAATTGGTGAGAAGCATCTTGAATGAAACGCTCTTGAGCACTGAAAGTTTCATTTAAACGACTTAATAAATGGTTAATCGTATCGGCCAATTGCCAAATTTCATCCTTCGTATGAGGGACAGGAACGCGATCTTGCAGATTTGAAAATTCAATTTTTTTGGCCTTGGCAATAATTTCCATCATAGGCCATAAAGCACGACTGACAAAGAAATAACCAATAAAAGAAGAGATCAATAAAATGGCCGGAACACTGATATAAAAAAAGCGGATCAGCTTTTTATTGAGAATTAAAATATCAGTCTCAGGTACAGAAACTTGTAAAATAAGCGGCGTATCTTTGTGCTGCACTGGCAACAAATAATTAATTGTTCGATAGAGATTTTTTTCAACTGTCATAGAAGAAAAATCTGATCCATCTCTGATCACTCGAGCAACAATTCCTTCAGATAAAGGAAGAATTTGCTTACTGGTTAATCGCGGACGAGTTTCAATAACTCTCCCGTTAATATCCATAACGGCAATAAAGCTATTCTTAAGAGTAAAAGGAAGAATCTTTTCATCTAATTTAAAAATATTAGAATCAAATTCAACATCCCCATATCTATCAATATCTAAAGACTCGGCTACATCGACAGTATAATTATGTAAGCTCGTATCAAATTCTAGCATTTGGTATTTAGAAAATTGTGAATAAAGAACGTAACAAAAACCAGAAAGCATTCCGGTAAAAACCAACCCAAAAAGCAGGGTCAACTTAAGTTTTAAACTGATTTTTTTTAAGGAAAACATATTAGTCTTTTAAAATATATCCATAACCAACCATAGTATGAATCATTTTTTTATCAAAAGGAGTATCGATTTTTTTTCTCAGCATATTGATATACACATCAATAATATTGGTGTTGGTATCAAAATTAACATCCCAAACATGTTCACTGATTTCGATACGAGTAATTGGACGCCCGGGATTTCTCATAAAATATTCTAACAGCGAAAATTCTTTGGCCGTTAAATTAACTTCTATGTTATTGCGAAGAACTCGTCTTTGAATTAAATCTAATTCAATATCCCCATAACGAAGCTTTGAGCTTTCTGCCTTATTATTTCTTCTTAATAAAGCACGCACTCTAGCAAGGAGTTCATCAAAATCAAAAGGCTTAGTTAGATAATCATCGGCCCCTGAATCAAGACCATGAATTTTATCTTTAGTTGTTGAAAGCGCCGTCAGCATCAGAATAGGCATACGCTGACCATCTTGTCTCAGATGTCTTGCCGTATCCATGCCATTTTGGTCAGGGAGATTGACATCTAAGATGATCAAATCATATTCGTTCTCTATTACCATGCTCTCTGCCCCCATTCCCGTTTCAGAAACGTCGGCAATATAGCCTTGGGCCTGAAGTCCCTTCTTAATAAAACTTGCCATTTTTTGCTGGTCTTCAACAATTAAAATTCTCATGCAGATAGCTTATAAAAACAAAAAGGGAAACTCAATGAGTTTCCCCCAATAATATTTAAATTATGACTTTATATTATTTTTTTGCAGCTGGAGCTGGAGCTGTTGCTGGAGCAGCTTCAGTTGTTGTAGTAGCTGTAGCAGCTGCAGCTTTAGTTTTTTCAACTACACATGCTTCAGTTTTAGCTTTGTCACCTTTGAATTCTTTTGCACAAGCGTCCATAACTGCTTTATGAGCATGATTATCGTGGTGCTCAGCGAAAGCTGAAACAGAAGCTAAAGTCATAGCGATTACTAATAATTTTTTCATACGAACTCCTAAGTAATATTGAGAAGCAACCTATTTTGCTTCTTTTTGGTAACGAACAATACAATCAGTTAATTGCTTCCCTTTTAAGCGGCCTTCACTTTTTTTTAAGCAAGCTTTTTTTGCTTCTCTATAAGCCTTTGTGCTTTTTAGTATTCGCGGGTTCATTTCTTTTTTTACTGAAGCTGTCGCCCCCACTGCCTGCAATGAAGAATGAGAATCATTAGCAAGAGCGATTGCTAACAAAACAGTAAAAGAAATTAAGCAAATCGTTTTCATGAGTTGAGTATGCTACTGGTAGATTAAAAAAAGATTTAATCCGAATTAATTTTTTTTAATTCGTTAAAAAATAATGCCTGATCTTTTAGTTTTGAATTGCCCACTTTTTTTGGTCCTTTTAAAACCTAAAGGCTT
>JACCDZ010312669.1_pt1 | contig 14574 bp, 18 predicted proteins | sample 7449551 | NCBI WGS metagenome assembly JACCDZ01 (sample SAMN15323452, study PRJNA562643) | freshwater metagenome | isolation source: river surface water | place: USA:Blue River Watershed | collected 2017-08-18 | reverse complement strand
TCTTAAAATGACTGACCCTGACCGTTATGAATCGCTACAACCTGAAATTATGCGAGCATACACTGAAGGTCGGGTGAAGTAATCCCTTTTATTTGAAATTATAGGAGTATATATTATGGCTTTAGGTACAGATCACGTCACAAACACCACCGCAGCAACGTTTATCCCTACTGTATAATTTTGGGGATATAAAACCTTTTCTGAATAACTGGAAGTCGGGTTAAAATCCGATAATCAGAGGGAACACGAAATACCAAATCGCATTTCACATAAGGAGTATGTATGAAGCGAGTAAGTTGGAAGTATTTAGCCGGATTGATTGACGGCGAAGGATGTATTGATTTAGCAACTACAAAAGTTGGTGAACAGTTTTACATTCAACCACGTATGCGTATCGCTATGGCAGATAGCGCATCTTTTTTGTTAATAGATTGTCAACTAAACTTTGGTGGACATCTTGAACATAGAGATAGTAAAAACGAGAAATGGCAATCCTCTACGGGTTGGACTGTTTCAGGCTACAAACAAGCCTGTCCGTTATTACGAAACGTAGTCAATCATCTGATCCTGAAGAGGGAGCAAGCTCGGTTATGTCTCTGGATGGAGACTAACTTAAAAGGAACTAGACTAACACAGGAAGTGTTAGATGCTGTTCGAGAAGAGTTTAAGCTAATGAAGCGTGACCCGCACAGACTAAGTGAAAAGGCGCAAGAGAGAATTTTATCTCTTTTGTGATGCTATAGTCGGAATGGCTTAAATGCTATTTTGGAAATTTGGAGTGATGAGATTGTTGCGGCTTACAAGAAGTCCCTCGTCATGGCTAACTTGGTCAAGAAGATGAACTTCAAAGGTAAGAAGGGTGACACCGTTCACATTCCATCGCCTGCTCGTGGCGTTGCTTCTCCCAAGTCGGCTTCTACTCAGGTTAACCTGATTGCTGCCACCGAAGGCGAAGTCGTGGTGAGCATCAACAACCACTTCGAGTACAGCCGTCTGATCGAAGACATCACAGAAGCTCAAGCTCTGTCCAGCCTGCGTCAGTTCTACACTGATGACGCTGGTCACGCTCTGGGTCGTCAAGTGGACACCAGCCTGATCCGTTTGGGTCGTGGCGCTCGTGGCGGTAACGCTTCGAACACTGCTTACTCTGGCGGTATCATCGGTTCTACTGGTGTGGCTTACACTTCTGGCTCGTCTAACGCTGCCAACATCGCTGACGCTGGTATCCGTGCCGCTATTCAGTTGTTGGACGACCAAGACGTTCCTATGGACGGTCGTTCGCTGGTTGTTCCTCCCGTTGCTCGTAACTCTATGTTGGGTATCGCTCGTTTCACCGAGCAGGCCTTCAAAGGTAACGGTACTACCCTGATGAACGGTGAGTTCGGTGATATCTACGGCGTTAAAGTGTATGTGTCTACTAACTGCGACACCGCAGCAGGTAACAGCAACACTGACCGTGTGGCTCTGATGTTCCACCGCGACTGGGCTGTTCTGGTTGAGCAGTTGGGCATCCGTTCGCAGACTCAGTACAAGCAAGAGTGGCTGGGCACATTGTTCACCGCTGACACCTTGTACGGTGTGTCTGAACTGCGTGACTACAGCGCAGTGCCAATCGTTGTGGACGCTTCGGCGGCTTAATAAGCCTCGGCAGCCTAATGATTTAAAGGTTCCCTCTGTAAAAGGAGGGTTCCTTTTTTAAGTACCCTCATAAGGGTCTTTAACAAAGGAGAGAGCATAATGCAGACAAGAAAATATGTACGCTTTCAAATGAAGCACAGCACAAGACCTCAGACTATTGCCGAGGTTTATCGTGATGTAGACATAAATAGCTTCAGATCTAATCCTGAATGGTATGAGATCATTGAAGAGCCTGTTGCTTCTATTATCGTAGAGACAACTAAACCACCCGTTAAACGTATTACTAAATCTAATAAAGGTGAACGATATGCCACTCAAGAAGGGTAAATCAGATAAGACTGTCAGCGAGAATATCTCCATGATGGTTAAAGAAGGCAAACCACAGAAGCAAGCAGTTGCTATTGCATTGTCTGAGGCCGGGAGAGCCAAGCCTGAGCGTGGTGAGCGTACCAAGAAGAATAAAGACAAGAAGAAGAAAGCTAAGTAATCATGGCTTCAGCTCCTCGTCCTATAACGGTAGGCATTAACCTATCCTCTGGAACTCCTGTTACAGTGTATACAGTACCTGCTGGCTACTATGCTAAATGGGTATTGATGTATCTTTTTAATAACACAGGATCTACTAAAAGTATTTCTGTGTATTGGAGAGATTCCAGTGCTTCCGCTAATATCTACGTACATAACGGCACTATTGCAGGTGGTGGTTTTGTTAGGCAAGACGGTGGGGCTTATGTTGTCATGGAAGAGGGCGACACCATTGTCATGCAGGATGAAGCTGGTAGCACTTTTAGCACTATCTGCACCTTTGAGTTAATTAAGAAAGAAGGAATCTAAGATGGCATTGCCTACTTACTTAGAACTTGTTAATGATGTTCTGGTTCGCATGAGAGAACCTGAAGTATCTACTGTCCAAGAGAACGTATTATCCAAGCTTGTAGGTAAGTTGGTTAACGACTCTAAGCGGCAAGTAGAGGATGCTTATAAGTGGAATGCTCTCATTTCAACTATCAACATCTCCACTGTAGCATCAACCTATAACTATACACTGACAGGCACAGGACAACGATTCAAGATTGTAGGTGCTCGTAACTCTACTCAGAAGCTTGAACTCAGGAATATTCCTGTAGGTACAATGGAGGAGTGGTTAGAGTATTCTGCTCAGAATGCTGCTCCGGGCTTTTATGCATTCAACGGTGTCAATACTACGACAGGTGACGCTAAGTTGGATGTCTATCCTATCCCTGATGCCGTATACTCCTTGAAGTTTGAGACATACATCCCACAAGATAACTTAGTCAATGATGGTACTGTTCTTCAAGTTCCTTCAGAGCCTGTCATCTTAGGCGCTTTTGCTCGTGCCTTGGTTGAGCGTGGTGAAGATGGTGGATTGAATAGTTCTGAGGCATACGGTTTGTATCGTTCCTCTTTGGCAGACCACATCGCTATTGAAGCTTCTAGATTTGCAGAGGATGATGGTTGGGAGGCTGTCTAAGATGGCTCAACAAATCCAAACATTTAGTATCACTGCTCCGGGCTTCTTCGGATTGAACACTCAGGACTCGTCACTGGACTTAGCCTCTGGCTTTGCTCTTGTGGCGAATAACTGTGTGATCGACAAATACGGGCGTGTAGGTGCTCGTAAAGGATGGCAAGCTAAGCATTCTACTTTAGCAGCTCTCGGTACTGCTGACGTTAAGATGATTGCTCAGTTGCTGACTGAAGCAGGTGTTCAGTACACAATCGCAGCAGGCAACAATAAATTATTTAGACTTAACGGTAGCACACTGTCTGAGTTGACCTACGGTGGTGGTGGAACTGCTCCGACCATTACTAACAGTAACTGGCAAGCAACTACTCTGAACGGCATCATGTATCTCTTCCAAAGCGGACATGATCCATTAGTTTATGATCCTGCTTTGAGTACCACTCAGTATCGTAGGGTGTCTGAACACTCTGGTTACAGTGGTACTGTACTGGCAGGTGACTGTGCTTTATCAGCCTTTGGTCGAGTCTGGGTTGCTAACTCAACTACAAACAAAGATACAGTTTACTTCTCTGACTTATTGTCTGGTATGAAGTGGTCAGGTGGTACATCAGGTTTCTTAGATGTTACCCAATACTGGCCTAACGGAGCAGATAACATTACTGCTATCTCGGCTCACAATAATTTCTTGTTTATCTTTGGTCGTAATAACATTCTTGTATATGCCAACGCTAATGATCCCTCTAATCTCGTATTATCTGACGCAATTACTGGTATTGGATGCATTGCAAGGGACTCTGTGGCTAACACAGGATCGGACATCATCTTCCTCTCCGACACCGGAGTAAGAAGTGTTCTGAGAACTATCCAAGAGAAGTCAGCACCATTCCGTGACTTGAGTAAGAACGTAAGAGATGACTTGATGTCTGCTGTAGCAGGTGAAGTAGCTTCTACGATCAAAGCTGTTTACAGTCCTTTTGATTCATTCTATTTGATTACTCTTCCTGTTCTTAAATCTGTGTATTGCTTTGACTTAAAAGCTACACTTCAAGATGGCGCAGCAAGGGTGACAACTTGGGACAGTATTGAGCCTACAAGTTTTTGCTACGATACCGTTAATAAAGAGTTGTTGATGGGTAAGGCAGGGTTTGTTACTGAGTATACTGGTTACTTAGACAATACCTCGACATACCGATTCCAATACTTCACTAACCACACTGATTTAGGTGCTCCTTCAGTTACTTCGGTATTGAAGAAGTTATCTGTAGTAGTTATTGGTGGCGCAGATCAGTACGTGGCTATGAAGTGGGGATATGATTTCTCCAGTAACTTCTACTCACAGACTGTACGAATCCCTGCTCAAGGTGTGTACTATTACGGTATTGCAGAATATAACATAGCTGAGTATTCTAACGGTGTAGCCTTACAGACTCTGGTGGCTTATCCTACAGGTGCTGGTAAAGTTATTCAAACAGGCTACGAAGCGGATATTAACAGCGTTCCTTTGAGTATCCAGAAGATTGAAATACAAGCCAAGAATGGCAAAATTGTTTAAGAGGTGACACCTTGTCAGATTACGTCAAATCAACTAATTTCGCTAGTAAAGATGCTCTGTCCACAGGCAATCCTTTAAAGATTGTTAAAGGCACTGAGATTGATACTGAATTTAACAACATTGCTACTTCAATAGCTACTAAGGCTCCATTAAATAGCCCTACTTTTATCGGTACTCCAGCAGCCCCTACTCCAGCATTCGGTGATAATGATACTTCTATCGCTACCACTGCGTTTGTTCAAGCTGCATTACAATCTGTTTATCCTGTAGGCTCTATCTACATCAACGCAGGCGTTACTACTAACCCAGCTACTTTGTTAGGCTTTGGTACTTGGACAGCCTTCGGTGCAGGTCGAGTCATGGTGGGCTTGAATGGTAGTGATACTCTGTTTGATGCCTTGGAAGAGACTGGCGGTAGCAAGGATGCTGTTGTTGTAAGTCACACGCACACGGCTACATCGACTGTTACTGATCCGGGCCACACCCACCCACCTACGTCTGGTTTCTTTTTCCTGAACCTAGCGGGCGGTGGACAGACAGCGGGTGGTGGCGGTTCTATTGTGAATGCCTCTAATAGCTCATCGACTGGTAGTGCTACAACAGGTGTTACCGTAGGAACTACAGTAGCCTCCACAGGCTCCTCCGGCACTAACGCCAACCTTCAGCCATACATCACTGTAGCGATGTGGAAGCGTACTGCTTAAACGCCTGATAGTTTAAAGACATTTAATAAGGAATAATTATATGGTTGCTCCCGCACTTATCGCCGGAGGTATGCAGGTTCTCGGCGGCTTGTTAGGTGGTCGTTCTGCTCGTAGGGCTGCCGAAGCACAAGCTGAAGCGCTTCGTCAGGCAGGTCAGCAGGCTTTTGAATCTAGCCGCTTCCGTCCTGTTGGTATTACCTCTCGCTTTGGTTCAGCTAACTTCCAAGTTGATCCTACTACAGGCGCTTTACTAGGCGCAGGCTACGAAGCCTCCCCTGAAGTAGCTGCTATGCAGGATCGCTTGTTTGCTCAAATGGGTGAACAAGGTTTAGGAACTGCTGAACAAGCCTTAGCTGCACAGCAAGGTTTATTTAACTTGGGTCAACAATATCTTGCTGAGTCTCCAGAGGCTGCTGCTCAGTCTTGGCTGCAACGACAACAAGCTGCTCTGGCTCCTGCTCGTGAGCGTGCTCTTAATCAAGTACAACAGAGCCTCTTCAACCGTGGTCGTAGTGGTTTAGCGGTTGGTCAAGGCGCTGGTATGCAGGCCGCTAACCCTGAGATGGCTGCTTACTACAACGCTCTTGCTCAACAAGATCTTAACTTGGCTGCTCAAGCACAAGAACAAGGACAAGCACAGACTCGTTTCGGTGCAGGCTTGTTTGGTCTTGGTACTGATATTGCTACTGCTGGTTATCGTCCATTCGCAACTCAGTTTGAATTGACTCGTGGTCTTGAGACTGCTGCTCAACAGCCATTAACATTAGGTTCTAGCTTAGGTTCTACTGCTGCTCAGATTAATGCTGAAGCTGCACGAATGCGTCTAAGCCCACAGACAGCAGCCAGTACAGCACAAAGAAGTGCCGATGCTTTCAACCCATTTGCTACCGCTTTGACTTCAGCAGGAAGTATGTTTGGTGGTATGAACTTTGGAAGCGGTGGAAGTATTCCAGCAGTAGACACAAGTGTCGTAGGCTATACTGGCCCCGGACGTGGTAACTGGTTCTAAATAGGAGTTTAAATAATATGGCTACTGTAGCTGAAAGTTTATTTGGTGTGACTCCTGAGTCTCTGCAACGTCAACGCCAACAACAATTACGTCAAGAGGCAATGGATTTTGTTTCTATCTCTGATCCTTTCCAACAAGCTAACTTCGCTATCTATCAAGGTGCAGGTAACTTGGCCCGTGGTGTGGGTGGTTTGTTAGGCGCTCAAGATCCTGAGCTGATGCGTGTACGTCAACGTCAAGAGTTGCTTCAGGGCGTGGACATTGCAGATCCTCTGGCACTGCGTCAGGCCGCTACTGTTGCTCTTCAGAATGGCGACAATGCCGCTGCTCAAGAGTTAGCTCGTCGTGCTCTAGATATTGAGAAGACACAAGCAGGCATTGCTAAGGATGTAGCTGCTGCGGGTGCTTCTACGGCTGCTGCAAATCGGGATCGTTCACCTAATGAACCTGCTGATATTGTAAAAGCACGGCGTATCGCTGCAATTAAACAAGCTCTTCCTGTCTATGAATCAGCAGGCGATAAAGACACTGTTAACTTACTAACTAACGAGTTAGCTGCACTTGAACCCGCTGATAAACTTCCTTCGTTTGGTGAAGAAGCTAACCGTATAGCTGTTGCTACTTTTGGCAAGCCTTTTGCACAGTTAACTCAAGCACAAGCGAATCAAATAGATAAAGTGGTTGAAAAGAGAGGCATAACAAGAGCGCAGGCAAACCGCTCCACTATTAATATGCCACCACAAGAAAAAGCTGAACAAAGCGGACGTGGTACATTCTTAGTAAAGCAATATGAGGACATTTCTAAACAAGCAGGTGTCGCTCGTCGTACACTTCCTGCGTTAGAGAGTATTGCTAATATTTTAGATAAAGGCTTTGACACAGGTTTTGGAACTGAGACAATTACAGCAGGGGCTAAGGTTTTAGGTGCTCTGGGTGTTGAAGGTGCTAAAAACCTAGCAACTAACGCTGAGTCTTTCTTAGGCGCTGCGTCTAGTGCTGTTTTAACTAAGCAGTTAGAGCAGAAGGGACCACAAACAGAGTCTGACGCTCAACGTATCACACAAACAGGTGCTCAGTTAGGCAACACTAAAGAAGCTAACCGTTTCTTAATTACTGTTGCTAAAGCACAATTACAAAGAGATATTGCTCAACGTAATTTTTATGATTCTTGGTGGAAGAAGAATAAGACATACGATGGTGCAGAAGACGCATGGGAAACAGGTGAAGGTAGTCGTTCATTGTTCGATTATCCTGAGCTGAGAAAGTACCGAGCAACTCCTTCAGCAGCATCGCAGATTCCAACATCACAAGGTACTCCAGCAACTCCGACATACGCTAGAAACCCACAAACAGGTCAGCGGATTATGTCTACAGACGGTGGTAAAACATGGCAACCAGCGAGGTAATTTAAATGGCACTCCCACAAGGTTTTGTATTAGAAGATGAACCAGTTGGTCTTGAACTTCCTGCTGGTTTTCAGCTTGAACAGACACAAACTGTTACACCTCCTGCTCAACAACAGCAGCGAGCAGGTGGCCTTACTGGGTTGGGCCGTGGTTTAACTTCTTTAGCTGATGTTACTTTGGGTGCTGTTGCTCCTACAGTTGTTCAACAAGTTTTATATCCTTTTGTACGTGCAACAGGCCGTAGTCCTGATGAATCCACAGCCATTACTCGACAGGCAGTATCTGCTGTAGATCAGCCTTTTGGACGTGCTTTTGGTGTTACTGGGACACCTGAATATGAACAAGAAGCTGGTCGTCAGTTGATGAACTTTATTGGAGAAAACTTCCAAAAAGGTGCTAAATGGATTTCTGATCGTATCGGTATTCCTCAAGCTGACGTTGAAAACATGATGGGCACATTAACAGCTACTGCACCTGCATTGGCTCGCCCTGTTTCTCAAGCGGTTCGGGAAACAGTACCTGCAATGTTGGAGCGTGGGCGCACTGCTCTTCAAATGCCTTTTGAGGAACAGATCCTTGCCCGTAATCAGCGTCAATCTTTGGAAGATTATGCCCGTGGTCCTCAGATTGATGCAGCAGCAGAAGCGCGGCGTTTAGGGCTGGCTTTAGACCCTATTGATATTCAACCTACAGCAGGCCCACGAATTACCTCTACATTAGCAGGTGAGCGAGGGATGCAGGCTATAACAGAGGTTAACCGAAACAAAGTACGGGATATTGCTTTAAGAGAATTAGATCTTCCAGCAACTACTGATTTATCTCAAAAATCATCTTACAATGCAGCTCGCGCTAAACTGGCTGGCCCTTACGATCAAGTTCGTAAACTGCCAACTATGGCAGCGGACAACACTACTCTTGATGCTTTAAATCGTTTACGTCCTGATGAAGCTTTAATCGGGTCTGAAAAGTTTGCTAAATCCACTAACGGTATCATTGATAGTGCTGTGGATAAAGTTCAAAAAGGAATTAACGGAGAAGATTTATTACGTAACGTCCAGACATTGCGTCAACGAGCACGCAAGATTCACAATAACAAGAACGCTGATTTGGCTTCATTAGAGTTTGCCGACACTAACTTAGCTGTCGCAAATGCTTTAGAGTCAATGATTGAGTCTAATATCTTTAATCCACGGCTGCTTGGTCAGTTTAGGGATGCCCGTAGACAAATGGCTCGTACGTATGTCTATGAAGGAGCTACCGACTTTAACACAGGGATGATTGATGTCAATAAGTTAAGCCGTATTTCTGCTAAAGACAATACACTTACTGGAGAGATTGCTTCCTTGGCTAAAGTGGCAGGTAACTTTCCTGACGCTTTTGATGTTAAGCCTCGTTCAACCAAAGATAAAACTGTAACTATTGGACGTACAGGAGCGGCTGGCTCTTTAGGCGGTCTTGCAGGTTATGCTTTAGGCGGTGGCTATGATGCTGCGGTTCTTGGTGGTTTGTTAGGTGCGGCTGCTGGTGAGGGTGTTCAAGCCCTTGCTGCTCGTCGCATGGCGTCCCCTGAGTACCAGCGTAGTTTGAACCTTCGTGACTTGCGAATGCCTGTTGGTCAGACAGCAGCAACGATGCAGCCTATTCCACAAGGACAGGCGATTGTTCCTTATCAGGCTCCTGTGGAAGTGTTGATGCCGGGGGAAGGGCCGTATCGTCCTAACTTTACAATGCCTCAACAGCCCGGACAGCCTCGTGTTACGCCTGTTACTCCTGATTTGAGCCGAGCATTGCCTGCCCCTAGTGCAGAAGGTACTTTAGGTGCTTTACGAGCTGAAGATGTTCGTAGATCACAAGTGTCTCGTACTTTAGGTCAGCAAGCGGAAGCACAGCAAGCAGCGGCAGAAGCAGCTACTCGTAGGCCTACATCAGGTGAAGTTATTCTTGATTTTGATCCTGTGACAGGTCGTTTGCGTGAATCTAGTCAAGGTGTTCGCGGCGCTACTCCTGAAACATTTAGCAACTTTGGTGCGGCTCTGGAAACAGCCGCCGCTAAAGTAACTTCTGGTCGTAGGTTTGATCTAACAGCCGCTGAAAAAGTTTCATGGGATCGTACCCGTGTGGATTTAGCAGAAGTGGCTCCGGGATTTAAGGCTTTGTCTGATAAAGCTATTGCTGAAAAGATGTTGGATCGTAAATGGGTTCAAGATACAGCAGCAAAGGCTAAGGAACAGGCAGCAGCTTTTGATAAGATTGCTGTTCGCGCTAAGACAGAACAAAATCGTTTACGTGCTTTAGCTGACCGTGACCGTATGTTGGATCTTGCTGAACAAATGGAAGACACACTCCGTGCGCCTCGCCCAGATGTCTCTAGAAAACAACAAGGCCCGAAAACAAGGACAGCTTTTAGAGAACGCTTGTTTTCTCAGGAACCTACAGTAGATGTCAACTTAAATCCTTCTGGTTTATTCGGAACTCGGAGGTAAAGTGGATGTTAGCAGAACTAGCCGCCGCCAACGCTGCTTTTGCTGTTATCAAAGAGGCCATCAGTAACGGCGGTGACTTAGTTGCCGCTGGTTCCAAGCTTGGGGAATATTTTGGTTTAAAGAGTCAAATATCCAAGAAGGCTGGTAACAAAGGAAGCGATAGCGAAGAGTTCTGGGCTATGGAAAGTCTCAGAAAGCAAGAAGAACAATTTAAACAGTTATTGATATATCAAGGAAGGGCTGGTCTGTGGGACGACTGGCTAAAGTATCAAGCTAAGAAGAAACGAGAGCGTGAGGAAGAAATCAGACAACAGAATCTGAAAGTCCTCCGTAGAAAAGAAATCTTGTATAACTCTTTAGTGGGTATTATGGTAGCTCTTATTGGAGCCTCTGGTGTAGGTGTCTTAGTCCTCATGGCTATCTATCTCTTAAAAGAAAGAATGTAATAAAATGTTATCCCTTATCTCAACATTAGGTGGCCTACTCATCTCAGGTCTACCTAACCTACTTAACTACTTTCAGAACAAAGCAGACCAAAAGCATGAGCGTGAGTTAGCTAAGGTTCAAGCTGAGAAAGAGCTTGCATTGGCTGCTCAAGGCTTTGCTGCTCAGGCTAAGATTGAAGAGATCCGTACTGAGCAGGTAGCTATGCAGACTAACGCTCAACTGGCTGAAGCTGAAGCTAAGATGACCGTAGGTGCTCAGGAGCATGACAAGGCTGTTCTAGCTAAGGCAGCTAGTTGGGTATCCAGCTATGTCGGCACTGTTCGTCCTACAGTAACTTATATCTTCGTCATTGAATTGGTGTTAATTAACCTCTTCTTGACATATTATCTCTTTAAGCATCCCGGCCTGATTACCTCAGTTGCAGACGTTATTGCCTATTCTGACATCATCTTCAGTGCTGATGAGATGTCTATGTTAGGCGGTATCATTGGTTTCTGGTTTGGTAGCCGTGGATGGGCTAAGAAATGAAACTAAGCAAAGTTGGTGCTGATCTTATGCACCGCTTTGAAGGATTTAGAACTAAGCCGTATCTGTGTCCTGCTCATATCTGGACTATCGGATACGGTGAAGTGCTCTATCAGGATCAGATCAGACTTCCTGTCATTCGTAAGGAAGGTTATACTGGGATGATCCGTAAAGAGTATCCTTTAAAGCCTGAGCATAACCGAGTATGGAGTAAGGATGAAATTGAAGAATTATTCGCAAAGAGTGTCCGAAGCTTTGAGTCTGGTGTTCTTAGACTTGCTCCCAATCTTGCTGGTCATCAAGGTGCATTTGACGCTTGTGTCTCATTTGCCTTCAATGCTGGACTAGGTAACTTCCAACGTAGTACTATCCGACAAAAGATCCTGCGTAAGGACTGGGAAGGTGCTGCCGAAGCTTTCATGGTTTGGGTCAAAGGAGGCGGTGTAGTTCTCCCCGGACTTGTTAAACGCAGGGTAGCCGAGAAGGAACTATTCCTGAGTTCATTTAAAAATGATAAGGATGATGACGATGGCAACTGAGGATATATCACACGCAGAGATCTATGAGAGACTGTGCAAAGTAGAAGCTAAGGTGGATAAGGTAGCTAAAGACACAGAAGATGTTGTAGCTGCCTTTAAAGCTGCATCCGGTGCTTTTATGGTACTTGAGTGGTTAGCCAAAGTAGCCAAACCAATGCTGTGGATAGGAGGCACTGTTGCTGCCTTCTTAGCTATGTTTCATAACTATAACGCGCCTAAGTAATTATACAAATAAGTAAGCCCCTTCAGAGTTATGTCTCTGTCGGGGCTTTTTTTATACCTTTTTAGGTTTAGGTCGAGGAGTCCTACGAGTAGATTCCCTCAGCAGGTACATCTGCCTCTTTAGCATCCTCTCACGAGCTTCATCAGCGTTGAACCACCACTCTCTACCGTTCTTCAACTCTTCCAATTCCTTGGGAGTCAAGAATCCTGCATAACAAATGTCTAGGAGTTTGTTGACTTGCTTTGTTGCGAAGTCTGTTTGCCCTTTGACATTCGGAACAGTGCCGATGCTACCGTAATGAGCAGTGTGCAACATAAATTCTGCACTGTCAGCAATGTAACACTCAGTAGCCATGCAAGCCAGCATAGAAGCAGCGCTATAAGCTGAGCCAATAACCGTAGCAGCCACATCGCCTTTACATCCTTTCATGGCCTCAATAATCTGCCAGATAGAGTCTGTACGGCCTCCATTTGAGTTGATTAAGAAGTTAACCGTATCATTCTCACTACAAGTAGCTAGACAATGAATGACATCCCTGTACATCGGTGGATCTCCAATGTCATCATCAATGAAGATGATATGAGCATTGAAGTTCTGTTGGATTGTACGGATCAAGCCGTTCTGTTGCTGCTGCTGTCCCATCATCATCACAATCTCGTCATCTGCTGCTTTACCCATTGTTACCATCCTCATAGAAAGTCTTTGCAATGATGTAGTTCTTAACCAGTGAGCTTCGTACAATATCGTCAATGCCGAACTCAAACCTAGAGAACTCTTTCATGTTGTTAGCAATATCAAGGAACTTCAAGATACCTGACTTATCATCTTTCTTACGTAGGTCAGTCTGTCGATAATCACCACAGAAGATAATCTTTGACTTATCACCCACACGAGTAATGATTGTGTCCAGTTCCTCGAAGTTCATGTTTTGCATTTCGTCTACGATCAAGACACTGTGCATGAAGGTAGTACCACGGATGAAACTTGTAGACACAAACTCAATGTGTCCTTGTTCCACCAAGCGATCCCAAGCATCCTTTCGCTTAAACAAGTCTGAGCAAATCTGTCGGTAAGGCTGGACATAGACATCCATCTTTTCATCAACATCTCCCGGTAGGAAACCCATATCACGACTTTGAACACTGCTACGGATAATAGTCACCTTGTTAAAGGGATTGTTACGATCCATGACCTCTTCCAAGGCCTTGTACAATGCAATGTATGTCTTACCTGTGCCAGCTACTCCGTGCAAAGCCATGAAGTAATCACCACGTTGATAAGCCTCAAAGAACTCTTTCTGTTTGTCTGTCTTAGGCCTAATGACTGTCATGTCATCAAGCTTCAACTTCAAGCTGTTTGACTGCTTCTCTTTTGCAGTCTCTTTTTTGTTAGGTACTGTAGTCAACAAATCCTCCTTGATTCACCAGTGTCGCCAAATGCCTGCCATAATGTGAATGCAAGTAATCATCTCGACTACCCGCATAGCAATCATAATCTTCTTATTATTTATCATCGTCCTCGACATACGGTACAGTCCGTACAGTTGGAAATTTACTCATAAACTCTTCTCGTGTGATGTCCCTACCGATCTTGACTTCTTGAAAAGCCTCCCCAGACTTAACTAGGGAGGCCTTCAGAGTCACACACGCTGGACAGTTATCCTTAGTGTAGACTCTTTTCATAATCAGATCTCACATCCATTCGCTGTACAAGCCAACGTCTGAGCACCTTCTACGTTGTCAGTGTTCTCAATGAACTTGTCCCAATCAATACCATTGGGCATGATAGCCAACATCTCATTGTAACCCTTCTCGTCAAAGGACTCATAAGGAGCCTGTCGATATGTACCTCCGTCCATAGGCAGGAAGCTCACGCCTGTGATCTCATCAAAGTTCTCCCAACACCATGCACCAACCTTGGGCCATTCGTGCTCAAGAACAGAGATAGTTACTGAGGGCTTATGCTCACAGTAATGTCGCTGATATGTCAACCACAGACGCAAGTGCGTAATAGCATCCAAGTCCTCACGCAACACAGCACCTTCAGCAACCTTCATAGGGAAGCTAAACACTGTTGTACTCTCAGGCTTCATAAAGCAAGGCTCCGAAGGGAATCCTTGAGCTTTGAGGAAGTCCGTCAAAGGATCTTTGTTGTCACTACGTACCCGACGAATGAAATACTGGGAATGCTGAGGGTGAATGCCACTAGCAGTGCTTGAAAGCTGGCTGACAGTGCCTTCCGGCTTAATAGCGGTAATAGCTGCACTACGGTTAATACCAATAGCATCAGCGTACTCAGCGTTAACACCAATAGCAACATTCTTCAAATCCTCCAACAGAGCAGGCAAAGCAGCATCATCAGGGTTATTCAACAACTTGTTATCCAAGATACCAGTCATAGACACACCCAACAAACGCTCTTCTTCAGTGTTTGTTTGCCACACCTTACGCAGGTACGGGAAGTGAGTCATTGTCGATTGAAAAGTCCCCAGAATCGTTGCCATAGCAATCTTATCACGTAGTCGCTCCACAGTATCATCGCTACGAACAATAACAGAGGATA